>Ga0118677_10000990_pt1 | contig 61068 bp, 56 predicted proteins | sample AliMusrvi5mmetaG_FD_86154 | JGI IMG/M metagenome (GOLD analysis project Ga0118677, IMG submission 86154) | reverse complement strand
ATAGGTTGGTGTAGGTGCACGTTTTCTTTTGGCTCTATCCATAATTCCTTGCACTTGGTTATCCAAAGATAGCTACAAATATCTAAATTTCAATATTATTACATTTTTTCAGCAGACCCTAATTAGTCATTTGCATCGATAAAATCAATACTCAAAAATTCATTTTCTGATTTATTTCCCACCAATCTTTTTCCGTAGTTGTTCCCTTAAATCAAGCAGCGCCTTCGAACTTCCCACCTTGTAGATATGAGGCATTATAAACCGTTTGTGTTCTGCGGGTAATAATGCAGCGCGTGCCATTAAATATTCGTGACATTGTTGAGGCGGAGGAAGTTCATTGGTGATCGATTGATTTTCATAAACCTTTGTATGCAGGTTTTCTCTTGTAAGACCAATTACGGTCGTGCATTTATCCGGAAGAATCGGGTTATAAATACAATCGCAGCCATCAGGATCTTCATTTTCGAGCAGGATGCCATCACGGAAGAAGTTTCCTTCATTGTCATAATAGCGATAGAGTGATTTCCGACCGGGGTAAGTCATCTTCTCGACATTCTCCGAAATCTTCATGCGGGGCGTGTCATTACAGAGCGCAAGTTTATAAACACCGTCGAGCGCAGCATCAGGCTTACCCGTCACAAGCTCTGTTCCGATTCCATATCCGTCCAATGGGGCGTGTTGTTCATTCAGACTGTTTACGACATATTCGTTCAGCTGGTTGGATGCAAAGATTTTAACATAGTCAAGACCAGCATTATTCAGCATCTTGCGTGCTTTTTTACTGAGATAAGCCAAATCGCCGCTGTCGAGCCTGATGCCGATCAGTTTATTTCCATCAGCTTCCATCTCTTTGGCTACAATGATTGTATTTGGGACACCACTTCGTAAAGTATCGTAAGTATCGACCAGAAGCACCGTTCGATCAGGATTGAACCTTGCATATTCGCGGAAAGCGGTCAATTCATCATCAAAACTTTGAACCCAGCTATGCGCCATTGTTCCCGAAACAGGAATATCATATATAAATCCGGCATGTACGTTCGAAGTTGAAGAGGCTCCGCCGATAATTGCTGCGCGACTTGCCATATTACCTCCTGCTCCATGCGCACGACGGAGACCGAAATCGGCAAACTCTTTCTCTCCGCAAACCAGTTTTATCCTGAAAGCTTTGGTTGCAATCAGTGACTGGAAATTAAGCACATTCAGAAGCAGTGTCTCGATCAGTTGCGCCTCGATAATATTCCCTTCAACACGCAGCAATGGTTCACTGGGAAAAACAATCTCACCTTCTCTGACAGAATAGATGGTCCCTTTAAAGCTAAAGTCTTTGAGATATTCAAGAAAATCGGTTCGAAAGCCAAGTTTTGCAAGATAGGCGATGTTTTCATCCGAATAGCGAAAGGAGGATAAAGAGTTTAGCATGTCGCCAAGTCCGGCAAAGACAAGAAAACCTCCTTCGTATGGATTCGTACGGTAAAAGTAATCGAAGACTGTTTGTTCATCTTTCTTCCCCGCTAAAAAGTAACCCTGTGCCATCGATAACTCGTAGTAATCGGTGTAAAGACCCAATGTTTCGGAAGTTGAATTGATCATCATAGCGCTAAATTTTAAGAATATTGGCAGACATATCGGCGATTCTGTAATGAATAAGCATTTCGATTTGTACAATGTTCACAAAGTACCGTTTTATTCTTCTTTTTAAGCCATTTTTGAATAAAACAGCATTTAAATAAATGAAAAAATCCCGGTAGAGTTCCGGGATCTTTTAATGTGAATGATGTGAATATCTGATTCACCGTTTATATAATGAATAAGGGGACTGGGAACCTTTAAATTTGTTTTCCTGAACTTCTCCTTTATTCTTTATCTCTAAGACTATCGTTCAATCGTTTGGGACCTGTCCGGACCAACAGATACAATCTTGATCGGAACATTCAGTTTTGCTTCAATATATCGGATGTAGTCGCTCAGCTCCTTTGGAAAGTTTTCTTCACTTGTCACACCGGTAAGTGGTTTTTTCCAACCCGGAAGCGACTCATAGATGGGTTCTTCGTTTCCATCCAATTCGTAAGGAAAATCTTCGGTAAACTGGCCGTTGATTTTATATTTTGTACAAACTTCGATTGTATCAAAATCATCGAGTACATCGGCTTTCATCATAATCAGTTCAGTAACACCGTCGATCATGATAGCATATTTTAAAGCCACAAGATCGAGCCAACCACAACGGCGTGGACGTCCTGTTGTAGAACCATATTCGTGACCAACATCGCGTAGTTTTTGTCCAACTGAATCTTCAAGTTCAGTCGGAAACGGACCGCTTCCAACTCGGGTGCAATAAGCCTTAAAGATTCCATATACTTTCCCGATTTTATTCGGAGCAATTCCCAAACCTGTGCAGGCACCTGCGGTAATCGTATTTGAAGAGGTCACGAAAGGGTAGGAGCCGAAATCAATATCGAGCATTGTTCCCTGTGCACCTTCTGCAATTACAGACTTACCGGCATCAACCAGCTTATTAATTACAGTCTCGCTGTCGATAAGTTGAAATTGTTTGATTGTTTCGATACCCTCAAACCATGTTTTTTCATAATCACGAAGCGCCTCTTCATAGTCGAAGTGATAGTAATTAGTAAGCAGATCAGTATGCTGTTTGACGCGTGCCTTATATTTTTCTTCGAAATTATTCAGGATATCACCTACCCTCAATCCGTCACGTCCGATCTTGTCGCGGTAGGCCGGCCCAATTCCTTTTAATGTTGATCCGATCTTGTCATCCCCTTTGGCAGCTTCGGAAGCTGCATCCAGCAAACGGTGAGTTGGAAGAATCAGGTGAGCTTTTTTTGAGATGAGAAGAGTTTTTTTCAGATCGAATCCCAGTTTGAGCAATGAATCGATCTCTTTTTTAAAGATGGAAGGGTCGATTACTACACCATTTCCAATAATATTGATCTTATCTGCTCTGAAGATTCCGGAAGGGATGGTGTGTAAAACATGTTTTATGTTGTTGAACTCCAAGGTATGACCGGCATTTGGTCCTCCCTGAAAGCGTGTAATCACATCATAACGCGGAGTTAAAACATCCACTACTTTTCCTTTTCCTTCATCTCCCCATTGAAGGCCAAGTAATACGTCTACTTTCATTTTAAATAACTTTACTTACAATTATTGTTTCAAAGTTGATTTTTCCAAAGGCGCAAAAGTTTAAAGTCTTTACAGAATTCATTAAACGGCGGGCAAAAATCGAGCAAAGGTAGGGAATATTTTTCGAAAAAGGGGTAAAAAAAACCTTCCATGAGGAAGGTAGTTTATTTATATTTTTACTGTTGCAATAAAACTTACAGACACTAAATCATAGTTCGAAATATCAGTAATTACTTTAATATCTGTTGTTTAAAAATATAAGACAAGTTGTTTTATTTCGGATCCTCCATTTCTCCATAAAGATAGAGAGAGTGATGCGAGAGCTTAAAATTGTTTTTAGCACATGCATCCTCAATGATTTCGAGAATCCGTGGATCCTGAAACTCTGTAACCTTTCCGTTTCGGATGTCGATAAGATGATCATGTTGCTTGGAGGCAAGGGTTTTCTCGAACTGAGCAATATTTTTTCCAAACTGATGCTTTACCACTAATTTGCAATCAAGGAGCAACTCAATTGTATTGTACAATGTAGCACGGCTTACGCGATAGTTTTTGTTTTTCATCGAAATATATAACGTCTCGATGTCGAAATGCCCTTCACGCGAATATATTTCGTCAAGAATAGCGTACCGTTCCGGCGTCTTACGATGACCCTTTCTTTCAAGATACTCCGTAAAAAGGGACTTTACTGTTTCTCTATTGTCAAGCAGACTATTCATACTTAATCTAAATTTAAATAGAGCGTAAAATTATAATAATTTTAAAGAATCAAACAATTTATGCAAAAAATTTGCAAGTAAATAGCTTAAATTTCTTTGCGATTGACGGTATCAACCCCCTTAATATTTAAAAGTTTTGTGATCAGCGTTTCGAGAAGCTCTGTATTTTGGATGTAAAGGTAGAAATTTCCTTCAAAAATGCCATCGTGGGCATCAAGATTGATAGACCGCATGTTAATTGCATATTCATTTGAAATCACATTGATGATCTTATTGGCAATTCCTTGTTGATCGAAACCTCTGATATAGAGATGTGTAAGATAGAAGAGCATCTTCGATTTTGTCCAGGTCGCTTCAATAATGTCATCACCATGGCTTGACATGAGCTTGAGAGCTTCGGGGCACGATTTATTATGGATCATGATTCTTCCATCATCCGAAACAAATCCAACTACGTCATCGCCCGGGATTGGATTGCAGCATGGTGCAAGAAGATAATTCGCTTTTCTTTGATCTTCATCGAGTAGGTAGGGCTTTTTTTTGTCGATGATTTGATTTGCAGTTTTTTTGTCACCTCCAAACGAAAAAGAGAGTTTCCAGAACTTTATGAATTTATTGACCGATTTTTCCAGAAGTGTTGCCTCGAGATTATCGAGACTCACAAGTCCCATTCCAATTTCGGCGTAAAGTTGTTCTTTGGAATGCAGTCCGTAATGGTTAATTAGTTTCTTAAGGGTATTTGAGGAGGGCTTTACCGTTAATTTTTCGAGTTGTTGATTCAGTTGATTTCTGCCGTCTTCGATGTGCTTTTTCTGTTCCAGCTTGAAGGAGTCTCTGATTTTTGATTTAGCCCTCGCGGTAATTGCACTTTCAATCCATGAAGGTTTAGGCGATTGTTTATCGGACGTGAGTATTTCGACCTGGTCGCCGCTTTTCAAAACATGGCTCATCGGTACAAGTATATGATTCACTTTTGCACCGATACAATGATTTCCCAATTCAGAGTGTATATCGTAGGCGCAATCAAGTACCGTAGCACCTTTTGGGAGCATCTTCATTTCCCCTTTGGGCGTAAAGATTACGATCTCTTGTGAATAGAGATTCAATTTGAATTCATCAAGGAAATCAAGAGCATCCGATTCTGGATTGCCAAGTAATTCCCTGATTTTAAGGAGCCATTTGTCGAGTTCGCTCTCTGACGCACCTTCCTCCTTATATCGGTAGTGAGCGGCAAATCCACGTTCAGCTATCTCATCCATTCGTTCTGTGCGAATCTGAACTTCTACCCATTGCCCTTCGGGCCCCATAACTGTAACATGCAATGCTTCATAACCGTTAGCCTTCGGAATCGTGATCCAGTCACGAATCCTGTCAGGTTTAGGTGTATATACATCGGTGATTAATGAGAGAATATCAAAACATTGCCTTTTTTCTGAAATTCCTTCTTTTGGTTTAAAGACAATACGGACAGCGAGCAAATCGTATATTTCATCAAACGTAACATTCTTGGTCTGCATTTTATTCCAGATCGAATAGATCGATTTAGGACGTCCGCTGATGGTGAAGTCAAAATTTTCGGAATAAAGCTTTTCCTGTATTGGTTTGGCGAAGTCGAAAACAAGGTAATTCATTCGCTCTTGTTCGCTTCGGAGTTTTAATTCAATTTGTTGAAAAATTTCTGGATTCTTATATTTTAGAGCAAGGTCTTCAAGCTCGGTTTTTATGGCATAAAGTCCAAGGCGATGGGCAAGAGGGGCAAAAATGTAAAGTGTTTCGGAAGTTATTTTTAACTGTTTCTGATAGGGCATCGATTCAAGCGTGCGCATATTGTGCAGCCGGTCGGCAAGCTTGATCAGAATCACCCTTACATCGTCTGATAAAGTAAGAAGCATCTTTCTGAAATTCGTAGCTTGTTTTGAGTCGAATGTACCCGAAAGTTTTGTGAGTCCGTCAACAAGCGAGGCAACTTTCGCACCAAACATATTCTCAATGTCATCGAGCGTATATTCGGTATCTTCAACAACATCGTGAAGAATAGCAGCAAGAACAGATTTTGTTCCGAGACCTATTTCACTCACAACAATTTTAGCAACAGCAATAGGATGGATAATATACGGTTCTCCGGATTTACGCCTGACCCCCATATGGGCAGTATTGGCAAATTGAAATGCTTTTCGTATAAGCTGTTCGTTTTGAGGTGTTAATGGTCTCGTGAACGACTTAATCAGGTCCTCAAACAAATCTTCAATTTCTCTTTTTTCTATTTCAGTCTGCAGATCCATGCTTTTGTTATTACCTCATTCTTAATTTACTAAAACGTAAAAATACTTTATTAATTTAAACGATTTCGATCAACAATTTGTTTGTATTAAATTCTTTTCCGGCTTGTTTTTTACAATAAAATATTTTGATACAGATTTTTAAATGAGGATTTTGGTATAGTTTATAGTATGTTGATTTCAGTAGTGCTATGATTTAATCGTTTTCAGCTTTTTTATTAATGTTTTCGTATACAATATCAATAGTCTCTATCATAGTACCCCACGAAAACTTTTCCTTTTCGGAAATGACATTTGCGGTAAAATACTCATTCCGATCATTTTTATAAAAGTCGTAAATTGCTTCAGTAATCGCTTCCGGCCCTGGATTTACAACATACCCCACTTTTCCATGCGGTATAATTTCGCCGAGTCCTCCAACATCAGTAACAAGCATGGGCTTATTATAATGGAAGGCAATTTGAGTTACACCACTTTGGGTAGCCGACTTGTAGGGTTGGACAATCATATCTGCTGCTCCAAAATAATTTGCAACATCCTGATCAGCAATAAAATCGGTTCTTAAAATAACGTAGTCTGTAAGATTCTTTTCGCGTATGATCTGTAAATACTTTTCTGAAGAAGTATAAAACTCTCCGGCTATGATCAGTTTGACAGGAAATTGCCGAAGTTTTTCTTCTCCAAAGGCTTCCAGTAGCCAGTCGAGTCCTTTATAATCGCGGATAAACCCAAAAAATAGAAGATACCGATAATCTGGATCCAAATTTAAATGTTTAATTGCTTGTTCGCGAGGTACGATATTTCCGAATATATCATAGAGTGGATGTGGTGTATAGACCATAGGAGCCAGAGGCTTGAATTGCTTTAGGTCATTTAATACAGCTCTCGACATTGTGATGAATCCATTGCAACTATTCGTGAAATATCGGGTGAGTACATTGTCGATAAAATGTGTTTCGTGAGGAATTACATTATCAACAATTGCAATCACTTTTGAATAGTGATTGCCACGAACTATTTTTGAAATCGTACCCAGGCAAGGTGACATAAAAGGTATCCAATAACGAACCAAAAGAAGATCAGGTTTAAGCCGCTTAATCTCCCGACCTACTGAAATCCAGTTGAATGGATTGATAGAATTTACCTTTATTCTAATATCCAAACCTTCAGGTGCAGGTTGATCTGAAAGTTGGGTTTTTCCCGGAAACAGAAAGGATGGATATTGAAGTGAAAAAGTATAAATGATTACTTCGTCTCCATTGTCAATAAGCGCTCGTGTAAGTCGCTCATTGAAAGTAGCAATACCTCCACTTCGGAAGGGCCAGGTTGTACCAAGAAGAATAATTTTTCTTTTCAAAGCAGTCAGATTTTAGACAAAGGTAAATTTTTTTAATAAGATCATGAAAGTCTAATGGGATGCAATTATAAATAAATATCTGAATATTTAAGCTGTGGGCCGATTGTGCCCAACAATTTCGAAAAAGAGTTCTTTAAGTAATGAGAATAAATAGGTATCGCATTCTCATTTACAAAATTCATCGGCCAATTTAGAAAAAAATGTCACGAAATTCACATTTAATCGCGTCAACTGCGGGATTCACAGATTACCAAAAATTTACTTTCACCATACTAAGTTCGTTATTTGTGTAATGTTTCTGTAATCTTTCTGTAATGTTTCTGTAATATTCGTTACAGAAAGATTACAGAAAAGTATCACAAATCTTATTTAAACTACAAAGAATGTATTGCCAATATAAATGCGACAATATATCTTAGCGATTACTTAATTCAAACATAGCAAAATATGTTTTTTTAAATAATATAACTTTACTTCCTGCTGAATCCATTATCTTTGGCAAACTGTAAATCTGAAAAGAAGCAATGGACGAGAGACCTTTAATATTGATTACTAACGATGATGGGGTTTATGCGAAAGGTTTGAATGAACTGATCGAAGTAATCCGACTCTTTGGAAATATTATTGTTGTTGCACCCGATAGTCCGCGTTCAGGAATGGCGCACGCAATAACAGTCGATCATCCATTAAGGGTTACTCGTCTTCAGGAGAGTGAAGGCCTTTTAATCTACTCTTGCACAGGAACACCTGCGGACTGCATTAAATTGGCTTGTAATCAATTGCTTGAAAAATTACCTGATTTTATTATTTCTGGAATTAATCATGGGGCAAATACTTCTGTTTCTATTCTATATTCCGGAACAATGGGCGCCGCACTCGAAGGATGTATTCACGGAGTTCCGTCGATTGGTTTTTCGTTGAACGATTATAGTCCCGAAGCTGATTTTTCAAAATCTAAAATTGTTGTTGCACGAGTATTTCAGGCTGTTGCAGAACGCGGACTACCTGAAGGTGTTTGTTTAAATGTGAATATCCCCAAAGGAGAAGTGAAAGGGATTAATTTTTGTCGTCAAACCAGGGGGAAGTGGATGGAAGAATTTGAAAAAAGAACAGATCCTCATGGTCGCGAATACTATTGGCTCAAAGGATATTTTAACAATGCCGAGGCTGAAGCACGCGATACAGATGATTTTGCCTTACTCAACGGTTTTGTGTCGGTCGTTCCTGTGAATACGGATCTTACAGCTTATACCGCATTCCCGCTCATGCAAAAATGGAAATTCTGATGAACTACGATGATAAGACATTGTTTTTTAATAAATTAATTTATGGACTGCTGGTGGGGTTTATTAGTCCGATTGTATTTTTTCTCATTTATTATATTTTTCGATTCGAACAATATAGCTTTCCTGAATACCTGCGGATACTGATCGAATCGAAAAAACTGGTCAATGTTTTAAGTCTTACGGTATTGCCTAATCTGGGACCATTTATGCTTTTCATCAACAGCAATCGCTACAGTTCGGGAAGGGGAGTTTTGGCCGCCACCATAATCCTGGGAATAATCATTTTTATTCTGAAACTCATATAAATGAAGTATTTTATAATTGCTGGTGAAGCTTCGGGTGATTTGCATGCATCGCATTTGATGCGTGAACTTAAAAAAGGGGATAGCAAGGCCAGTTTCATGCTTTTTGGTGGCGATCTGATGGCTCACGAAGGGGGTACATTGTTGAAACATTATCGCGAGATGGCATTTATGGGACTCTTCCCTGTCATTTTCAATCTTCATAAAATCAAGCGCAATTTTACTTTGGCAGAGCAAAAGCTGCTTGAGTTTGCACCCGACGTATTGATCCTGGTTGATTATCCAGGATTTAACCTTCGGATGGCCGAATTTGCAAAAGGTAACGGAATAAAAGTATACTATTACATCTCTCCAAAAATATGGGCTTGGAAAACCAAGCGTGTCAATAAAGTGAAAAAATTTGTAGATGAAATGTTTACGATTTTTCCATTCGAATCGGAGTTTTACGGCAAATACGATTATCATGTTCGGTTTGTCGGAAATCCAACGATTGATGAATTAGCTCACCGGCCAAATCAACAACAGACTTTCGCTGATTTTATTCTGAAAAATAAGCTGCAGGATAAACCTGTAATCGCTTTATTGGCAGGAAGTCGTCGTCAGGAGATAAAAAGAATTTTGCCGGTTCTGGCAATTGTTTCAAAACGACTTCCTGAATATCAGTTTGTTATTGCTGGCGCACCTTCGCAGACTCAACTTTTATATGACGAAGTTTTAGGTTCGACCGCGATTCCTGTAGTTTTCGGACAAACTTACGAACTGTTGCAGCAATCTACAGCTGCACTGGTTGCTTCCGGAACTGCGACACTTGAGACCGCATATATTAATATTCCTCAGGTAGTTTGTTATAGGATCGAGGCGGGAAGACTTGGCACCTGGGTAAAGGACCAGCTTGTTAAGATTCCTTTTATATCGCTTGTAAACCTAATTGCTAAACGCGAAATTGTTAAGGAGCTTTTCCAGCAATATTGTACCCCCGATACAGTTAGTGAAGAATTAAATAAGATACTCACCGACAGGACCTATCGCGATGCAATGCTGGCCGGTTATGCAGAAGTATTGGACGATCTTGGAGGAGCGGGATGTGCAGAGCGTGCTGCAAACCTGATGATTGAATTGTTGAAAAGAAAATAATTGAAGGCATGGTCAGTTTATTCAAAAAGGAGATCACCCAGTTTTTTGGTTCAATTACAGGAACCATGGTGTCGGTTGTTTTTTTGTTGCTGACCGGGTTGTTTTTATGGGTTTTTTCCGGGAATTACAACATCCCTGAAAGTGGCTATGCAACCTTGGATGGCCTTTTCGAAATTGCTCCATGGATTTACTTGTTTCTGATCCCCGCTGTAACAATGCGCATGTTTGCCGACGAAAAACGGAGCGGTACAATGGAACTTCTTCTTACACGTCCTGTTACGGAACTTCAACTTATTCTATCCAAATTTCTGGCTGCTTTGGCAGTCGTTTTGCTTACACTAATACCAACTCTGATTTATTTCCTGGCGGTTTACCTTTTAGGCAATCCGGTAGGCTGCATCGATACCGGCGCAACATGGGGAAGTTATACCGGACTTTTCTTTCTTGCAGTTATTTATCTTACAATCGGATTGCTAACATCTTCAATTACAGATAACCAGGTCGTTGCATTTATTCTGGCTGTTTTCATGTGTTTCATTTGGTACTCTGGTTTTGGATTCTTTGCCCGGTTACCTTTCCCATCGAATATTTCAGCTTTTATTACTTCACTTGGAATAGATTCTCATTATGAGTCGGTTAGCAGAGGTGTTCTCGATAGCCGCGATTTGCTTTATTTCCTTTTTATGGCAGGGTTCTTTATTTTACTTACACGAATTGTGTTAGAATGGAAACGTAGGCCATTGAAAAGATCAGCAAATCATTTATTTGTATATGTTGTTATTGTCGTGATTGTTGCATTTATTTCTAATAATAATTTCTTTCGGCTTGATTTCACGACCGAAAAAAGGTTCACACTATCAACTCAAACACGTCAATTGCTGAAAACCGTGAATTCTCCTGTTGAGGCAGAGATCTTATTGGCCGGTGATCTTCCTTCCGGCTTTATGAAATTACAGTCAGCAGCCTTGGAAAAGTTACGTGATGTGAAAATCTATTGCGATCAACCATTCAATATACGTATCACCGATCCATATGATGGTACAATATCCGGAGGCGATAAAAATAAGTATATTGAAGGCCTGCTGGGAAAAGGAATTGCACCTGTAAATTTAAGGATCAACACAGAACAAGGGGTAACCACAAAGACCGTATTTCCGACGATCATTTTTAGGGCAAATGGTAATGAAGTAGCTATTAATTTATTAAAAAACGACCCTTTCCTTCGTGACGAGGAAAACCTGATTCGTTCTGAAGAATTACTTGAATATGAGTTTGCACGCGGATTGAAATTACTTTTTCAGGAAAAGAGGGAGAATGTCGCCTTCCTGACCGGTCATGATGAATTGGAGGAGGTTCAGGTGCATGATATTTCTGTTACGCTTTCCGAAAGCTTTAATATTCATCGGATTACATCTGGTGATCTCCTTGCTGTTCCGGATAGTTTTAAATTGTTGATTGTTGCAAATCCCACGAAACCATTTCCCGAAAAGGATAAATTTGCGATCGATCAATACCTAATGCGCGGCGGTCGGATAATGTGGCTGATTGATCCTGTGAGCGTTAGTCTTGACAGTTTGTCGAACGGGATGTCAACAATGGCTTTTCCAAGAGAACTGAATCTAAGTGATCAGCTTTTTCATTACGGTGTACGAATAAATTCAGATCTAATACAGGATGTTGAATGTCAACAAATTAAAGTGAATACTGCGTTGGCAGGACAACCACCGAAATATTCAAATGCTCCCTGGTATTTTTCACCATTATTAGCTCCTTCGCAAAACCATCCTATAGGGAAGAATGTCAACCGGGTATTGTCAGAATTTGTAAGCTCGATTGAACTTGTTGGTGAGAATGAATTGCGAAAAAGCACAGTTATCCTCACCTCGTCTCTTTATGCGAGGTCGAATCAAAGTCCTATGATTGTAAACCTTGCTATGATTGATGCTCCACCGGCACGAAGTCTGTTTAGCAGGCAGTTTATCCCGACAGGCATTTTAACAGAAGGTAAGTTTTCATCGGTATTTAAAAACCGCTTGGTACAGGAGTTCGGAATAGCACAAGGGACATTAATAATTCCGGAAAGTAAGGCAACAAAAATGATTTTCATTTCGGATGGAGGTCTCATAGCCAATAAATTAAGTTATAAAGATGGAAAATATATTCCAATACCACTGGGATATGATAAAGTTTCGAACATTACATTTGGAAACAAGGAGTTTTTAATCAATGCCGTTCACTATCTTTGCGACGATTCAGGATTGATGGAGTTGCGCTCGCGCACAATGCAAATGCGCTTACTCGATAAAGTAAAAATACGGGAGCAAAAATTGTTCTGGCAACTTTTCAATGTTGTCATTCCTGTTTTCTTCATCTTATTAGGCGGCATCATCTTTTGGTTTTTAAGGCGCAGAAAGTATGCACAACAGCACCTTGATAATTAAACGGATACCGGCAGTCTGACAAATAAATTTTTTCATAAATAGGTTAATTCCAAAATAATTGTCTTTTGAAATTGTTTAGTGATTGAATATTTGTAAATTCGTGAATTCCTGCAAACGAGATTTTCGGTCTCTTTTGTCAATATACAAAGTGAAACAGAAATAAAAAGTAAACTAATTTAAGCATATATACCGATGAAATTTGTCGTTTCAAGTACCGAATTGCTGAAGCATCTGAATGCAATCAGCAGGGTGATCAGCAGCAAGAACACCTTACCCATTCTTGATAATTTTCTATTAAAGCTCGAAGGGAAAACTTTGATAATTACGGCTTCCGACTTGGAAACCACCCTTATTACAAAGATTGAACTTGAAAATTCGGAGGAAGAAGGCTTGATTGCCATTCAGGCAAAAATCATGCTCGATACTTTGAAAGAGTTTCCTGAGCAGCCCCTTACCTTTAACATCGATCCTGAAACAATGGCTGTTGAGATTCTTTCGGCAAATGGTAAGTTTTCGATTGTAGGACATAACGGCGAAGATTTCCCGGTATTACCTAAAATCGGAGAGAAACATCACGAGATCGTTTTGCCTCACGACCTTTTACTCACCGGAATCAACAAAACCCTGTTTGCAACAGCCGATGATGAATTACGTCCGGTTATGAATGGTATTTATATTGAGCTATCACCCGAGGAGATGACCTTCGTAGCCTCCGATGCTCATAAACTGGTCAGATACAAAAGAAGTGATGCAAAATACAATGATGTGGCATCATTTATCCTTCCTAAAAAACCAGCCTCGTTGCTTAAAAATCTTCTTCCACGCGAAGATTCGGATGTGAAACTCGAATTTGATGAAAAGAATGCATTTTTCACATTAAGTGGTTTTAAAATGGTTTGCCGGTTAGTAGAAGGAAAATATCCGGCCTATAACTCTGTTATTCCGCTGAATAACCCGAATGAAATGGTGGTCGACCGTGTCGAATTCTACACAACACTTAAACGGGTTTCGGTTTTTGCCAATCAGGCAAGCAATCTTGTTCGTTTGAAACTGACGCCAACCGAATTAATCGTTTCGGCGCAGGATATCGACTTTGCGATCTCGGCTGTTGAGACGATAAAATGTGAATATGATGGTCAGCCAATGGAGATTGGTTTCAAGTCAACCTTTCTGGTCGAAATACTTTCAAACCTCTCATCCGAAGATGTGAAGATGAAGCTATCCGATCCTTCAAGGGCGGGTCTTTTATTACCAGCCGAAAAAGAACTTGATTATGAAGACGTTCTGATGCTGTTAATGCCAATGATGATTAATGCTTAATGTATAAGTTTATATTTATTAAAAGCCTGGTGGTTAACCGACTGCCGGGTTTTTTGTTTTTAATTTAAAAATCTGTTGTGAAGCTGAACCTTAAAAATCCACTCGTATTTCTTGATCTCGAAACAACTGGGATCAATGTTGTTACCGATCGTATCGTGGAGATCGCTCTTTTGAAAATTTTCCCCGACGGGAGGGAAGAGGAGAAGTTGCAACGAATCAATCCTGGAATTCCAATTCCGCCGCAATCATCTGCTATTCACGGAATTTACGATGAAGATGTGAAAGATGCCCCACTTTTCAAAGAGGTTGCAAAAATATATGCCAAGTTTATCGAAGGATGCGATCTTGCTGGATTCAATTCCACAAGGTTTGATATTCCGCTACTTACAGAGGAGTTTTTAAGGGTTGATATTGATCTTGATCTGAAGAAACATAAATTCGTCGATGTGCAGATCATTTTCCATCGTATGGAGAAACGAACCCTGGCAGCTGCATATAAATTCTACCTGTTGAAGGATCTTGAGAATGCGCATAGTGCAATGGCTGATACCAAGGCTACTTACGAAGTTTTGAAAGCTCAGATTGACAGGTACGAAGGAATTGAATTTGATGATAACGGTAAGAAGTCAATTCCTGTTGTTAATAGTGTTGATGCATTGGCTTCATTTTCAGCGTTTGATAAAAGTGTTGATTTTGCAGGACGGATTGTTTATGATGAAAAAGGGATCGAAGTCTTTAACTTTGGGAAGCACAAAGGGAAACCTGTTGAAAAGGTACTTCGAGACGAACCCGGATACTTCTCCTGGATGATGCAGGGTGAATTTCCCCTTTATACAAAAAAGGTACTAACCGCTATAAAGCTGAAGGAATTAAACCGGAAGGTATAAAATCTTTTAATTTTTAAACAGATAGCTATGAAGATCATTTGCATAGGTCGTAATTATTTAAAACATGCCCGCGAACTTGAGCATGATATCCCGACGGAACCGGTTTTCTTTATGAAGCCTGACTCTTCGTTATTATTGGACAACAGGCATTTTTATATTCCGGGATTCTCGAACGAAGTTCATTATGAGGTTGAATTAGTTGTTAAGATTAACCGATTGGGAAAGAGTATTGAAGCGCGTTATGCACACCGTTATTACGATGAAATAGGGCTTGGTGTCGACTTTACAGCACGCGATTTGCAACGTCAACTCATCGAAAAAGGATTACCATGGGAAAAGGCCAAAGCATTTGACTCTGCAGCTGTTCTTGGTGGATTTATCCCGAAGGAAGAACTTGGCGATCTTGAACAGATTGATTTCTCGTTGCGTAAAAACGGTGAAGTTGTTCAGCAGGGAAATTCGCGTGATATGATCTTTACTGTTGATACAATTATCGAATATATTTCGCAGTTTGTGACCTTGAAGATTGGAGATCTGATTTATACAGGCACCCCTGCCGGAGTAGGACCCGTCAAAATTGATGACCAGCTTGAAGGTTTTATCGGCGAAAGGAAAATGTTCGATTTTTGGGTGAAGTAGTATTTTATATGGAATAAATGGAATTGGATTTAAAATTAATACTTTCCAATCCAGTTCTATTTATTTCAATGTATTTTTCTTCGTACTCTCCTCATCACCAAACCAATATAATTCTCCTGCAGGTTGGATATGCGAAGCCGGATAGGCAGAAGAATTTTTAGAGTTGTGAATTATTTCATTGAAGATCTTTGATTTTGATGCTCCTGAAATCAAAAATGCGACTCTTTTGGCATTGTTTATTACTTTTCCGGTTAAGGTTATCCGTTGTTGATGAGTGTTAGGCTGAAATGCAATTCCAGTGAACTCATCCGATTCAAGTAATTCCATCTGGTCTGGAAAAATCGAAGCTGTATGTCCGTCATCTCCCAAACCGAGCATAATCAGATCGAATACTGGCCAACCATTCATCATCGGAACACGGGTTTTAATATCCAATGCATATCTTTTAACTTCCTCATCTGGTTCATTTTCACCTTTAATCCGATGAATTTGACCTTGAGATAGCCCGATCTTCCAAAAAAGGAGTTTATTCACAACGCCAAAATTACTTTCCGGGTCATACGGCGCTACCATTCTTTCATCACCCCACCAGAAATGGATTTTATGCCAAGGTACTTCATGCGAATATTTTTCTGCCAAGTGTGAAAAGAGTAACGACGGTGTTTTTCCACCTGATAAAGCCAGATTAAAAGTATCACTTGTAGTTTCATTTACCCAGCTAATCAATTGTAAGGCAAACGCGTCAGCCAGATCATCAAGGTTTTTCGAAATATGAATAATTGGTTTCATAGTTTCAAAATCTACAATTCACAGTATAACCCATCGTCTGAAAGATTTTTACAAGGATAGCGCCAGGTTTGTTCTCCGTCCATAAGTCCATCTGATTCGTATGGACCCCATGATCCTGCAGGATAACCGTATATTGGTATCGCAGGATCATTTTCCCAGGCATCAAGGATTGGCTGAATGAAATTCCAGGCTGCTTCGACGGTATCGCCACGGGAAAACAGGGTTGCATCGCCATGTAATGAATCAAGGATGAGACGTTCGTAAGCAGCTGGTAAATGAATATTAGTAAGGCTCGAATAGTGAAAATCCATGTTAACCTGATTCACCATGAAGCCTGCTCCTGGCTCTTTCATATTGAATTTCAGCAAAATGCCTTCGTCGGGTTGTATTCTGATAATAAGCTGATTGGGTTTGTATTGATCAAAGCCTTTTTGATCAAAAAGATGATGTGGTGTGGGTTTAAATTCGATAACGATCTCAGTTACCCTTGTTGGTAGCTTCTTCCCTGTCCTGATAAAGAAAGGGACGCCGGCCCATCTCCAGTTATCGATGTAAAACTTCATCGCAACAAAGGTTTCAGTGTGTGAATCCGGATCAACTCCAGATTCTTCACGATATCCGGCAATTGGCTGACCTTTTATCGTCGAGGCGGTGTATTGTCCCCGGATCACCTGATTTTGAATCTCTTCTGGTTGAATTGGACGTAAGGACTGAAAGACTTTCATCACTTCGTGCCTAATGGAATCAGCTTCGATGACAACCGGAGGTTCCATCGCTACCATTCCTACAACTTGAAGTAAGTGGTTTTGTACCATGTCGCGCATAGCACCTGAATGGTCGTAATATCCGCCTCGTCCCTCAACACCAAGACTTTCTGCAGAAGAAATCTCAACCCGTTCGATGAAATTCCGGTTCCAAACGGGTTCAAAAATCCCATTGGCAAACCGGGTAACCATTAGGTTTTGAACAGTTTCCTTTCCAAGATAATGATCGATACGGTAGATTTGATTTTCTTCGTAGTTTTTCAGAAGACTAATATTAAGTTTTTTGGCGCTGATGAGATTGATTCCGAAAGGTTTTTCGACGATCAGCCTTTTAAAACCATCTTCCTGCTTATTAAGATCTGCAAGCGCGAGCTTTTCAGGAATTACATCATAGAGATTAGGGGGAGTTGAGAGATAGAACAGATAGTTTGCGGGGATATTCAAGGATTGGCTCAGGCTCTCTAACCTTAATTTCAATGATTGATAATCATCTTGCAATTCGTAATCGATTGTTTGATAGTATATTTTATTTAGGAATTGTGAATTTGTTTCTTTGTCTGAGGGTAAGAACTCATTCATTCGCTGACGAAAAGCTGCATCGGTAAGTGGTGTTCGACTGGTACCAACGATTGCAAAGTCGTCAGGTAAAAGATGGTGAATGAATAACTGATTAATTGCCGGGATAAGCATTCTTTTTGTCAGATCGCCCGAAGCCCCGAAAATAACAATGATGTGTGGATCTGGAATTTTCATGTCAATCTTATTTGTCTTAGGATTAATACAATAAGATACGTTTCAACGACCCGATTGTTCAATCACATGTGAAAAAATGATTTTTTTGTGACTTCTAAATGCGAAATTGGTTCTCTTCAACGCAACCCCAAACCATAAGCACTTCTCCTATTATCTTATAATATAGTGTAATGGGTATTGCACCTGATTTGTAATTGAAAATCCCCTGAAAAGAACCTGCATCTTCAGAATAATTACTTATTATAATCCGGATATCAGTTGCAAATTCTATATTACTAAAAGGTACCATTTTAAAAATGGCTTCTTTGGCACACCAATGTACTAACATCCTATGATTCGCAAGTTCTGCTTCTATATTGCAATATTCCAACTCATTGGGTGAAAGAAAACGGCTGCCTACTTTTCCGACTTTTCGGTTGAGAAGTTCAATATCAATGCCTGGAATACTTTTAGAATTGAGTAAAATCGAAATATAACCGGTCGAATGGGAGATGCTTATATTGGTAAGGCTGTTCTCGATAAAAGGCCTTCCGTCGTTATGGTATTTAATAAGTTTGGGTTCCTTAATCAATTCGTTGAGTAACGCTCTTGTAGCAAGCCACTCTTTTTGACGATGTAAGGCTGAAATTCCGGCATAGGTGATTGCATCAGGAGCAGATAAGTTAGCCAATAAAAGCAACGTTTCGATCTCTTCAGACACCTTCCAAAGTCCGATTTCTCCGTTATCTATATTTTCATGTAATATAAGTGGCATTATTTACGCTCTTTCCATTCAGTCGTTTCTATCAGTCGGATAACATCCTTATTTAAGAAATCAATTACAGGTTGCAAACTGTCGATATTTGGTACTTCCTTAATATACAGTGACCCGCGAAGAAAATTGTGCAAGCTGTCAGTCAGGTAAAACTGCATTGGTGAAGCTGCATTTCCTTTGATATTGTAGATTGTTCCAAAAACATTTTTTGAAGGATTTATAAAGACCTGTTCATCAATCGAACTCGCTTTCTGCGAATGTTTATAGGCGAGGGAGCGCGACTCTTCAATATATTCACCAAGATTCTTATTAATCGCCTTATAGCTAAGGTGTATCTGTGCGTGGTTGGCAGGAACCTCGATGGTAACCCAATCAAGTTCTTTTAGATTTAATGAATCCCTTCCAGGTTTGGAATAGACAGGTATCTCAAAATTGTATGGAATTGGCATCTGAAGCGATTTATAACTCTTAACAGGGAAAGAGATCCTGAAATATCCTCGGGGTCTGGGGGTATACTCTTTCCTGCACGAATTGAAAATTATCAGCGATTCGAACATCAGAAAAATATAAATTAGCTTCACTTTAAACATCCTATAGCGACTCGGTTTTTGTTACTGGCTGAATTGTCACTTTGATTTTTGTAATGCGTCTGGTATTTACACCTTCTACTTCAAAAGTGAAGTTTTTACAGTTTAATTTTTCATGCAGCATCGGAAATTCACCTTTTAATTCAAGGATCAACCCCGCTAATGTATCGGCTTCGCCACGAATATCGTCAAAGATATCATCTTCATAATCAAATACCTTACAGAAGTCATTGAGCATTATTCTTCCATCGAACAGATATTCAGACTCACTTACCTTTGTAAACAACGATTCGTCTTCGTCAAATTCGTCGGCAATATCTCCAACAATTTCTTCGAGAATATCTTCAAGTGTTACCAATCCAGAAGTCCCGCCAAATTCATCAACCACTATAGCCATGTGAACTTTTGATTTTTGGAAATCTTCGAGTAGGTCATCTATTTTCTTTGTTTCAGGAACGAAAAACGGTTGTCGCATAAGAGGTTGCCATCTATATGTAGCACTTTTATCGAGATAGGGAAGAAGATCTTTGATGTATAAGATTCCTCGTACATCGTCAAGTGTCCCTGCGAATACCGGTATACGTGAATATCCTGATTCTTTTATAGTCTGAAGTACCCTTTCAAAATTATTGTGAATATCGATTGAGATGACTTCAAGTCTTGACCGCATTATTTCATTAACACTCTTATTCCCAAATTTCACGATTCCCTCTAAAATCTCCTTATCATCCGAAATGTCGAGGTGATCGGTGAGTTGTAACGCCTTCGAGATTTCGTCAATAGAAAGGTTTTTTTTGTATTTGATAAGACGTTTATTTACGAAGGATGTTGAGTTAATCAGTAAAAAATTGACAGGTTTTGTAATGATAACGAGAATATTTAAAAATGCTGATATCTTAAGAGCTAATGCTTTAGGAAAATGAGCAGCATAAACTTTAGGGATAATTTCGGCAACAAGAAGAATAAGGGAGGTTATGATTATAGTATTGAAAATAAACCCTAAAGTCGGGACAAGCGAAAAATCAATGAGGCTATTTGTGATATGAGCCGTCAACAAGACAATTGCAATATTTATAAAATTATTCCCAACTAATAGGGCCGCCAAAAGTTGTTCAGGCTCCGACAATAGTTTAATAACCAAGCTTGCAGAACGTTTCTTATTCGATTTAAGATCTTTGATCTCTTTCGGTTCGAGCGAGAAAAGTGCCACTTCCGAACCCGATATAAGTGCAGAGATTGCAAGTAATACAATTACAATAAATATACCTGTGAGGGTTTCAGAAGTAAGAGGATTAAATCCAATTTTCCCACCAAGCGTTTCAAAAAAAGAAACCGCGTCTGTTTCCAACTTTATTAATTTAATTATTAGAAGGGTAAATCGTCACCCTCTTTATCGTCATTCCTGTAAGCGTTTGTACTGTTGAGTGGTTCGCTTACTCCTGAAGGTTGAGCTACTTTGTTCCCTTCGGTGGAAGTACCATCATTTTTCTTCCCAAGTAACTGAATAGTGTCGGCAAGAATTTCAGTGATATACCTTTTTGATCCATCTTGCGCATCGTAGCTCCTCGTTCTGATTTTACCATCCACATAAATTTGATTCCCTTTGCGAATGTATTTTTCAGCGAGCGTTGCCAGACCACTCCAGCATACTATATTATGCCATTCGGTTGTTGTAACCTTCTCTCCGCTTTTATTTGTATAATGATCGGAAGTGGCCAGCGTGAAATTCGCTACAGATGAGTTGCTGTCAAGATGCTTTACCTCAGGGTCTTTCCCTACATTCCCTACTAAAATAACTTTATTAACTGACATGATCGTTGAGATTTTGGTTTGTAAGTCTAAAATACGAACAAATCATTTAGATTACAAGGTTTCAAAGATAAAAAAATATGATGAATTTTGAGTCTTTGTGACCTTAAGTTATTGCCATGTTTAAATACCTCATTTTATTTCCCATTAATCTCTCCTTAATTCATTCGTATTCTCTGTAAAGTTTGTATAATCTTTGCGTATCCTTTCTGTAACAATTAATACGGAAATATTACACAAAGATTACAGAAAGCTTACACAAACACCGAAGCAGGTAATGTGAAAACATCTTTTAAGCTATTGGATAATGCGACTTCTATTTATTCATATTACGTAGTTCATACTTTGCCCATTAAAAAATTATCGATCAGTTTTGGAATAGGGTAATCATGAATATCCTCAGAAAGAATTTTTATCCATGGAAATTTCTTGTCCGATCGAAGAATTGTTATTTCAATGAACCTTACATGTAACTTACGATGTGTTAAGATATGGATTATTTCTGGACTTACTGAATCAATCGTAATCGATGAATCAAAAAATATTGATTTGAATTGATCATTTATCACAAGTTCTTCAATGGTCAATTCTCTTGAAGATTCAATTAACGGAAACTGGTATAAATTACGCCAAATGTCCTTCTCCTCGCGTTTCTCGAGATAAAAGTATTTCTCCTGCCGGATGAAAAGATAATTGAAAAAACGATTTGTCACTTTTGTTTTCTTCGATTTAAATGGGAGCTTCGCTATTTTATTTTGAGAAAATGCAACGCATTGATCCACAAACGGACATTTATTACAGTCGGGGTTTTTAGGTGTGCATTGCAAAGCCCCAAATTCCATGAGTGCTTCATTAAAAGTTGCGGGATTTTGTGGATCAAGTAACTCATTAGCCAAATTATTGAATTCCTTCTTTCCTGTCATCGTATCAATGGCCGTTTCTATTCCGAAAACCCTAGATAACACTCGGTATACGTTTCCGTCGATTGCAGCATAAGGCAGGTCGAATGCAATTGAGGCAATCGCAGCAGCTGTGTAACTTCCTATTCCTTTCAATTTCTCAATATTAATAATCGTATCTGGAAATAACCCATTGAATTCGGTCATGATTTGCCGGGCAGCTACATGCATGTTTCGAGCCCTTGAATAATATCCCAGACCTTGCCATATCTTCAAAACTTCATTTTCCGGGGCCTCTGCAAGCGTTTTTACAGTGGGAAAACGTTCGATAAAGCGAAGAAAATAGGCTGTTCCCTGATCGACTCTTGTCTGCTGAAGAATTATTTCGGATACCCACACCCAATAAGGGTCATTTTTTGCTCTCCAGGGCAGATCGCGTTTATTCTGTTGATACCAAACTGTCAATATTTTATGGAATTGGGGCATGTTTTCGCTATTTTTTAAGAAATTTCACGAAAAGAACAAAAAATATTGATTAGTATGATGTTGGTTAAATCAAAAGCTATATATTTGTAAACCAAAATTGAAATAGAAAGTCGAATCATTTAAATTTATAGCAATGACAAAAGCAGATATCGTAAACGAGATTTCGAAAAACACGGGCATCGAGAAAGTAACTGTTCAAAAAGCTGTTGAAGCATTTATGGACACCGTATCCGGTTCACTAGCGGAAGGAAACAATGTTTACCTTCGTGGTTTTGGAAGTTTTATCGTGAAAAAACGTGCTGAAAAAACAGCTCGTAACATTTCGCGTAACACAACCATCATCATTCCTGAACATTTTATTCCTTCATTCAAACCGGCTAAAACTTTTGTTGGTCGTGTTAAGAGTAATGTAAAATAATTAAACGTATTTAAATTATGCCGAGCGGTAAAAAAAGAAAAGGACATAAGATGGCAACCCATAAGCGGAAAAAACGTTTACGGAAAAACCGCCATAAAAAGAAGAAATAATCTTTTCGTGGTAAAACAAGGAAATTGAACCTAAAGTGCTTTTGCACTTTAGGTTTGTTGCATTTATTAATATTTATTTACAGTAAGAGTAGAGATCGTGAGTAATGAACTGATTATTGATGTATCGCCCTCACATGTTGAAATCGCTTTACTCGAAAACAAAAAACTGGTAGAACTTAACAGGGAAAACAGTGATCTGAAATTTGCGGTTGGAGATATTTACCTTGCGAAGGTGAAGAAAATCATGCCCGGATTAAATGCTGTTTTTGTTGATGTTGGTTACGAGAAAGATGCGTTCCTTCATTATTTGGATTTAGGACCACAATTCCAGACATTAAACAAGTTTCTGAAACAGGCAAGTGCCAAAAAACTTAAGCTGACAACTGAAGTTAAAGTTCAGCCTGAGCCTGATATACAGAAAGATGGTAAGATAACTGATGTTCTTAAAACAGGTCAGACGATTCTGGTACAAATTGCAAAAGAACCGATCTCGACCAAAGGACCAAGGCTTACCTCCGAAATTTCTGTGGCTGGCAGAAACATGGTTCTGATCCCCTTCAGTAACAAAATTTCAGTTTCTCAAAAAATCGAATCGACTGAAGAAAAAAGTCGTTTAAAAAAATTAGTTCAAAGCATATGCCCTAAAAATTATGGGGTTATTGTAAGGACAGCAGCTGAAGGGAAACGTGTTGCGGAATTAGATCCTGAATTACGTAGATTGGTGACAAAGTTTGAGAATGCAGTAGTCAAACTCGAAAAAGCTGTTGCACCTACGTTGATTTTAGGAGAACTCGATCGCACAATTGGAATGATCAGAGATTTATATAATCCTGATTTTTCGAATATCTATGTGAATAACGAGGAGATTGCCGCCGAAATCAAAGAATATGTAGGTACTATTGATTCAGAAAAGAAAAAAGTAGTCAAACACTACAATGGTAAATTGCCAATTCTGGAATATTTCGGAATCGATAAACAAATAAAAGCGTCTTTTGGTAAGACCGTCTCTTTCAGGAGCGGAGCCTATCTGATTATTGAACACACTGAAGCGTTTCATGTTATTGACGTGAATAGTGGTAACAGATCAAAAACCGGCGATCAGGAATCAAATGCCCTCGAGGTTAACCTTGCTGCTGCCGAAGAAGTTGCACGTCAATTACGCCTTCGCGATATGGGAGGAATAATCGTGATCGATTTTATCGATATGCATGGGAATGAAAACCGCCAGAAAGTTTTCGAGAAAATGAAGGAAGCTATGGCTTCCGACAGAACAAAGCATAACATCTTGCCATTGAGCAAGTTTTGTTTGATGCAAATTACACGTCAACGGGTTCGTCAGGAGATGGCGATCGAAACTGCCGAAATTTGCCCGGTTTGCAAAGGTTCAGGAAAAGTAACTCCAACCTTATTATTTATCGAAGAGATTGAGCAGAAAATCAGGTATATCTTCGAAGAATTGCACAAACAAAAGCTGACAATTAAATTGCACCCCTTTGTGGGTGCGTTTCTTACAAGAGGTTTTCCGTCGAAAGCACTTAAGTGGAGATGGAAATATCGCAAAAGGGTAAGAATTGAAGAGACAAACTCGATGAGTTTCCTCGATTCAAAGTTCTATGATGAGAACGCCGAAGAAATTATCTTTTAGACATTAAAAGCTCATGCACACAAAAGCATGAGCTTTTTTTGTAGTTTTGAAATTGAAATTCTGATCTCTCGAAAATGACAAAAAAACAGTTTCTTTTTATATCTCTGATATTTGCTTCAAGTGTTATTGCCTTTGGACAATTGTTGAGTCCTGTTAAGTGGAACTTCGAACAAACACCTTCAGGTAAGGGTGAGATTGAACTTATTTTTAAAGCCTCAATCGATCATGGCTGGCATTTGTATTCAACTAATTTGCCTGATGGCGGTCCTGTCAAAACAACTTTTACCTTTACTTCCGATAACAAAAACTATCAGGTTATTGGTGGAATTGCCGCAAAAACCTCTCCGACAAAAGAGCATGATAAGATCTTTAATATGGATCTTGAGTTTTTCAGCAATGAAGCCATCTTTGTCCAGAAAATTAAAGTCCTTTCAAATAAATCCTTCGACTTAAAAGGTACTGTTGAATATCAAAGTTGCAACGATGAAACCTGCACACTAGATGACCATGATTTCTCATTCAAAATTGCCGGATCGGAAAATGCAGCTATTGTACCTATTGAAAAACAGATAGTAGCGAATCAAATTTCCAGTAAGGCTAGTTCAGTTGCTTCTTCAAAAAGTATTATTGTCACGAATGATACAGGAAGTAATCAACATGGATTATGGTGGTTTTTAATCTTCAGTTTTGTGGCAGGTCTGGCGGCTATACTTACTCCATGCGTTTTCCCAATGATCCCAATGACGGTTTCATTTTTTATGAATAGCAATAAGTCGAGGACACAGGCTAAAATACAAGCTTTTATTTATGGCGGATCGATTATGCTGATTTATACGCTTATAGGAACGGTTGTTGCCCTGACATTAGGTGCTGATTTCGCGAATTGGATCAGCACACATTGGATTCCAAATGTCTTGTTCTTTATTATATTCGTAGTTTTTGCTTTTTCATTCTTCGGAGCTTTTGAAATTGTGCTTCCGGGAAGTTGGGGAAATACGACCGATCGCTTTGTGGATAAAGGCGGAATCGGAGGCGCATTCTTTATGGCTTTGACATTGGTACTGGTGTCGTTTAGCTGTACCGGCCCAATAGTTGGGGCAATTCTTGTTGAGTCAGCTGGAGGAATGGTGATAAAACCGATTATTGGTATGCTTGGTTTTTCTCTTGCATTTGCGTTACCATTTACTCTTTTTGCCATTTTTCCGCAGTGGTTGTCAAACTTACCGAAATCGGGGGGGTGGCTAAATTCCGTTAAAGTAGTACTTGGGTTTGTAGAGTTAGCACTTGGACTAAAGTTTTTGAGCATAGCCGATCAAACCTACCATTGGCGAATACTTGATCGTGAAGTTTACATTGCCTTTTGGATCGTCATATTTACAATGATGGGTTTCTATCTGCTTGGAAAGATGAAATTTGCACATGATAGTGAAACGAAATTTATTTCTGTTCCGAGGCTGATGCTTGCTTTGATCACCTTCACTTTTGTGGTTTACCTCATTCCCGGAATGTTTGGAGCCCCTTTAAAGGCGATTTCGGGATATCTTCCACCCATGACCTCTCACGATTTTGACCTTCATAAAATTATTAGGGACGAAGTGAAACTTGTCGATCATCGCCCATCGGGATTGGCTAACTATACGGATTCTGCTGTTGGCCTTTGCGAAAAGCCGAAATTTTCTGATTTCCTCGAATTACCCCATGGATTGGAAGGTTTTTTCGATTTTGAACAGGGATTGGCATGTGCTAAAGCTCAAAATAAACCCATATTTATTGATTTCACTGGCCACGGTTGCGTGAATTGTCGCGAGATGGAAGCCAATGTATGGTCCGATCCGCGAGTATTGGAGCGTTTAAAAAATAATTTTGTAATTATAGCCTTGTATGTCGATGATAAGGCCGATCTTCCGAAAAATGAGTGGATTACTTCGACGTATGACCATAAGGTTAAAAAGACAATTGGTAAGAAATTTGCAGATTTTCAGATTTCAAGGTTTGGCGTAAATGCTCAGCCATACTATGTTTTACTTGATCAGAATCAGCAGCTTCTTACTAAGCCAACCGCTCGGGATTTGAATCCTGATCATTTTATTGATTTTCTTGATAAAGGATTGTCGGAATTTAAAACGAGACAGAACCGAAAATAGTTTGTAAATATTATCTAAGTATTAAATTATGAGTAACCACAAATCATTGTTCTGGAATGTCGATACCCAGGAAGACTTTATTGATCAGGCAGGTAAACTTTATGTGCAAGGTGCTGAAGAGATCAGACCGGTATTGAAACAGATCACCGATTTTGCAAAAGCGGAAGGAATAAGGGTGATTAATACGGCCGATTACCATCATATCAACTCGAACGAACTCTCTTCCATTCCTGATTATGAAACAACTTTTCCGCAACATTGCCTTGCCGGATCATCAGGTGCTGAGTTTATAATTGAAACGCTTCCTGAATCTGCACTTTTAATTGATTGGGATTCGGAACTTGCTATTTTTGCCGAATTCGATGACCCAGAGCGGTTTCGGAATATTGTGATTCGTAAAGATGCATTTGATGTATTTGCAGGAAATCCTCATGCAGATAAGATAGTGCAGATACTTCAGCCTGATCAGGTTTTTGTTTATGGCGTTACAACTAATGTCTGTGTAGATAAGGCAGTTATTGGTTTAGCAGAGCGAGGAATCAAGGTTTTTGTATTTGAAGATGCTATTAAAGAATTACCTAATTTGCCGCTACCTTTCGAGTCGTGGAAGGCAAAAGGAATTGAATTGATTTCATTTGCGAATGTCAGGAATTTCTTATAAGCTATGAAATGAAATAATTTCGTGTTTGCAATAGTGTAACTCGCATCTTCACAAATTATTTTCGAATCAAACATTATGTGTGAATGAGTATTCAAGCGTGATACGGACTTGGTATAAGGAAGATATAAGGAAGATATGGTTGAGGTCCAGCTTTAATGGACCATCATTATATTTAATAGCGATTACGGCATCTATTGATTCGTATTACAAGATTATGATCAAATAGTCATTATTAAAAATGCCTGAAAAATGAATGATTTATTTTTCAGGCATTTTTTTAAACCTTAAGAAGGGCAATGTATTTATACCTGTTTTTAAGAGATTCGATATTCATTTTCAACATCCGTTAGAACCTCATATCCGGTTTCTGTCACTAATATTGTATGTTCGAATTGAGCAGAAAGTTTTTTGTCAACCGTTCTGGCTGTCCAACCATCTGATTCGTCAACTTTTACGCGTGGCTTTCCTTCGTTGATCATTGGTTCGATTGTGAAAATCATTCCTGGTTTCATCTTGGGTCCACTGTTCTTTCGGGCGGCGTGATCAACCTGAGGCTCTTCGTGGAAATCAATTCCCACTCCATGTCCACAATATTCGTAAACAACTGTAAATCCTTGAGATATTGCATAACGCGATATGACATACCCGATATTCCCAAAATAGTTTCCGGGTCGTACTTGTTGAATACCAAGATTAAGGCAATGTTTTGTAGCATTTACGAGTTTCATCGCAGTTTCGGTAGTTTCACCCACAATAAACATCCTGCTTGTATCTCCATAATAACCATTCAATATGGTTGTAATATCAATATTGAGAATATCGCTGTTTTTTAAAATAACATCTTCGGCTGGAATTCCGTGACAAATAACATCATTAGGTGAAATGCAACATGACTTTGGAAACCCATTGTAATTCATGGTTGCCGGGATGGCTTTGTGTTCGATGATATAATTATGAATCAATTGGTCTAAATAGTAAGTGCTTACACCTTCCTTGACAAAGTCTGCAATGTAGAGCAATACATCTCCGGCAAGTTTTGAACTCTTACGGATACCATCGATTTGCTCTGCGTTCTTTATGATTATATTCATTATATTTTCTTAATTCTCGTAAAATTGGTTAAAATTACCGTCAAAACAAAATAACGCCTATGGGATGGGTTTTGTTTAGATCATAGGGTTATTGATAATCAATGGTTAAGCCACGAAATAATTTTATCTGTTTTTTCTTCAGCAGGCATGTAACCATCCAACCATTTGATATCAAATCCCTCACGTTCCATCTTCCGAAACCATGTCATTTGTCTTTTGGCGAACTGGTGTATTGCAGTGTTTAACCCTTCGAACATCTCATCATAGGTCAATCTTCCTGTGATATAAAGGGTGAGGTATTTGTATTCGAGTCCGTAATAAGTGAGATTTTCAGGCTTTAGACCATTGTCAATTAGTTTCTTAACCTCATCAATCATCCCGTTGTCAATTCGTTGTTTTAATCTTGTGGTAATTCTTCTTCGGCGCGAATCTCGATCGTATTTCACGCCAACTATCAGGCTATTGATTTTAGGGAAGGAGAGATCAGTTTCGGGATGTGCTAAACAGAATTCTTCAATTTCAATGGCCCGGATCGCTCTTTTTTTATTTTCGGTATCGCTAGTATTATTTATTGATTTATATTTTTTCAATAATTCAGTCAAATCATCGAGCGAGAAGAGGTGCAATTCTGTTCTTCGTACTTCATTTACAGGAACCTGAATAAGTCGGTATCCTTTAAGAATTGCCTCAAGGTACATTCCGCTACCTCCGCACATTATGGGAAAAGATCCTTTTCCCCTGATTGACTCATAGACTTTGAGAAAATCGCGTTGAAATTCAAAAACATTGTACTGATATCCTGCCTCTGCAATATCAATCAGGTGGTAAGGCACATCGACTCCGTTGACCTGATATTCTTCGAGATCTTTACCTGTCCCAAGATCCATATTTCGGTAAATTTGTCTTGAATCTGCTGAGATAATTTCTCCTCTGAGCTTAATCGCCAAATTAACAGCTACTTCAGTCTTTCCTGAGGCTGTAGGTCCAAGTATGGTTACCATGTCGAATTTTGCTCCGCTCATCTCAAATTTAAATTGGTAGGCAAATTAGTTTATTTTTGTAAATCTAAAAGGGTAAAAAATGAAATTCAATATATTTATTAAAAATTTATTCTCAAGGTGTATCGGAATAATTACCTCCCCGAAAGAGGAGTGGATTAAAATTAAGGAGGAGGACAGTTCATTTTTTCAGTTGATTTCCAATTTCTTGTTTCCGTTACTTATTCTTACGTCAATGGCATCGATGATTGGAAGTTATTTTCACATGGTTGGAAATGGATTTGAACGAGATATTCTTTTTATATCTGGATTAGAACCGTTTTTAAGCATCTTGATGTCGATATTAATTAGTATTCCTGCGATCAATGCATTGATCAAAACATTTGGTGGAACTCAAAACATAAATCAAGCTTCAAAACTCGTAGTCTATTCTTTTGTTCCCGGGATTTTAGTTGCGATCATTTTTGGAATGATTCCCTGGTTTTATATTTTGGGACTTTTCTTTCTGTATTCCTTCTATATTTTCTTTCATGGGACACCAGTAATGTTGAATATTCCTCATGAAAGGCAATCGAATTTCAGTATTCTCTCTTCTACAACCATTCTAATCATTTATTTAATAGTTAATTTCGTACTGACTTCTTTCTTTAGTGCAATTCAATCATAGGATTGCATATTCATAAATGGTTTTGTTAAATTTGTAAATTGCATTTCGAGAATTCAAATATGATACTTCAACAGAAAATAAATATAAAGAATAAACGAGCAAGCTTCGATTACGAGTTTATCGAGAAGTATGTAGCAGGGCTTGTTCTTCTTGGCACTGAGATTAAATCGATCAGACTGAGTAAAGTAAGTATGAATGATGCTTATTGCCATTTTATTGCGGGTGAGCTATATATCAGGAATCTTAGCATTTCGGAATACGATTTTGGAACTTGTAATAACCATGAAGTTCGTCGCGAACGTAAACTTTTGATGAGCCGGAGGGAACTTAATAAGCTTGAACGGAAACTAAAGGAATCGGGGCTAACAATTGTACCAATAAGGTTATTTTTGAATGATAATGGTTTGGCAAAGTTAGAGATTGCATTGTCGCGCGGGAAAATCAATTATGACAAGCGTCAAAGCCTGAAGTCGAAAGATGCTGAAAGGGAAATGGCAAGGGCTCGGAAATAAGGTTAAAGTAGAAAGGATAAAGGTTAAAGGATGTTTACCATCAACTTTTATCCTTTCCGCTTTTACCTTTGTTTCTATTATTCAGATTGTTTGCGACTAAATTTCTCTAAACTTTTCAGATCTTCAACCTTGAAATTTCCATAAAAGGAGACAAGGCAACTGAATTGATTATCTTTGCTGTCTTTTACGATAACGTGGCACTCTTTTACCTTTTTTGAGTCACCTTCAATCCAAAATTCAACATTGTCACTACCATCTGAATCTTTCGGTTGTACCATTTTGTAATTTAGTTTATTGAACTTTTCAGCGATGATTTTTGGTAGTGATTGCCCCATATTACTTTTTTCACGATTTAAAACCAAAATTCGGATCTCATTCAGATCACCAGTCACCTTTTTATTCTCTTCGTCTAAATTTAAATTGACGGCATCAATCATTGATTTAGAGAATGCCATATAGGTGAAGCCATCGTGATTCGCAAATTCATCAAAGATCCGATACGACCTGCTTTGGGCTGATCCCGTTAAAGTTGTTACTATTATTGCAACCAAAACTCCGAGTTTGTAAAATAGGTTCATATCTTCTGTTTTTTAGGATTTTCAACGGGTACTGCTGATTTTCTTTGCGTAAGCTCTAATCCATCAGGTGTCATTTTCCAATATTTTCCAACCATATCTCCATCCCAGGTATTCGAGGTGTTTTTGATGTCGTGGATGATCTTAGCCATTTCATTACTAAGATAAATGGTCTTATTTTCAGGCACTTTTAATACGATCTCTATCTCCTGTTTATGCCAGACTGATTTTTCAGGAAGCATAAACCATGGTTGAAAAGTAAGCAATGAATCTTGTTGTGTAAATTTATAGTTGATATTCCGCGCATTTGTTTGTGCGATATCCAAGTCGCGACCCCTTGCTTTTGATTTGATTACTATACTGAATTCGTTCGTTTCACTTTTTTCAACTTCAAGTTGGGGTTCATTGAGCAGAAATTGTTTCCCATTAACTGAGGCAATCCGAAGACCATCGAAATCGAAGTTTGAGTCAAGGTAATCGCTGAATTCGTCGGTTCCAAGTTTAAGGTAAAGTGTATCGGATTTTGTGATAACAGGTTCTTGTTTTGTACTTGTAGAGACGCTTTTAAAATCACTCACACCATGTACAGCTGCAAAAATCAGCAATATGATTCCAAATACCCAAAGTCCAAGAGATGAAAAGCCGATTGCCGGATTATTCGATTCGAATTTAAAGATCAGTTTAGTACCCAGGTATGCAAGCATGATCAATGGTATTCCAAGCGCTAAAGCAAGTCCGATCCAGAACCATGTAAGTGTCCCATTGCCTACAAACAAACCGAGATAATGAGGTAATTCGTTGCTAAAAGGAGTTATTCCGATGAATTCACCGGAGACAAAAAGTGAAGTGAAAAGTGCTATGATTGCGATTATTCCTATTGAAACCAATATAATTCCAAAGAAGACAACGATAATTTTAAAAATTGCTCTAAAAATCGACATTACTACACCTCCAGCATCATCAAGTCGTTCGCGGCTTCGGATATACGACTTATTTGCCCTGAAATTTTGGTAATTTTCTTTTACATCCTGAATCTCTTCTTTAATTGTTTTTGAAATATTGTTGATATTAACCTCTTCACCTTTCATTTCGAGACGTTGAGCTGTATTGCCTGCCTTTGGAACGACAATCCACAAAATCAGGTAGATAAAGAGACTTGATCCACCTCCAAAAAATAATGCAACAAAGATCAGACGCACAATAATTGGATCAATATTGAAAAAGATACCTAAGCCGCTACACACACCTCCCAGAACGCGGTCGTCGGGATCGCGATAAAGTTTTTTGCCTTTTGATCGATGAATTTTTGTAACAATATCTTCTTCCTCCTTTGAATCCTCAAAGGCTTCAGGCATTCCCATAATCTTAATGATTTCTTCTACCTGAGCAATCGTAATCACTTCGCTGCCATCCTTTACGCGTTCCTGGAAAAGTTCAGAAATTCTTGATTCAATATCCTGTACTATTTCCTTAGCATCAGCATCGTTGCCAAAGTGTCTGTTAATCTGAGATATGTAATAATTAAGTCTTTCATAGGCATCGTCATCAATGTGAAAAACTGTTCCGCTAATGTTGATTGTAAATGTTTTTTTCATGGTATTGAATTTTCTACAGGTTATTATTTTTAAGTTGGTTTATGGCGTCGACAAGATCACTCCAGGCCAAATCCAGTTCGTTGAGAAACAATTTCCCTTCTCCGGTCAATTCGTAGTATTTACGTGGCGGCCCCTGCAACGACTCTTCCCAGCGGTAGCCGAGATATCCGTCGTTTTTTAGTCTGGTCAGAAGGGGATATAAAGTCCCTTCGACCACAATCATCTGCGCTGTTTTCATTTCGGCAATGATATCCGAAGCGTACGATGGTTTCTTGGAAAGGTTCAGAAGTATGCAATACTCCAGAATTCCTTTCCTCATTTGAGCTTTTGTGTTTTCGAGATTCATGATTTAATCATTTTGAAGAATCTTAAATTTAGTATTAGCAGCTTTTTTAAATTGAATCAATTGTTTAACGGCTTTGACGAAACCAAGCGAGCTCCTCCGGCATTTCCAATAGAGATTGGCATAACCTTTCGGTTAATTCTTGCTTTCTCCATTTTTTTGCCGTTGAACTTGATTTCGTTTTTTGCAGCAGAAGAATTCATAAAATAATTCGAAATTTTATTTCCGGTATATTTTGTGACTGTATTTGCCAATGAAGGAATTGTGCGATAAATGGCGTTAATATTTGTTGCCGATGTAATGGTGACATCGCTACCGCACGAAGTGAGTATAACCAACCCTGTAAACAGGATTCCCAAAATCAACTTCTTAATAGGTGTTTTCATTTTGACCATTTTTAAATTTTAATACCATCTTATACCCTGAAGTATGTATTGCAAATATACATCCTAAAGAAGGTACTATGCAACACATAGTACTAAAATATTTTAATATTTTTAAAAATAATTTTAAAGTGTAGATATATAATAATATAGAAATGTGATTCTTTCTTCTGAAGCTTTCTTTTTATTTAAAATAGTGAAAAAATGGGTTGTTTTATTAAGAATTTCTCATTTAGAAACGGAATAGGGGAGGTCTAAAACGCGCGTTTTTGCTGTTTTTGGAGGAATATCAATTAAAGTAAAAAGTTTAAATTGGATTTTTCTGGTGATTTCAATGTTTTTGAATGCTTATTTGAGATTAGGTTACCCGGTCGTTTGAGGCAGTGAGATTCCAATAAACGGTAAGCTGAACTCTGGATATAACCTGCGCAGAATGAACAATCGAAACAATGGTTGTTCCAAAAGCTGCATCGAAATCAAAAAGTTAGATACATCATATTTGCATTTCTCTACAAGACACAGAAAACCCTTAATTTACAATTAATTGCAAATTAAGGGTTTTCTATATATTGATACTTGTAAAAGCTATACTACTTTTTTGGCTGAACGTTTACGATCGTTTTCATTGAGCTGAATTTTCCGAAGTCGTATGGATTTAGGTGTTACCTCGACGTATTCGTCTTTCTGAATATATTCGAGTGCTTCCTCAAGGCTGAATTTGATCGGTGGTGCAAGACGAACCTTATCATCCGAACCTGACGCCCGCATATTCGTAAGCTTCTTGGATTTTGTAAGATTCATTGCAAGATCACCTTCGCGGCTACTTTCGCCAACAACCTGTCCTTCGTATATTTCTTCTTGTGGATCGATAAAATATCTTCCTCTGTCCTGAAGTTTATTCAGCGCATAGGCAAAAGCGGTACCAGTTTCAAGTGCAACTAATGAACCATTTAATCTGGTTTCAATTGGGCCTCTGAATTTATCGTATTTTATAAACCTGTGAGCCATTACTGCTTCACCCTGAGTAGAGGTCATCATAATAGTACGTAATCCGATAATTCCACGTGATGGGATATGAAATTCAAGATTGATACGGTCACCTTTCTTTTCCATATTCAGCATTTCTCCTTTACGACGAGTAACAAGATCAATTGCAGTACCACTGAGTTCTTCCGGAATGTCAATGTGCAACATTTCTATTGGCTCATATTTTTCACCATCAATCTCTTTAAACAACACTTGTGGTTGCCCAACCTGAAGTTCGTATCCTTCACGACGCATCGTCTCAATTAATACAGAAAGATGGAGAACACCGCGACCATGCACGTTCCATGCATCAGCTGAATCGGTTGTTTCAACCCTTAAAGCAAGGTTTTTCTCAAGTTCACGCATTAATCTGTCGTGAATATGCCGACTCGTTACAAACTTCCCTTCTTTACCATAAAATGGTGAGTTGTTGATTGTAAACAACATACTCATTGTTGGCTCATCAATAGTGATAGGTTCAAGAGGTTCTGGATTTTCAAAATCACAAACCGTATCTCCAATTTCGAATCCATCAATTCCAACAAGTGCGCAAATATCACCGTTGCTGGCGCTTAGGACTTTTTCCCTGCCTAATCCGGTGAATACATGAAGCTCCTTGATTCTGGTACGAGAAATAGTCCCATCGCGTTTAACGAGCGAAACATTCATTCCTTCTTTTAATTCTCCACGGTGTATCCGGCCAATAGCTATTCTACCAACATATTGCGAATAATCAAGCGATGTAACTAACATCTGCGGAGTTCCAGGATTTTCAGTAGGTGCCGGGATATGTTCAATGATCGAATCAAACAATTCCGTAATATTTTCAGTGCGAACTTTCCAGTCGTAACTCATCCAATTTTGCTTGGCAGAACCGTAAACTGTTGGGAAATCAAGCTGATCTTCAGTAGCATCAAGACTGTACATTAATTCGAAAACCTGTTCGTGTACAACGTCAGGACGACAATTGGGTTTGTCAACTTTATTGATGACTACAATCGGTTTTAAACCGAGTTGTAATGCTTTTTGAAGTACAAATCTGGTTTGAGGCATTGTTCCCTCAAAAGCGTCAACAAGCAGAAGAACACCATCTGCCATGTTTAGAACACGTTCTACCTCACCACCGAAATCGGCATGGCCGGGAGTATCGATAATGTTGATTTTTGTACCATTGTAAACGACCGATACATTTTTGGCAAGAATGGTGATCCCTCTTTCCCGCTCCTGGTCATTACTGTCGAGGATCAATTCTCCCGGATTCTGATTGCCCCTGAAGATATTTGAATCCATGATCATCTTGTCAACCAACGTCGTTTTTCCATGATCGACGTGCGCTATGATCGCTATGTTTCTGATATTTTGCATCTATGAATTTTGAGCCGCAAAGGTAATCAATTATTCGATGGTTAAATCGTATGCTAATTGATCGATCAATCCAATTTATATTTCTTTTGCATAAATTGATAAAACAATACTAATTTTTTGTGCGTTTTAAATTGATGTTATTTTAACCGATTAATTATCAGTACACTAATTCTGTCTGCGATTTTAATGAGGAGAAAATCAGATGATATTGGTTGCCATTGTGTTATGGCATCCGATTATTGTAATTATAGCAATCCATGTCTGTTGTCATTTAAGGTTAAATTTCCATATTATTCCTCAGTATGTTGATTTTGGCGACCACATTATTTTAATATTAATAAAATTGATTTCTTTTTAATTTTATGACCTCAAAAACTAACTTTGCATGTTTTTGCCTTTTATTAATAGTGATGGGCTCTGAAAATATGTTTTCGATATGTATGAGAATAGTGATCAAAAATGAATGAAATAGATTATTATCAATGACCCGGAACAGTTGGTTTCATTACTTCATATTATTATTGGGCATTCTTTGCATATCATGGTCTGCAATATTTGTAAAATTAGCTGAAGTATCCGGTCTAAGTTCAGCGTTTTATCGGATGTTCATAGGTTTTCTTGGTATTCTTCCCATTTGGCTAATGCGCAGGAAGCCATTTGTAAATAAAAATTCAATTTTGATCGCAATCCTTTGCGGGATTATATTTGCCTGTGATATTGCAGTTTGGAATATTTCTATTCTTCTGACTAAGGCTGCTATTTCGACACTTATCGCCAATCTGGCACCCGTATGGGTAGGAGTTGGAGCCATCTTGTTTTTGAAAGAGAAACCTGGTAAAATCTTCTGGATAGGAACCGCTATTGCTTTATTTGGTGTGACGGTAATTGTTGGGATTGACAAAATCTATAACTCAAGACTCAATTTGGGTCACTTTCTGGCCATTCTTGCCAGTTTATTCTATGCTTTTTATTTGCTGATCATGCGCAAAGGACGGTTACATCTTGATACTGTAACATTTACAATGATTTCGATGCTTTCAAGTTCGGTTGTATTGTTTTTTATCTCCGTTTTTACAGGGACCCAACTTTCGGGATTTTCAATACAATCGTGGGAAGCAATGATCGCACTTGGATTAATCTCGCAGTTAGGTGGTTGGTTGGCAATAAATTATGCGATGGCTTATATGCCCGCGACTATTGCATCGGTAAGTTTACTAAGTCAATCCGTATTTACTGCATTAATAGCAATTCCTGTTCTTGGGGAGAAACTAACAAACATTGAAATTTTCGGTGCAGCAATTGTTTTGACAGGAATTTTCCTGGTCAATAAAAAGATGTTCAAACGGAAGGTTGCTGTACAGCAGGAATATGACTGATAGAATATTACTTTGAGATGAAAAATCTATTCAAATTCAGCAATCTGACGAAAAATGTGCCCTTCTCAATATGTCATTGTTTTAATTCATATCACAGTCAATTAAATTCATGATTCAATCCTTCTGCATTTCGCCCGATTTTACAATCAGAACCATTTTGGTAGAATTATTCGCCATCTTTATCATGCTATTGGCAACTTTTTCAGCCTTGATTGCCTTGTAATTATCAGGAATTATGAAGTTTAACCCTTTCATGAGTAATCCGGACAATCTTTCGGCAAATCTCATTTCAGACCTTTCGCCCAGTAATAACGAAGGCCGAAGTATCACCAGTTGATTAAACCCGATATCAATTAAAGCTTCCTCCGTCATTCCTTTTACCTTATTATAGAAAACAGATGATTTTGAATTGGCACCCATTGCACTGATGACAAGAAATTTCGAAGCACCTAAAAATTTTCCTAATTTGGCGAGTGCCACAACATATTCATAGTCAACTTTTTTGAAGTTATCACGGCTGCCTGCTTGTTTCATGGTAGTTCCCAATGTGCAGAATACATCATCAATTCTTTCGTCAAATTTCAGTTGGTCGATCTTATTGAAGTCGATTACAAGCTCCTTGATTTTGACATTAACAAGTCCGCTCTTCTTTCTTGAGAGGACATAAATCCGGCTGTATTGGTCTGATCTGATAAGTTTTTGAACTAATTCTTTACCAATAAGTCCTGAAGCTCCTGCTACGATAGCTGTTCGCATATGAAAATTTTGAAGTAGTTCAAAAAAGGTAGTTTAATCCAATATAGATTCCCGAATCACCATCCTGTGAATCGGTTGCAATTCCATAGTCAATTGCTACCACAAAATTGTAATTCATTGCTAGTCGCAAACCTGCACCATAACTCGTGTGTAGTTTTTCTGCACCTTTATTAAAATAGTCTGAAGCTTTATCGGGTGCATTGGTATTAATAGCATCAAACAACTCAGATGTATTTCCTGTATAAATCTTCTTTGTCACCTGTCCGAAGTCGACAAAGGTGTTTAACCCCATGTAGAAATTCTGATTCATAAATTTCAACCTGTAGAACTTCCATCTTAATTCGAGATTCCCAAGGATATATCCGTCACCAACAATTCTGTTTCGTCGCACGCCGCGCAGGTTTTTTGCACCACCTAAACCTGTAGAAGATGATCCGGTCAGTACAGATGAGATGATTTGAGGCTCATAATAAAATGGTACATGCCCGCCTATTGTTTGTTGCCAGTTAAGGCGATAGGCAAAGGAGAGATCCTCTTTTATCAGCGTGAAATATTGACGATGAGTAAATGAAAATTTAGAGAATCCGCTTTCGGCACCCAGAAATTTTGGGACTACTGCGATAACTGCTTCAGTCCAAATTCCTTTCATCGGATTCGGCCTGTTGTCACGTGTGTCGAAAACAATTCCACCTTTTAATTCAGGAATAAAACCTCCTTTTGCCTCCTGTTGAGGAATAAGACCCCATTGTATGTATTTCTCATAAAGTCCGGGTTGCTGGGCAACTGAAGGTAATTTGTCACTTTCGCTTTTCCCTTTGTTAAGTTTGTTGATGTCAACAGATGCAGAACTGTAATTCAGTAGATTAAAGCCTACAATCCATCCGAATTTGGATCCTTCAAAATTTCCCTGAAAATCGGTTTTAAACCTAAAAAGTTTCTGCTGATATTTATAAAACATCCGGGTCTTGTACTCCGGAGCGTTTTGATCTTCCCAGCTTTTGTTTAATACTGATTCATAACCATTAAACCCATAAAAATCGTAAGCCTGATCAGGCAGATAACTCAAATCGGTTGTAACATGGATACCTGGAATGAGCGACTCCGAATCGTAATAGAACCTGTAAATTCCGCTACCCTTCGTAAAATGCGAAATTTCGAAATAAAGCGAGTGTTTGTATTTTGGAAACGTACTGCCATCGCCGAAATTATAGAAATTAACGGCGGCGCCATACTGAAATCCTTGATCTGTATCGAAAGTAACGGCAGGAATAGCCCCAAAATTCCATCCTGTTTTTATTTTGATTGAATCTGAATTTTCTTTATTCTTCTGAGCCGATGATGAATATGCAATCATGAAAAGAAATGTGCAAACAAAGATGAGCCGGATCTGTTTCATAATTGACAGGGTTTAAACGGTTAACATTCGAGGTGCTAAATTGTGACTTTTTCTTTCAATTTCAAAATAAAACTTTGAATAGCAGTATTTTGAAATCATAATTATTTGGCATATTTGTGTGGCTTTCCGTACTGGTTAGTTCTTGTTTTTTATATCGTTTTTTCAATCAGAACATTAATAAATTAAAGATGAAATATATAGGTGCTCATGTAAGTGCTGGCGGTGGTGTTGAGAATGCTCCGCTAAATGCAAAAGAGATTGGTGCAAAAGCTTTTGCACTTTTTACTAAAAATCAAAAACAATGGAATGCTGCGCCTTTGACGACGAAAAGTATTGATGCTTTTAAGAAGAACTGCGCCGAACTGGGATTTCTGCCTGAAATGATTCTACCTCACGACAGTTATCTCATTAATCTTGGTCATCCCGAGGAGGAAGGACTTTCTAAATCGCGTGAAGCGTTCAATGATGAAATGAGTCGTTGTGAGCAGCTTGGCTTAAAGATGCTTAACTTTCATCCAGGAAGTCATCTTAATAAAATATCTCCCACGGAATGTCTATCCCGAATTGCAACGTCGATTAATATTGCATTAGACAAAACCCATGGCGTTAAAGCTGTAATCGAAAATACTGCTGGTCAGGGAACCAACATGGGTTATACTTTTGAACAAATCGCTGAGATCATTAGTCAGGTAGAAGACAAATCGAGGGTAGGCGTATGTATCGATACCTGCCATACTTTTACTGCAGGATATGACCTTCGAACGAAGGAAGTTTTTGATCAGACTTTTGCCAAATTTGATGAAATAATCGGATGGAATTACCTAAACGCGATCCATCTAAACGATTCGAAAAAGGAGCTGGCCACCCGGGTTGACAGACACCATAGCATAGGTCATGGATTCATTGGAATGGAAACATTTGAAGTTTTAATGAATAATCCCCATTTCGATCAAATGCCAATCATCCTCGAAACTCCTGACGATAGTTTGTGGGCAGAGGAGATCCGATTATTATACTCATTGATCAGATAACTTCAAGTAATTATTTAAAGACTTATTACCTGTGATTTTAAATGTTTGGCCTATCCATTGGCAATTCCGTTAAGGGTGGCTTCAGGGTATTTTATATTCTCTTTACAAAAAGACTGTTTGATAGTTAAAATGCGACTACTAAACAGTCTTTTTATGTTAATAATAATTTTTTTATCTATATGTATTTAGTTTTTAAAAGGCGCAATCAAAAGAAAATAAGCAAACTTAATAGCCGTGTGATATTCTCAATTTTGATTTGTGATGGCTCACTGATGGCAGTTTTGTTTGTAAATCGTTAAAAAATAATATGTTTATCATTGATCCAGATCAGTTAAATAATGGCTTTATTCTGTTACACAATGTCTTAGTCAATAGTTTGTGACCATTGTTTATTAAGGTGAAAAATAATTAAATAAATCAATTTAAAGCGTTATAGAATTAAAGAAATGAATATATTTGTACCGAAAAATTGACGAGAAAGTTCAAACACGGGACTTTTATATCATTCAATATATTATTGAATCTGTTGTAATTACTTCCTTAGGTTGTACCTGTTAGTCTCTATTTTCTATTTTATCTTACCCAAAGAATTATTTTAGGACAATTATTGTTATGGAAGATTTTTTTTCGCCTGAAGAGATAAGGGCATTGATGGTCAGATGCGAGACTGACCGCCAACGTGTTATCTTATTTTTATTATACAACTATGGTTTAACTATTGAAGAAGCACTTGAATTAAAGGCAGACCAGTTTGTGATAAAACCAGATTATGTCCGTTTTAATTTTGTTCGTAAACAAACAGGTAAAGCACACAGCTATAAAATTCAATTCGAAAATTACCGTCTTTTTTACAGGGTTTTGAATAAACTGCAAGCGCATGAACCGCTGCTGCATAAGGATAAAAATCTTGCCATATCGGATGCGATGGTGAAAAAAGATCTTTTTGATCTCGCTGTTACAATGAACAAAAAGATTACTCCAGGGCAATTATTTGATAGTCATCTGTATTGGTTGTTTCGTAAAGGCGTCAGCTTTGCTCAAGCGGTCGAAGAATATGGAGTATCACTATCCGGTAAACCATTTAAAGTATGGGAAAGCGCCATGTTAACCGGAAGGTTGTGGCCGTTTCTTTTGGAATAAGTGCCGTATTCTAATTATTTTATTATTCCTTATTTTTCAATTAAATATCCGAAAGTGAATCCTAAAATTCACTGATTTTGCTTGTAACTTATAATTCCGGTAAAGTTTGTTCTAACGATTTAGAATGTATATCCATTTTAAGTTAAATGAATATGGATGTCATATATCGTACAGGTTCTAAGCATTTTGTATCAAGGTATTTTAATCTGTTAAAAAGTGACATGACTTTAAAACTGAGTGACGTTTGTATGTTATAAATGTGTATTCATATCTTACGGAATAAATCCATCGTTTTGGCATCAATCGAAGCTAAATCTCTAAAATCAAATAGTACCTTAGGCATATTATTTGAAAATATTTTATTATAAATCATGTTTACTAAACAAGTTCATCGGAATTATATTAATGATTATTTTGGGGGACCACTTTAGGAATATGCTTTCAATAAATGTCATATTCAAAAACTCAAGATCCCCCGATAAATTGCATTAAAACTTACAAAGTTGACGTTCCATCCCGTTAAGTTTAGGAAGTGCCATTACTTAAAATATACTTTCACCACACTAACTTCGATCTTTGTGTAATGTATCTGTAAGCTTTGTGTAATGTTTCTGTAATATTTGTTACAGAAATATTACACAAAAGTATTACAAACCTTATTTAAACTACAAAGAAGGTATAGCTAATATAAATACGACACTATATCCTGGCAATTATATAAAGGTTTCAACTCTTACTGATATGTACAATGATTTAAAAGATAAAAATGCATCGGTAATTGCTGCATTTCTTCCCATATTTTTGGACTTCTGTTGTCGGGATGAGATCTGCAGTTTTTTTTATGTGAACTTCATTAATGTAATAAGTAATATTCGGCTTTCTTTAATAAACGTTATTCATCAAATTGGCTGATTAAAAACCTTATTTCCATCACCAAATCATTCGTAGCGAAACAATATTTCTGCGATTTAAACCTTATTAATGCACTTGCACATCAATAAGAATATATAAAAGGCTATTGCATTGCTAATAAGTTTTTTAGGAAAAAGGCAAATGCCGAAATTTGGGGCTCCTGTGATTGTTTTCCCGTAAAAAATATCAATCCTACTTAAAATTGCCCAGCTCATAACCCCAACCGTTGCCTTGTATGGTTATTTACATGTTCAACAAAGAAAAGGCGATCAATGCTGACCGCCTTTCCTTTAATATGAATTTATCTATTATTACTTTGTTTTTCCCGGCCTCGAGTCAGTTCTGAAGGGATTCGCAGGCAAACCTTCAACATTATAAAGGTTTAGATCATCGGGATTATTAGCCCAGCCATATCGCACTGCAGCAGGATTTTCGACAGCATCGCTGGTCAACATCACTGTATTCTCATTTACGATTGTTGCTTTGGCCCATTTAAAATCACCATCTTTCGTGGCAACCGTAAAACCTTTGATATATCCATATTTATCATTCACTTTAAGACCTTTTCCCACCTGATCGAATGTGATAAAGATCTTGTTTTTATCAATTTTCATCTCTTTGTAAGTGGGACCTGTATAAACAAGTGTTTCACCATATGCTACTTTACGCGCTGCCAATGATAACCGATAGCCAACAACCTGTTTGTTTGTAGGGTGAATATTTTTGGCATCACCTGCGTCAATAATATTGGCCATTCCCGTATTTTCGAGTTGAAGTGTTTGCGTCTGTGCTTCACGTAATTCAGCCCAATCACTTTCTGCCGGTTCTGTAACAGGGTCTTGGAAATTAGCCAACTGAACAAACAAGAAAGGGAAATTACCCTGGTTCCATTTCGTCCGCCAGTCTTTGATCATATTCGGGAATATCCGTTTGTATTGTTGTGCCCGTGAGGCATTCGATTCACCCTGATACCAGATGGCTCCCCTAATTCCATAAGGAATTATAGGATTAAGCATTCCGTTGTAAAGCAGTGTTGGGTAATCGTTCGGGCCAATTTCTGTCGATTCGATACTTGCTTCAGTAACTTTAAACTTCCAATTATCCGACAGGCTTATCCTTTTATTGCCTATTTGCAGGTATTTATCATCCGTTCCTCCGTATAAACCGCCACCGCCACCAGTGTCTTCCACCCGAATAGCGATTACATTCTTTCCCGCTTTTAGTGTGTTGGCAGGAATATTATATTTTCTTATTGCGTCGTACTGATTGGTCGAACCTATTTTGATTCCGTTTATCCAGCTGATATCGTTATCATCAATTGCACCCAGACTGATTTCTTTGGCAGCTTTTGCCTGTTCTTCTGTCAATTCGATGGTTTTGCGGTACCATGCAATTCCGTCAATCGACGCATAACCACTTTCTTCCCATGTCTTGGCAGGACTTATTTCTGTCCATTCATTATCTTTCAGATTTGGATCGGCATATACTGCAACCCCGTTGACCAATCCTTCATCTTTAAGCGGTATTTCCTTTAACAAAGATTTAATGGCTTCCATTTTCTGTTCCTTGTATTTAGTCAAGTCAAGATTTGCCAATTTCTTCAGGATATCCTTTAAATCAGGATCATTTTCAATGGTTTGAGCGCTTGTCCATGTTTCGGCCACTGTCCCTCCCCAAGAAGTATGGATTAATCCGATCGCAACGTTTAAATGATTATAAAGATTGCGTCCAAAGAAATAGCCAACAGCAGAGAAATCGGGAACCGATTCAGGAGTACAAACCCACCATTCGCCTTCATCCAGGTTTTCCTGAAGTTCTTTGGATACCCTCTTCTTTACGGTAAAAAACCGGATATTAGGATAGTTGGCTGCTGCGATCTCGGCAGCCGAATTTTTGGTAGACGAAACTTTAAATTCCATATTCGACTGACCGGAACAAACCCAGACTTCACCGATCATGATATTCTCAATTGTTCGGAAGTTTTTCCCTTTGATAGTCATTTTATAAGGACCGCCATAATCCATTTTGGGCAGATTTACACGCCATTTTCCGTTTTTACTAGTGCGTGTACTAACAGTATTCTTTTCGAAAGTAACCGTTACCTTTTCTCCAGGTGATGCCCATCCCCAAACAGGAATTTCAATTCCTTGCTGAAGAACCATGTTGCAATTAAAAAATGGGGGCAGGACAACCTGCGACATCCCTGCAATTGACCACAAAAGCAGAAAAAATAATAAAGTTGTTTTTAGTGTGTTGATTTTCATGGTGAAAAATTAGATGATTTTTGCTGATAAAAGGTGGAATATTTTAAGTCAATGTAATTGTGCCAGTCATATAAGTATGTGCATTTCCTGAAATCAAGACCCTTTCTCCCATTAATTGACATTTCAGAAAACCTCCCCGGGCAGAGATTTGTCGCGCATCAAATTGAAGCTGATTAAGCCGGTGAGCCCAGAATGGAACGAGTGTTGTGTGTGCCGAACCTGTTACCGGATCTTCATTGACTCCGAATAAAGGTGCAAAGAAGCGGGAAACAAAATCGCATTCGTAACCCGGTGCCGTAACGATAATTCCTCTTGTTACTATTTTTCTAAGCAGGTTGAAATTTGGCTTGATCTCTTCGATATCTTCCTGTGATGGATAGTAAAGGAGAAAATCGGTTTTCCCTTTCCAAATTTCAAGAGGTTTGATTCCAAGCGACTGAAATAAATGATCGGGAGGCAATGTAGGCTCTATTTTATCGACGGGGAAATTAAGGGTAAGATATTCCCCATCTTTACAAACTTCAAGTTTTCCATTGTAAACTGACTCGAAAATCAGGCGATCTCCTTCAAATTTAAGATGGTTAAAGAGCACATGAGCCGCAGCAAGTGTGGCATGTCCGCATAATTCGACTTCGGCTAAAGGCGTAAACCACCTGATTTCGAAAAGGTCATCTCTCTTTTTAAAAAAAGCGGTTTCGGAAAGATTATTTTCTAATGCAATATTTTGCAAAATATCATCCGCAGGCCAGAAATCGAGAGGGCAGACAGCTGCCGGATTGCCTGAAAATAAGTGGTCAGTAAAAGCATCGACCTGATAAATTGGAATTATCATAGATAAGGTTGCAAATGGTGTTTATCCACCAAAGATAGGTATTATGGAATTATTACAAAATGTGAAAGAATAAAATTCAATTCAGCAGTACCGTAATCTGAGAATTCATCAATAGACTCCATCGAACTTTTTTTCGATAATTTTACAATGAAGCATAGCTGCCTTCTTGATAGATGCTGCCAGTTGTCATTTACCAGTTGTATCTAATTTATTAGTTCCTAGGAAAGAAAACCTGAAAATTTAAACAATGTCATTTCTCTGCGAAAACGATCGATTCATAGGTATAAAGTTCTGCAGTTTTCCATCCATCCCATCCTATTCTTGCTTTGTCGCGAGCACAATGCCCAAGGAATTCCTCTTTTGTCCAGTTTGTTTCTGATGCTACCTGTGGAAGAAAAGTTCCGCTGCAGATTCCTTGTTTGATAAAGATCCCATGTTTTCCGAGTTGAATCTCATCGATAGATTCAATCTTTTTTAAGGGTGTTAATATTGATATTTCGATTTCAATCTGATTGAGTTCACTTGTTGTAACAGGTTCAAATCGGGAATCGCGGGTTGCCGCCGCAACAGCCATTACCGAAATTGTTTGGTAGAGGGGCACTGATGGATCGAATCGCCCGATGCATCCGCGAAGTTTACCATCTTTCTTTAAGGTTACAAAGGCTCCCAGATGCTCATTCATGATTTCTGAAGATTCTGGCCCGGAAAGTTCATCCTTGCTATGTATAAGATATCGGGTTATACTTTCTCGGGCCAGATTCAATAAAGCGAGCTTATCAGTAGCAGTGATTTTTAACCCTGTTGAGGCCCTGTTTGCGGCAATTGCCCAATATCCGACAACCCGATTTTTATCACCTTGCGCTACGTCTCCCGAGTTTTTATAAATTATTTTCTCGAAGGAAATATCAGGATTGTTTTGAGTCAGATGGAGCAGTGTTTGAACTGCAGCCGCGCCACAAAGCCCGGTTTGCAAGTTTTTTTCGTGCATTCGCCTGTTTCTGTTGCAACAATCTTTGAGTCTTTCAGCATTGTTTGCAGTGATGGCTTCTGCGGTTTCTGCATCGGTTTTGCAAGCTGTCTCATATGTTGGGTAGTGCGAAAAATCGGTACTGATCACAAACAGATTTTCGGAAGTAAACCAAGGTCTTAAGGCTTCACCAAGCTTTTCATAGATTGCGGCATCATCGCTGCCAATGATTAATGGCACTATCTTAAAATCGTTGTATAACCAATATTGCAGAAAAGGCAGTTGTACCTCCAGCGAATGTTCGTACTGGTCTGCCTCTTCGTCGTAATAAATGAATTTGTACTTTTCAAGAAGTTCCGCAGTCGTCTCATCATTTATTTTCACCTCTCCTGATGGGGTGAGGTAATTTCCTTTAGGGAAAATGCTTACCCCTTCGAAGTATTTACGATGTGATCGTCCAATGATAAAAATATTTTTATATCGTGCACGTCTGCTAAGTTTGGCATAAGCTGAAGCTGCAACGCCACCTGAAAAAACATATCCGGCATGAGGTACGATTAATGCAGCTACCTCTGTTTCGTCTGTTTTTGTGACTTTATCGAACAGATTTGAAACCTGATTCTTCAACGCATTGTTAGTTGCCGGATAGAATGACCCTGCAACTGCCGGCATTCTGTTTTTCATGATTTCCTAAATTTGTGTTAATATATCTGAAAACCAAATAATAAGAGTAACTTTAGCAATAAGAACAGATTTTATTCCGCAAATGGTTTTAACACAATAAATTTAAGAAATATAACAATTGGTTGAATCTGATCAAAAAATGAATTGAAATGATTCAATGATTTGAGTTTTGCTGAGTTTTATTAATTTTATGGCTTAAATCAAAATATATTATGCATCCATATCTTCTTGCAGAAACAAATTGGAAGGCAGTAAAACCTACCGATTTTGAACTGGCGGTATTACCTTGGGGTGCCACCGAAGCTCACAATTATCATCTTCCTTACGGTACGGATAATTTTCTTGCCGATCGTATTGCTGCCGAATCGGCACGGATTGCCTTTAACCGGGGAGGTAAAGTGATGGTTCTTCCCACCATTCCTTTTGGTGTTAATACCGGCCAGCCTGATGTTAAATTTGATATGAACCTGAATCCGGGAACACAGTTTCTGATTCTTAAAGATTTGATTACGGTTCTTGATCGTCAGGGGGTTCATAAGTTTGTAATCATGAATACGCATGGCGGGAACGATTTCAAGCAGATGATTCGCGAATTGAATTTGCTGTTCCCTGATATGTTTATATGTCAATGTAATTGGTTTAAGATTCCAGGTGCTGAGAATTACTTTGAGGATTTGGGCGAACATGCAGGCGAGGTTGAAACCAGTTTTATGCAATATTTAACTCCTGAGCTCGTACTTCCATTATCCGAAGCTGGTGATGGTAATGCACGTGTTTTTAGTGTTCCGGCATTGAACGAAGGATGGGCCTGGGCAGAACGCCAATGGACCAGAGTAACCAAAGACACTGGAATCGGAAATCCTGCGCTTTCGACAGCCGAAAAAGGGGAGACTTATTTCAAGCTGATAACCGAAAAAATAGGTGAATTTCTTTACCAGTTGGCCATCGTAGATCTAAAGGATCTCTATAAGGATAAATCTTAGTATGTGATATCTATATTTCAATGTGTTTCAATAAACCGAAATACATTGAAATATTTGATTTAATAAGACTTGGCTATCTAATATCAACTTAATTACCGCATATCATGCAGTGATTATCTCTTAAATATCGAAGACCAAACAACCACGATGAATTGTATCGACTCATGATGATGCATCTGAATCAAAAATAATTAACCATTAATCAATTAACCATTATAAATGATCATTGATTACCACATTAAGCCTGAAGATTTAAAGGGAAAACTTGACAGATTCTGGAATTTGTCCGGCGAAAAAATTCAAAGAATTGAATCAGAGTATAACTGGGAATTGGGAACCCCGGTTTTTACAGTGAATGGAAAATACAAATCGCATGGCCGGACAGAATGGACTCAGGGTTTTCAGTATGGTTCTGCGATACTGCAGTTTGATGCTACAGGTGATGAAACCTTCCTGAAAATTGGTCGCGATAATACTGTTGATCAAATGGCTCAGCATATTAGCCATGTTGGATGTCACGATCATGGGTTTAACAACATCAGTACCTACGGAAATCTTCACCGTCTTTTGAAAGAGGGAAGACTACCGCAAAATGAATGGGAAAATAACTATTACAAAATAGCTTTAAAAGCTTCGGGAGCTATTCAGGCTAATCGTTGGAGCAAAACGTGCAATGGTGGTTACATTAACTCTTTCAATGGCCCTCAATCCTTGTTTATTGATACCATCCGTTCATGCAGGAGTTTGATGATCGCACATAAATTGGGTAATTTTTTGCAAAGTGAGAATGGTATTCATATTTCGCTCTTAAAGCGAGGAATTGAACATCTTATTACAACTGCTAAATATTTAGTATATTACGACGAAGATCGCGATATCTACGATGAATGGGGCCGTACATCTCAGGTAGCTATTTTTAATCCTATTGATGGCAGGTACCGTTGTTCGAATTCACAACAAGGGTACTCCGGTTATTCAACATGGATGCGTGGTCTTGCCTGGGCTATGTTGGGATTTTCGGAAGAGTTAGAGTTTTTGGATACACTTCCATGCGAAGAATTTAAGGAAAATAAGAATAAAGAACATGTAATCAGTAATTTGATCCGAGCTGCTGAAGCAACCTGCGATTTTTACATTGATCATACCGCTATTGATGGTATTCCTTATTGGGATAGCGGTGCACCTGGATTGATTCACTTGAAGGATTATCTCAACCGACCAGCAGATCCATACAATCATTTTGAACCTGTTGATAGCTCTGCTGCTGCAATAGGGGCACAAGGACTTCTTCGGTTAGGACATTACCTGAATTTAATGGAAAGGACAGAGGAGGGTACCCGCTTTTGGCAGGCAGGATTAACAATAGTTTCACGATTACTCGATTCCCCTTATTTATCTGTCGATCCTGAACATCAGGGAATTTTACTGCATTCAGTTTATCATAGGCCAAATGGTTATGATCACATCCCTGAAGGGCACAAAATTCCATGTAATGAGTCAGGAATGTGGGGTGATTACCATATGCGTGAGTCTGCTTTATATCTTTCGAAGATCATTTCCAATGAAACGTACTACACTTTTTTCAACGGAATAATTTAATCGATACATGAGAAGGTTTATTTATCAAATTTTACTCTTTAGCAAATGAAGGTCAGATTAGAAAAACTAATTTATTGTGGGATTTTGTTAATGCTTTCGCTATTTTTTATTAGATCAGACGTATTTGCACAGCAAAGGAATCCGAAATTTAAGGTTATTGCTTTTTATACTGGTAAGAATGACCTTGCCCATGTAAGTTTTGTTCATGAAGCTAATCGCTGGTTTAATGAAACAGCCCGGAAATACAAGTTTTCGTATGATTCAACCAACAATTGGGATAATATGAATCTGGATTTCCTCGCAAAATATGATGTTGTTTTATTTCTTGATACCCGGCCTGACAAACCAGAACAAAGGACTGCTTTTGAGCAATATATGAAGAGGGGAGGAGCATGGATTGGATTTCATTTTGCTGGCTTCGCGCTTACACCATCCGATTTTCCGCAGAACTGGGACTGGTACCACAATGAATTCCTTGGATCGGGCGAATATAAAGGAAATACATGGCGACCTACTTCTGCCATTTTACGAGTTGAGGATCAAAAGCATCAGGCTACTAAACATCTGCCGGTGACTTTTAAGTCATCTCCGAATGAATGGTATAGCTGGAAAAATGATCTGCGAAAGAATCCTGACATAAAGGTACTTCTGTCTATCGATCAGTCGAGCTTTCCATTGGGAACAGGACCCAAACTATGGGAGATTTGGCATGATGGCGATTATCCTGTTGTATGGACCAACAGTAAATACCGTATGATTTACATCAACATGGGACACAACGACATTGACTACGAAGGGAAAACAAATAAAGAACTCTCTTTCACCTTTGCAAATCCTGTTCAAAATAAATTAGTAATAGATGCATTGCTCTGGTTAGATAAAAAACAATAAAATTATCTTTACTAAGTACTCATAATTAAATAATATCGCATTTTAAAAAACCGAATCAGAGGCTTCTAAACCGTATCCTCAATTACGCATTATGTAATATACGCAATAAAGCGTGATACGGACAAGATATAGGGAAGGTATAGGGAAGACAGGGAGAAAATCCAGTTGAAGAAGTATGTCATTATATTCATAATTAATGCAACATTATTGGGATCGCATTACTTAAGATCAATGGCAGAAAAATATGAGAGGGTTTTAAACACAAATGGGAACCACTCTTTCGAGTTGTTCCCATTTCGTCACTTTTGAATTGCTTCAGCCGCGGCGTCAGGCTACGGTTATGTGGTTGGTCGCATTTTCATCTTCTTCGTGCTTTCGCATTGTGTCGATTTAGTATTCAACCCATTGCTTTTGGGTACTGCCTTTTACAGCATCACCTTCCGGCTGTCCCTTCGGTTTTCCTTGCGGTCAACCTTCCAGGACGGAGCGTTTTACAGAATGCAGTGTGGTCCATCTCTTTCGATCAGTACTTCTGCTGCACGGAACATTTTCGGCCTTTCAGCTTTCCTGTTCCCCGGAATCGTCGAAGAAACTTGCGTCTCTTTCTTTTCCCGGCTTTTAACTCAACCTTCTAATGAACGACTTGCGTTTTTCGGGTTGACTGAACGATTAAGATTTCTCTTTTCGTCCAACCTCTGACTCTTCTGTTGTGCAAACCCGAAGGCTTGAATGATACGGTTCCTTACTCAACTAAGCGTCTTTCCCCGTTTCCACTACTTCAAAGTAACCTTTTATCGCTGACCTGATATTTCAAAGATATGCGATCGCACATCCTCCTGCAAATATTTTCACTCATTTGTATCAACTATGTATCAACCTGAGATATTAACAATTGTTAATATCGTTAATTGATTTATATAGCTGACAGATAAGACATTATTGATAATTCTGTGAATAAACACATTAACTAAATGTTATTTAATTACTGATACACTTTTTTTCTCATGATTAATTCAGCATTTTAATTTTCAAAAATAATTTAAAAGCGCGTGAATTGATTCTTATCTGATGTTTCATTTCCAGGTGCGTATAATTTTACATCATCGAGGGTAATTAATTTGTTGCAAAGGATGATCAATCTTTCAATCACATTCCGGAATTCACGAATATTTCCTGTCCATTCGCGGTTTTGTAGTTCTATGATTGCTTCAGCTTCAATCTCTTTAGGTGGCTGCCCGTATTCGCCACAGATTTGTTCTATAAAATAACTGGCTAACAATGGAATATCCTCTTTTCGACTTTCGAGTGACGGAACATTTATCAGTATTACACTCAACCGATGGTACAAATCCTCGCGGAAATTACCATTCTTAATCTCCTCGGCCAGATCTTTGTTTGTCGCAGCGATTACCCTGACATTTACTTTAACAGGAGTATCACTTCCTACTTTAGTAATGATGTTTTCCTGTAAGGCACGTAAAACCTTCGATTGTGCTGAAAGACTCATATCGCCAATTTCATCCAAAAACAGGGTTCCTCCATCAGCCTGTTCGAATTTTCCTTTACGTTGCTTAATAGCTGAAGTAAAAGCCCCTTTCTCGTGTCCAAACAATTCGCTTTCAATTAATTCTGAGGGTATTGCTGCACAATTAACTTCGATAAACGGCGCTTCTGCACGTGGTGATAGTTCGTGCAAACGACGTGCAATCAGTTCTTTGCCTGTACCATTCGCTCCGGTTATTAAAACCCTTGCCTCAGTTGGGGCAACGCGATCGGTCATTTCGAGTACTTTTATAATCTGGGGTGATTCGCCAATTATTTCGTACCGCTTATTGATTTTTTGCTTTAAGACTTTGGATTCTTTTACAAGAACCGTTTTATCGCCAGCATTTCGAATTGTTATTAATAATCTATTTAAATCCAAAGGTTTAACGATAAAGTCAAATGCTCCTTTTTTAATAGCTTCAACAGCAGTATCAATGTTTCCGTGTCCCGAAATCATTACAACAGTTGTTTCTGGTTTCAGTACCATTATCTTTTCCAGAACTTCAATTCCATCCATTTCTGGCATTTTGATATCGCAAAGAATGATGTCAAAATCGGTACTCTTTACCAATTCGATGCCTATCAATCCGTTTTCGGCCACTTCAACCGAATATCCTTCAAAACCAAGAATATCTTTGAGCGTATTGCGAATGCTCCGTTCGTCATCAATGACTAAAATCTTCACCATGTTTTTAATTTATACTGCATTAGAAATGAGCCGATCCATCACTCCCTCTTTCAGGGCATTATGTGTGTGTATTAATCTTTTGACCGTTAATTTTTGAAGGATGAAATTAGTAAAAACGGAGGCAATCACAATCATTTCGACACGCATTTTGTCCATTCCTTCCATTTTACTCCTTGTTTCATGATCTGACAGAATGAGTTGCTCGTGGATTTTGTGATAATCTTCGAGCGGAAATTCCGATACTCCCCGTATTTTTAAATCTGGTTCTGCTTTTTCGTAAATATCCATAAGGGTGTCGAATGCACCTGAGCATCCAACAAGCGTTTGTGGCTGATATCGTTCACAGGTGCTCCATAAATCCTGCAGATGCTCTTCGAACCATTTTTCGTAGGCAAGGATTTCGGTGGGTGTAACCGGATCGGACAATTGTATTGTTTCGAGTGCCCGGGCGATACCGATGTTAAAACTTTTTCTCCAGATGATGTCATTATTATTCGCGAGAATAAACTCAATACTCCCGCCACCAATATCGACGATCAGGTAGTTCCCAATTCCGTCTGGAAGAGAAAGCCGTACCCCTCTGAAAATTAATTCAGCTTCAAGTTCTCCATCAATGATTTCTATTTCCCAACCTAATAGTCGCTTTACTTTTTCAAGAAATTCGATTCTGTTAGCAGCCCCTCTCAAAGCTGAAGTACCTACTACTTTGAGCTTGCTGATTCCATATTCACGAATAGTTTCGGAATGACCTTGTAATGCCAATATACCGCGTTCGATCGCATCGGGAAGTAGTATTTCTTTGTTGATACCGCCTCGCCCCAGCTTTACAGGCAATTTCCGGTCATAAACCGTTTCGAACGATCCATCAGGAAATATGTTGGCGATTAGCAAATTGCAGGTATTTGTTCCAATGTCAATTACAGCAAATCGGTTCATTGTAAATTATATATATTTTTGTTGCAAGGTAGGAAAGAAAGTGATTGATATTGACAGGGAAGTGGATTTGATAAAGGCAAACTGCTGTGATCTTTATCAATCTATTTGTGCAGTTCAATAAAACTGTTGACTTCATTACAAAACAGCACTTGATCCTGAAATATTAAATTGTGCCCGCTTATCGGTGAGATGACAATCTTTTTGTCATTCGTATTAATCCGATTAAAAACTTCATATCCAAGCTCTTTAGGACAAATAAAATCATATTCACCAAAAAGAATTAGAGTCGGGGTTACTACCTTATAAAGAACAGATGAGAATTCAGTTTTGGCAAGATCGTTATTAAAGCTTGCATTCGATGAATATAAATGATTGATTAATATGGCTGTAAGTGGCAGCTTATCTTCTACTGCATATCCCAGTAGTGCGTTGACATAGTTGAATGGCGTAACCACATCGATATAGGTTTCTGCATCTGTTGCATACGTACCTAATTGTTCCGATTCTCCAATTGTAAAATTACCAGGATGGCCATTGCAATACGAAATAATTGTATTCCACTGATCTGTATTTTTATTAATGGCCACTTGTTCATGCCCGACTTTCAATAACATTTGCCTTGTCAAGGTGTCATTTAAAGGGTAGTTTTGTGAGCCATCCACATAAATCCATCCTTTAACCATTGACTGATTATTGTCTTTGGTCATAAATGAAGAAGTTAAAAGACCTCCAAAGCTATGCCCCAAAAGGAAAACAAACGAGTTTTGTCCATACCTGGCTTTTATTAGCTGTATCACCTTTTTTAAGTCATCAGTCATTTGGGGAAGGTTCAAATGATTGTCATTCGAATTGCCCTGTGAGGCTCCTGCATTTCTTTGATCCCAATAAACCACAGCATATTTATTTTCGATATTTTGGCTGATATAATCAGTATTGTAAACGAAAGAACCGGAGCCTGGCCCTCCATGTACAAAAAGAACGAATGTTTTACTTGACGTATTCCCCTCAACCAATATGCGCATCGATTCACCCGCGTTATCGAGATAGAATGTATCCGACACATTTGTCCCGATGGTGATCTTTTCTTTCTGGCATGAAGCTAAAAGAATTGAAACAGCTACTATGAATATAATCTGCTTCATTTATTTTTAGTTTTTGATTTGACTTTTAATGAACGAAAACACGATAGTTTACAGATCATTCCGATTTCAATTACCGGCCTTAAATAAATTGTACTGTTGTATGGAAACATCGTAAGCACGTTGAATTTTGAAAATACCATATAAGGTTTCGATGTTGTTTTTGAGAAATCATAACCGATTCCTCCTCCAACAGAAACAAGCGTATAATAGTAACCTGCCAACTTCCTGACCGACACATTTCCATTGTCATCTACTTTATAGGTCGTTCCACCCAGGAATGTGCGGCTTAAACCAATTTCAGGTGAAAATTCAGTAAAGAAACCACTTGATTTAGTTCTTCTCATTGTCCAGCCAACTGTAAGGTAGAGATTGTCGTGGAAATAGGGATGATGATATCCATTTAAATTGGCTGTAATAAAGCGGTCTTTGATAAAACTTTTCTTCTTTCCCGTTTTCAGAAACTTGGTTACATTAATTCTTTGAAAAGGGTATTCAACTCCTGAACTGGCGCCAGGATAAATGAGAGAACTATTGTATGAAAACTTCAGATTGTAGGGTATTTTCTCAATATTCAACGTATCGGCATTCCGGGAAAAGCAAATCAAAGCAGATACGGTGAATATTAAAGTCAAACACAATCTTTGAATGTCCATACTCGTTCAGTTTTAAAATTCATTAGTGTCCGTGTAAAACTAAATTAATTCTTGTAATATGAATATTATTAAGCCTTTAAACAGATTCCGCCACGACGTGGCTTACTATTTCAATTCTATTTATTTCTACAAAGATTAAGCTGCTACGGAGCATCCTTTTTTGCAACGTAGTTGCTATATCTTTGTAGATAAATCTATTATAGAATTGAAAAAGCAACGTAGTTGCGACATCTTAGTTTGTTAATATTTTAACCGGACAACAGTGTTTAAAATTTAATCAATTCCCTTTCAGATTTTTACAGAACAGATAACGACGATTATCTATTGATTCCTACCGCGACTTTTGGTGCTGGTAAAACCGACTGATAAGGCAAAGATAAGGATATTCAGGTAAATGATGTTTCACCTTCTTTCTGCGGACGTTTAAAGATTCATTCTATTTCTTTGTCATCGTCGATTGCGTTTCTGAAGGATGCATTCAGCAGTTCGGAATTAAATTTCAAACAAAAAAAGGCAGGTAACTGTTCGGTTTACCTGCCTTTTCACAAAAGGTTTATCGGGACTGAAATCGATAATTACGATTTATACATCAGCCACTTTCCAATCTCTTTCCATGATGGTTTCTTACCATACATCAGGATACCTGTCCGGTATATTTTCCCGGCAACCCAAACCATTCCAATAAAGGTAGCAACAAGCAGGAACATCGAAAGCATTAATTGCCAGATCGGAACACCAAAAGGTATACGGGCCATCATCACAACAGGAGAGGTGAAAGGTATCATGCTGAACCAAAAAGCGATGGGTCCTTCAGGGCTTTTGATGGCACTCATTAATACCATGATCGACAAGATAATCGGCAGTGTAATCGGAAGCATAAACTGCTGTGCATCTTCCTGCGCATCAATTGCAGAACCAACAGCCGCAAACATTGAGCTGTAAAGCAGGTAACCTCCAATAAAAAAGAAGATAAAACAGCCAATGATCAATGGGAAATTAATGGTATCAATCATCGAGAAGACCTCCTGCATCTTATCCATTTGCGGTGCAGCTGCCTGTACAGCACTCTGATTCTGTGCCATTACGTTTTGCACTTGTTGTGCATGCGAACTGCCTGGATAGAAACTTTTCGACGCCGACAGAATTGTAAATCCCAGAATTACCCAAATTGCAAACTGTGTCAATCCGACAAAAGCAATACCGATAATTTTGCCCATCATCAGCTGAAAAGGCTTTACACTCGAGATAATAACTTCAACAATGCGGCTCTGCTTTTCTTCCATTACCCCTTGCATGACCATTGTTCCATAGATAAAGATGAACATGTAAATCATAAACCCAAAAACATATCCAAGAACCATCCCAATCTCTGTCGAACTTTTCTTCGCTTCGCCACCTTCACCTAATTTAATTGTATCAATATTGATATGTGTTCGTGTTGCTTCAATTCTCTTCTCCAGATCGGGAATATTCGTCTGACGCACCACTTCAGCCATCTTATCTTTTTCAATCACATTCTGGATCTTATCCTGAATCTGTGATTTCAGGTCAAACGGAACATTCTTTCCTGAGATAATCTGTACCGTATTTGTTGTTAAAAAATTAGCTGGTACAACCAATAGTGCGTAATAATCCGAATTTTGAATTTTGTCTTTGATCTTTTTATATTCATCATCAGGAATAAACTTGAACTTTGTGAATTGGGAGTTTTCGAGTCGTCCAAGAAAGACAGCCGATCCATCATACACGGCAACTGTGCGCGTTTGTTCATCGTCCATTGTAGCAAAATAGGCGGGAAGGATCATCAATGCCGACATTAAAATGGGCATCAATAATGTCAGAATGATAAACGATTTTTTCTGAACACGGGTTGTATATTCTCTGCGAATAATAAGTGCTATTTTATGCATGGCTTTCGTTTTAGGCGTTTTGTTTGACAACTTTTATAAATACTTCGTTCATGCTCGGGATCACTTCGTTGAACGAAACAATCTCAACATGCTCTACGAGATCTTTGATCAATTCTCTTGAATTGCTGCCATCGGGATACTGAATACTCAACCTGCTCCCAAAACCATTTTGTTCGTTGCTGAGGATATTGTATTTCCCGGCAAGCACGTGGCCATGAATATCGAGTTCGCCACGATAGGTGATATCGTAAATGTTTGATTTGTATTTTTCCCTGATATGCAGGGTTGGGCCGTCAAGTATTTTTTTCGACTTGTCGATCAATGCAATATGATCGCAAAGCTGTTCGACAGATTCCATGTTATGAGTTGAGAAGATGATGGTAGCGCCATCTTTTTTCATCTGGAGGATTTCGCGTGTAATAATATCAGCATTAATGGGGTCGAAACCGCTGAATGGTTCATCGAAAATCAACAAACGGGGTTTGTGAAGTACTGTGCAGATAAACTGTACTTTTTGCTGCATCCCTTTCGATAATTCCATCACCTTTTTATCCCACCATGCGGTAATTTCGAATTTTTCGAACCAGATTTTAAGTTCTTTCATCGCGTCGTGGCGCGATAATCCTTTTAACTGTCCGAGATAAAGCGCCTGTTCTCCAACTTTCATTTTTTTGTAAAGGCCGCGTTCTTCGGGCAAATAGCCGATCTGATCGATATCTTCGGCTTTCAGGGGTCTGCCATTCATCCAAATCGAACCGCTGTCGGGACCAGTAATTTGGTTGATGATCCTGATCAGTGTCGTTTTACCAGCTCCATTTGGTCCGAGTAAACCAAAGATGGTTCCCTCTTCGACCGAAATCGAAACATTGGTCAATGCCTGATGATTGGCATAGCTTTTCGAGACTTCTCTTGCTGAAAATAATTCCATAATTGCAATAGGTTTAATATTTATTTTTCTTCATATTCATCATACTCATCTTCAATAAATTCAGATTGGCCATCTTCTTCCTGAACGGGTGGATCGATCTTTTCCAATAAATAATTCCAATCTGGCCATCTAAACCTGCGCCTGGCTACAAAGATAAAAATCACAGAGAGTAAAAATAGTGAAATTAAATCAAATATGGGGTTATACGCTGTAATACGGAATAGGGCAGGGGTTTGTAAGGCGCTCGAATCCTGCGTGAAAAACACTGACAAGAAAATATTGTTAATGGCATGGATGCCCCATGCCAATTCAAGTCCCTCGTCCATAAGGGTACAAATCGCAAAGAAAACCCCAAACCAGATGTATTGCGGCATTACAACAGCAGCGCCGTACTCTTTCACTTCGGGATTGAAAAAATGAAGCGATCCGAAAATGAGTGCCGTTATTAATAGTGGTATCCACCTGTATTTAAATATTTTGGCAAATCCCTGCATGAGGTATCCCCTGAAGAGCACTTCTTCGAATCCCGTCTGGAATGGTAAAAGGACAACTGAAACTGCTACCAATGTGAAAAATGTGGAGGAATCAAAGTGAAATTCGACTTTCTGCATACCTGTAATTGTGGCAAGAAAGGCATATGCCGAAAGGAGAACCATCCAGATACCTGCACCCCAGAAAAACTTTTTCCAACGGAACGAAGAATGACCTGTAATAACCGATAGCATTGGTCTTTCATGAATGGGTTTCATCAAAATCAACAATGCGGCAAGTCCTAAAATAAACGGAATGATCATCAATACGAACCCGGTAATCGGCGAAATATCGTATGCCGACAAGTCCATCAGATTTTCGGGGTTAGGCTGTAAGTCGGGGTTTTCCATCATCTTCATCGAAATGACGGAGGTAAGTGGTAAAGCGCCAATAAATTGAGAGACTATAACCACGATCACAATCATTCCAATCCACCGGCCGATGTCATTTTTACCTTCGTATACTTTCTCTAAAAACATTTAGGTTCAATTTTATTTAATATGTCACGAAATTGGTTAAAAAATTACAAACAATAAAAACTTATCAGATATAATTATTGAAAATAATTGTTCCTGCTACATTTGGTACAAGTAATTGCATTTTGTAACGGTGTCCGTTAGCTATTAGTTACGGGCAAACGACTGACCCGCTTACTGAAAAAATCAGGAATTATCTTAATTTTTAAAGGAATAGCATCAGATAGTCAGCAATAGCATATCAAACTCAATTTTCTAAAAGCCAACTGCTTAATGCATTTTACATTTAAAAACGCTATTCAAAATTTACCTGCAGGATATCCGTTTTAGAACCATTTTATTTAAAACTCACATCCACAAACACAGGACGATGATCGGATGCCATTTTTTCAGGAACAACCTCCTGCTTTATAATTTTATAATCGAATCCGCAACAATCGATGCCCCAGATGTAATCAATACATTCAGTTGGTGCGGGAGCCGGGAACGTCGGTTGTCTTCCGCTCAGGTTCTTCCAGTTTTGAGTTAATGATCGAACGGCTTCCGATGTGGGCAAAGCATTCAGATCGCCTGACAGGAACACTCTTTTATGAAGTTCTTTTGCTTTTTGGCCGATCAGTCTGACCGATGCAGACCTGTCAGTTTCGGTTAACGAAAAATGGGTACAAAAGAAAATGTAATCGGTAAACTCTACCATCAGCAATCCTCGTTTTTCCTCCGTTCCGGGCAACGATAAAAAGGAGGATCGCAGCGGTGTCTCTTTCGATAATATCCCGATACCATATTTGCCTCCGCTATAATTGATCGAGGCGCCATAGACAGGTTTCATTCCACATCTTTCGGCGATGGCTTTCAAAACATCTGCACCCTCGCTTCGGGTCGTCACACTATCAAGCTCTTGTAAAGCGGCAACTTCAGGGTTGATGACCTTGATAACTGCTGCAACACGATCGTAATCCGTTTTTTCGTCCATCCCCTTACCGTTACGGACATTGTAGGTTAATATCCGGTGTACACCTGCGCCCGGCTGATTGTAATGATATTCAGCGGTGGCGACGGGTATAGTTGTTTGTCCGGCAACAGTTTCATTCAGTATCAAGGCAAATGCAAAAAGAAGGCCATAGCTGAGATTGCTCATTTTGGAAAATTTTGAAGCGATGTTGAACATTTAATTTCAAAAATGTGAAGATAAGCATTTGATACCATATAGCACTTTATTCAAAAAGCATTATTCCTTTCATTTCACAATGCGAAAAGAAAGTACCGCTACTTCCGGGTGTTGTTCACCGGTCATAAAGGACAAACTAATATTCTTCAATCAGACTTGAGGTTCAGCGAAGCAGTAATGATCTTCAATCACCATTTTGAAACCAGCATTAACAGGTTCATCCCAAAGCTGTCGCCTCTCCTGTTTCTATGCTGCACGATCGTGTTTTTCCGGAAAAAGAGCAAAGTTGTGAAATATGGTTACATATTTGTGAAATATGGTTACATATTTGCGATATTTGGTTACATATTTGTGAATGTGGTTACAAAGTTGCGAAAT
>Ga0118677_10000988_pt1 | contig 61171 bp, 52 predicted proteins | sample AliMusrvi5mmetaG_FD_86154 | JGI IMG/M metagenome (GOLD analysis project Ga0118677, IMG submission 86154) | reverse complement strand
GGCCGACGCCTACCGGCACACTCCGCACGGCCAGCCAGTGCAACTCCGGCCGGGCTTCCATGTCAGCTATGCCTATCGCCAGAGTCCGCTGATCAGCGTCACCCGCACCGACGGCGTTTCGAAACAGATCCGCGTTCAGGACGGCCATCTGTTCGTTTGCAATGGATGCTGTTGCGGACGCACGGAGAAGGGCTTTCCGCCGCTGCCTCTCGACGAGTTCAAGCGGCAGTGGAAGAAGCGCGGCATCAGGCGCCGGTTTCATCTGACGGTATCCGGCTGCCTAGGCCCATGCACGCTGGCGAACGTGGTGCTGCTACAGTTCCGCAGCCGCTCCATGTGGTTTCATTCCATCAACAATGTGGAGGACGTGGACCTGATTTACAACTTCGTGGAGCAGATGCTGCAAGGCGAACCGGACTTGGAAGTGCTTGAAGAACTGTCGGGCCGGCTATTCCAAAGGTATGTGGACTCCTCTTCCTAACTCCAGTAATTCCGGTCCAGGCTGCGGTATTGGACGGCCTCGGCCACATGCTTGGAGGAGACCGAGTCCTTGCCGTCGAGGTCGGCGATTGTGCGTGCGACTTTCAGGATTCGGTCGTGGGCGCGGGCGGAGAGGCCCATGCGGCGGACGGCCATTTCGAGGGTGCGTTCGCCGGCGTCGTCAAGGGAGGTGAGCTTGCGGAGTTGTTGCGGGGGCAGGTGGGCGTTGTAATAGCCACGCGACTGTTGGCGGGCCCGGGCTCGCAGTACACGCTCGCGCATTTGCTCGGACGTCACGCCTTCGTCGTTGCCGCGCAGTTCTTTGTAGGCGACGGCCGGGACTTCGATGTGGAGATCGATGCGGTCGAGCAGGGGGCCGGAGATCTTGCCGAGGTAGCGCTGGATGATCGCTGGCGTGCAACGGCATTCTTTGGTGGCATCGCCGAAAAAGCCGCACGGTTACGGGTTTACAGATTAGCGACATCAGATTCTCGTTCAAGATTGACTCATCGCTATGTCCGAAGCCGACTGGGGAGGCGCTTCCGATGAACGACTTGGGCATTCCTGTGCGAGAAGTTTACCGAACCGGGGACGTGTGCAAAATTCTGAAGATTAGTCCTGATCTCTTCAGGTGGAGGTTGACCCACGGCCACTACGATGGGATCGAGGTAAGCCGGGATGCAATAGGAAGGCTCTTTACACTTGATCAAATTCGGACGATGATCGTGGATGCGAACTCCTAAGAAGTTTGGCATGTGAATCGCACTGACATTTGTTGTGAAGTTCACTTCCTTTTCTCGACCACTTGCGCTGGCGACAATCATTTGTTGCTGCGTTCTTGCTGAACCCGTTGAGTTCACGGCTCCGGTGATCGGCATCTCAGACGGCGACACTATCAAGGTGTTGCAGGATGGCGTTCCAGTTCGGATCAGATTGTGGGGCATCGATAGTCCCGAACTGAGACAGGCATTCGGAATGAGAGCCAAGCAGTTCACGGCTGACCTCGCATTTGGGAAGGTCGTCACCATTCGAGTTCATGATGTGGACCGCTGGAAAAGGCAGGTGGCCGAAATCATCTTGCCGGATGGCCGCAACCTTAATTATGAAATTGTCCGGGCAGGGTTCGCATGGTGGTACGTTCGCTATGCACGCCACGACCAAGATCTTGAACGCCTGGAGATGGAAGCCAAAAAGGAAGAACGTGGCCTTTGGTCCGACAAGAATCCGATGCCACCGTGGGAATTCAGAAACGGCCCATCTACCACATCAAGAAACCGCAGTACAATGCCTCAGAATGAGCCTGTAGCGGTTGCTGGTGCGCTCGAACAGGCTCGATAGGCTTTCTCCTCAACATAATGATGGCGGCTTGTCCAGGCGCATGTCTTTGCCGCCGCCACTTTTGAGAATTTTGTCCGTTTCTTTACACTACACAATATGCGTTATAAACCCTTAGCGATAGCCCTACTACGGGACAATGACCAGCTTCGTGGATCAATCCGGCTGGCGGTAACTACGCTCAACCGGATAAATACAGGAGAAGCCGTGGAACCAGAAAAGGTAATTGGTTTATTGAAGACGAACAGAGCAGCCGCAAGTGCGTTTGCCGAAGACGCACGGAAAGTGCTGTTGCCGAAGAAGCGTGAGAAATAACTCGGTTGACCCAGTACATTGTCATCTCCCCAAAATCGGCAGCGCCCTGGCCTTGACCTTCGCCGCTCTCCGCAATCTCGTCAGCACTGGATAGAATTCGTTTCCGGCGTTTTGGTCCAGGTTGAGCGGTAGGTGCAATGACGAGATCAACGTATGTTCCAACTTCCACGGCTCGTCACAAGCTGTCCAGGCCAGTCGTGCGTTCTCGTCCAACCAATTTGAAATGAGTGCTTCACCCGTAGAAAACGTCAACCGATTCCCACTTCCAACCCGGCGAAGTTCTATCCCCAAATGGTCGGCCAGAATGCAACCCAACGATAGCCGCAACGTGGACCCTTCGGCATTGCCTTGCATGTGATAACGGACACGATGCAACAGGCTTTGTTTGCTGGCGGCTTTGCCGTTCGCTGGTGGGGATGAAGGCGAGATGCCCACGTACAAAAGGCAAAACTCACCATTCCTGACGCACCCAGTGGTCGGAACATTCGGTGGCATATTGCGGAAATACCATGCGTAGACGCCCGGAGCTTTGGGAACTGGGGATGGCCTGGAAAGCACTTCTTGCCTGCACCAGAGTCGCTTGGGATGCAGAAGATCATCGCAGACGGTCAGGCTTGATCCATGACGGCGAACAATGGCATTGAGCCAGCGTTGACGGCCACGACGATCATTGCGAACGTCGTCAGTTGTCCAGACTTGTGCCAACTTCAACTGAGGATGGTCACCAAGCACAGTGCCGAGCAGTGATTCATCCAGATCGTTGAAGAATCGCCCGTCTTCCGTTCTTTCGCTGTCACCGTACTTGAACGACAGATAAAGGACTCCACCCGGCTTGAGCGCCTTCGTCAAATGGGCCAGGACTGCGTTCAGATCCCGGCGTGCAATGTGGAGCAGCGAAGCACACGCCCAGATGCCGTCCAAGTCGTTGTCGAAATCGAGGGCATCAAATCGAACCAGCTTGGCTCCTTGTCCAGTGAGTTGAGTTGTGGCCTTCACCATTTCCACCGACGCATCAATGGAAACCACTTCATAGCCCCGCTGCATGAACGCAAGTGAATCACGGCCAGAACCACATCCGGCATCGAGGATTCGTCCACCAGGAGATATTTCACGAAGGAATGGTTCGTAAAATGCGCTCATGTCCACAGACGCCGTATTGCCGCAAAACTCGGCTGCATGGGTGTCATAGTAGTTAGTCGTTGAGACCGAGTAATCAGAAGGCGGGTTCGTGCTCAAGGCTCGGCTCCCATGTATGGATCAGCCATTCCCACGCAGTCGCATATGAAGAATTGAGAAAACTGATGCGCTCCTGGCGGGTGTGTCCGGTCTGTGCAATTATCGTTTCACGCAATGGGTGGTGACTGCTGATGAAGAATTCGTTTCTTGTATCAAGCCGCTGAAGGAATTTGCGATGTGGCAAGCGGCTTGACTTGCCGTTGATTCCCCGATTGCAGTCACGGCATGAGAGCACCAAGTTCCAGACTCCATCAAGTCTCAGTGGTGCGTCCAATTGAACCAGCATTCGTGGATGGAAGTGGTCTACATCTGCCAATCGTTCGGATGCGCTCACCACAGAAATCTCGTTGAAGCAGTAGAAGCACTTTCCCTTTTGGTATCCGTTCAATGCGTCACGACAACTCGTCAGATTTGCACGCCGCCCATTCTTTGACATCACAAGCGATTCGCCATCCACATCGACGGCCAGCGCATTCCTGGTCACTCGAAGTTGCCATGCAGTTTCGACCAATCTCCACCGGGCCTCAATCTCGTGCGGCAGGCTGGCGAAGTGCAATCGCTCACGCAGCCGGAAGAGTTCGTCCGTCAACCGAATGCCGCCCTGCTTGCGCTCATCCACGAAGAAACGAATTGGAATCTCTTCACGGTTCACAACATGGAATGCATCAATGACGTTGTTGAATCCCAGTTTGGCGGTCTGCCCAAGCAGTTCGTCCTTGGTGATCTTTCCCGAACCGAATTCCCGGCACGCATTCAAGAAGCGGCTGGATGATGACGTAGCCTGTTTGGGTGCGCCGACAAGGTGATCCACAATGTGTCGGGAGAATGGCTCGGCAAGTTCTTCCAGCTTGACGAAATCGTTATCACTGCCGGAAAGCTCGATGAGGGACTTGCCGAGTGCGAACTTGTACGAAGCGACGTTCTGGCCGAAAAGGATGACGGCTCTCCAGTAACTTTCCGGCGTTCGGTCACGGTGGAGGAATTCAGCCATCGTAAGTATTTTAACCAAGGAAGGCCGGGAGACGGATTTTGGTGGTCCAGGAACCTGCACTGTGCTACGAGTCCAAGTATGAATGCTCCACAGGCGAAATCATCTCTCCGCTTTCCACTTAAATCGCATGGTGCGGAATTCCTGGTGCAAGGCTACCTGATGCGCCGGAACATCCTTACGTACAAAGCACCGCCAAACAATGAAGGCTATGACCTAATCTGCATTCACCCTGATCCCGGAAAAAAGTTACACCCAATTCGTGTCCAGGTCAAGAGTCGGTATGCTACTGACTGTGATAGAGGGTTCCCGGTGAAAGAGCAGACCTTCATAAACTTCGACTTCCTTATCGTAGCTTTTCTGAACGTTGGCAATTTCTATCGCTCTCGTGCGGCTGGAAAGCAAGAGCCTGAGTTCTACACTCTTCCGACTGAATTCATCAAGCAGCATCACAACAAAACAAGCTCGTGGGAAAAAGTGCTGCTTCGTGGGCTTGATATTGAAGAGTACAAAAATGAACGAGCATTCGAGTTGATCGCCACGGCTCTGGAGATTCCCTATCCGTCTCGTCCATGAACAGTATTCCTCCATCGTAGAGCCGGAATCAAGCCTCGCCTGAGAGTTTGACGGGGCGACTCGCATCGTGATGAAGCAATCCTGGATCGCTGCTGCTCGGTACGCACCAGTCGTTGCCACCGCATTCACCTGTTCCTGATACACTCCATCCAGGAACAACAACATGTCAGACGAAGGCTTCGAGTACATTCCAATAAAGAACCTCATTTCCGAAGAGGGCGCACACGAACTGGCCACATCGCCGGATATGCAACCCTATCTGCGATTCGTCAAGGCCATCGTCCAAGATGCCGACCCAACTTCGGAACTGGATGCAATTCGTGCGCTGCCACTGGAAAAACGTTATGTCTGGCGTGTGGCATCGGCAATGAAATGGGCATTCGCTGATTGTGAAGACCTCAATGTGGAAGCCGACAAACTGACAATGACGCCAGAAGATCTCGCAAAAGTGACCGACCTCCTGAAATATCGGCCAATGCAGTTATGCCTATTTCTGAAGGCGCTGGTGGGCGAAGAAGAGATGGTGAAAATGATGATCAGAGCGATTGGAGTTGCGAAACAATCGTCCTGACCACTCAAGGCGAGATGTAGCGCTTTAATTACGATTAGGCTTCATTTTCGGCTGGTGCCACTGCCAGGGCGGTTTTCTTCGCCACTGCTTTCTTCGTAGCCGCCTTCTTCGTAGGAGTCTTCTTCACTGCCATCTTCTTCGGTGTAGCCTTATTCGCTACGGCAACTTCAGGCTCGACAGGCTCAGGCTTCTCTGCTTGATTCGCCGCATGGAACGCAGCCCATCGTTTCTTTGTGGCGTCAGATATTGCTTTCCGGCCAGCGGCACTCATTTTCCGGGGTTTGGGTTTCGTTGTTGCCGTCGTGGTAGCGGCAGGTTTGGCAGGACCACCAGATTGCATAGCACGGAGTTCGGCAAGTTGGGCTTCGATTCGGCTTTTCTGGGCTTCGTAGCCTTCGATGGCTGCGGTAATAAGTTCAGGTGTAAGTTTTGGCATGTCCGTCTTTCGTAGTTTCACATTACCGCAATTCTTGATGTCCGGTCAGGCTGGTGGAGACGCCGTGATCAACTCCACCAGATGCCGCCCACAAGCCCACAGACAAGGTACAGCCGCTCGGCACCGCATTTGCCAGGGAAGATCGCCTCGCCCAAATCGGCAGCGTCCTGGCCCGATCCTTGCCAGCCTTCCGCAATCCGGCCAACACTGGAAAGAATTCATTCCCGACGTTCTGATCCAAATTCAGTGACAGTTGCAGCGTCGGAATCAATGTGTGTTCCAGCGTCCACGGCTAATCACAGGCTGTCCACCCTAATGTGCTTTAACGCCGAAATCCAATTTCCAGGAGCAGAGGCCCAAGAGAGTTGTCAGGCTCGATCATGGGTGCTCAATCAATACAGGTCCATGCGGAGGAAACTTGTGCCCGTATGGTTTCTTCTTCCCAAACCCTTTGAGATTTCCAATATAAATCGGTGAATCAAGTTGCCTTAGCTCCTCAACTTCCCAGAACAATGCGGAATCCGGCGTATCAGTCACAGTGGACTCTGGGCGATGTGCCGGGTTTGGGTGGAGGCCAGATACACTTTGGACAAACCCAACATATCGAGCGTGCCAGGAGACACTTGGATCGTGATTTCCACCTGCGTGAGACGCATACAGGTATACGTCAACCTCGTCGGCTCCCCGAAGTTGATCGAGTTTCAAGAATAGCTCAAAGGCGAGGCTTCCAAATGCAACACGTCCTTTCATAGCGGCACCTGACTTCAAATGAATCAGCGGCACAGGTGCAAGCAAAGCAATATCTTCGGCTGTCTTCATAATTAGCCTCCTCGTGTCTCAGCTAAGTGGTCTTCGGGATCGTCCTGATCTGCTCCACAAATACGTCAATGGCTGTCAGAAACCGAGCCAACGTTTCAGGGTCCTTGAGCAAAGTCATCTCAAACGAAGGGTACTTGTTGAGCGCATCTTGCGGGATCTGAATTCCTGGCAGTTGGTTCAATGCAGTCACCAACGCTTCAATTAGCGCAAGCGGGACGCCACGTTGACGGATCACTTGGAATTGTAGCTGAACCCGTCCATAGGTCCAAATTGCAAAGGGAAAATAGTTAACGCCATCGTAAGAGATGCCAACAAAGCAGGACCCGTCTTTCCTGCCCTCACCCCACCAAATTGTCGGACAATGCGTTGGCGTCCAATTCAAGACGGTCTCTGCAATGGTAGCCGCTTCGATGCCACGGCGCTCCCGAAGTGCGCTCATGAAGGACTCTCGATCCCACTGAAGGGCTGGTCCTTTAGCGCTCTGTGCCGTCCCACGTTTTAGAGACCGGATCACGCTTGGAACAAGTGTTCGGACTCCAGTACCCACGTACTGCCGAATTTCGATTGCGAGAACTTCTGCCGGGTTCATCTGCTCGTTCAAAAACTCGACAACCCTTCGCAGTTCGGGTGGAATTGAATCTGCAGCGAAGATCAGGCGGATTCTTCCAGCACGCAAGTTCGTCTCCACCGTCTCCCAAAACTGAGCGATTTTCATCTCGGCATCGGTGAGTCCAGTTATACCAATGAAATCAGCAACCACCATACTCGGTTCTGAGCCAGCATCCTGGCAAGTTTGCTCGAATCGTTGCCGAATCGTCTCAACAGGCCAATAAAGGACTGCGTTGGCAGCATAGTCGAGCATCTGGCCTACAACTTCACGCCGAATGCGGGTGTCGGTACTCCTCTTTACTTCAACGAGCGTGGGTATTCCATTTTGGTCAATGAATACATGGTCGAGCGACCAACGATCTGACCCGTCTTCTGAGTCAGGGATTCCGGCCTCTCTTGAAACCAGCAGCCACTTGACCGGAGCACCGACGCTCATCTGATCTCCTGCCAGTACGCTCGGAAATTGGGCCAGCAACTTCTGGAGCAGATCCTCAGAGTCGTAAGGCTGATCCTTCATCTCCACAATCTTGTTGTTGTCGTCAATGAGAAAAATGGTTGGAACTGGCATCGCAAGGGAACAAGCATAGCAGACAGCAAAGAATCATTGTGGACCATTGCATCGGAATTATCGGTGGAGTGTTGTTCGTTTCCCCACGCCGTTCCATTAGTTTGACAATCAAGTCAAGACTGGTTCTTGTGGAAGACGAAAAGAAACAGCGTCACTGTCAGAGTCGCCAGCATATTGATCAACGATCTCAACAACGACATCGCCGGAAGCACATCATGCATGACGCCCGAGACGGTGATGAGGAAATCCGCCGCCACCAGGATTGTCAGCAGGATCATTCCGACCAGGGCCAGCATCGCCGCACTCTTGAGGTTCATGGTCGGAGTATGATCTCTTTCGGCGGCGGTCGCAAGGGTCGGATTGACAGCACAGCAGAATGTTTGCAGGACCCCTGAACGCTGGAATCGTCCATCCCGGTCACGTTCGCTTTCCAATTTGTCAGGCAACGACTTAGAGGCAATAGTTCTTGCATGGACGCCAAGGCGTATAATCGCAATGGAGATGGAGATGGAGATGCTCTTCATAAGAGTGCTGGTTTGGCTGACACTTGCAACAACAGCGAAGGCGGGTGGTGAAGAAGTCACTTTGTTTAGCGGCAAGGGTAAAGCTGCCGCCTACATTGCGATTGACGAGGAGATGACGATTTACATGTGGGGCGGGAAACCTGTGGGTTACCTGACCCCGGACAAAAAAGGCGGTGGTTTTCACATATACGGCTTCAACGGCAAACACCTCGGCTGGTTTGTACAGGGAGTTGTTAGGGACCACGACGGAGACGCTACTTGCGCAGTCAAGGACCGCATGAAATCAACTGATTTCGAGCCATTCAAAGCGTTCAAAGAATTTAAGCCATTCAAGGCGTTTAAAGAGTTTGCTCCATACCGCCCTGCCTTTTCAAAGTCCTTCAGCAGCGTGACTTGCGCACTATTCCTTGCAGAAGGTGGCGAATAACCTAAGCACCACTGCTACCTCTCGCCAAATGCTTCCTCGAAACGAGATGCCTCAGCGCCGACATAAAGTCGTTTGATGAATTCCCCCTCAGCCCCCCACCGTTCATCGAATGGGCCGACAAACAGATCTCGACTGAGCGGAATCCGAGCATAGGGGTTCTCATGCACAATCGCACGTACAACTCTATCGGCGTTTGTAACAGGGGCGGTTTCGGTGGTCGCCGTCCATGCATCCTCATCCGGTATTGGTTTGCCAGACTCTCTCTCACTATTGTCGAGAGCCATCTGCATTCGTCTCTGTCTCAACGGGTAGGTGCAGATTACAATGATAGAACTTATGGTCGTGTTCTGAGCCGCTTCTCGCTGGTAGTTAATCATTTTGCCGCCAGCCCTGAACACCTGCTCTATTGGTTCTTCTGGGAACCCGTTCTCTGACGGCTGATCTTCGCCAGATAGAAAACCAACTGGAATTTGAAAACCCAAATTCCCCAACATCGCTCCAAAGATCAGCAATGGATCGTCAAGCCGAACAAACGCCGACTTTGGATTCGCAAGCACCAAGGAACAGGAGAACACTTTGTATTCCTTGAACTGACGAGCGGCTTGATTGATTTTTGCTCGAATCGGACGATAGGGATTGTAGGCACCTGCGAATCCTGGCGGCAAGATTGGACCGTCAAACTCCTTGGCCTCGAAGATATGCGAATCGCCAGCGTGGTTAAGGAGGTAGTCAGGGTTCTTGATCTTGCCTTCGATTGCTGGTTCATGTGACCAATCGTTGTAATCATGCTCGGTCAGGTATTCCTCAAACAGCAACTCGGATGCGTTTCGTGGCGATGGTGGCATTGCGGTTCACTTCCCAACCGTGTTCAGGCTCTCTCGTGATGTGTGGTGTTTATCAGGAGGTCTTCTTCACCGACGTAATTACGAAAGTGTCCTCTCTCCAAGGCATTCGTTCATCCTTCCAACTGCGCAAAGCGAGGATGCTACCAACACTCCACATCATCACGATCCTACCATTGGAGTCTCGCTGCTTGCCTTCAAATGGCTGCACACCGTGCCCCACCAACTCTATTGCGAGGCTGCAAGTGGAAAATTCGATTACATTGTTCGGGTCGGTGATCGAGGCGGCATTGTTGAAAGACTTGCTCGTGTCGCACTTAGCATTGTAGGTACTGCCATCGTGCTTGACCGTGATGACGCCGTTATCGTAGGACTCGATGAACCAAGAATTAGGGTCCGTATCGGTTTTCATCCTGCATCCTCCAAGAAAACCCACAAATCCAAGCAGTGCGAATATAGGCTTCATACCAATACGCCAATGATATCAACGAACACAATGCGTAAGGGGTAGAAGCGGCTTGCCTTACCTTGGGCGTCTCTTCGGTATAGATCTGATTGTACTTCTCACCAACTCACAGGTTCTCGAAATAGTCCTGATCCAGGCGCTTCAACGTGTACGACTTCGTAGCCGACACTCCGACATCGTGCTCGATCATCAATGATGCAAGCTGCTTTCCATCAATGAGAACAATCTTCTGCGGCATCGCTTCCACGAACTCCAACGCATCCTTCGTGAAAGTCGATGTGGTGATGAAGACGCCACGGTTGGCATGGCGCTTCGTCAGGCTTCCTGAGAACTTCATAATCTCTGGACTGCCGACAACATCCTTCCAGCGTTTCGCCTGGACGTATATGGCGTCCAGGCCGAGCTTGTCCTGTTTGATGATGCCGTCGATGCCGCCGTCGCCAGATTTGCCGACAACCTTCCCTGCATCCTCGACGGAACCGCCGTAACCCATCGCTACCAGCAGGTCCACGACGATTTGTTCAAAAGCCGAAGGTGTGCCGTTCTTGATGGCTTCCAACAAGTCATGTGCCAGTGCATCACGAAGAATCTGGTAGCTCTTCTCCAGGGATTCTTCCGGCGTGGCCTTGGTCTCGTCTGGCGGTGCTTTAGATTCGACTGTCTGCGCCGTTTCTGTACCCTTGCCCTCAAATTCGATAAATTCAGGGAACTGGCGCAATGTCTTCACCGTGATTTCGGATGGCTGCGTCTTCATCAACGAAGCGCCCCTCTCGGTAATCCCGTACACACCACGGCGCACGGCCCGGATCGCACCAGCGGACTTCAAATACTGAACGGCCCATCCGATGCGATTAGCAAACACCGTCTGCGAATCACTCGCCAACCGTTCCGCCAACTCGTCTTCGGTAAGGTCCAGATCGTTGGCAATGTGTTGGCGCATCTCGGATACTGTGTGTTCTTGGCGATCTCCGACGAGCCGCAGGACGGGGAGCATCAAGGATTGGTAATCAGGAATTGGCATCAGTGTGTTGAACCATCTTCTCGTTCTTCGTTGCGTTCATTCAGCCTGTCTTCCCTTTGGGCTTCCGGTCACTTGATGAATCTCGAAGCCGCCTGATACAAAGGCGTAAATGCGTCAGCGGCCATGTGAAGAAGATCCCTTGTCCGATCCGGCGAAAACAGCGCATTTGCCGCAATTGAGATGAGCAGGCTGATGAGGACACCTTTCCAATCAAATCGTCCCAACCGCTTCGACGCTTCCTTGATGTACTCGAACTGGGCATTGATGAGTTCCCGCTGTTCGTGTTGAACATCCGCTGACGCCAGCAACGCAGTTCTAATCTCATCTATGCGAGTTGAAATGTAGCCCTGTTCGTCAGCCGAGAATGGTGTGTTGCCGCTCTCCATGACTGACGTGAGCCGCATGAAGTTTCGGTCCCGAAGGGCCAGCGCCCACAAATCAGGCGCATCAACCTCTCGGTGCAACTCGGCCAACCACGTCCTGACAGCATCACATTTACGATCCCAATTATTGAAATGCAGTTCGCCAGTTTCTACCCTGCTTTCTGGTCCAGGCGAAAACTGGACACGCAACCCACCAAACACGAAGAAATAGTTCGTTGGACGATGCTTCAAGCGAGAAACCCGGTATTGAATAAACTCAAGTTCAAGGTACTCATCTGTGTCTTCCGCCAACCACTCGAATTCAAGAGGGTCCATCCCGATGCCTTGGATCATCACAAGAATTTCGTTCTTCTCGGTTCGCCTTAATCTGACATCGTTCATCGGATTATGACTCCTGTCCGTGCACTTCTTTTCGATGAGTCAGATGAAACGTGAAGTCACCTTCAGCATCGTAAAGGTAGCTGTGCCAACTGTCTGGTCGAGTACTTGCGCTCGGCAGTCGTGTCAATGCCTGTTCAATCACACCTTCGATTTCGGTGCCTTTGAAGCGACGGACGAGAGCATTCCACTTGGCTTTCAAGTTCTTCAGCCTCTCACGAGCAAGCCGAACATCTCGACATCGGCCACCATCAAATAGGCTCGTAATGAATTCAATATCAGCGATGCATTCTCGATAGATTTCGTGCTTATCCATATTCGTCTTCATTTTATAGATTGTTGAGAGCATCGTTCATTTGGGTAGATTCGCCTCATGCATCGCCAACAGAAACGACGCCACCCTTCCGGCCATGTTCACTGCAAGCTCCGCATGACGTGGCAGCAGCTAATTCATCTACAACTCTCGAACTTTCGGCACCAGCGGACATCCTGACGAGGCAACAGAATAGTCGATTGATTCCGACGACGAAAACCCAATTGTTGGCATTCTCTGTGGTTTCAAAACGCCAGATGGATCGATCAGCGACTTATCAAACTGCTTCCATGCATCACTGACCAAACGATGAAGCGCACCGACTCGAATTTTCACTGGATCACCGTTTCCCGTAAACTCTAACGCTTCGCCGTCCTCGCTGCTGAGACATACTCCTGGCGGAATCACCGCATTGTGGGCGAGGCCGTTTCGATACCACCATTCCAAATGTTTAATTTGATCCGCAGTGAGCGACAAACCGAAACAGGAATGGTTTAGAACGAGAAACGGGTTGTTCTTGAGAAACTTGTACTTCTTGTCAAGGGCCAAATACCCTCCGATAGCATCAACAACACAAAACAAAAGCAGGATGGCCGGATAACCCAAGCACCCGCCGTCGCTCTTGCTGAAGTTCAGGCACAACCCTGAAGCTATGATGTACTCATCAATCGCTTCAATGGATAAGCTGTCAATTTCCTCGTGAATCGCCATCAACTTCCGATTCTGGAACATTGGGTGGTGGTATGCAAGCGGCGGATGCGAGACTTTCGCAATAGCCTCGATGCAAGCACTCACCTGTCAAGTCGGAATAACACCCGCTTCTGCCAGTCATCGTAAAGCCAGACTGAAGTAAAAGGGCTTCGTCGGATTCGCTCGACAAGCCGCATACGCCACCTTTCCATGTCGTAATTCAATTGCGGCTCGAAAGGAGATTGGTGGCCCACTGCAAAATACAGGATCAAATGGAGTGGGTTACCTTTGGTCGTGTATCGGTTCCGGCATTTTTTGAGGAAGATGCGAACAAGCGGTTGACGTTGAAGAAAGCCACCACCATAAACGGCTACTCGGTTCCTCTGAGCAATACTGGCGGTACGTGCCAACCCTTCAGAGGTCACTTCCCCAAGCTCGAAGTATTCCAACTGACCGGAGATGCGACAGCGGGTGTCCGGCAACGGTGGGGATGCGGAATTCGGATCACACATCTCGATTGAACGTGGATCAATATCCAAGGGAGATGATTTAGCAAAGGACCGAAAAGTCATCCATTCGTTGTAGACTTTCCGTTGATCTCTCTTTAGGGCGTCCCATACTCGTTGCCGTTTCTCGGTTGGCAACTTCTCATACCAGTAGGAAAACGCTGCGGGTTCCCATGATGCTGTCTTTGAACGAGCCATATTCACGAATCGGACTCTCAACTTTACAATGTGATTGTTAGACAATTGTCATTACGTTGTTCAGCACAACGTATCAAATCACCCGATAGAGCTTCCTGTTTGTCTTAACCTCACGGTCAAACATCAACCCAACCTCAGTCTCGTTTGTCACTGCCAACTGCTGCTGATCAACATCGTTCAGCCGAATGCTTCTGACAATCGCCGGATAGCAGCACGACACGCCGCACACGTAAAACCGATCCCCAAGCTGGAACTCGACGTGCTGCATCTTGGCCACTACTGCTCCGTTTGCAAACTTCTCAGTTACGGCTCCAACTGTTGTCGCAGCACCATTTTCTTCTTTGCGGGAAACCACAGCCCACGAGAGCATTTCGCCAATTGCGACACACAGAGCTTCCACAAGCTCGGATAGTTCGATGATCTTCGTGACACTTAAAACCTCATCCACGACTCCGTGAGCAGCGTCGTTTCGGTCCTGCACGAATTGCTTCAATTCGTTCTCTGCCTTGGTCGAGTCTGATCCCACCTTCTCGACATAACCCTGTACTTGTCGATGTCCTTGAATCCAGGCCCAAGATTCCAAGACGGCGACCGAAGTGAAAATTTCCTGCAATATCTCTTGACGATAGTTTTGCTCCCGAAGCGCAAATGCTTCCGGCAACAATTCGTAAGATTCCGCACCGGACACGGCCTGATGAAAGCCACGAATAGCATCAAGAGCCGTTAGGTGTCGGAACTTGGTGGAGCCGAGATTCTGAAGTACCCTCGCCACACCTTTGCGGTGCTCCTTATGGACTGAATCAGACAAGGTTTGGTAGTTCGGCACCAGCTTTGGAAGAAGCGAAAGCCAGTCCCCGACGATCTCAACTACGAAGTGCTCGTATATGGCATAGAGTCTCGTGACTGCGGCACAATGATCATGAACACGCCAGAGCGTTGGATCGGGCGGTGTGTCAATGTGGGCGAGGAGCGTCTTCTTCAGGTCTGCCACTTCTCCCTCATCTTCGGCAAACACAATCGAACGAAGCTGCTCGTTGGTCTTTAGGACGGATCGTACCGATTGAATGGCTTCCCTCGTGCGCTGTAGCAGTTCGTCGTACATGGCCCTATTCGCTTACAACAGCGTCCAGCATTCTGCCAAACAGATCAATCCGCATTTCGATATCTGCCTTCGTGTTTCCTCTGCCAGTGAATGTCCCCGAAGGATTGTTTACAAAAAGCTCTTCCGTCATTGTGAGGACTCGCTGACGACGTTCTACGAGTCGGTCCCGAGTGTCGAGACGGCGACTGAGTGAAACCATGACGGCATCGTAGAAGGCTTTCTGCGGTGTTCTGTCCCACTTTCCCTTGCGGAGATTGTACGGTCGAAACGTCAGTTCGCCGTAGAGTTCTTGTGCCAGTCTAAATGTATCTTGAAACAAGGTCTTGAGAGCAGCTACGTCCTCATCTCCGAATGTGAGAGCACGGACTGAATACTTGGTAAGAAAAGACTGCATTCCACCTTGGAATTGTTCGACGTGACGAAGGGAGAAGAATCGAAGCACAAGCTCCACATCTTCCATCGTTTGCCACATGCGGTTTGTGAGCAACTTAAATGATGGAGCCAACTCTTCCGCTTCCGTGACTCTCGGAATCCCCCAACAGTCACGGAACTCAGGGGTCTTTGTGAGGTCCAGCAGCAGGGTGTTGAACTTGCTTTGGTATAAGGCGTTCCTGATTTCCTGGTGCGAGAGTTTCACGCCGCCTGTGTTCAGTCGCTCAAACACAAGCTGCTTAAGCGTCGTTGCCTCTTCTTCATCCTGAGCGGACTCTTTCAGTAGGACGATAGACGAGATCGAACGACGGTCTATTCCAGATTTGATCTTGGATGGTAATTGCTGGTATGTGCGACCGTTGAGTTCGGGCCACCGCTCCAAACCCTTCAGCACGAGGCGGTTTTCGTAGAAATCCTGAATTGCCGTTATTCGTTGCTGTCCGTCCATGACCTCGTAGGAGTTATATGCCTTCTCATACAGAAAGATAGGCGGAACCGGAACGTTCACGATAAACGACTCAATCAACCTCGACTGCCGGGTTGCGTCCCAACGTTTTCGTCTTTGGTAAAAGGGCTTGAGCAGAATGTAGTTGGGCTTCTTCAGTGCTTCGACAAAGTTCGGGAGCTTTTCCCTATTCGACTCAGTGACGATTCGCTGTTCGCCAGATTCGTATTTCTCGTTGATCTCGCCGTCAGATGGCACCTGCCGTGGAAGCGCCAGTTGCTTCTGCCACATCCTCGTCTCAGATGGTGCTGTTGGTTGCATCAGCAAACTCCTTTACCAAACGCTACTTCAATTCCCCACATAAACGCTCTTCCCCTGGCCCAGGTACGCTTCATAAAAATGCTGGTAGACCGTATCGCACTTCTGTTCGTACAGTTCCTTCGTATACGTCCTCGGAAGCTCGTCCAGCACGTCCTTGATGGTCGTGAACACCATCGCCCTGGTGGTCTGTTGCTTGCGCCAGTCCAGCACCAGCTTCTCTTGTTTCAATTTTTCCAGCAGTGCTTTCGACACTTTCTTCACATCCGCCTCTTCTGGCTTGGTGAGTACGATGTTGGGCTTGGTAAGCAGATCGAAGATCACCAATTCTTCTTCCGTCAAATTCTCAGAGATGCCACGCTTCTCTTCTTCGTTCAGCTTCTTCGTAAAGGCCATCAGCTTGGCGAAGAACGTCTCAACGTTCGATGACCCGGCGTTATACTCGTCAATCATCTTCTGGAATTCTTCGAGGAAGTCGATCCGGGTCCTGTTCAGCTTCACCATCTGCGCCAGTTTGACGGCCACCTTTGCCCGGAGCTTCTGAACTTCAATCGGCTTGCGACTTTTATCGAACTGCGCCTTCAACGCCTCAAAATCGATCTGCGACAGGTCGATGTAGCGTGATGGATCATTCGAGACTGGCGGCATCACGTATCCACCCGCTGCGATGGATTGATTCAACAGCGCCTCGACATCCGCCATCACTGCGGAGATGTCCACAACCGGAAGTTCTGACCGAATCTTCTCAGCCACCACTTTGAACACATTGCAGATTGGGCTGAACTCGAAGGCAGCGGCATCAGGCAGCAGCGACTTGAACAGTGCGTCCACACCAGTCGCCAAATTCAAATACTGCCGTCTTGTCTCATCGTTGACAACCAATGCGGCCACGGCATCTTCCTTCAATTTTTCTCGCTCGAAGCCCCTGGCGTCTCGAATTTTCGCAGGGTCAACATTCCGCTCCATGCAGTAGGCCGTAGTGGTTGAGATCGCTTCCCGCAGTTGCCGCACCAGTTCGCTCTTGTCGTGGATGGGCGTATCGCCTGCACCGTCTTGTGCTGCCCCGTAGATCGCCAGTGCTTTTTGCAGGTTGCGAAAGACGCCCACGTAGTCCACGATCAGACCGTTCTGCTTGTCACGGAACACCCGGTTCGCTCGTGCGATGGTCTGCATGAGCGTATGGTTCTTCATCGGCTTGTCCAGGTAGATGGTGGAGCACGACGGCACGTCAAACCCGGTGATCCACATGGCGCAGACGAACACAATTCGGAGCGGATCATCATCCTTCTTGAACTTGGTTTCCAGGTCTTCCTTCACAAACCGTTTGCGGTGGGTGGCGATGTCCAGACCCTTTTTTTTGAACTCTTCGATCTCGTTTTGTGATTGGGAAACCACCACGGCCATATCGGTTTCCTCAAAATACTTGAGCCGTTGTTCGAGTTCCGGTTTGTCCATCGGGTCGGCGGCGGCAACTTCTTTTCGTAGCTTTTCGATGGCAACTTTCCAGTGGTTCTGCACCTTGTCAAATGTGCGAACCGCCGTCGCTTTGTCAATTGAGATGACCATTGCTTTTGCAAGAACGCCACGGCCCATATAGTGCGCTACGATGTCTTCACCGATTCTTTCGAGACGGTCTTCTCTTGTGATGAGTTGGTACTCGTTCTTGAAAGTTCGCTCCAGCTTTGTCTGTTGATCGTCGTCCAGATCGGCATCTTCAATAATCGCCGCCATCTGCTCGTTCAGGTCGTCATTGACAAGCTGGACTTCAGGGATACGGTTTTCATAATACAGAGGAACCGTGTTCTCGTCGTCAACAGATTCTTTGAAGTTGTAGACCGAAACGTACTCACCGAAAACTTCCTTGGTAAGTTCTTCCCCGGCCATTAATGGCGTTCCGGTGAACCCGATGAATGCAGCGTTGGGCAGGGCACTTCGCATGTTGGCGGCGAAGATGTCGTACTGGCTGCGGTGCGCTTCGTCGGTGATTACGATGATGTCTGTCCGTGTCGAAAGCACCGGGTAGCGTTCGCCGTAGTCCGTGCGAAACTTCTGTATCAGCGTAAAGACGTATCTATGGTCCTCTTCGTTGAGCATCCGCTTCAAGCCAGCGGCGCTGTCTGCTCGGACTCGTTTTTCGTCTTCGAGCACCGCCCCAGTGTTTGCGAAGTTTCGATAAATTTGCCCGTCCAGGTCTTCTCGGTCGGTGACGATAACGAAGGTCCAGTTGCCGGGGATTGTTCGCAAGACCTTCTGTGAAAAAAAGACCATCGAATAGCTTTTGCCGGAACCTTGCGTATGCCAGAAGACGCCGATCTTGCCCCGGTTCTCTTTGATCCGCTCGACGGCGGCAATGGCATTGTTCACACCGAGAAATTGGTGGTTCTTGGCGACGAGCTTCGTCAGGTCGCCCTTCGCTTCGTTGTAAATCGTGAAGTTCTCTACGATGTCCAGGAGCTTCCGTTTCTCGCAAACGCCACGGATCATCGTGTCCAGGCTGATCAGGCCGGATTCTTTTTCGTCGTCAATCTTCTTCCACTCAGAGAAGTGCTCGAACCCGGCTGTCATGCTTCCGATTCTGGCTTTCGATCCGTTCGACAGGATGATGACGGCGTTGTACCAGAGCACCTGTGGAATGGTGTCTCTGTAGTCGGACAGGTTTTTCTGGTATGCGAGTTCGAGCTTCTTATGGGAAGCCTTCAATTCGATGAAGACGAGCGGAATGCCATTTACAAATCCGACGAGATCAGCACGCTTCTTGCCGTAGTCGCCTGAAACCCAGAACTGCGAAGCCAAGAAAAAGTCGTTGCGTTCCGGGTCGGTCCAGTCGATCACCTTGACGATCTCAACCGATTCTTCTTCCTCGTCACCTTTCCTGTAGGTGACCTTGACGCCATCTTTGAGAATCCGGTAGACCGCCTGATTTGCTCTGGCTGCGCTCATTGCGCTACGGTCTTTAGTCATCTCCTGGACGGCGACTTCGATGGCGGTTGCTGAAATTTCAGGATTCAGCTTTTCGACAGCGGCTTTGAGTCGATTCGGCAGCACCACGTCGGCCATCGTTTCCCGGCCCAACAGGGACAGCGGCCCGAAGTTCTCGTGGTAGCAGTTGAGCGTGTCCCACCCCAACTCTTTGAAGAGAGCAATCGTGGGTTGTTCGATGGCGGCGTCTTCGGAATCGGGATTGATGTAACTCACGCAGTTTGCTCCTTGAGTTCAGCAGCGGTAACAGGAACTTCACCTGAAATGAGCTTGGGCAGGAGGAAATCTCTGGTCGTGCGGAGGTTGTCGATTTTGCGATGCATCACGTCGATCAGGCTAAGTAGCGGTCGCAGCATCAAATCGCCTTGTATTTGAATCTCAAGCGGTGGTCGGACGAGGAGGATTCGTCGCAAGTCAGCTTGTCGAATTCCGAGCACCGTGGTTCCGCTTGCTCTCGCATTCAACCGCTCTTGCCCTTCCGACGAACTCAGAAAAAGGAACAGCAGAGAAGGCTGTAACACTCCGCACTTTGATCGCATAGCGAAGACACGTTGACTCAGACAATACCGCCGTGTCTCTGGCAAGAAATACACTTCGCCCAATGGAGCTTCCGAGGTCATCAAGACGTCACCTGCTCGAAGTTCTGACTTCATCCATCGATCATAAAGCTCTTCACTGACGAATTTTGCTTTATCGAGGTTGATGAGACGCCCCTGTTTTACGTTCAATGCCGATAGAGCAAGGATGCCCATGTTCGACCAATCACCACCGAGCTTTTTGGGAGTCTTGCCCCGATAGTCGATGAACTCTTCCACTACCTCTTCTAAACGCTCAACTTCCCATCCTTGCGGGATTAGCCCCAACTCCGACTCAACCATCCGCACCTTCTCGTGGCCGGGGAAGCGGAAGTTGACGAACCACTCCCGGTAGATAATCTGCGCCATGTTTTCGAGAATCTTGATGCGCCGGGTGTTGTTCTCAATCAGGTCGTCGTAGGCGGAAAGGATGGATGCAATGCGCTCCTGAGTTTGAATCGTTGGGAGCGGAACCTGAAGTTGTTCAAGAATCCCTTGATTCAGATTTGAGATGTTGGTTCCACCGCCATACAACGAAAGAGCTTGGCGAATGAGGCTGGACCTAAACAGATATGCGTAGAAGCGTGGGTGGCACTGCGAAGAGGCAAAGCGCAACCTAATTGAAAAAGCCGAGTGGGTGACTTTCTCACGGAGTCCGTTCACAAAAAGGCTCCTGCCGATCAGGTCTCGATTTCCGTTAGATCGGACGAACAAGATGTCGCCGTCTCGGAGCAGGTGTTCCTTGCGGACGACACCTTTGGGGTTAATTTCCTCAAGCTGATCGAAGGACGCCCTGACGTGATCCTGAAAGTCGCTCACTCCGATAACTTTGATGCCAGTTCCAAAGTTCGATTTGTTGTAGTTGACGCCGTTCCTGAACTCAGCAAGGGTCCCCAACGGAACAATGGGCCACTGGTCTCGTGACGGCATCAGTTCGCCGCCTCCAGAATCGCAGCGACGTTTTCGGCAACTCGAATTTCCAGTTCACTCGCCTCTGCGTTCAACGTCTCCAGTTCTTCGTTCAATTCTTCAAGACGCACTGAAAACTCGAAATCATCCGCAGCCCGTTCCGCCACTCCAACATAGCGGCCCGGATTCAGACTCCATCCCTGCGCTTCGATGTCGGAAATCGTAGCGACCTTGCAAAGCCCAAGAACATCGCTGTACGAGCCATTCGGAAACTTCTCCGTCATCAGCGCCTTGCTCCCGGCGTCGGTCTCGACCGCTTCGCCCCTGTACAGCCGAACGATGTTGGAAAGAAACTCGACTTGCTCCGTCGTCCATTCCCGATGTGCCCGGTCAATTTGGCGGAAGATATGGCGTGCGTCGATAAACAGCACTTGATCCTTGCGCTTCGTGTTCTTCTTGCCCCGGTCGAAGAACCATAGCGTACATGGCAGTGTGACGGTGTAAAAGAAGTTGGGACCAACGGAAATCATCACGTCAACAGCATTCGCCTGAAGCAACTGACGACGGATCTCCATCTCCGAACCTCTCGCATCGCCTGCACTGTTTGCCATGACGAATCCAGATCGTCCTGTGTCGTTGAGCGCCGAATAGAATTCCTGAATCCAAAGGTAGTTGGCGTTGTCGGTTTTCGGCAGGCCGAACGGGTAGCGCTTATCGTCCTTCAACCTTTCTTTGTCCACGCCGTTGACGTTGAAAGGCGGGTTCGCCATCACGAAGTCGAAGGTGGCTACACTCTTGTGGATGTTTTCGTAGTAGGTGTTGCCCTGCTTGATGTCGCCAGAGAGACCGTGAACGGCGAGGTTCATTTTGCAGAGGCGAATGGTCTCGTCAACCTTTTCCTGGCCGTAGATTGAAATGTCAGTGGTTCTTCTCTTGTGGCGCTCCACGAACTCGGCGCTTTGAACAAACATGCCGCCAGAGCCGCAGGCCGGATCAAATATGCGGCCCTGGTACGGTTCGATGATTTCAACGATCAACTTGACGATGCTGGTGGGCGTGAAGAACTCGCCGCCCTTCTGCCCTTCTGTCATGGCGAACTTACCCAGGAAATATTCGTAAATTTTCCCGAACGCATCGCCTTCTATGTCCATTGGAACTGCGGCGAAGCTCTTCAAGAGGGAGACGAGCAGTTCCTTGTCGAGGCGGTTGTACGTCCGTGGCAGAACGTCTTTCAAGTCCTCGTTGTCGGCTTCAATGGCCCTCATCGCATCGTTGATGGCCTTGCCAATGTCGGCACCTTCCGGCAGATTCAGAAGATTCGAGAACCGGGCCGTCTCTGGCAGGAAAAGAACGCCTTGCGCTTGGTAGTCAGCTTTGCCGATGGTGCGGCGTCCGCTGCCCTGGCTTGCAAACCTTTCCTTGGCCTTGGCGAATTTGTGATCGGCATAGCGAAGGAAGATCAGGCCAAGCACAGGAACGCTGTACTCTGACGATTTCAATTTGGAATTGGCCCGGAGTTCGTCGGCGGCACCCCACAGGCGCTTTTCCAGTTCCGTGGTGTTTGCTGGCATCGTGTCCTATCGGCTTGCGGAAGCCAGTTCCTTTTCGAGTTCTTTGCGGTGACGATCAACAAGGTCCACAAGCAGCGCCGAGACCGAGCTTCCCCTGCCGGATCGGACGCTTCGAGCCAGAGCGACCTGACGCAGAAGAAGCCACGTTTCGTTCGGCAGGTTGATCCCGGTCGTCCGGTGCGTGCGTTGCTGCGATTTCGGCGTTGCCTGACGTGTCTGTTGTTTTGCCATAAAACAACAGTCTATCGAAATGTTGGCAATTGTGAATTGTCGCTCGGCGCAATGGAAGAAGATACGGCGGGATTCCACGCAAAGTGGTGGATGCTCAGTGGTATTCAGTATTGGACCACGATCAATCCCTACGAGTTCTCCAGCCTAAAATCGATGAACTTGAATCGCTCTGCGTCTTCGCCGTTGAACACCGACGAATCACGCAGGTCGATACCCATCGCTGAGAATCGCCGTTCAGCTTCTCGTAGATGTTCGTTCGCCTCTCTCAAGCCTGTCGTGAGAAATTTCCTTTCGTCACCTGTGAGCAGTTCTATTCGATAACAACAATTGAGCGCATACATGCTCCCAACGCTCTGACCACTTTCGTCAAGAACGTCATCGATTTCTGTGGCACCGTGGTACGTTGCTGTGTGAGGCTGCAGCCACGAGTCAACAGCAGCACGACTGTATGCCGCAGTCTCGGATTCAAACCGTGCCCTCACCCGTTCGATTGGATTGGCGACTCCATAGACACGAAAGACCTTGTATGCAATTCCATCCACATTGAAAACGTCTGCGGTTGCTCCGCTGTAAGCACCGGGTGTGACACTCAGGCGATTGTGGACACTCATGTTTATGGTCATTGCGGATCAGGCGATCTTTTGTTCTGTTGCGTTCTGACAATTGTTATGCAGATCAGATTCGCCAACTGCAATAGCGCCGATCAAAGTCGCCACTTTGTCAGTGACCGAACGACAGCATTCCTTCCCATAGTTGATGAAGCAGCACACCAGCCAACCGTAAAAGCCCATTCCCTTGCTCTTGCGTGAGCGACAGAGCGACGATTACAGTGACAAATGTTCCGAACGATAGCATCAGCCAATCCTTGCGGCCCATCCGATCTGCAGCTTCGCCAAGGTACTTGAATTGATTGTCGATGATCGCAGCCTGACGGTTGTCGAACTGTCGCATAGAAAAAAGGGATTTCTTGATTTCATCAAGAGCATTAGTTATGTGCTGCGTTTCAACGGTGGTAAATGGGCTATTATCCAAGCCTTCCGAAGCGACAACGGTGGCAAGCGTTCGTTCCGGCCCAACACTCCTCCACACATCGGGAACGTCTACCTCTTTACGAAGCTCTTTCAGCCACGTCGCACACGCCCGGATGCGAGTCTTCCATGTTCCATCGTGTTTGTCGAGGTCTACACGTTTACCCAATGCAGGTGAAAACTCGTTCGCAAATGCTCCAAACTGAAAGTAGTATTCAGTGGGAGTATGAAGCAGGACTGAAACAGCCACACTATCACCGCCACCCATACTTGCCCGAAATGACTCGTTACCCCGTTTCTCTTCCCACGTAAAGTCGGCTGGATCGAATCCAGCCCCACTTACCAGATGAAAAATTTCGGAACGTTCAGTTTGCTTCAGCCTTGCGTCAGTCATTTCATCTCCTTGCGGTCTGTTCCTTCGCCTTGGCTTCCGCTGGCCCTATCACCATGTCATTCAGCGCCGCCAGCAGGCCGTCCTGGTCGTCGTACAAATACGGCTCCAGCACCCACGGATATCGCCGGATTTGCTCGAACATGGATGTCAGAATAGATCAACATACAAACTTATGTCGGAACCATTAGACCCAAGATATCGACCTATCCAATATGGCCGAAGCCCAATCCTCTCGCATTCGTCGTAAACGAACTGACCGTAGTCTGGCACTCGGCCAATGTACGGTGTGCTCTCGGTGCCGGAACTTCCGATTCTTTCCCAATCATCCGCAACATAGTATTTCATGTATCCCTCACCGACCTTCGGTGCTGAGAAGACGCAAACGCTACGCTTGCCGCAGTTCGCAGCATCGGTCACCTTCGACTCAAGTTGACCCACAGCGTTCCTTGCGGCGGTCCAATTGGAGTGCGCCCGATCCTCTGCCTCTCGCTTTCTCCGACTATCAAAATCTCCTTCATTCCGTTTTGCATTCTGTTCGGCTATACGACGAAGAGCATCCAAATCCATGCTTCAATTGGAGCACATCTGCATGGTTGACAATGGTACGGAAATACTGTACGATAAGTATATGCGCTGCGCTCTCTACTGCCGTGTTTCAACAACCGATCAAAACTGCGAAATGCAGTTGAAAGAACTTCGTGAATACATTTCCAGGCGGGACTGGAAGATCGGCGGCGAGTATGTCGATACAGGATTCTCCGGTGCCAAGGCCAGTCGCCCTGCACTGGATCGACTGATGGCCGACGCTGCACAACGCAAATTCGATTGCATTGCCGTCTACAAGATTGATAGGTTCGGCAGAAGCGTGCTCCACCTGAATCAGCAATTGGCTGCACTGACAAGTTTCGGCGTTCGGTTCATCGCAACCAGCCAGTCTCTCGACACCGACGAAAGGAATCCGACCAGCCGCCTGCTTCTCCAAATTCTTGCCAGCGTTGCTGAGTTCGAGCGGGAAATGATCCGTGAGCGTACACTATCCGGCATTCGGGCCGCTCAAGCTGCCGGGAAAGTTGTAGGTCGTCCGAAACGAGTTTTTCGCAGGGACGAAGTTGTGCGGCTCCGAGATGTGGAAGGTTTGTCCTGGCGTGCCATCGGCAAACAACTCGACATTCCGGCGATGACGGCTTTGGATTCGTACAAAACCTTCGCTTCGGTCTGTACGGAAACTGTATCGTCTGAATTGCCCGTTTCCAGTGGCAAACGAAAGCGAAAGATCGGGGCCGCTTAGGTGTACGAAACTGACGGTTTTCCGTACTTCAATTCGGATAAGCAGTTTCTTTGAGAGCGCTGGCAATAAAATACGTATGCGCTACAACGGAGTCTTCTCGAACATCAGGATTTGGGTTTGGGTGGAGATGCATCAGGTTCTCTACGCAAAGCGGCAACCAATTCGTCCGGCCTGTGTTTTACCAATCCATCTCGGCCAAGCCAGATGAAATCCTTGCCAGATGAATAAACAAACCGCTCTGCCTCTGCCAATGCCCTGCGATTGAACAGGGCGACGTGTTTTCGTTCAACCTGCACAGTGACGGCTGGACCTTCCAGTGAACCCATAAGCATGATGTGCCGACTCAATGGGAACTGGACTTCAGTGTGCGGCAGACCGGGTGCTGGACTCCACATTGCCGGAACTTCCTGGACAAACGAGCAGCAGGCCGGATGATCAGTGCAAATGAACTCACCTTCCGGGTTGCACAGAACTGACCATTTTCGATCAACCAGTGAGGGCATCAGTTCTATGGCCCCCGCCATCATCGTGTAGACAATCCAATTCTGATCGACCTTGAAATCGTAGCCATCACTATTCACGAAGTCGTGCATCTCCTCATATACGACATCTTCGCCAATCTCAAGGCCTACATTGCGCATGTCTGCTTGAACCGATTCCCACGTCTCCTTACTCCTGAACGCCCGTTTGAGGAGAAGTTTATTGAGAAAACCAGCGCCATGTTCAGCGACCTTTCGTGCCTTGGGAGTCTTTACCATCATCAGCGCCATGAAGTAAATGAGTTCATGATAAGCTTCGCCACAAGGTATTTTCCGGTCTCGAATCACGGCCTTGATGCTCGGAGCACATTTCCCCTCGATCTTCGCCAAGACTTGCTCAACATGATCTGGCTCGACATCCTCGATATCAACCGTGTGGAAGTTAGTTTGGAATCCTGTGGTTGCAGGTGTTCTGGCGAACTGTTTGCCAGTTTTGAAATCTGTGACCCACAATTCATCCGTCACTTCACCAGACTGCGTGAATCCGGCGAGTAGAAACTTCGAGACGAAATGATGACGCTTGGCAGTCCCGGCCACGTTAAGAATATCCTAATGCAAAAGAGGGGGCCAGAACACGTCGCCATCTCATCGCACGTTGTGGTGCATCTGATCCAATGTCATCACCCAAGCAATCGCCTTTGACACACATTTTCAGTAATGGCGATGGGGAGGAGTTTTGTTAAACACCTTGGCATCCGAGTCCAATTACAATTGAATCGATGCCAGTGAAGAAGAAACGCCCCCTCATTCCATCTCCCGCACAAAAAGCCATATCCCAAACCGACGCCCAATGGCACAACGGCGGCGGCATAGAAATACATTTATACGTCCGTTCACTTCAGAAAGCGGCCAAGGCGCTCATTGCTAACCTGAATCTGGAACCCAATGCGAAAACTGTGTACGATGCCAGTCCAGTCGTCTTGCTGTACCGTCAGGCGCTTGAACTCCACCTAAAGGCCCTGGTTGGCGAAGGCAGCAACTTCTTGCCGTCGCCAACAGATCCGATCACGTTGCTCAAAACTCATTCGTTGCGATGGCTGGCGCAAATCGTCGGCCAAATCATACGGGCGGTTAAGTGGGAGAGCGATTTCAAATGTGAAAGTATTGCCAATTTTGCGGACTTCAGCGCCCTGGTGAACGAACTCGAAGGAATGGACCCGGTGGCCTGCGTGGTCCATTCCAGTAGCCGTGGTGGTCATGGCTCGGTGCCGCATCAGTTGGAGCCGCCAAAGGTCGTACAAATTGCAAGGCGATTAGATGCACTGTTGGATTTGTTGGATGCGACCGCTGATGCATTGGCGGCGGAATGGGATCAAAGGCCGGGAGGCGAAACGTTTGGGGTCGGAGACGATCTCCCGCCGACGATTCACTGAGCCTTGGATTGTGATTTCCTAAATCTGGCTTTCCGCATTGACGAATCAGATCACGTCGGCCACGCCCCAAACTCCACGGCACCGCAGCGCCGTCCGCATCGAAGCCAGGGCGGTGGCGATTATGGATTCGACTTCAACCCGTTTCAAATTGTAACGGCTGGACAATATGTGGACTGAAACCCCTTTAAGAAAATGATCGGTCGCCAACATTTGTTGGAGCGGGGGCAATGTTGCCAATGCGATCTTAATCATATGGCGTGGTTCGTCGGTCGTAAGCACGAAAGATATGTATGTCTGACCGTTTCAAGGAGCGGCTTCTGCATGTTCTTGTGAAGCGGATTGCAGCGGTGACAGGTCTGCTGTCTCTTGGTCCAATCGTTCTCTTCGGCACAGGAAGAGTTGCCGAAATGGTTGCCACGTAGCACTCGCATTGCTCGTGCCCTTCGGCTCTTGACGAAATTGACTCCTGTGGGATCATGATAAGGCTACTTTTGATATTCAATGGGGCCGGAAAGCACTGATATAGCGAGTGAGACCAACTTTCCGGTTCATTAAACTTCCTTATTAGAATAAATGACAGAGAAACCATACATCGACTACATCAGACGGCTCTGTGCTCTGGAAGACAGACGCATGGAGAACCGACTTGTCCGTGCCTACCGCAGCCTTCGCAAGAGTCTTGTTTATTGGCTTCGGAAGGAGGGCATGAAAACGATTGAGGATGCCGAGGACGTGTCCATGGCAGTGTGGGCCGAACTTCTTGTTCACGTCCGCTCCAGAAAAATTCGGTATTGGTCTGATAGTGTCGTCTATCACATTGCGAGGAATCGGCTTCTTGATTACATCAATAAACATCGAAACCGCAAACGGTTGACTGCACTCTGGAAACCCGCAGAACTCGTGGAGACCGACATCGACACCGACATTCTTATTCGGCGTCTGGTGGCGTCATTGCCAAGTGACGAAAGAGCCGTCATAGAAAACTTGTACGAGCTTGGACGCACTTTGCAGGAGGTCGCCGCCGAACTAAACATCAGCATGTCAACGGTAAAACGCTTGCAATCGAGTGCGTTGAATTGGATGCGCTCCCAGGTCGAATCTACGAACGAGACGCTGGCAGCTTACTCGCAACTTGCCTGACCCAAACTGAGAAACTCGACGGGAGCAATGGTCGGATGAATATTAAAGTTAGGAGATCATTCCTCCGATCACCGAGTATGTCATATATGGTTCGCCCGTTTGGGACCAAGTACGCCAAACTCGATCAACATACGACAGCGTGGACGATTCAGAATGCTTACAAGCACTTGGAAGATGCCCACACGTTTCTTGTCGAACATGCCCATCCTGTCCTTGGTTCTGCAGCAAGAGTGGCTCCAGATGGTCAATGGGGGACGAACGTAAAGCGTATTCCAATCTCGTTTCCACGGACCGATCTGCGTCTATTGGAAAACGATCACATTGAACACAACTTTGTTGAAGTCATCAATATGTGCGCCACAATTGAGCGAATGCTGGATGCGCTTCTCTGGGCGCAGCAAACAGGCTTTTCTGAGCATTTGGTTTGGATTTGTCATCCAACTGCAAGCTCGAACGCCGAAGCCCGACTCCAAGGCGAACCGGACAACGATCTGGTCCTTATTTCCAGGAATAATGATGGCATGGCCGCTCACTTTGAAGTGTCTGATGTTTCAGGCAATCGAGACGGCAACGACAAAGAGCGTAAAGACCTGGAGAGCCTGAAAGTGCTGTTGGAAGGCGAGAAGGGTCCCAATGCCCTGAATAAAGATTGGCCGAATGCCCACATGTTCTTAGTGGTCGCAGCGAAGTTCGGACATTCCATTTGTGAGCGCACACGGCGCATGTGGCGCATTGGAAACCCACCCCACTGTACCTATCACCCGCACGACACTCAATCGAACGGTGAGTCTAAAACGTTGATAGTGGAGATTGTGGACGGGAAGATTGGACGCTCGGACATCAAGTGTTCTTTCAAGTGCTGCCGGGCTAACAATGATGACGCAGATCAGGTTTGCCAACCCTCATAGCACCGATCAAAGTCGAGATTGTATCACTAACCGAACGACCGCATTCCATCCCATTTACCCACTCCAGGTGCACCGCCCTCTACCGATGTTAAGCTCAAAAGCGTGAATCCTGATTTTTCCCCAATTGTTCATTCAATGAATCGCCTGATCGAAGCGCAGAAGAAAGGGCCGTGGGACTATGCCAGCACAATTGCGGTCGTGCTTACGCTGGTCGTTCTGGTTTGGTACACATATGAAACGTATAGGCTAAGGAAGGCGGCACAGGAGCAGACAGAGAAAACAGCAGAGCTTCTTATTACGTCGCAAGTGCAAAATACCTTGGCCGCTAATTTGTGGGCGGAAGCGCAACGCCAGAATGAATCCACGGCTCGTTTGGTGGAGGAGGCACAACGGCAGAACGATATACCGTTGATGCCGATTTTGACAATATGTGTGGTTTCGCCTGGACAATCTCCCGCACATGCCACTCGTGAGATCGAGAGACCGCAAATGATCATGCGGAATGTAGGCAGCGGACCTGCACTTAATGTATCCATTGATGAACATGCGGCGGAAGGCTGCATTTTGCAGTTTCAGCCTGGAACCAACATGATGACGCCAGGAGAAACGAGAGTTCTATCCTACTACTCCTACTACAACGATATCGGCGTGCCTGGATATCTCGACGGGATATGCAATTTGATCGAAAAAGGACACATACCGAATCCATTGACGATCACCGTCCGATGTCACAGCGCAGCTTCAAAAGCATACAAGTTCACTTTTGCGTTTTCATTTTCTGATGGAATTATGGAGGCTGGCTTTATTGGGGTGGAGCCAGATCTTTTGAGTCGCAAGTGGTAGATCGTTGACCGAGGCCCCCAACTGAAAGCCATGTTGGATACATCCTTGTAATTGATACGGTCAATACATCCCCCAAAGAGATCAGCGAACTGGCAGTTTCTTTCGTTTTCAGCATTTTTCGCCGGAACCGCATATCTACAAAAGGATTCGGTGCCTCAGTCGCACCCGGCCCGACGACCACAGCTATACAGCCTCGGTGATCGCCTGGGAACTTCGGCGCTCTGATATTCACCTTGGAGTCGGTTGCGATTCATCCTTCATTGAGTCGGATATCCCGTTGTTGCGGTGCAATCAAGGAATCGAAATGTGTCGAGCCGCCTATGCGGCTCAGTGACCCTCGACCTGCGTCGCACGAATTGAGAGCGCCATGACGCCAACGAAGGTGCTCCCAATCGGAATCGCTTGCGGTCCTGGAGCCGACAGGCGACAGGACTACTTTCCAGTTAAGTGTCGAGTTCACCTTTCAACATTCTGGTGAATCACCACGCCGAAGGCGAGGCTGTCACAGTTCCGGTTCTAATGTGGATTTTGATTTGAATCGACGTTGGAAACGTACATCTTACTTTGATGTAGAAAGTCTGTTCTGTTCGTAAGATCCATCGACGCTTAACTTGTACTCATGTGGAACTTTCGGCAAGGCCGGGTCGCTCACGCTCTGGTGTAGATTTCATTTCTTGGTAACGCTGGAAAGCGATGGTTCCAATTGTTGAATGTAGGTATCAACCACATCAAGAACCGTCCCACGGTCCCGGAGCCGCAAGGCGACGGGACTCCATCCCATCCAATGTGGATTTTACTTCCCTTCATTCTATTCCCATGAGTCCGTCACACGGCGAAGCCTCAAGCGGAGCCGTGTGACTCTGGAAACCACGAACTGCTCTTGAAGGTCTCCATTGGGATGATAAGGAGGCAATTCGTTTTCTTATTGTCCCCACAAAATCAATTCTTTCAAACCATAGATGCCGTAGGTATAGAATTCCCCCTTGACGACTTCCTTCGTTCGCTGTCTCGTTCACCTGTCGGTGAACTACTCACTACAGAAGTAGCCGTTTTACAACGGGGACATTCACAACGTCAAAGGAAAATTCTCTTGGCTCTTTGGGGACGGACCGGGGACAGCGTGTCTATATAATCCCTGATGAACACTGTTGAATCCGTTTCGGTCTTCGCTTCACCGGGTTCTGCTTGCCCGGAACTTACCAATGAAGCCATCTTTGTCGCATTTTACGAAGAGCACGCCGACACCCTGCTTCACCGCTTAATTGCAGGTTTCTGGGTCTACGATGATCAGCATCAACGAAGATATCGACATGGCGTGAACAGCGCCCTGGCTGAAGAAATTTGCCAGCAGGTGTGGCTCGAAATGTGGAAAGGATTGATAGCCGGGAAGTCGCTTTCACTTTTCACGATCTACCGCAGGGCCGATGCACGGTTGACCGACCATTTCCGGCGACTCCGACGCCTGCGACAGCTTGATGAAGCGCAGGCTCACGCCGATAGCAGAATCAGCCATGACGACCGAATCGACATTGACCGGGCCATCACCCGGCTGGCACCGAAAGATCGCCAAATCGTCAAAAGCTGGCTCTATGGCAACACCGCTCAGGAGATTGCAGCAGAACACGGCGTTCATCCAAACACCGTCACCAACATTTTGAAGAGGATCACAAAAATGAAAGATGAGAACTTGAACATAACGAAAACGTCCACGGTACAGCGGGTTCTATCCGCATTGCCGGGAACGCCTGCCGAAGTTGCAAAGAAGGCTGGCATCACACGAGAAGCCGCAAAGAAACAGCTTCAGCGGTTGCAGAAGGTAGGGAAAGTGGTAAGCATAGACGGCATCTATTCGCCTGCCATCGTACCAACTGACAACTCCGCACTCGTATCACGGCTCCAGGAATTTGCTCAGAGATTGGTGTCGCACAAGGTAAAAGTGTCCGTCGAGCGGTTTGATGATGAAGCCACCGACGAAAATGACATTCCAACACGAGAAGTACCAGAACTTCCGACACGAGACGCAAGACAGAGCAGAGGAGCCGCATAGCGGCCTTCGGTCCTTGTGATTTAAGAATGGGTGGCGGGGATTGAAACGAATGGGCGCTCCAGAAACTCTAAGAGAATTCTATAGGACTCTGTAGTATTTCTTTTCGCTTCATTTGATATTGTACAGGCGATTTTGATTCTGTCAACTTCGGCGGCAATTGTTCACTTGGCAGAGGACACGGAGACTCAAAATTCGTGCGGCGATAAATTATACCGGAGCTACCGCAACAATGAACCGCACCAACAAGCACTTCATGACACTTCGCCTGCCGACTGATCTCAACGAACAGATTGCCCAGGCGTCCCACGACCGCCGCCTAACCAAGTCGGCATGGATTAGAGCAGCCATTCGGCAGACGCTCAAGAGCCGAACATCGGCCATTCACACAGGAGAATCCACATGCAAATTAAAATCACCGAAGCCGTTGAAACCGTGAACGAAAACAGTATGATCGACAAAAACATGATGCTCAACAAGCTGCTGCTGCGGGGTCTGCGATGGGCACGCTTGGAACGGCAGCGAGACGAATCCAAATTGGAAGACCGTCGAAACCAATTTGCATTCGATATCCTTCAGCAAGTCAAAAACGAAGTCCAAGAAACGCTGCTGCTGCACGCACCGACTACTTGGCCTGATGAACGACTCGACCTCATCGAACAGCAAGTTATGGACCGCACCAGACTCACTCTGGACACACTTAACATTGACGAGATACAGTCGGCTGATGCCTTTCAATTTGTAATGACGAAAGCCGTCGCAAAGACCAAGCATCTGATTCGTGTTGGTGGGGTGCGGGTATGAAAAGGATTTTGGATCAACTTGCTCGAAGTGGCCTGCTGTGGGACGACCGCATGGTGGCGGCGATCTTCGCTGGCAATCCGCCGCCAATTGAGGACATTGTGCTTGCAGTCGTGCTTGGCGTGATGGATGCGGAAATTATGGTGCGCAACGATGCGACAAGCACTTGGAATGAGCGCAGGATTGCAAGACAGTGCTTGGCAGTGGCTTTCCTGTCGGCAATCGCATCTGCAAATGAGCGGGAGATCGCCCGGTGAGGCTCCAGGAAAGAGCAGGACACATGCTGCTTTTCGGGTATGTCTGACAGGCTGAGGTGGTGTGGCAGACGACAAGGTGCATTGTCGTCCGATTACACTGAATTGTTCAGGAGAGGCGACCATGAAAACAATCGAACCAGACATGAAGTTGGATGGATGTAGGCTGCAAGACGCACTCGACTCGCTCTACAACTCATTCGCTGCGGTTCTACGAGGAAGTGGCGCAACAGACAGCCCTGACCTCTACCAGCGAGACATCCCGCAGATGGTGTTTGACACCGCAATCGAAGCGGGTTGGATTCCTTTGGCCCAAGGCAAGTTCGATCCCAAAGTTGGCACGTCAAAGGGCGATGTCGTGTGGGAAGCTGATTTCCAACTCACGAATACAATGAAGCTGCCACAGTGGATTCAGGACCGCATTGAAGACGCTAAGAAGGCAGGTCCGCAACCTGCCCACAAAACTACATTCACGAAAAACCAAGCGCAGCGTGTTGTCCAGATTGGGGAGTGGTACGTCGAGCGAACATTTGCCGAGAGCTTCTATGACCTACTCAAAGAGGCGATCTCATTTCATCTGGCAGAGGGCACGGCACATGAGGAGCACTTGAAGAAGCTACCGACAACCACGAAGACGGAGGAACGTAGACAATTGCTGGAAAACTACGTTTCCAATCAGGGCAAGAAGGGGTACGAGATCAAGAAGAAGCAGGTTGCCGAGCGTGCCGATGTTGATTACAGCGTTTTCGCCAAATGGATGCGGGGTGAGATCGCAGACGGGACGCCTGCCGCAGACCGGATTATGCTGCTCTTGCTGTTCGATGAGCGGAATCGAGCGAGAGTCTATCGGGCTGGTGCTATACGTTCCAGTCGTGAGAAGCCAGTGAGCAATTTTACCGAAGAGTAGCGGTGGCGGCGCACAGCGGCCTCCCTGTGGTCCGGGAAGCATAGCAGCAACACTCTGGATTTGTCCAGGTCGATTGTCCAAAATAGCGGCCTTAGAATTTGGACATGAGACAAACAACACTCGCAAGACAAACCGATTCGATTGGCATCGTCATGGAACTGGCAACAAAGGTCTGGGATATTCCACTACCACCCGAACTGGAACATGCTCCGATCTTCGATGGATGCGATCAACTCGCCTTTCCGGTGCCCGAAGAACTGTTAGCTGATATAGATGCACTGGCGCTATTTTGCAACACGGTGACCGAGACAACCCAGGAGTTGATTAGCGGCAACGAGGGATGCAAAACGTGCGGTGGTCTCGGCTTTGTCGCTGGCACCCTAACGAATGAACTGTGTGACGCCTGTCTAAGCACATTTGCAGTGCGCTGGGAAAAGAAGCTGAAACGAATGAAGACCGTCAAAGGAGTGTGTGAGACATGCAAGAAGAACATTGACGGACGCCACAGCCTTGTTAGAGCCGGGAGAGTCGGCAATGGATATAAAGACTACCACTGGAAGTGCAAACCGGACGATGCGCTTGATGGCGATTACTCTTACTACGACAGAAAGGGTAATGGCGTTAGCTATGTTTCTTTCTAAGCATTCATCCGCCGCCAAGACCAGAATGCTCACGGTCTGCAAAGCGTGCGGTAAGCCGAACAACGGCTATCAGTATTGCACGGCATGTCACAACACACATCGTGGAATCGATATCACCTACAAAGCTGTCGTACAGGTAAATTCCACTTAATGACAGAAACTCACTCCGCACGCACGGCTCTGCTGCGACCGCAGTAGCAGTCCCAAAAACAACTCAGTGATCCTCTGGTGGGCGAAAGGCTAATCGACGGACACTACCGCTGCGTGCGGACGACAAAAAAGGAACACAGCAATGACTTATTCACAATTGGAAAATGAACTCCTACATCACGCTCCCAATTTGAAAGAACCGTGTTCGTGCGGCAGTGGTCGCAAGTACAAAAACTGCTGCCGCAAGATCGGGAAGTAAAGCGAACCACGCCGAACATACAGAAATTGCCCTGAGCACTTAGGGCGACTTTTAGCCGACGCCGGATCTGGCTGTGTAGCCTGACAAAACCGAGTCGGTCGTATCAACAGAGCAAACAGAAGGGAAGACAGTATGCCTGATTTTGATTTAGAAAATGACAATGTAAACGGATCGTCCGACGCTGCGGCGGCGGAATCCAAACAAAGAACCTCCGATTTCATCGGTTCCAGAAACGTAGTTGACGGTGAACGCTTGTCAGGACATCGACGGCAGGGTGCAGAGGACTACCAGATTATCCACATCCTTGACGGGAATGGGCCGGGTGGCGGTTCGCTCATCTTCTCGATTGCGTGCTTCCATTGGGCCGATGTAGTCGTCAGCGGCAGCACCACTGAACTCTGGTTCAAAGGTGGAACCTGCTTTGCGATTTCAGACGGAATCGCCAAATACGCAGAGTGACAAAGGCATTGGATGATCCGAGCAGCATTAGCGCCAATGCGCCGAATGAATTTGCTCGGGTCTTCCAAATTCAACGACAGAGAAGCAAACAATCTCCGACAATTGATCGCACAAACCGACAGCGCCGGAAAACATCCCGACAGCGTTGCGGCCCGAAGTGTGTCTGCACGTCGGAGAAATTACACCACTAAAGAGAAACTATGAGCCTAAACCAATTTACGAAGAAACCCCGGATCATGAGTGACGATCTGAGAAGACGAATGTTCGACAAGAACATGGCCTTGATAGTCGATGCCTCTGGGCCTAATACGGTAGAGCAATATTGGGAACAGGACTGGCACGAGCTTAACGTCAACCTGGACATACTCGAAAAAAGTAACGCCCTCGACGCAATTCGGTATTATACCGAGTATGCCGAGTCAGCCGCAAAATTAGGGGCGGCGTAAAGGAGCAGTGGACGACCCGAGCATCAGCGCTATCTTGAACATGAAGACAAACCTCACGACAGAACTGTGGATCAAAGGCGGATCTGATTCGTGTTGGTGGGGTGCGGGTAGCCGCCCTTCAATTTTGAAGGTTTGGTTGTCCGAACTACACCGGAGCCGTTCCAGGTTGCCAGCGCTGCTCTTTCCGTTATGGAGTCACAGCAGATGGAAGTCTCCAATGAATCCGCAGGCAGTTCGTTTTAGATTGTGCGATTCTGAATTCATGGGCGTCAAGCGGAAAGTTCTATCCCTGATCAGGGTCAGTTCAGTCGAGCAAGCCGACCCGGAGAAAGACGGCATCCCAAGGCAACTGCGACACATCGCAGAGCACTGCAGGAAGTTCAACCTGGAAATCGGCAAGGGTGACGAGTATCGGCTTGAAGGAATTTCCGGTGCCAAGGTTCAGTACAACCCACAATTCCAGGCCATGATTCGGCGCTTGGCGGAACCAGAGATATCGGGTGTGGTGTTTTCTCGAATGGACAGGTTCTTCCGACCCGAGCATCTGGACGCCTACGAAATTTTCAAAACCTTCAGAAAGGAAAAGAAACTCCTTTTTTGCGATCTTGCGTCCGATGATGGTCTCAACGTTACGAAGCCGCAAGACCAAATGAAGATTCAACTTTGGGGGATGGTTGCAGCCCAGGAACGACGCAACATCGCAGAGAGGAATCGTGAAGGCAAAGAAGCCTCCCGGCGAAAAGATGATCGAAAGAGTGATCCGCTTCCTGTTGGAGTTACCTGGGACGAGAGCACTGGAAAGTTTTCCTACGACACCGAATACACCAAGAAGGTGAAAGAAGCCTTCAATCTCGTCATAGCTGGCGCAACTCTCAACACAATTGTTCATAAAGTGGGCTTCGCATCCCAAACGGGTCTGAGGAAAATTCTCCGCAACCAATGGTGGATCGGCAACAAGACCCATCTTCTACGTCGTGAGTATCGAGATGAGAGCGACACGAACGGAAGAAAAGTGCCATTGGAGAAGCCCGTAATCGTGCGTACCAACCTTGCCCAAAACCCACTGATCAGTTCTGACGACTTCGAGCGTGTGCAACGCATTCTCGATGTGCGGGTGAAGACGTGGACTCAAAGGGAATCTGTTAGCGCAAATTTCCTTGGACCTGGATTGCTGCGCTGTCAATGCGGCCAAAAGATGTACCTGAAGAAAGGCACAAGCTACGGCGTCGGTAAAGGGATGAAGCCAAACTATTACGTCTGTGCTTCAAAGTGCAATGGCGGTAAGGCTTCTGCCTGTAAGAACCTATCATGCGACACGGTGGAGATGTTGATCGCCTTTACCGCCATGAAATACTTCATTGACGAGAGCTTCATAAGAGGCGCAATCGAACGAAATCTCAAGGCGATCAACCGGGAGGAGATTGAAAGCGAGGTCGAACGGCTGAGGAAGAGCATCCGGGCGTTAGAAGCTAAGAAAGAGCGTGCTGTTGACCTGAGCTTTGTTGACGACGCCTACGTTGCTCGGGTTAAGACGTTTTCGGCAGAGATCGTCATCGAACAGGCAAGATTGGCAAAGGCGAAAGCGGAACTTGCTTCGCAACTGAATAAGCAAGACGTTGCAGATATGGCATGGAATCTTAGAGAAAAATTTTATAATTTCAATCCGGCATTGGACGACGAGAGCGAGTGGACGCAATCTGATCGCAAGAAGGTTCTCAACGAGACTATTGAGAGAATCACCTTCTACGACGACCTGTCCTGCGAATTCGTACTGAAGGGTGGACTGCTTCTGGGTCCACCGATGTCGGATGAAGAAGCACTCGCTTCATACTATGGACACGCAGCGGACGCCCTCGACGGAGAACTCGCACTGCTGGACGTTGCGCTTGATCATGATGGCGGTAGTGTCAAGTCGGCTGCGAAACAGGCAAATTTCAAGGGGAAAAAGATCGTCAAAATCAAAACCCGCATGGGCAGGGGTTCATGGCCGCCACCAGCATGAACCGCGCTGGGAATGCCAGCGTCATCGTCGTCCGCGCGATCGAGACCTGGCCGTCTTCGAGCGGCTGGCGCAGCATCTCCAGCACGTTGCGCGGAAACTCGGGCAACTCGTCGAGGAACAGGATCCCGTGGTTGGCCAAGCTCACCTCGCCGGGCCGCGCCATACCGGAACCGCCGCCGATGAGGCCCGCGTCGGAGATGCTGTGATGCGGCATGCGAAACGGCCGCGCCGAAAGCAGGCCGGACTTGCTCGGCAAAATGCCGGCCACGCTGTGGATCTGCGTGGTCTGGATCGATTCATCGAAAGTCAGCGGAGGCAGGATGCCGGCGAGCCGTTTGGCGAGCATCGTCTTGCCCGAGCCCGGCGGCCCGATCATCAATAGGTTGTGACCTCCGGCGGCCGCGACCTCGAGCGCACGTTTGGCCGTCGTCTGGCCGCGCACGTCGCGAAAATCGGGAACATCCTGCCCGGAGGGAGAGACGGCGGCAGCGCCTGAAGCGGCTTCCACGCCATCGGGGCGGTTGAGCATCGCCACCACTTCGGCCAGATGCTTCACGCCATAGACGGAGACGCCCTCCACCACGGCCGCTTCGGCGGCGTTGTCATGCGGGACGATCAGATTGCGGAGTCCCTGGCGGCGGGCGCAGACGGCAATGGAGAGTGCACCGCGTACGGGCCGGATGGCGCCATCGAGCGACAGTTCGCCCACCAGCAGATGACTGTCCATGTGCTTGACTGTGCCCATCGCGCCGAGGATGCCCATCGCCATCGGCAGGTCGAAGCCGGCGCCTTCCTTGCGCACGTTGGCCGGGGCCAAATTGATGGTGATGGATTTGGCGGGATAGGGAAAGCCGGAGTTGATGAGTGCGGACTTGATGCGCTCGCGGCTCTCGCGCACGGCGGTATCGGGCATTCCAACTGTGATGAAATCGCGCTGCGAGTTCGACGCGTACATGTCGACTTCGACATCGATCAAATGAGCATCGATGCCATATACCGCAGCGCTGCGGGTACGGAACAGCGCCATTGGCTGCTTTCACTATAACAGCTTCAACGCCCGGAGAAACCCGCTCCCCATTCGTGATAGCATCCGTGACTGTGAAGCTACTTTTTACGTTCCTCACCGCATCCGCCATTCTCACCGCGCAACGCAAGCCCGGCAATCCGCTCGACCATCTTTCCTCCAACGCCGAACAACTCACCTTCTTCGGCGAGCGTGCCGACATCGCGCCAGACAATCAGAGCATCGCCTTCATGAGCAAGAGCTTCGGTGACGCCTTCGTGATCGATCTCAAGACCCGCGTGATCCGCTGCCTCACCTGCAATGTGCCGGGCGCGGCCTTCCTGCGAGTGATGCACCTGGCCAATGGCGATTACATCCTCATCGGCCCCGATCACTTCGAAGACATCCGCACCAGCCGCACGCGCGACAACGAGCTGTGGTACCTGAAGAAGCAGCCCGGCGCAAAGCCCATCAAGTTTGGCGTACACATGAGCGAAGGCGCGGCCATCTCGAAAAAGAATCTGCGTATCTCGTATTCGATTCTTCCCGAGCAGGATAAAACGCTCGGCGAAGCTTCGCGGCTCTACGTCTCCGATGTGGATCTCTCCGGACCAAGTCCTCGCCTTACGAACACGAAGATGGTTCACGAGAGCAAGAGCGCCGCATGCCGCCTGGAAGCGCAGGACTTCTACGACCAGGACCGCAAGATGACCTTCACCTGCTATGATCCTAAAGGCCTCGCCTCAGTGATGTCGATGGACTTCGCATCCGGCGCGGTCACCAACATGTCGAAGGCGCCGGGCAGTTACAACGAGGTCGAAGGCATCATGCCCGACGGCCAGTACACGCTGGTAGAGATGGACCGCCAGTGCGATCAGTTGGGAGGCCGGCGCGGAGGCTCGAACATCGATATCTGGAAACTCAAACTCGATGGCACGGGCAAAGACCTCACGCGCCTGACTCACTTCAACGACTATGAGGGGGGCAAGGCATCGAACCCGGTGGTGGCTACCGACGGACGCTTCATGGCATTCCAGGCCGCACGCACCACCGATCCTGCCGGCGTCGGGTACGGTCTGGTTCTCTTCTGGTTTCGCAAGTAGATATGAGTAAGGATCCCCCGGCAGAGCCGCGGGCTTTCGGTTGTGAGCCTATCAAAGCGGCCAATGGGCCCGCTGACGCGAGGCCATCGTTTCTGTTGACCACCTGAACAATGGCTAATTGCACCCCAACGGATTGCGATCGAAATGTGTATGTGGTCGCTCATGAAGTGACCTTCCTTAATCTCGCTCTTTTTTGTTTCCCGAGATTGCGGAGGACCTCGCCGAGGTATTGACGAAGTGTACCGTGTAGTAGACTTTCCGGTCTGGAAATAAGCCACGCAAGTGATATATAATTTTTCCCATCTGCTTGTCGTAATGTGATCCAGGTAACGGTGGAGCCGCGTTTGTTTGGTCGAAAGATCAGTCCGGTATGGCCGTAATGGCTGATCTTCCGGTTGAGATGCACGTGGCGTCGCGCGGAATTTTTTTGGATTTCTATTCTGGACATGTTGGACCAGCAGCGAAGAAGGTTCAGGAGGTCAAGGAGGTATCCATGTTCTGCTACCGTGCTACTTTACTATTCTGCCTGCTATCGGCGGGCGCTTCCCTTCTAAATGCGCAGGAGTCACGCGGCACCATTCTTGGCCGCGTCACAGATCCGCAGGGCGCACTAGTGCCCAACGCACCCGTTACTATCACTGATAAGGGAACCAATTCGGTCCATCGCACAAAGACGAATGAGTCCGGCTACTACGAAGCGCCGCTGCTCGAAGGCGGACAGTACAGTGTCGCCGTCGAGGCTCGCGGCTTCAAAAAGACCGTTCGCGGCCCGGTTGATTTGTCGGTCGGATCACGCCTGGAAATCAATGTCGAGCTGACGGTTGGCAGCGCATCGGAGACGGTTTCTGTTACCGCCGAAATGCCGTTGCTTGAAACCACTTCGGCTTCGGGCGGCCGCGTCATCGACAGAAAGCAGATCATGGAACTGCCGTTCTCCGACATGAACCCTTTCACCCTTAGCGGGCTGGCGGCGGGCATGCAGTGGACCGGCCAACCGGAATACCGGCGGCCGTTCGACAACGGCGGCACTTCGTCATTCAATACGGCGGGCGGCGTGGGGCAGAACGAATATGCGATCGACGGGGCCGTCGTTACCGGTACTGGCCGCCGCGTGGGATTTGTGCCGCCTTCAGACGCAGTTGTCGAATTCAAAATGCAGACGACGGACTTTGACGCGTCGGTCGGCCACACTTCGGGCGCAACCGTCAACGTGATGACAAAGTCCGGCACGAACACTTACCACGGCACCCTTTACGATCAGCACTGGCAGCAGCGCTGGAACGCGACGCAGCATTTTTCGCGCCTGCAGTATGTATCCGGCCTCGCCAGCGGTAAGATCGCCCCTGGCACCCCGGAGCAGACTCCGGGCCGCTCCAACCAGTTCGGCGCGACGATTGGAGGCCCGATCAGCATTCCCAAGATCTACAACGGCAAGGACAAGCTGTTCTTCTTTTTCAGCTACAACGGCATCTATCAGACAAAGACGGAGACCACCAGTTCGGTGAACGTCACGGTGCCGAAGATGGCGTGGCGCACGGGGGACTTCTCCGACCTGCTGGCGCTGCCCAACGCGGCATCCTACCAGATTTACGATCCGCGTTCAGCGTCCGTGCAGAATGGCCACGTTGTACGCACACCGTTCCCGGGCAACAAGGGCATTCCCATCTTCAATCCGATGTACAGCTTCTTCACCAAGTTGTACCCGGCCCCGAACAACGTGCCAGGTGTGGTTTCGCCGGAAGGCATCAACAACTTCTACGACACCAATATGCCGAAGAACGAGAAGTTCAATTCGCTGCTCAACCGCGTGGACTACAACATCAGCGACCGCATGAAGGTTTACGGAAAGTGGTATTGGAACCACCGCCTGGCCGACGAATACGACTTCACGCATGACACGATGAAGGGTCTTGAATCCGACGGTCTGGTGCGGATCAACAAAGGCGGCAGCGGCGATTTTGTGTGGACGATCAACAGCAGCACCATTCTCAACATCACCGGCGCCTTTCAGCGTTTCAACGAGGGAAACGTAAATGACCTTCAGACCAGCTTCAAGCCGAGCGATGTGGGCCTTCCTGCGTACATGGATGGAAAGGCTGGCGCATTACACGAACTGCCGCAGATCGCGATTTCAGGCGGAATTAACAGCATTGGTGGCGGCGTCAACACTGGCAACTTTCCGGCAATCAGCATTCGCGGCTCCACGGCTACTTTACGCGCCGCGCTTACCAAGGTCTACAACAGGCACAGCTTCAATATGGGTTGGGACGAACGCCGCTATTGGACAACTACAGCGGGTCCTGGGTTTACCTCGGGCGTATTCTCGTTCTCCAATACCTTCATGCGCGCTGCGGATAACGACAGCACTGCCTCCAACGTCGGTTTGGGTTGGGCTGCATTTATGATGGGGGTGCCGTCCGGTATGTCGGTAGACACCAACGACAGCGCCTTTTGGTCCGTGCCGTGGCACGGCGCGTGGTTCCAGGACGACTGGCGCGTCACCGACAAGCTTCGCATCAGCCTCGGTTTCCGTTTCGAACTTGAACAGGGGATGACCGAGCGCTTCAACCGCGGATGGGCAGGAGGTTTCAATAACACCTACCGCTATCCGTTCTCCGACGCAGTGGAGGCGGCGTACGCCAAGAGCCCGATTCCTGAACTGGCGGCGAGCGCGTTCAAGGTACAGGGCAACGGCTACTACATGGGAGTAAACGGACCGCGCAGCCTGACGGACAACATCAAGAACTACCTGCCGAAGGTAGGCGTGGTTTACCAGTTGGATAAGCACACTGTGGTGCGCGGCGGCTTCGGCATGTACGCCGACACGTTCAACTCCAACAATTCGCGGCCGAGCCAGGCGGGCTTCAGCCAGCCGACGAGCACCACGATGACCAACGACAACGGGTTGACCTTCGCGGGCCTGGGTTCGATCGCCGGCCTCAGTTCCAGCAAGACGCCGCTGAGCGACCCCTTCCCGGTGCGCCCTGATGGCTCGCGCTTTGACAGTCCATATGGCAACAGCCTGGCGAGTGTTTATTTCGCGGGCCGCAGTATCGATCCGGCGTATCCGCGCAACTTCGTGCCCGCGCGGCAGCAGCGTTGGCGCGCCAGTCTGCAGCGGCAGTTTGGCAGCAGCCGGGTGCTTGAGGTCTCCTACAACGGCGCTTGGGCAAAGGTGCCGGTTAACCAGCCGATCAACTATATTCCCTCGCAGTATTACGGCAGCGGCAATACGAGGGACAACACGGTGCAGGCACAGATGACCACCAACGTGCCGAATCCGTTCAATATTTCAAACTTCGCTTCACTCGCAAGCAGCAGTCCGGCGGTATACAACTATCTGCTGACGCAGGGCCGGTTCACAGCCACCACGATCAGCAAGGCCACCTTGCTGCAAACTTACCCTGCGATGGGTACGGTGACCGGAGTGCGGCCTGGAGTCGATCTAATGGATGCCTACGGGGGCATGAAGTACAACGATCTGCAGGTGCAGTTCGAACAGCGCTTCACGAAGGGTTTCACCAGCACTGTGCTTTATACCTATACGCACAGCACGGTGCAGGATTGGTATATGAATCCGTTCGATGCGAAGCCGAGCTGGGAGATCAACAATAACGCGCTGCCGCACCGCTTTGTGTGGACCGGCATCTATCAGCTGCCTTTCGGCAAGGGACAGAAGTATGCAAACAAGGGGATCATGAAGGCCATCGCCGGCGGGTGGTCGACCGGCGTGATCTACCAGCGCAACAGCGGGCCGGCGCTGACGTGGGGCAATCTGTTCTACTACGGCGACATCAACAAGATTGTGGATTTGCTCAATCACGATCAGGTGAATTCGCAGAACATTCACACCTGGTTCGATCCGAGCGTTGCCTACAAGGGCAGCGGGGCGATTCCTGCCGGGTTCAACGGGTTCGAAGGCAGGTCAGCCAACCAGCCTTCAAGCTACCAGTTGCGCGTCTTCCCGAGGACCATTGACGGACTGCGCGCCGACGGCATCCGCAATTGGGACATTAACCTGAAGCGCGACTTCCGCATCAACGAAAGCCTCAAGGTGCGGCTCCAAGTGGACGACTTGAACGCCACGAATCACACCAACTTCAGCGGCCCCAGCACCGATCCCACCAGCGGCAGCTTCGGGCTGGTTACTTCGCAGCGCGGCCTGAGCCGCATTATCCAATTCAACCTGCGCGTCGAGTTCTAACCGGTACACAGCCTGAAATCCGAAAGACCGGATTCAAGCAGGAATATCGCGCCCTCACGGTCGCGGCTCGGCTAACAAGGTTCATCTTCAAGCCGAGCCGCCTCCGTTGTTGTTAAGATATACGGCTATTCCGGATGGATCGCCGCGGCGAGACTCCGGGCAAACTGGGAAATGTCTGAGGGGCGCGCCGAAGGGCTGACATGAGTTCCCTGCCGCAGAAGCCGGACTACCTCTTCCGGGTGAGCGGATAGGGATCTTTGCATTTCGACTTCGTCGTCCACCAGCGAGGAGAATCTCTCACCGGTGAGCATCTCAAACGCAATCACAGAGAATGAGTAGACGTCACTCTGGGGCGAAGACCTGCCGCGGACCCGCTCAGGGGCGGTATAGTGCATCGAGACCAGCATCACTGTGCTGCCGTCCTGCCCCGGAGTCTCCTGTATTGTGGCCGCGCCAAAATCCGCGATCACCGGTTGTTCATCAGGTTGGCCCATGCTCTGGATCAGGATGTTTTCGGGCTTCAGATCCCGATGAAGCACAGACGCACGATGTGCCACGGCAAGCGCATCACCAACCTGCCTGAGCCAACGCGCGGTACGTTCCGAGCAGAGCCGCTGCCGGTCGAGAACCGCGCGCAAATTCGGGCCCTCGATATAGTTCATGACCACATAGGGAGCTTCATCCTCAAGGATTCCCGCATCGAGCAAATGAACTATGCCGGGATGAGTCAGCTTCCGCAGTGCCTCGGTTTCCCGCAAAAAGCGCTGACGCTGCGAATCGGGGAATTCATCACGGATCTTGAGAACCTTCAAGGCAACCACGGCGTGCGACACGGTGTCATGAGCCCGGTAGACCTTTGCGAAGCCTCCTTCTCCTATCCGGTCTTCGATGATGTAACGGTCCGCGACTCTCTCTCCTGGTGCAAACTCTTGCGCGTCGGAGGGAGGCGCCACATAGGAGTTGCGTTCGCGCCAGTACTGGCGGGCGAAACGCGCGCGGTAGGCGCGTCTCCACAGATAGAAACCGGCTCCTGCGCAGACGCCGGCAGCGCCGCCCCACGGCAGCCAGGGGAATCGGGCAGTGGCGCGAATCCTCAGCGGTAGAAGCTGAAGGGCGACATCGCCAGCATGGCGGACCTCGAAGCGATAGTCGCCGGCGGGCAGCGACGGGTAGTGTGCAGTAGTTGCTGTTCCAACGTGCCAGTTCGTGTCAGCTGGCAGGAGGCGATACTCGAAGCTGCGGCGGCCAGGCCGCGAATCAGGCCAAGCGGCGAAGTCGATTTCGAGGTCCGAGCCGCCTCCCTCCAGTCCGCCATATTGATCGGGCTCCGTATATTCACGCCCTGCCAAACGCAGAGCGGTGATGCGCAAGGGGTTCCTGGGCGATTGCCCACCAAACCAGCCGGAACCGGGTGTCACTCTGGCGACGCCGGCATTCGTTGAAACCCAGACCGCACCATCCCGGTCCTCAAATAATCCAAAGGTGCGCACTGAGTTCCCCGGCAGGCTTTGCAGTTCGTTCAAGTCGAGCCAATCGCCCGGCCCCCATTGCCGCCCGTCGCTGATGCGGAGACCACGCTCAGTGCCGCGCCAGATCCAGCCACGACGATCCGCAAGAACGGCGAAGCTCTCGGCCGCAGGGTAGCCGTCATCGTTGATATCCTGGCGATTCCACCCAGTGCCCTGCTTTGCGATGCGGCTGGCCGGCAAGGGAGTGCGATAGGAGACCCAGAATACAGGTCCAGGAGTTACGGCTAAGCTCCGGATGCGGTTGCTCAACAGGTAGCTCGCCGGGACGACCAGTTTCCACTGCCCGTTTTCCAGCCTGGCAATACCGCCATCGTAACCCAGCCACTCCTGACCGGTAGAATCGGTAGTAAATGAGGCGGCATAATTCAAATCACCAGGAAGCTGTACCTGCTTTAGCTTAGGAGCCGTTTCGTCGACTCGAAACAGACCTTTTTTTGAACCTGTCCAAAGCTGGCCGGAGCGGTCGCGCAGAAAGCAGCGGAAGGGAATGGCATCAGTGCTTCCGCCGAATGCCGTTCCTGTCTGCTGACCCGCTGAATTCATGCGAAGGATACCGCGGCCCTCCAGGATCGCCCACAGGCCTCCACTGGTTTCGATGGCGGCCCACGCTCTGCCTTGTCCGAACGGCCCTGGCAGCGGGAGCCAGTTTTGTTGATCCGCGTCCAATTGCAGCAGTCCGCCGGTGGGCGTAGCGGTGATCATCCCTCCAGCCTTAAGCTGCATCACGGAATCTGTCCCGGCGGGAAACTCGCGGTGCCAGGGCGTTACCCAGGCCTCCGCTGAAAGCAGCCCCAGACCTGCATTGCTGCCGATCCACATCTGTCCTTTAGCGTCCTCCGCGAACGCCTGATGGTGAATTCCCGTCGGGGCGACTCCTTCCGCCAGGTGGAATTGGCCCTGTTCAATCCACACTGAGCGATCGAGCCAGATGCGGCCCGTATGGCTGGTAACAGCCTTCAATGTCTGGGTATCTCCCCACTGGCCAGGACCGGCAATCCGCGCTTTCGCAGTAGCCCGGTTCAGGGAAATCGTCCGCTTTATGTCCCAGGCCCATAGATTGCCATCCTTATCCGCGATAGCCCCATGCCAGGTGCCAGGAAGTAAGCCGTCCGCAACGCCGGTGCGATTGATCCGCTCATCCACGGTCCATTCGCAGATACTCTCGCCGCAGCCGAACCATACGCCCTGCTTTGCGTCGAGGGACAGCGATCCGTTTGCCTTGACGTTGAGTTGCTGAAGTCCGGCCGTGGTGCCGGTCCAGAGAAAGTCAGCGCTGGCAACAATCTGATTGCCCCGGGCCACCACCCCTGATACCGCCTGTTGCAGCAGATTCCGCGGCTGGTATGCGCCGTCCCGCTGCTTTACGTAGACGAAGAGCCCGAGGGGACCACCGGCCCAGACCACGCCATCCTGAGTTACCGCGACGGCTTCAATGGGATCGTTGCCTATTTGATGAAAGTGTTCGCCATCGAAACGGAACAGGCCCTGCTTTGCGCCTACCCAAAGGAAATCGGGTGCGGCGGCAACAGCCCGCACGTTCAACCCGGTGGGAAGTGTGAAGTACCTTACTATCTGGACCGGAGGCAAGATAGCCTTCGAGGCCGCTTCCAACCGGGCGTCCAACCACGATAGTGACAGGAACGAAGCTAGGACGAGTGCGGCGCAAGCCTTTTTCTGAGCCACTTGACCGCGCCTCCCCAATCGTTTCGCACCATCTTGACGCTTACTCCGGTGGCCCTCGCTGTTTCCTCCCAACTACAGCCGCCGTAGTAGCGCAAGCGGACCACGTGGGCGGCGCGCGGGTCGGTTCTGTCGATTTCCGCCAACTCACGCTCGATTGCCAGAATATCCACAACTGCTAAGTGGTTAGCCGAAACACCCGGAAATGGCGTGGGAGTCCGGCGTTGGGTGTTGGCCTTTCTGGCGCGATCCACCAATTGGTTCTTCATCGCCTTGGTCACCACAGCCAGGTAGTGATTACGGTCAGCGACTTCGCCTTTCCACACGGACATGCTCTGGAGATATACGTCATGCAGGAGGTCCTGGGGAGCCGACGTATCGCCATTCGTCGAACGCAAGAGTCGGGATGCGACTTTGAGTAGGTGCGAATAGACGAGGTTTAACAGGTCCTCCTGAGCCGCGCAATTCTCCCTGCTGCGCCGGATCAAAAGCGTCAAGTCCGGTATCTCACTCCAAACTACTCCACGCAAGGAAGGAATCATGACGGGCTCCTGATCGAAGAAGTCGATCGCTCGATTATAGCGCAGAGGTTAGTAACTGCATCGAAGATAGCGTGGCGCGATTTAAGGATAAGTACCACCGGCAGGGCGGCTGGTGCGCTGCCGTGAACTGGGCCAGGAGCCTCTTCACACAGATCCCTCTTTCCATTTGCGTCATTTGTATAGCAAGATGGGATGCCAAGCAGGCAGGCGCCGGAGGCACAAGTTGCGCTGACCGACAGCAGTCCAAACGAGAAACTGACAACGCGCATACATATGAATACGAAATTGGTTAAAGAATCTGCCCTCAAATTTGCGGATGGGCAGTAATTTGTTCGCGACCTCACTAACTTACAGGATACGAGTGAGCGAACAGCCCCAGAAGTACGGTGAGGGCGAACCGGGTACAGACGGCGGCTTTCCGCCTTGGCCGGAAAGCCGTGTTAGTCCCCCGGTTCTCAGTGTCTCGCCTGAGTCAGTCCAGAATCAGGCACTTACGGTGCGGCAACGGTGAGGTTGAGACTCTGTGCGGAAGTGATTCCGCCGACTTGAATCGTCAGGGGCGCATCACCCGCCGGGATGGCCGGTATCACCACGTTGAGCTGGTACAAACCGATCGCGTCCGAGACGAGCCCGGCGAAGGTCACGCTGGCCGGCACCCGTCCGATCTGCACCACGACATCGGCGAGATTCGCGGCGCCGCTGACCACCCTTCCCGCAGGCTGTGCCGGATTGGTGGCTCCGAAGCCGACTCCGTAAAGCACGATCGTGTCACCCGGTTTCGCGGGCCGGAACGGGGCGCCCGGAATCAGGTTGGGCGATCCCACGAAGACGCCATCGGAGAACAACGCTGCCGCATATTGCACTCCGTTCACCTTGAACGCGGCGGGTGCAAGCACTGACGGAGCACGGGCGGCCACGGTAATCGGATAGGGGTCGCTGGCTCCCTGCGCTGTAGAGACAACGAGAGTGTCCCCGGCGGCGATGCCGTCCGGCGCCTGCACGTTCAACTGGCCCGGGCTGACGTAGCGGACGAAGGCCGGTTTGCCACCGATGGTGACGCGCACGCCGTCGAGCACTGTTGGCGCCTGAATGCCAGTGAAATCGGCGCCGCCCCATTCGCGCGTGGAGGCGGCCAGGTTGGCGCCGTAGATTTCGATCCAGCTTCCCGGTGCGATGGTGGTTCCGCCGCCGAATGCACCAGCGGTGGCAACAGAGCCGGCGCCGTTGAGAATGGGCCGATTCGGATTGGCGGCCGCGGTCGCAGTCAGGTTGAACGTGACCGCGGGAAGGCTTCCAGAGCTGGCCGTGATGACGACAGGCCCTGCCGTCGTCCCGAAGGTGACGTTGGTGGAAGCGACGCCGTTCGAATCCGAAATGGCCGAAGCGGGACTGAGGGTAGCGGTTCCGCTGGTCACCTTGAATTCAACCGTACTCCCTGGCACTGGAGACGTACCGGAGAGAACCCGGACAGACAGGGACGTCGTCAGTGCCGTGCCAACCGTGCCCGACTGGTTGTTGCCGGCGTTCACCTGCAAACCGGTCGCGGCTGGCAGAGGCCGCAAGACGCGCACGCGATCGCTGAAATCGAGCACGTAGACTGCGCCGCTCGCGTCCGCGGCGATACTATCGACGAGATCCAGGGTTGCCAAACTGGCGGCGCCGCCATCGCCCGACGATCCGGCAACGCCGGTTCCCGCAATCGCACGGATCTGGCCGGTGGCGTTATCGAGCATCCGTACGACCGGCCGGTTCTCAGCAAGAAACAGATTGCCGCTGCCGTCCGCCGCGAGCGCGAGCGGATCGATCTTAGCGGAGAGCGCAGGGACTGGAGTGAGGAGCGACGCGCCCAGGGAGCCTGTTCCGCTCCCGGCGATGGTGGAGATACGTCCGTCCGCGGCGATGCGGCGGATGCGGTAGTTGTCATAGTCCGCGATCACTACACGGCCTTGCGAGTCGACTGCTATATCATTCGGAGAACTGAGCAAGGCGCTGACCGCAGCTGCGCCGTCGCCTGAGAAGCCGGGCGCGCCGGGCTTGCCGGCGATCAGCTTCGCACTGGTGACGCCACCAGCGCCGAGGTCGACCTGGTAGAGCGCATGGTTTCCACCCACGGCCAGGTAGGCTAACCGGTTGACCGAATCGATCCGCATGCTGGTGGTTCCGCCAGGCAGGGTGGCGACTTTGGCGATTGTCCCCGTCGAGTCAACGCGCCGCAACGAGGGACCATCGGCAATATAGAGGTTGTTGGAAGCGTCGACCGCGATGGCGTCCACCTGACCGAACTTTGCCAGTTTCGCACTGGCGCCATCGCCCGATGAAAACCCGTAGGAACCGTTAGAAGGTGTTTGATCGATGGGCAATCCGGCGAACGTGCTGATGTTTCCGCTCTTGTCCACACGCCTGACGGTGAGCATGTTGCGATCGGAGATGTACAGGACGCCGGCGGCATCAACGGTTAGGGAATTGCCGGTTGCATTGTTTCCGCGATTGTCCAATTCGGCGGAAGTGGCGGCAGTGCCATCTTTGACGACAGGCCAGCGGCCGGCGACGGTGCGTATCCCACCGCTGGCCTGAACGATGCGAATGCGGCTGTTCCTCGAATCGGCAAAGAGCAGGTTGCCTGCGGCGTCAACCGCGAGACCCAGGGGTTCGGCAATTCCAGCCTTGTCGGCCGTTCCGCCGTCGCCATTGAACGAATCGGAAAAGACGCTGGTGCCCAAAGCGATTCCGGCAACGTGGGTGATGACACCGCTCCCCAACGCGACGGAGCGCACGCGATTTGCGCCGAAGTCGCTCACATAGAGGCGATTGCGCGCGGCGTCCAGGGCGAGTCCCTGTGGAGAATTGAACGTGGCTTGCGCCGCCTGACCTCCATCTCCGGCAGTTCCGGCCGAACCGGTGCCGGCTAAGGTGCTGACGGTTCCATCAGTGGCGATCTTGCGGACGCGGCGATATCCGTTTTCGGCCACATAGATGTTGCCGGCCGAGTCGGCGGCGATGCCATATGGGTAAACCAGAGGCGTAGTCGCAGCCGGAGTATTCTGGCCGCCAAACGACGTGGCGCCAGTGCCAGCGATGGTGCTGATGACACCGCTGGTGGGATCTACCCTTCGAACGCGGCTGTTGTTGGTATCGCTGATGAGCAATGCCCCGCTTGGCGCGAAGGCGATGCCGCGAGGATACTGCAGAACCGCCGCGGTAGCAGGGCCGCCATCTCCGCTGAAGCCGCAATTGTCAGGCACTCCGGCGACAATCGTCAGGCTGGCGTTCTGGTCCATGCGGACGATTACGCAGGAGTAGGCGTCGGCCAGGTGGAGCCGGCCCTGCGCGTCGAGGGCCATGGCGGTGATGAAGTTCAGCCTGTAACGAGTGGTAGCCGCCGACTGGGCTGCGATGGTCCGGTCCAGGACCGTCGAGATATTGCCGGAAGCATCGACGTAGCGGATGCGAAAGTGCATCGTGTCTGCGATGTAGTAACCGCCCTTGGCATCCACCGCGACTGCCTGCGGTATTGCGAGCAGCGCTTGCGCGGCGGGGCCTCCATCGCCGACGCCTGAGACGCCGGCATAATTATCGATTCGATAATTCGCCTGGCCATACGCCAGTTGGTTCATCCCGGCCGAGGCCAGAAGAATGCAGAAAGAGAGTTTGAGTTTATTCATGATTGGACTTCCAGGGTGTAGAGGATTGGCGGCTGCCGTCTCGCCCGAGGGCAGTTCGCTCCGGCGGACGTGGAGATCGGGTACTTCTGTGCGGGGGCCTGCCCCGGGAGGGGTGAGGGAACCGGTAACGTCAGTAATGGGCTCTTCATCAGAGTTCTCTCGTAAGAGGTACGCGGGGCGAAACACCCTGCCCCACGCTTGTGTAATCGTGATCGGCAAGAACATTTGCCCAGATTTCGAGAGTGGGCGGTTCCGAGAGCGACAGCGGCGGAGAAATGGAGAGAGCCGAATGCGCGGCTAAAGCCACGCGGAGGCTGAAGCCCGCCCTACATTGCGTGCCGAGGGGATTTGGAACTCCAGGCTAGGCGTGCTCCGCACCGCCCCAGAACGGGTAGCGGTCAAAGACATCTCCATCACCGGTGATGCGCGGGTCGCGTGTCTGGCGCAAGTAGGCAGTCAGTTGCGCGGCCGCTTTCTTCCTGGCTGTTTGATAGGCGGGCAGCGCGGCCACGTTGTGCATTTGCGCAGGGTCCTTCCTCAGGTCGTACAACTCTTCTTCGGGGCGGCGGTCGAAGGCGAGCTGCGAAAACAGCGAGCGGTCCGCTGCCATGAGCGTGCGTGAAGGCGAGGGATCGACATCGGCCGAACCTGGAGGATCGCCGGCGGGCCAACGTTCCGGCTTGAAATTGCGGACGTAGAGGAAGTCGCGGGTGCGTAGGGCACGGCACGGATAACCCTGTCCGGCGTTGCGTGATGTGGAGTGGCGCTCCCTTCCTGTTACGACGAAGGTGCGGTCTGTTCGGGGCAACGCAGTATCCATGTTCAGCAGACTCTCGCCAGTCATTGCCGCAGCCTTGTTGATGCCGGCGGCGGCCAGAAAGGTAGGTGCGAAATCGGTCTGGCTGACGAAGCTATCGGAAACCTGGCCACGCTTCACGCGCTGCGGCCAGCGGATCGCAAGCGGCATCCGCGTTCCCCAGTCATAGAGATTGCACTTGGCCCGTGGGAATGACATGCCGTTATCGCTGGTCATCACCACCAGCGTGTTCGCAGCCAGCCCGGCCTCATCCAGCACCTTGAGGATTGCGGCTGACTCGCGGTCATAAGCCTCAATCGCGGCGTAGTAATCGAGTATGTCACCGCGGATCTCCGGCGTGTCCGGGAGATAGGCCGGAACCTCGGCATCGGCGAGAGTCCACCGCCCGGACTTGCGCCATCCGCCGGGCACATACGGGCGATGCGGATTGGTACTGCCGAACCAGTAACAGAACGGACGCCCGGCGGGAGTCTCCTTCAAGAACGCAGCGAAGCTTGCATACTTCCGGCCCGCGGGGTTCTGACTTTTATCAGCGGGGTTGGTTGGCCCATAGCCCTTGCCCTGCGAACCAACACGGTAGCCCGCCGCTTCCAGCAGGCCGGTATAGGTGGGAAATTTCGCGGGCAGATGGGCACGCATGTTGGCGCCCGCTTCCAACTGCCAGAAATGCTGACCGGTCAGCATGGCCGCGCGGGAAGGCGCGCACGAGGGTGACGAGCAGTAGGCGTTGTTGAACAGGATGCCATCGCGGGCAACGCCGTCGAAGGCCGGAGTCCGCAGTGCGCGCGTTCCACCAATGCCGGTGTGGAGCCAGGACTGGTCGTCTGAGACCAGCATCAGGATGCTCGGACGCGGGTCGGGCTGGGCGAAGGCTGACAACGGGGCTGCCAGGAAACTGCGACGCGCTATTTGAGCATTCATCTCCTATAGCTTATGGCTAAAAGGGCGGAGAGGGGGGCGGGCCGGAGTTTGATCCGGCCCGCATTGAGGACTAACGGCCAACGTAGAGAATGCTGGTCGTATCTTTTGCCTGCGCACCGGTGCTGTCGGTCACGGTCAACTCAATGTTGTAGTAACCGTAGCCTTCGGCAAACTGAACCAGCGGGTTCACCGAGTTGGCGTTCAGAATGCTCGCATTCTTGCCGCCCGGAGCAACCTTCCAGGAATAGGTGAGCGCCTTGCCATCGGAGGCAACCGAAGCGCTGCCATCGAGCGCGATTGCGCCGGTGACGGAAGCGTTCTTGGGATTGGCAACAGCCTTGGTGGGATTGGCAGGCGCCTGTGAAGGAGGAGCCGGCGTTTCGTATACCGGATTGATGTTCTCCTTGACCGCGCGCGCATTGCCTTCGGGGAACAACGCCTTGAACTGAGCGATCTGTCCCGAGGTGAGCTTCAACGACTGCTCATAGAGGAACCAGTGCACGACTTCCGGGAATACCCCGGAAACCAGCTGCTGCGTAACGCTACCGCCGCCGGGGATCGACTCAGGGATTACGACACCGCACAAGCCGGCGCCGGTGGGTGCGGTGAGGCCGCCGTCATAGCGCCACTTGAATTTGCCGGCGGGCAGTAGCGCGGCGAGGTTCGTCCGGACATACTGCGCCTTGGCTGCGTTGTTAGCAGGCCAGCTGGCACTCAGGGTGTTGAAGAACTTGGTGATCTCCGGATCGGGAGTGGTGCTCTCTTCGATGAACACTCCGACAACGGCACCGGGGCGATGATCGTCCGCCGCGCAACCGTTGTTCAGCAAGTGAACGAAGTGAAGTTCCATCGCAGGCCGCTTGCCATCAACGGTGTGCTCGGAAGGGGTGTGGAAATGGAACTGCTGCAGGACGTACTGCTTGGTATCGACCGAGATGGAAGGTCCATTGGGCAGCAGTTTGGCATAGTTGGCGCAGGTGGTGAGCGTGCCATCGGTGCAAGGGGTGGCTTTCAGGGTTGCCCATTCGTTGTTGATCACAACGGTCTTCAGGTCGCCCGGAACGGTGGGGTTGCCAGTGGCGTTGTAGAACTTTTCGGTCGCGCCGAAAGTGTTTTCGACTTTGAGGTCAGTAAAGCCGTAGTTGTTGAACGTGATGACCGGCGGAGTGGCATCCTTGGTGGTCTTGGCGCGTTCGATATTGATAGGCGTTTGTTCTTCCTGTGCGACAGCGGGAAGACAAATGCAAGATACGAGCAGAATGGGCGCCAGGCTCCTGAAGGCTAGTGTGGCAGGGAAGATACGTTTCAAATGATGCTCCTGGTTCTCTGTTGGGAATGTGGAACTTGCGATGCATCGGCATGCATGGCAACTTGGAGACTATAACACAATGGCAGGCGCTCATCCAAGCGTGCGGACCTCCTGTTTGGATGGAATGAAATCTGATATGTTGAGGCAATGCTCCTCCGCCGGTTTCGGTTCCTATTAATCGGGCTTATCGCCATCTCCGCCCTCTCACAGCAAGGCCCGCAGACCGGCTTGTGGGAGATTGTCCCCGCAAAGTCGAACATCGTGCAACGGGGCGACCTGGAAATCCTCACTTTCGAAACGCCTGCAGACCTGGAACGGCTCGAATCACTATACGAACAGAATCGCGGCGCGAAGCCGCAGCCCGGCGAAATCATCCCGATGTACTTCCGTTCGCCGGCAGACAACTCCGTGCAGCCTTACGGAATGTGGGTTCCCAAGGACTACGACCCGCAACAAGCCTATCCGCTCGTGGTGCAACTGCACGGGCTGAATTTCCGGAAAGTGGTGGCCGGCCAACGCACCACTTACCGTGGCATGGGCACGGTGCAATGGATCGATCCCAATCAGCAAGCGATCGTGGTGCAGTGTTTCGGGCGGCCAAGTACCTTCTACACGGGCATGGGCGAACGCGATGTCCTTGCCACCATGGACGATGTCTCCAGCCGCTTCCGGGTTAAACAGGATCGCATCTATGTCATGGGACATTCCATGGGAGGCGCGGGTTCTTACACCATCGGCCTGCACTACCCGGATCGCTTTGGCGGAATCACGCCCATCGACGCCGCGATGGGCCGCATGATCGTGCCAATCGGCGAACTGCCTGCATGGATGAAGCCGCAAACGTTGATGAACAATCCATACCTGCTGTTTCCGAATGCGCGTAATGTGGACGTGTTCATGAAGAACGCGGGAGCGGGGATTCAGCGGAAATCCACGGAGTTCACCGATGGCATCGTCGACGCTGGTGGCTTCTCCACCACCGAATCATTCCCGGGGATGCCGCACAGCTTCGGCCAGATGTACCCTTACGCGACATTCGAATCGCAGATAATCGCCCACCCGATCAAGCGCGATCCGGCAGAGGTCAAGTTCTTCACGAACACGCTGCAATACAACAAAGCGTACTGGGTGACGATCAACCGTCTGACGAAGCACGGCGAGCAGTCATTCATCTCAGCGAACAAGAACGGCTCAGTAAAGGTGACAACGAAAAACATCGACGCTTTCTCACTGGACTTGAAGCCTGCACCGGCCGCCGTCACCATCGATGGAGAGACGGTCTCAGACCCCGCCAGCAGCCACTTCGAGAGGCTGAACGGCAAATGGACAACCGTGAGCCAACCCGCTCTGGCACCCAAGCATCACGGCATGCAAGGCCCAATCGGCGACGCCTTTAACTCGCGCTTCCTCGGAGTCTACGGAGAGGGCGCCCGCGATCTCGCCATCGCCGAACTCGACGCATTACGCAATCCGCCGGGGCGCCTGATCGTCCACGGCGACTTCCCGATGAAGGCCGCCTCGAAACTCACCCAGCAGGAGATGGCCGCGAACAATCTGATCCTGTTCGGCACTGTTGAGACAAACCCAATCATCAGGCAACTTGCCCCCAAACTGCCCTCCGAACTGCTGAACGGCAGGAGCATCTTCATCTATCCGAATCCGATCAACCCGCGATGCTACGTGGTCATCTGGAGCACGAAAGTTCTCAGCGCTTATACGGACCAGTTGCGGGCGGGCTACCACCTGCCCATCAATCTTCTGCCTGACTACCTGGAAGCCAAGGACGGCCGCATCGTCTCCGGCGGCCACTTCGATAACAACTGGAAAAAGTGAATGTGGCGGCTACTCATCTTCGCAAGTGCGATCGCCGCGGCACAGGACGATACGGTGTCGCTGCGTGTGCTGGACGCCGGCCTGCGGCTCGCTGGACCGGCGCTGAACACTGCGCCATGCAGCGACCTGACCATTCGTGACGGGCGGGTCACAGCCGCCGGCATTATCGAGGAAATCACTGGCTATGCAAAGGCCGCGGGCACCACTGGTGGACTCGGCGGTCCACTCATTGAAGTAACCTCGGCCGAAGACTACAATCCGCAAAAGCACGAAGCGGTGATCCCCGGCACGCTGCGCGCCGCCATCGCGAAATCGCCAGCGTGGATCGTCTTCAAGGTCAGCAAGATTACGCTCAAAGCTTCGCTGCGGTTGCCGGATAACATTACGCTCGATGGCTCGTGCTCCGGCATAGTGCTCGAATCGCCGGTCAACGTGGGACAGGCCGAGATCTTCGGCACGAAGAACGTGATCATCTATCGCGTCACCTTCCACAAGACCGGCTATCAATCGACGGCCGATGAGGGGGACGCGGAGAGCTGCATCCGCCTCAACGGACTCTTTGACCGCGTGGCCATCCTGCACAATCAGCTTTCAGAGTGCGGCGACGGCTGCATCGATATCACGACTAGTCCGCGCAAGCCGCTGCCGGCCGAAGCGCGCGTGACCGTGGCGTACAACCGCATCGAGAATCACGACAAGACCATGCTCTTCGGCACGTTCACCTGCGGCGAAAAAGGGCTCCCCGCGTGCGATGCCGCCTACGTGAAGGCGAATCGAGACAGCGAACCGGCGTTCCGCATGACGCTGGTGGGCAATCTCTTCATGCGCACGGCGCAGCGCCATCCGCGCGTATTCGGCCACGTGATGGCGGATATCGTCAACAACGTTTTCGCCATCGCCGCCATGCCCCGCGCCGATGGATCGTTCAGCGACGCCTACTCGATCTTCGTCTCCAACGCGGCGCGGGCACTGGTAGAGCAGAACGCCTTTGTGCCGTTGTCAAAGAAATGGGGCACGCATCGCGCGGTGTGGACCACCATCACGCGCGGCGCATCTCGCATGCCGGAAGATACGGTGGGCTTCATCCGCCTGGGACCGAATATCTCAACGGCAAAAGTAGTGATGGGTGAGAACGAACCGTCGATGGTGCCCGAGCCTGAATATCGCAAGCAGCTGCGCGTGCTCTGGTTCGACAAGATGACGCCCGAACGCGCCGTGGCATGCATCGCCGCGCGGGCCGGCATCCGTGGCGGCCGCACTTGGGATGCGACGCTGTGCGCGCCTACTCAACCGTAAAGATGAACTTCATGGTCTCGGTCTGATTGCCGATCTTGTCGCGTGCCGTGAGTTCAATGGTGTAGGGGGCTTTCGCGATGTCAGGCGTGAGGTTGAGGCTCATCGCTCCGGGCACGAACCGCTTCGGATAGAAACTGGGTTCCTGATCCACGGCCGCTACCGGCTGCTCAAACAGCTTCTGTCCATTCTCGCGGAACACGGCCAGGCCGTACTCGACATTGATCGCGTTCTTTTCGCCCAGCTTGAAGCCAACGATCTCAAAGCGCGCCCACACCGGCGAGCCGGCGCTGTAGGCGGCAATGGCCAGCGGCTTTGCGTCGTCTTCGTTGCGCAGGAAGCGGAAGCCGCGGATCGACAGTTTATCGCTGGGCTCAACCTTGCGGCCACGTACGCGGAAGACGATGTCACGCGAGACTTCGGCGTTGGAGAGGCCATCCTTCACCACGGCGCTGAACTTGTAATCACCGGTCGGGGCAGTGGATGGAACCACCGCCATGTGACGCACCTTGGGCAGCCATTCTTTATCCTGGGGAGCAAGCTCTACTTCCACTTTGCCGGTCTTGGTCTCAACCATCGGTACACCAGCCGGGTCCTTGGCTTCGAGCGTGTAGCTCAAGCGTGTCTTGCCGGGTTCGTCTTCGGGCGGCGCCTTGTAGCCATCGATCTGGAACCGCACGAAGACGGTCTCGCCCGGATCGAATGCGAAATCCTCAGGCACGTTCGGCCCGTCTTCAAATTGCGAAATAGCGACGGCGGTGATGGCCAGGGGCTTGGCGGCTGTCTTGGGCTTTTGTGCCGTCAGCGGAAGCGCGGCGGCGAGCGCCATGCAAAGGAAGAGGCTGTAGTTCATGGCTGCCCCCATTCTAGCGGAATTATTCGTCGAGCGATTCGGGCTCCAGCGCGATGTTCTTTTCGCCGGCGGCCTTCTTCTCAAGGTACTTCTTCACCCACGCTTCCCAGCTCTTGCCGGCGGCGGTGTCGCGGCCGGTGAACTCCAGCGCGGCGATGTCGGAGTAGCGGATCGAGAGCTTCTCCGCTGAACCTTGCGGGAAGACGCGGACAACGGAATCGTGGAGCGTGGCGCTTGGACGGCGGTCGAAGATATAGCACTCCAGCTTCTTGCCGTCTTTCAGCGTGATGGTCACATCGCCGCGATAGTTGAAGGCTTTCTCAAACGCGGCGCGCTTCTCGTCGTCGGTGGCAAGTTCCGGAACCCAGCCCTGCAATACTTCGCGATCGCTCACGCGTGCGTGGTCTCCCGTGACTTGTCTTCCTTCCCTGCTCCGCCGATCTGCACCAGTTCGCCGGCGATGTGCAGCGGCTTGGGCGGTGCGTCGAGCATGCGCAGGGCTTCTTCGTCGCGATAGGTACTGAAGAGCGTGGCCTTCACGGTAGCGAGGAAGCCGCCCAGCGAGCTAAAGGTGTGGTTCACGGCCGAGGCTTCGTAGCCGCTATGAACCATACAGTTGGCGCACTGCGGATTGCCCGATTCCTGGCCATACTTGTGCCACTCGGTGGCATCGAGCAGTTCCTGGAACGTCTCGGCGTAGCCGTCCTGCAACAGGTAGCAAGGCTTCTGCCAGCCGAACATATTGTAGGTCGGCATGCCCCAGGGGGTGCAGTCGTAGTCGCGCTTGCCGGCGAGAAATTCGAGGAACAGCGGCGACAGGTTGAACTTCCAGCTCGATTTGCGATTCGAGAGAATCGCGCGGAACAACTGGCGTGTCGTCTCGCGGCCGAGGAAGTGCTCCTGATCGGGTGCTTTTTCGTATTGATAACCAGGCGAGACGGTGATGCCTTCCACGCCCAGGTCCATCATTTCATCGAAGAACGCGCGCACGCTTTTGGCGTCGGTGCCATCGAAGAGAGTCGAATTGGTGGTCACGCGGAAGCCGCGTTTCAACGCTTCCTTGATGCCCTCGACCGCTTCGTCGTAGCCGCCCTCTTTGCACACAGCGAAATCGTGATGCTCGCGCTGGCCGTCCATATGGACGTTGAACGTGAGGTACTTGCTGGGCGTGAAGTTGCCGATCTTTTCCTTCAGCAGCAGGGCGTTGGTGCAGAGATAGATGTACTTCTTGCGGGCGACAAGCCCTTCCACAATCTTGTGGATCTCCGGATGCATCAGCGGTTCGCCGCCGGGGATCGCCACCATCGGCGAGCCGCACTCGTCCACTGCGCGCAGTGCTTCATCCACCGGCATATTCCGTTTCAGAATGTGCGCCGGATACTGAATTTTGCCGCAGCCCGCACAGGCTAAATTGCAACGGAACAGCGGCTCAAGCATCATCACGAGCGGATACCGTTTCCGGCCGGCGAGTTGCTGCCGGATGACATAGCTGGCCACGGTCCACATCTGGGATATGGGAACACTCATAGGAATCTCTTCATTATACCCTGGATTCCACGATTCCCCTTTAATCACGATACAATCGGTGATCATGCGGTATCTTCTCTGCCTCGCCCTGTTTGCCAGCCTAGCCCTTGCCGACGAACCACCCAAGACCTGGATCGATCCCGACACCGGCCACCGCGTCATCCGCCTCACTGACGAACCGAACAGCGCGAGCCTTTACTTCAACCAGAACGGCTACACTGCCGATGGCAAGAAAGTCATCTACACCACGCCAGACGGCATCTCGTCGTTCGATCTCGCCACGCGCGTTTCGAAACAGGTAGTGAAGGGCCGCGTACGGGTTATCGTCACCGGTCACAAGACGCAGAACGTCTATTACACAAAGGACGGCGCGGTGCTCGCCACCGACGTCGACTCACTCGTCACCCGCGAAATCGCCAAGCTCCCGGCGCGCGGCTCCATCTCCACCGTCAACGCCGATGAGACGCTACTGGCCGGAACTTACATCGATGGCGAAGGACCAGACTACAACCCGAACCGTCCACCTGGCGCGCAGACGCTGGAGCAACCGCGCAACAAGGGCCAGATGATGGAAGAGCGACTGGCGTCGCGGCAATGGATGTCGTTGTTCATCGTCGATGCAAAGACCGGCAAGACGAGGATCATCCACAAGGCGACCGACTGGCTGAATCATCTTGAGTTTTCCCCCACCGATCCCACGCTGCTGATGTTCTGCCACGAAGGGCCGTGGCACAAGGTGGATCGCATCTGGACCATGCGCACCGATGGAACGCACTTCACCAAGATCCACACGCGCACGATGGCCATGGAGATTTACGGCCACGAATTCTGGAGCCACGATGGCAAGACCATCTGGTATGACCTGCAGACTCCGCGCGGCGAAGTGTTCTGGCTGGCCGGATACAATGTCGAAACAGGCGAGCGTACGTGGTATCACCTGCAGCGCGATGAGTGGTCGATCCATTTCAACGTCACCGGCGACGGCACGCTATTCTGCGGCGATGGCGGCGATGAGGGGCAGGTCGCGCACGCCAAAGACGGGCGGTGGATTTATCTGTTCCGGCCTGAGTTGATCGCCAATCGCGGAGTGGACGACAAGAGCTTCGTGCGCCCTGGCGTGCTGCGCGCGGAGCGGTTGGTGAACATGTCGAAACACCAATACAGGCTTGAACGCAA
>Ga0118677_10000986_pt1 | contig 61212 bp, 49 predicted proteins | sample AliMusrvi5mmetaG_FD_86154 | JGI IMG/M metagenome (GOLD analysis project Ga0118677, IMG submission 86154) | reverse complement strand
GAGTTCGACGAGTTCGACCTCAATGAGTTTTTCTCGGCCACCGGCACGGGCAGGGGGGCACAATTCAAGCACAAGGACGATGTCCAGAAATGGCTGGACATCATCCGGGGCTCACATGTGTCGCAAACGGTTGAGAGCCTCAAAACAGGGACGCGACCGCCGTTTCCATACTCGGATGTTCGCCTGCTGCCCTACCTCCAGCACTCATTTTGGTTTCTGCCGAACGTTGCCGCCTGCCACGCCATGTCGAACCTGCTGACCGAAAAGCACAACACGTTCTGGCGCGGCTACACGGTCGTCCTCGCTGCAGGCGCATCGGCGGGCATAGGCCTTGATGCCTTGCCGCCCGTGCGTTCAGCCATAAAAACCGGATTCGAGACAAAGACCATCACGCTTTCATGCGGCAAACTCACGACCGGCGTCACCGTGCCGCAGTGGTCCTCGATCCTGATGCTCCGCAACCTGAAATCGCCCGAGACCTATTTTCAGGCTGCCTTCCGGGTGCAATCGCCGTGGTCCATCAAGAACCCTCACGGCGACAACCCGAACGAAGAGGAAATCCTCAAGCCGGTCTGCTTCGTCTTCGATTTCGCGCCCACCCGTGCGTTGCGGCAACTGTCCGAATACGGGATAGGTCTCTCGCCAAGCGAACCGAACCCGGAGAACGCCGTCAAGGAACTCGTGTCGTTTTTGCCCGTGCTCGCCTACGACGGGGCGAACATGACGCAAATCGACGCAGGCGGCATCCTCGATATCGCCATGGCGGGCACCTCTGCCACGCTTCTGGCCCGCAAATGGGAATCAGCCCTGCTGGTGAACGTGGACAACGACACCTTGCGCCGCATTCTGGACAATCCCGAGGCAATGGCTGCCGTTGAGCGCATCGAAGGTTGGCGCTCGCTCGGCGACAACGTCATTGAGACAATCATCAACAAGAGCGAGAAGGTCAAAGAACTCAAGAACAAGGGCAAGGACGGTTCTCTGACGGCGAAGGAAAAGAAAACGTTGACCGATGAGGAAAAGGAATACAAGTCCAAGCGCAAGCTCGTCCAGGAGAAGCTGATCAAGTTCGCCACGCGCATCCCCGCCTTCATGTACCTGACGGACTTCCGCGAGAACACCCTTCAGGATGTCATCACCAAGCTTGAGCCGGACTTGTTTCTGGCGGTCACCGGCCTGACGGTGAAGGACTTCCACCTCCTTGTTCAGCTGAAGGTGTTCAACACCGAGCAGATGAACCAGGCCGTTTTCGCGTTTCGCCGCTATGAAGACGCTTCACTCCGTTACACGGGAGTCGAAAGCCACGAGGGGTTGAGTCACTACGGGCTGTATGACACGGTGGTGGCGAAGGAGTAAGCCAGGACACGAGTTCAAATTCAACGTGGCCTAGAGCCTCTCCCATAATCAGGTTCTGGGCTTGAGCGCGCCGCACCTGTTGCGAAATGCCTGAAGCAGCCGCCTGCCCCAGCTTGTCTGCGGCGGCGTCTGTTCCGGCTGTCTCGCGCGATCCTCATTCAGGGTCTTGTTCATCTCCTGGACTTGTTGAGTCAATCCTTCAAGCGCGATGAACAGCTTCTCAAGCTGCTGTATGGCCTGTTGCGTCGCTCCGACATTAGCCGTTGAGGGGGTCGGCGCCGGGCTGTCGCACTTGTCGCGATCGTCGAGAGTGTGCGACAGTTCGCTGACTGCTGCAGTGATTTCACGCGCGTCCTCCGCGAACATCTTGAGAAGTTCCGTGGTGTCAACGCGCCAGCTGCCCTTCTCTCCGTAACCCTTGATTTTATTGGTGCTGACTAGCCGATACAGCGTGCTTGGATGCCGCTTCACCAGTTTGGCGGCCTCATAGCAAGAGATGAGCTTACCCATTATTTTGCCTTCCGAGCGTTGCGAACCTTTCATGCGACGTCGCTTTTGCGACTTGTCGCGCCCCTCATTGTCAAGCTTGTCCAACTAATTGCGCCATCGCACACCCAGAGGACACGTTTACAATACCACACCCCGTCCGTTGCGCAAGAGAAAAGTCGTGTTATCTCGAAACTTTACACGCGTGTTGATTTTAGATACGCCCTGGTCATCACGGCCAGGGTTGAGAATGATGTACCGATAAACAATGACCTGCGCCGTGGAAACGCGATAGACTGGAGCCCCCTTGACGGTCTTGACGTGAACACGACCGGGTACAGCTCGAAATGGGAGAGGGGGAGCCTCATGATGACCACCTTCCCGTCTGTCGTATTCTGCACAACTGAAGATGACCCCAACCTTGGACCGTTTGCGCGAGAATTTTCTTGGCAGGCTAAAACAAAAAGCCCCCTTTCGGGGGCTAGTTGCTGCGAGTGGTGGGCTGGTACTAGTGCAGGGTTTTGTTCAACCGCCTGCGGATTTCCGCCAAGCTCCGAGCAAGTTTAACGGGGTTGCCGTGGGCGCATGCCTCGATGATTTCGTTCATGCTCTCCTCGCTGCCGCCGGGGAAGCTGGGGCCCTCCAAACCAAGGAGCTTGTTGAGCCCCCTGGAGAGCGGAAACATCCACTCGCCAGGCATGGCGAGGGTCAATTCCCAGTGGCCCGGAGCACTCGGGAGGGTGATAAGCGCCGCATTCCCCAGAGGGACGGAGTCGCAGAACTCAGAGATCTCCCGCAGAGTCTCCATTTTGAGGTTGTTCCAGAAGTTCTCCTCAGCCACGATGATCTGCTTCTTGCGCTTGGACATGGTGTTGACCTCCCAGGTCGATTGTTTCTTTCTGCCCGGGCCTTCGAGAGACATCTCCCAAGGCATACGCGTGTACAAAAACGGGCATTCAATCGGCTGGGGGCGGCAGGTATTCATGTTGTCCTCTTTGGGCTGATGTCTTGACGACGAAAAGACGTATACATGAAAGCCGGGGCGACGTCAAGACAAATATGGGCTTGGGATAATCCCTTACACAGGTTTTGATGTCAACAAGAAATGCAACACATTTCGAAAAAAGAATCGTGCTGCGCACTAACCACGCCTAGTTTAGGTTACTCGACCTTAGGTGAGTGTCCCGACCGACATCACGTATTGCCGGGGAATGGCCGCCTCCCTGCGGGATGTTTCACGGAGCGCCCATGCTCTGGCGCTGTATCCCATTCCTGTATCCCATTGAAAAAGCCCCTTACGAATTTCTCTCGTAAAGGGCTGTTTTCTTTGGTGGAGACGAGGAGGATTGAACTCCTGGCCTATGCGTTGCGAACGCATCGCTCTCCCAGCTGAGCTACGTCCCCGATTCTGGCCCGTTGCCGAGCGCGGAACAGTCGTTTAGCGCGTTTGCGTCCGGTCGACAAGACTTTTCTGCGCAGGGCGAAGGGTTGAATCACCGTTTTGGCAGCCGGATCACCATGTGCGGCGCAGGACCAGGCACCCCCTCGATGCGCCAGCGGTACGCCCCGCCCGGCCCCGTGGGCGTCCTGTCGGCGTTGTGCTCCAGCACCTCGATGCCCTCGGCCAGCGTGATCACCACGTTGCCCATGACCTTGAGCCCCAGGGCCTGCGCATCGCGGCCGACCACCGCATCCTTGAGGCGGATGCTCAAGGCCCCGCCAGGCGCCTGCGCATAGCTCAGCGGAACATCGCGCTCCTGGAAGATGATCTCGCCGCCGCTGATGCTGCCCTTGCCCGAGGCCATGAAGCGCACGCGCCCGCCGCCGATGGACATGATGTCCTGCACGCGCTTGTCCTTGCGCGCCAGCTCCAGATCCCTGGCCAGGTTCGCATCGGCCTCGTTCACCATCTTCTTGATGTCCTCGGGCTTGGTCTTGCCGGTTTTGGCCTCGTAGTCGGCCCGGCGCAGGGCGAAGACCGTCTCCGAGTGCACGGCCGTGCCCTCAAGGAAGTACTTGTAGCCGCCATCGGGCTCGATGCGCACGCGCGCGCTGAAATGATCCAAAGTCCAGCAGCCCTGCGCCAGCAAGGGCAGGAGCAGGACCAGGGCCAGCAGGGGCAGGCGGCGCGGCAGGCTGCGGGTTTTCACAGGGCGCATCCGCCTTCCTACCCCGCGACCACGCCGCCTGGCAAGGGCGCGTCACTTGACAGGGCAGGCCCGAGCCCCTACCTTCCGCCTCACCAAAACCAAGGAGTCATACCTATGCCCTACGATATCCGGCTCGTGAAGCTCATCAACGGCGAGTCCGTCATCGGCAAGTGGAGCGCCGACGGCAAGACCATCTCCGACCCTGCCGTGCTCCAGACCGTGCCCAGCCAGCAGGGCGTGCAGATGATGCTTTTGCCCTTCGGCTACCCCTTTGAGCAGGACATCACCGGCGAGATCTCCACGGCCCACGTGCTCTACGAGTACAAGAAGGCCCCGGAGGAGCTGAAGACCAAGTACCTGGAGGCCGCCAGCAACCTGACCCTAAGCGCCCCCGGCGGCGGCAACATCTCCCAGCTGCTCAAGAAATAGCGGGCGCCCTCCGCCCGCAGCTCTTCTCATCGACGACCGGGGCGGTGGGCCAGTTGGTCCTGCCGCCCCGTTTCCCGTTTTCCCGCACCACCATCCACCTTTCAAGGAGCCCCGCGTGAAGGAACTCTTGCCTCTGCTGCCCCGCCCCAGCCGCTACCTCGGCAACGAGTGGGGAACCGTGCGCAAGGACCCGGCCACCCTGCGCGTGCGCGTGGCCCTGGCCTTCCCGGACCTCTACGAGGTCGGCATGAGCTACCTGGGACAGAAGATCCTGACCCAGGCCGTGAACGAGCGCGCGGGCATGCAGGCCGAGCGCGTGTACGCCCCCTGCATGGACACCGCCGCCATCCTGCGCGAGCACAATGCGCCGCTGTGCACCATGGAGACCGACACCCCGCTGGCCCGGATGGACGCCGTGGCCTTCAGCCTGACCCACGAGTTGTGCTACACCAACATCCTGTACATGCTCGACCTGGCGCAGATTCCGCTGCACGCCTCGGAAAGACTTGACGCCAAGGAAGATGGCGGCGCATGGCCGCTCATCATGGCTGGCGGCGGGGCCTGCTTCGATCCCGAGCCCATCGCCGCGTTCATGGACCTCATGGTCCTGGGCGACGGCGAGGTGGTGCTGCCGGAAATTTTGGACCGCGTGGCCCAGGCCCGCGAGGCGGGAACGCCCAAAGCCGAGCTGCTGCGCCAGCTTACCGCCCTGCCCGGCGTGTATGTGCCGAGCCTGTTCGCGTGGTCCAGGCCAGGCACGCCCATGCGCCCGCTGCTGCCGGGGTATGAGCGCGTGGAAAAGGCCCTGGTGCCCGACATCGCGCTCGCGCCCTTCCCCACCTCCCCGGCTGTGCCCTTTGGCCAGGCCATCCACGACCGCTACACCTTGGAGCTGGCGCGCGGCTGCACGCGCGGCTGCCGCTTCTGCCACGCGGGCATGGTCTACCGCCCGGTGCGCGAGAAGAGCCCGGAACAGCTGGACGCCCAGTTGATCGAGGCCATCAGCGCCACGGGGTTCGAGGAAGTGTCCATGCTCTCGCTGTCCACGGGCGACTACTCGGCCCTGGAGTCGCTGTTCGAGACCACCTTTTCCCGCTGCGCGGCGGAGCAGGTCACCATCTCCCTGCCATCCCTGCGCGTGGGCTCCCTGTCCGAGCGCATCATGGGCCGCATGGCCAGCATCCGCCGCACCGGGGTCACCCTCGCGCCAGAGGCGGGCAGCCAGCGCCTGCGCGACGTCATCAACAAGGGCGTGACCGAAGAAGCGCTCATCGAGCACGTGCGCATCCTCTTTGAGCACGGCTGGCAGCAGGTGAAGCTCTATTTCATGATCGGCCTGCCCACCGAGACCGACGCGGACCTGGACGCCATTGCCGAGCTTTGCGTCAAGGTGCGCGACGCCGCCGGACGCCATGTCAAGCGCCTGCAGGTCACGGCCGCGGTGTCGCCTTTTGTGCCCAAGACGCACACGCCCTTCCAGTGGGAGGGCCAGATCGGCATGGACGAGATACGCCGCCGCATCTACCGCATCAAGGACGCGCTCAAGGGCGTCAAGCGCATCACCCTGAAGTACCACCAGCCCGAGATGAGCCACCTCGAAGGCGTGTTTGCGCGCGGGGACCGCCGCCTCGGCCCGGTCATCGAGAGCGCCTTTCGCAAGGGCGCGCTGTTCTCCAGCTGGCGCGACCATCTGCGGCTGGAGCCGTACCTGGAGGCGCTGACCGAGCACGGGCTCACTGCGGAGGAGTTCCAGGCCCCGCGCGACGTGAACGCGCCCCTGCCCTGGGACCACCTGGACTGCGGCGTGTCCAAGGCCTTTCTGCTGACCGAGCGCAGCCGCGCCCTGGACGCCAAACTCACCGAGGACTGCCGCTACGGGGCCTGCCGCAACTGCGGGGTGTGCGGGCACGAGGGCCGCGTGTCGCGCCTGTCAAAACAAGCCAAGAAGCAGGCCGGTGGGCTGGCGGAAGCTGGCGGGGACGACATCCGCCCGCGCCTGGTCTTTGCCCAGCGCGACCAGGAAGAGGCCGCGCCCGCCCAGCCGGACAACCGGAACAACACGCCGGAAGAGATCCAGGCGGCAGAGGTCAAGGCCGTTGAAGCCGCCGCCGAAACCGCAGCAGCCACCGTTGCAGACAATGCGGCCAGGGCCGCAGCCGGTGCGGCCACCAAGCTGCACCTGTCCGAGCGCCAGGCCCAGTACCGCATCTGGTACGAGAAGCTGAACGAGGCCGCGTATCTGAGCCAACTGGAATTGCAGAGCATTCTGGAGCGCGCCCTGCGGCGCACCCGCTTCCCGCTGTCCTTCAGCGCCGGGTTCCACCCCATGCCGCGCATCTCCTTTGGCCGCGCGCTGCCGGTTGGCGTGGAGAGCATGGCCGAGTGGTTCACCCTGACCCTGCGCGAGAACCTGTCCCCGGAGTTCGTGCTCGACACCCTGGCCGCGCAGATGCCCAATGGCCTGACGCCCATCCGCATCGAGCCCATGGGCCTGCTGGAGCGCACGAAGCAGGCCGTGCGCGAGAAGTTTCTGGTGCGCTACAGCGGCGGGGCCGAGGACAACGCCCGCTGGCTGGGCCACTGGGCCGAGCTGCTGACGAAGGAGAGCCACGTGGTGGAGCGCAAAAGCAAGAACGGGCCCAAGCCCACGGACGTGCGCGCCCTGTTGGCCGAGGTGAGCCCGGAAGGCCAAAACGCCGTGCGCCTAACCTTTGACTGGTCGCGCGAGTACATGAGCCCGGTGAACCTGGTGCACGCGGTGAACGCGCCCATCTCGCCCCTGGCCGCGCACCTGGTCAAGGTCGGGCAGGAGTTTCCGGCGGGCTGAGTCCTCTTCTCCTCAAGGATGATCAGGGCACCGGAACGGTCGTGTATGGCCGTGTCGGATCGGGCTTCAGCGTGCCCTTGCCCGGAAAAATCGCGTCGTACTGCAGGTTGTCCCCCGGCTCGCTGAAATACCCGTCCGCCACGGCCTCGGGCCTGCCCAGCCGCAGCAGCTCGCCCACGGTCACCAGCTCATAGCCGCGCCTCTGCAGGCCGCTGAGCACCCGCGTGAGCACCTCGAAGGTCTTCTCCGGCACGGCGTTGGCGTGCATCAGTACGATGGACCCCGGCCGGATGAGCGCCAAGTCGGTGCGCGCAATGCTCGCCGGGGAATGCACCTCCTCGTCGCGCTCCCCCTCCACATCCCACTGGATGGCCGGATACCCGGACTGCGCCAGCTCCTCAAGCGCCAGCGCCGAGCTGCGGCCATAGGGCAGGCGCATGAAGGGCAGCGCACGCGGCACCTGGGCCATCTGCGCGCCCAGGCCGCGCTGTTCGGCCCGGCGGGCCAGCTCCTGGCGCAAGAGCGCGTACTGGACCTGGGTCGGCTGCATCTGGGCGCGTATCTCGGCTGCGTCCATGAGCGCCAGGTTGCCGTGGGTCCAGGTGTGGCTGCCCAGCTCGAAGCGCAGGTCGGCCATGAGCTGCATGGCCTTTTCCGGGTGCGAGCGCATCCACTTGCCGCCCGCGAAGAACGTGGCCTTGACCCCGCGCGCGCGCAGCAGGTTGATGATCCGGTTGTCGTACCCGGCCACGTTGTTGGCGCGCTCGCAGAGGTCGAAGGTCAGGGCCGCCACCTTGCGGCCACCCCGGACATGAATCCGGCGGATGACCCCGCGCAATTCGGGCGGCACCGGCGGCAGGGTGAGCGAGGCGAGCAGGTCCGGCGACAGGTCTGCCGGAAAATCTGGCGGCAGGGAGAGGTCAGGGGCAGTCACCGGCCCGATGACGCGGTCGGCCTCGGTACCGACAAGCTCGGCGGGCGTCCAGAGGCCGTGGAGCAGCGCGGCGGAGCCGAAGCCCGGGCCGGGTTCCGCAGCGCTGCCAAGGCCTGCGGGCAGCGCCACGCACAGCAAAAGGAGCAGGAGAAGCTTCCGGGCAAGGGCGGGCGTCTTCATGTGCCAAGGCTCCTGCATGATTCGGGACCGGGTGGAGGTGGCCGCAGCCTCAGCGCCGACCTCGAATGCGTTCGATTCGTCCACGCGCACACACGTAGAGTAGACGGGAGCGCCAGAACAGGCCCGGCTCGCAAGGCGGTCCGCCGCCCTTTCGCGGCGCGGCGCGCTCAAACGGGGGGGGCTCAGGCTGTGCGGGGTTCGGTGCAGATGTTTTCGCTCAGGGGGTCCACACGCTCCGGGGGCGTAATGTAGCGGGTCATGAGTTCGTCCAGCTGGCCGGGGCGGATGTCCACAAAAAGCAGGCCCAGGCCCGGCAGGATGTCCGGGCTGCCCCAGGGCTTGCGCCAGCGGATGTGCGCCAGAATGGGCGCGGGATCGCTCAGCTCCAGGATGCGCAGGCGCACCAGCTCCTGCCCGGCAAAGTCATCCAGGCCGTAAGCAAAGCCGCCGTTGACGGAGATGTCCAGCAGGTTGGTCTTGAGGGCGTGTTCAAAGTCCAGGTCGTCCTCCGAGGCGATGAGCACGTTCAGGCGCACGGGCACCCGCGTGTGGCAGCGCACCCGGCGCGGGCTGAAGGCCTTGACGTTGGAGGCGAAGCAGGCCAGGTCGTCCAGGTAGGACAGGACGCAGTCCTCGCCCTTGCGCATGGTCCGCAAAAGCGGGAAGGAGCCGATGACCTTGAGCAGGTGGTCGCGCTCCAGGCGTTTGGTGCGCATGACCCGGTCGATCTCAAGCACGAAGCCGCAGGCCGCAACGTCCTGCAATTTGTCCAGCAGGCCGGACACCTTGGGCGTGAAGTGCGGTGCCAGACCCAGGCGACCGAGATCCCGGCTGTAGTCGTCGGGGCGCTCGGTCAGCACCAGGACTATCCGGTTGTTCTCCCCGCTCATGGACCCCTCCCAAACACCACAGACATCAAGAGGACGTATAACACGTATCCTTGCCGATTGGAACAAAAAACTGCCAAGACTGCATTATTTTGGCGGATTTTCCGTTGTTTGCTTGTGCTTGCCGGTCATAACCAGCAGGGCCTGGAGGTGGCGCGAGAGCTCCGCGTCGTAGCCGGGGTCCTGGACCAGGGCGGCAGCGGCCTTCATGGGCTCCATGGCCTCGGCGTAGACCCGCTTGACGGTCATGGCGCAATAGGAATCGGCCAGGGCGCAGACCCTGCCCACCTCGCCCACGGCGCCGCCCATTTTCCGCTGCGGGTAGCCCGTGCCGGTGATGCGCTCATGGTGGTCGGTCACGCATTCCTCGACCTCCAGGAACTTCAGGTCGAGCTTGGCCAGCATCTCGTACCCGATCTGGGTGTGGCGCTGGAGCTTGCCGCGCTCGTCCTGGGTGAGCCCCTTGTCCTTCACGCGGATGAAGTTCGGGACCTTGCTCATGCCCAGGTCGTGCAGGAAAAGGCCCACGGCCAGGTGGTCGAAGAACTTGCGTTTGATGTCTCCGGCTTCGTACTGCTGGGCCTTGAACTTGGTGTGGATGGCCAGGCCCATGATGCCCGAGTTGAAGGAGTGGTTCTCCAGGCTGTGCACCGTGTGCAGACGCCGGGTCAGGGCGCGGATGCGGTGGATGTCCTTGAACAGGTACTCGGTCAGGACCATGATGTCGGTCCAGAGCCGGACGAGCACCAACGGCACGGGCTGGTCGAAGAACTCGGCCAGGCGCCGGGTCAGGGCCTGGGTGAAGATGTCGGCGACCTCGGTCTCGTGCAGGTTTTTGTCCACCAGCACCAGGTCCAGCTGGTAGCTGATGTGCTTGACGTAGATCGGATGGTCGGCGCGGGAGACGAAGATCAGCCCCTCCTCCACCAGCTGGGCCAGGCTCTCCACCTGCTCGTTGGTCAGCCGCTCCCCGCCGCGGCAAAAGGACACGATCCGCGCCACGTCCTCCATGAAGCGGAACAGATCCAGCGGCGGCCGGTACTTGCTGAAGCTTTCCAGGATGTCCATATTGATCTGGTAATATTCTTCGTCCAGGGCATCCGGAATGTCGACTTTCTTTTTTTCTGTCATGCCTGCTTTTTGCCCACCTTGAGGCCCGTGCGGGCGCGCACCGCCCTTTGTCCAGGCCGACTCGCCATGCCCGCCCAGGCCAAGCCGAGCGCCTTGTTTTTTCGTGCCGGGCCCAAGCGCCCAGCCCCCTAGACCCGCAGTGTAACCACCACGCATCGCTCACTGTTCCAAGTGAACCGATGAACGCCAGTAAATCTGGGTTGATGAGTACCCTCATTTGCAGCAGATGAAAATCTTTTTTGTGTTGACTTTCCCCTGGAATTCATCAAAAAGTGGGCCCAGGTGGAAATACGTGGGAATTAGTGGTAGGGATAGGGGGAAAAGTGCGTCTACTTGGTCATGCCCACCGCAGTCTGGACCCGAAGGGTCGGCTCATGCTGACCCCGGAGTTCCGCGACCAGCTCCTGGCGGAATCGCCGGGAGGCACTGTGGTGCTGACCATGTTCGACGGCCAGATCATCGGCATCACCCCCGGCCAGTGGGACACCTTCCTGGCCGAGCTGGACAAGGTCAACGTGCCCTCGGCCACGCTCCAGAACGTGCGCCGCAAGGCCCTGTTCTGCTACGCCGAGGTGGTGCTGGACAAACAGGGCCGCATCCAGCTGCCCGCGCACCTGCGCAAGAGCGGCCGCATCGACCGGGACATCGTTCTGGCCGGCGTGGGCGACCGTTTTGAGATCTGGGACAAGGACCGCTTCGAGTCCCTGCTTGAGCAGAGCGATGCGGATGTCTCCGAAGAGATGGCCAGGGCGAACATCGCTCTGCCTTTCTAGTCGGCGGGAGCGACCATGAGCGATGCGCAGGAGGTCCCCCACATCCCGGTGATGCTTGAGGAAGTGGTGGAGTATCTCGGCCCCAGGCCGGGCGGCCGCTACCTCGACGGCACCCTGGGCCTGGCCGGGCACAGCCTTGGCCTTTTGCGGGCCTCTGGCGGCCGGGCCGAGCTGGTGTGCCTGGACCGCGACGAGCAGGCGCTGGCCCTGGCGCGGGAGCGCCTGAAGGAATTTCCGGGCCAGGCCAAAACCTTCCACCTGGCCTTCAGCGAATTCGAAACGGCCCTGGACCAGGCCGGGTGGGACAAGCTCGACGGCGCGGTGCTCGACCTGGGCGTGTCCTCGCTCCAGCTGGACGAGGCCGGGCGCGGGTTCAGCTTCATGGCCGACGGACCGCTGGACATGCGCATGGACCCGGGCGGCGGCATGCCCCCGGCGCGCACCCTGGTGAACAAGGCCCACTACGAGGAGCTGCGCAGCATCATCCGCGACCTGGGCGACGAGCCCCTGGGCGGAAAAATTGCGCGCGCCATCGTGCGCATACGCGAGCAGGAGGAAATTCGGACCACGGCGAGGCTTGCGGAGATCGTGGCCAAGGCGTATCCACCCGACCGCCGCCGCGAGGCCCGCAATCACCCGGCCACGCGCACGTTCATGGCCCTGCGCATGGCCGTGAACAACGAGATCGGCGAGGTCCGGGAATTTTTGGAGCGCATCGTGCGCCGCCTGAACCCCGGGGCGCGGCTGGCCATCATCTCCTTTCACTCCGCAGAGGACCGCGAGGTGAAGGGGGCCTTTCGCCACTGGGCCCTGGGCTGCCGCTGCCCCATTGAGCAGCAGATCTGCACCTGCGACCGCACCCCGCTGGCCCGCGTGCTGACAAAAAAGCCGCAGTTGCCCACGCAGCTGGAGATGGACCGCAACCCGCGCAGCCGCAGCGCCAAACTGCGCGTGGCCGAACGCCTGGGACCGGATGCAGGAGGTCGGCCATGAGCAGTTTCAAGGGGTCGCTGCTGTCATTTTTTGGGGCCGTCAGCATTATTCTGCTGCTGAGCCTGTCCTCGGTGTGGCTGAACATCGAGCGCATGGACCTGGCGTATGACTTGAACAAGATGGAGAAGGACCTGGCCAGCCGCAACGCACTGGCCTCCAAGCTCGAACTGGAGCGCAACAACCTGATCTCGCCATACCGGCTCAAACGCCTGGCGGCCACGTATGGGCTGGGGCCCGTGGGGCCGGGGCAGATGCGCCTGATGACCGGGCAGGATCAGGGGAAATAGACGGCAGAGGCAGCCATGATCAAGCGAGTTCCGCGCAGCCGCGAGGGTGCGCCGACCAGATCAAAGACGGACACCGGCAAGCTCAAGCTCTTGCTGGTGGGCCTGTTTTTCGCCGCGATCTGGCTGACTCTCTGGGGCCGGGCGGCCTACGTGCAGCTCTACCTCGGGCCGGAGCTCAAGAAGGGGGCCGAGAAGCAGAGCCTGGCCACCGGGTTTGAACTGGGCGAGCGGGGCCGCATCTACGACAGGAACGGGGCCATATTGGCCACCAGCGTGGAGAGCAAGTCCGTGTACATCTCGCCCATCAAGGTCGAACGCGCGGCCCAAACCGCCCAGACCCTGTCCCAGATTCTGGATGTTCCCAAAAAGGACATTGAGCGCGATCTGGCCTCGAAGATGGGCTTCGTCTGGATCAAGCGCCAGATAGGCGACCGCGAGGCCAAGGCCCTGGAGGCCGCGAAGCTGCCGGGCGTGTTTTTGACCAGCGAGTACCGCCGCATGTTCCCCAACCACCAATCCGCCGGGCAGGTGCTCGGCTTTGTCGGCGTGGACGGCATCGGGCTGGAGGGCCTGGAGAAGCATTTCGAGGAGCGCATGGTGGGCCGCCAGGCCAAGTACGTGGTCCAGCGCGACGCCACCGGGCGCAGGCTGTACCTGGACGACCAGGGCCGCGAGATGGACATCCGCGGGGCCGACGTGCGCCTGACGCTGGACACCGTGATCCAGGACGCCGCCGAGCAGTCCCTGGCCGAGGCCGTGACCCGCTACAACGGCCGCTCCGGCATGGCCCTGGTGGTCAAGGTGGACAGCGGCGAGATACTGGCCCTGGCCCACTTCCCCTTCCTGAACCCCAACGCCGCCAACCTGTCCAAGCCCGCCGCCCGCCGCAACCGCGCCGCGCTCGACATGTTCGAGCCGGGCTCCACCCTGAAGCCCTTTGTCTTTGCCGCCGCCCTGGAGCAGAAGGTCATCGACCCAAGCAAGATCTTCGACTGCGAAAACGGCAAGTGGGTGCTGCGCGGCAAGACCATCCGCGACACCCACCCCTACCACTGGCTCTCGGCCAACCGCATCCTGCGCTACTCCAGCAACATCGGAACGGCCAAGATCGGCCTGGCCCTGGGCGCGCAGAACTATTACAGCACCCTGCGCAAGCTGGGCTTTGGCGAGCGCACCGACCTGGACATCCCCGGCGAGTCTCCGGGCAAGCTGCGCCCGCCCAAGGAATGGAGCGAGATCGACCTGGCCTCCATCTCCTTTGGCCAGGGCATCGGCGTCACCGCCCTGCAAATGGCCCGGGCCTACCTGGTCCTGGCCAACATGGGGGCGCCCAAACCGCTCAAGCTGGTGCTTGAGCCGGAATCCCCGCCCCCGCCCCAGGCCGAGCGCGTGTTCAGCCCCGGCACCGCCGAGACCGTGCTCTCCATGATGCGCGAAGTGGTGGACGAGGACGGCACCGGCAAGCTGGCGCGCATTCCCGGAATGGTGGTGGCGGGCAAGACCGGCACTGCGCAGAAGGCCGGCGCCGTGGGCAAGGGCTACGGCGACGGCATCGTGGCCTCCTTCGTGGGCCTGTTTCCCGGCGACAAGCCAGAGTACCTGATCATGGTCTTCGTGGACGAGCCCTCGCCCGTGGACCTGGGCGGCGTGGTCTGCGCGCCCGCCGTGCGCGAAATCGCCATCAAGACCCTGTCGTACTACAACCGCCTGCCCGAGGCCAAGCTGCTGACCCAGCCCGAGCCCTCGGAGTCGTCCATGCAGGAAAAGGCCACCCGCGCGCCCCAGGCCGCAGCTGGGGCCGCCGTGCCCGACCTCACCGGCCTGCCCGTGCGCCGGGCCCTGGAGGCCCTGGGTAAGCGCGGCATCGTGCCCACCATCAAGGGTGCGGGCATGGTCATAGGGCGCCAGAAACCCCTGCCAGGCGAGCCCTGGCCTGAAACCAAAAGCGGCAGCAAGGATGGCGGCTTCATCCTCTGGCTGCAGGAAGGGTCGAAATAATGCCCGCCGCAAGCAAGGCACGCTGGAACGAGCTGCTGGCCCTGGTGGGCCGCGGCCTCATGGTCCGCACGGACTCGCGCGAGGTGCGCCCCGGCGAGGTCTTTGTCCTGATGCCCACGGCCGGGGCCCGCAGCGAGGCCTTCCTGGCCCAGGCCCTGGCCAATGGCGCGGCCTGGATCGTGGCCGGACCGGGCGTGGCCTTGCCCCAGGGGCCGTCGCACGAGCCGTCGCAAGAGCCGGGGGCCAGGCTCATGGCCGTGCCCGACGCAGCCGACGCACTGGGGCAGCTGGCCGCCAAATATTTCCGCACCCACAGGCAGGCCATGCAGGTGGTGGCCGTCACCGGCACCAACGGCAAGACCACCATCACCTATCTGCTGGAGGGGCTGCTCGCCGCCGCAGGCCGCAAGGTCGGCGCGCTGGGCACTGTGAGCTACCGCTGGCCCGGCGCCTGCATCGAGGCCAGCCTGACCACGCCCGGCTGCTGGCGCCTGCACGAGCTGTTCGCCCGGATGTCCGCCGACGGGGTCGACACCGTGGTCATGGAGACCAGCTCCCACGCCCTGCACCAGAAGCGCGTGGCCGGGCTGGAGTTCGACGCAGCCGTGCTCATCAACCTGACCCAGGACCACCTGGACTACCACGGCGGCTTCGAGGACTACTACCAGGCCAAGAAGCTTTTGTTCACCAGCTATCCGTGCGCGGACAAGTTCAAGGCCGCCAACGCCGACGACCCCTACGGCCTGCGCCTGCTCTCCGAGCTGCCCGACGCCGTGGGCTTCACCCTGGCTAACGCCGCCGCCCCGGCAGGCAACCGCATGCTGTGCGGGACCATGACCGCCTGCACCGGCAAGGGCGTGTCCCTGCGCATGGAGTTCGAGGGCAAGTGCTGGACGCTCGACTCCGGGCTGGTGGGCGCGCACAACGCCTCCAACCTCATGGCCGCGCAGGCCGTGGGCCTGGGCCTGGGCCTGAACCCCGGCGACATGCAGGCGCTCTCGCCCTTCACCGGCGTGCCCGGCCGCCTGGAGCGCGTGCCAAACGACCACGGCCTGGACATCTTCGTGGACTACGCCCACACCCCGGACGCGCTCAAAAACGTGCTGCGCGCCCTGCGCGCCCTGGACTTTTCCCGCGTGCTGACCGTGTTCGGCTGCGGCGGCGACCGCGACCGCACCAAGCGCCCGCTCATGGGCCAGGCCGTGGCCGCGCTTTCGGACGTGGCCATCCTGACCAGCGACAACCCGCGCCACGAGGACCCGCTCGGCATCATGGCCGATGTGCGCCCCGGCCTGCACAACGGCCTTGCCGCCGGCACCACGAACCTTACGATCATCGAAGAGCCGGACCGCTACACGGCCCTGCGCCTGGCCATTTCCCAGCTGCGCCCCGGCGACGTCCTGCTCGTGGCGGGCAAAGGCCACGAGAGCTATCAGCAGATCGGCGATGTGAAGCACCCATTTTCCGATGTCGAGGCCGTGGGCCGCGCCATCCGCGAGGTCAGGGCATGAACAGGACCCAAGGCGCCGACGCGCGTTGCCCGGCCCCGGCACAGCCCTGCGTCCAGATGCGCCTGGCCGGGCTTTGGCCAGCGCGCACGACCCATGACCCTGACACCGCGAAAGGAGGCCGCGCTTGATCTATCATCTGCTCTACCCGCTTGCGGCCAAATTCTCACCGTTCAACGTCCTGCGCTACATCACCTTCCGCAGCGTGTACGCGCTGTTGACCGCGCTGGTGATCTCCATCCTCCTAGGACCCAGGCTCATCGAGTGGCTGAAGGCCCTGCGCTGCCGCCAGCACATCCTGGAGGAGGTGGCCTGCCACCAGGCCAAGGAAGGCACCCCGACCATGGGCGGCCTGCTCATCGCCGTGTCGCTGGTCACCAGCGTGCTGCTCTGGGGCGATTTGACCAACGTCTACATCTGGCTCACGCTGTTCGTCTTTGTGGGCTTCGGCTTCGTGGGCTTCCGCGACGACTACATCAAGGTGGTCAAGAAGCAGAACAAGGGCATCTCGCCGAAGGCCAAGCTGGCCGGGCAGATCTTTGTGGCCGGGTCGGCCATTGCGTTCCTGATCTTCCAGCCGGCCTACTCCACGCAGCTGGCCGTGCCCTTTTTCAAGCACATCCACCCGGACCTGGGCCTGTTCTACCTGCCCTTCGCCGTGCTTGTGCTGGTGGGCTCCAGCAACTCCGTGAACCTCACCGACGGGCTGGACGGACTGGCCATAGGCCCCACGGTGGTGGCTGCGGCCTGCTTCGCCATCTTCATCTACGCCGCAGGCAATGCGGTGATTTCCCAGTACCTGAACATCACGCCCGTGCCCGGCGTGGGCGAGGTCACGGTGTTCTGCGGGGCGCTGGTGGGCGCGGGCCTGGGCTTCCTCTGGTTCAACGCCTACCCGGCCCAGGTGTTCATGGGCGACGTCGGTTCTCTCTCGTTGGGTGGAACGCTCGGGTTCATCGCCGTTTTGGCCAAGCAGGAGCTGGTGCTGACCCTGGTCGGCGGGGTGTTCGTGTTCGAAACCCTTTCGGTGATCCTGCAGGTGGGCTACTTCAAGATGAGCGGCGGCAAGCGCTTTTTCCGCATGGCCCCGCTGCACCACCACTTCGAGCTCAAGGGCATCCCCGAGTCCAAGATCATCATCCGGTTCTGGATCCTTTCCATTCTCATGGCCCTCATGGCCTTGAGCACCCTGAAGCTGCGCTAGGTGGTGGGCATGAACAGAAAACGTGACCCCCTGAAAAGTCTAAAGATTTTCGAGAACCGCCTTGTCGTGGTGGTCGGCGCGGGCGTTTCCGGGCTGGCCGCGTGCCGTTTCCTGCTCACCCTGGGGGCGCGCGTGCGCCTGGTGGACGCCAAGGCCGACCTGCCCAAGGACGTGCTGCTGAAAATAGCGCCGGACCCGGCGACCGCAGGCCTGACGCTGGAGGCCGGGCCGCACAGGCCGGAGCAGTTCGCCGATGCGGACCTGGTGGTGCTGTCCCCCGGCGTGCCGGTGAAGAAGCTCTCCGCCGTGCTGGCCGGGGTGGACCCTTGGCGCGTGGTGGCCGAGATGGAGTTCGCCTCCTGGTTCTTGAGCGAGCCGGTCATCGCCATCACCGGCACCAACGGCAAGACCACCACCACGACCCTGGTGGGCCACATCCTGGCCTTTGCTGGCCTGAAGCCCTTTCTGGGCGGCAACATCGGCACCCCGCTCTGCGACTACCTCATGTCCGACTCCCCGGCGGATGTGCTGGTCATCGAAATTTCGAGCTTCCAGCTCCAGAACTGCCGCACCTTTGCCCCGAGGGTCGCCGCCCTGCTTAATTTCTCGGCCAACCACCTGGACTACCACCTGGACATGGAGGAGTACCTTTCGGCCAAGCTGAACCTCTTCGCCCGCCAGGACCACGGCTGCATCGCCATCGCGCCCGAGAGCATGCGCACGGAACTGGAGGCCAGGAATTTCACCCGCGCCCGTCGCGACTACTTCATGGCGGACACGGATTTTGACTGCCCGGGCCTGCCCGGCGCGCACAACCGCGAGAACATCGCCGCCGCCTGGCGCATGGTGCGGCCCTTCGGAGTCACCGAGTCCCAGGCCCGCGCCGCCATCGCCGGGTTCAAGGCCCTGCCGCACCGCATCGAGCCCGTGGCCGAGGCGCGCGGCGTGCTCTTCGTCAACGACTCCAAGGCCACCACGCTCGACAGCGTGGCTGCGGCGGTGAAAAGCTTCGACCGGCCCGTGCGCCTGCTCATGGGCGGGGTGTTCAAGGGCGGCGTGGTGGAGGACATCCTGCCGGTGCTGAAGGAGCGCGTGGTTTCCGTGGGGCTGTTCGGCGCCGGGCGCGAGGTATTTGAGCCCGCGCTGGCCCCGCACTTCCCCGTGGCCTGGGACCAGACCCTGGAGGCAGCCGTGCGCCGCCAGTTCGCCCTGGCCCACGCGGGCGAGGTGATCCTGCTCTCCCCGGCCACGGCCAGCTTCGACGCCTATTCCGGCTACACCGAGCGCGGGCGGGACTTTGCGCGGGCGGCAGAGGCGCTGCAGGCGGAAACGCCAGTCGGCGGCCAGAACGCGGGGGGGCGCACATGATCCGCCGTCGGGGCACGCAGTACTACTCCATGGACTACTGGCTCCTGTTCGCCGCGATTTTGCTGGCGGGCATCGGCCTGATCATGGTCTTCTCCAGCTCGGGCATGATGGCCGAGCGCTTCTACCACGACAAGTACCTGTTCTTCAAAAAGCAGGCGGTCTTCTTCGTCATCGGCACCGCCATGATGATCTTCTGCGCGCGGGTGAACCGCAAGTTCTTCTACGACCTGACCTACGTCTGGATGTTCGGGGCCATCCTACTGCTGGCCGTGTGCCTGGTCATCGGCACCTCTGCCGGCGGGGCCAAGCGCTGGATCCACCTGGGGCCCATCTCGCTGCAGCCGCTGGAGTTCGCCAAGCCCGCCCTGGTGCTCTACCTGGCCTATTTCTTCGCCAAAAAACAGGCGCTCATCCAGGTCAAGACCTTCAGCGTGGGCTTCATCCCGCCCTTTGCGGCCACGGGCGTCATGAGCCTGCTTTTGCTGCTCCAGCCGGACTTCGGCGGGGCCATGCTGCTGGCCATCCTGCTCATGTTCATGTGTCTGGCCGGGGGCACGCGGGTCATCTACCTCCTGGGCGCGTTCCTCGCGGGCAGCTGGGGCGGCTGGCTGCTCATCGCCTACTCGCCGTATCGCCTGAAGCGCTGGACCGCGTTCCTGGACCCCTTCGCCACGGCCAAGACCACGGGCTACCAGCTGGTGCAGTCGCTGTACGCCTTCGGCTCCGGCCAGTTCTTCGGCGCGGGCTTAGGCGCGGGCAAGCAGAAGCTGCTCTTCCTGCCCGAGGCCCACAACGACTTCATCATGGCCGTGGTGGGCGAGGAGCTGGGCTTCCTCGGCCTGTCGCTGGTGCTCCTGCTCATGGGCTTTTTGTTCCTGCGGGCCTTCCGCGTGGCCTTTTTGCAGGATGACCTGCTGGACCGCCTCACGGCCTTCGGCATGACCATCGTGCTGGCCCTGGGCGCGTGCATGAACCTGGCCGTGGTGCTGGGCACCGTGCCGCCCAAGGGCGTGCCCATGCCTTTCATCAGCTACGGCGGCAGCTCGCTCATCGTGTCCTTCATCTGCGTGGGCGTTCTGCTCAACCTTTCGAGGAACCGCACATGACCGCCGTTGACAGCAACGCCACCGGCGCCGCCGGCGCCGCCGGCACCATCGACCGCCTTGTGGTCACCACCGGGGGCACCGGGGGGCACATCTTCCCGGCCCTGGCCGTGGCTGCGGAGGTGCGCCGCCGCAGGCCCGGGGCCCAGGTGCTCTTCCTGGGCGGCAGCGGGCCCGAGGGCGACCTGGCGCGCAAGGCCGGGCTGGAGTTCCTTGCCCTGCCCGCCAGCGGCGTGCTGGGCAAAGGCGTGCAGAGCCTGCTGGCCGTGGCCTGGGTCAGCCGGGGCGTGATTCTCTCCACGCGCGCGCTGCGGCGCTTCCAGCCCCAGGCGGTCATCGGCTTCGGCGGGTACGCGGGCTTCTGCCCGGTGCTGGCCGCCGCGCTGCTCGGCCTGCCCACGGCGGTGCACGAACAGAACTCCGTGCCCGGCGTGACCAACCGCACCCTGGGCAGGCTGGTCCGACGGGTCTTCGTGTCCTTTGACGACCGCCAGAAACTCTTTCCCCCTGCCAAGGTGCTGCACACCGGCAACCCCGTGCGCGCGGAGATCGCAAACGTGGACCGCACGCCCGGCAATGGCCGCAACCTGCTGGTGCTGGGCGGCAGCCAGGGCGCCAAGGCCCTGAGCGACCTGGTGGTCGCCGCCCTGCCGCAGCTTTTGGCCGCGCGGGTGAACATCCTGCACCAGGCGGGCCGGGCCGACGTGGAGCGCATCAAGGCCGCCTACCGCGCAGCCGGGGCCGATGACTCCTGCGTCCGGGGCTTTGTGGAGGACATGGCCGGGGCATATGCCTGGGCCGATCTGGCCCTGTGCCGGGCCGGGGCCTCGACAATTTTCGAGCTGGCGGCCACAGGCACCCCTTCGGTGCTGGTGCCCTTCCCCTTTGCCGCGCACGACCACCAGCGCGTCAACGCCCGGTACCTGGAGTCCCTGGGCGGGGCCGTGCTGGCCGACCAGAAGGACCTGAGCGCAACACTGCTGGCGGACCTTGTGCTGGGGCTCCTGGGCGACGCCGCCCGGCTGGGCTCCATGGGCCGCGCGGCCAAAGACTTTGCCCGGCCCGACGCCGCCGCGCGGATCGCCGACGGCCTGGAAGAGCTCTGCCGCCAGGCGGCCTAGAGAATGATGACAAGAGGATGAGGACACAAGGATGAGGACAAGAGGATGACAGAGACAACCAAGATCGCAGTCCCCGGCCGCAGCGCAAGCCCGGCCATGTACAGCCGCGTGTCCACCGTGCACATGGTGGGCATCGGCGGCGCGGGCATGAGCGGCATCGCCGAGGTGCTTTTGAACATGGGCTTCACCGTCACCGGCTCGGACATGGCCGCAGGCAGCGTGGTGCACCGCCTGAAAAAGCTCGGCGCGCAGGTGTTCATCGGCCACGGGGCCGAGAACGTGGGCAAGGCCGACGTGGTGGTCAAGTCCACGGCCATCCAGGACCAGAACCCGGAGCTGGTGCGCGCGCGCGAGCTGTCCATCCCCATCATCCCCCGTGCGGAGATGCTGGCCGAGCTGATGCGCATGCGCACGGGCATCGCCGTGGCCGGAACCCACGGCAAGACCACCACCACCTCGCTTCTGGCGACCATCTTCACCGAGGCGGGCCTGGACCCCACGGTGATCATCGGCGGGCGGCTGAACACATACGGCTCCAACGCGCGCCTGGGCGAAGGCGAGTTTTTGATCGCCGAGGCCGACGAGAGCGACGGCTCGTTTCTCTGCCTCGCGCCCATCATGACCGTGGTCACCAATGTGGACCGCGACCACATGGACTTTTACCCGAACATGGAGGCCATCGACCGCGCCTTCACCACCTTCATGAACTCCATCCCCTTCTACGGGGTCAACGTGGTCTGCGGCGACGACCCGGGCGTGCAGCGCCTGCTGCCGCAGATCAAGCGCCCCTGCCTGACCTACGGCCTGGGGCCGAAGAACCGCCTACGCGGAACAATCATCGCCACCAGCCTGCGCAGCATCTTCGAGGTGAGCCTGGACAACGAGCCCTGGGGCCAGGTGACACTGGCGCACCCGGGCCTGCACAACGTGCTCAACTCGCTGGGGGCCATCGGCGTGGCCATTGAGGCCGGGCTGCCCAAGGACGCCATCCTGCAGGGCCTGGCCAACTTCGGAGGCGTGGGCCGCAGGTTCGAGCGCAAGGGCGAGCGCGGCGGCGTGCTCGTGGTCGACGACTACGGCCACCACCCGGCGGAGATCAAGGCCACGCTGGAGACGGCCAAGGCCTGCTACCCGGACCGCAGGCTCGTGGTGGCCTTCCAGCCGCACCGCTTTTCCCGCACGCAGGCCCTGTTCGGCGAATTCTGCACCGTGTTCACCCAGGCCGACCTGCTGCTGTTGACCGAGATCTACCCGGCCAGCGAGGCCCCGATCCCCGGCGTCAACGGCCTGTCCCTGGCCCAGGGCATCAAGCAGGTCAGCCAGACCAAGGTGCGCTTCTTCCCGGACTTTGCGGGCATGGAGCGCCAGTTGAAGGAGATTTTGCGCCCCGGCGACCTGTTCCTGACCCTGGGGGCCGGGAGCATCTGGAAGGTCGGCGAGGCCTGGCTGAACGAACCGGGAGACGGCGCAACCATTTCAACCGAGGCGTAAACGCAGATGCCCCTGACCCTGACGCACGACGTGCTCCTGAAGGAGCGCACCACCCTCCGGCTGGGCGGCCCTGCCCTGGCCGAGGCCGTGGTCTCGTGCGAGGCCGGGCTGGACGAGCTGGCGAAGCTCTTGCACGGCCTGGGCGGACGGCCCCTGGCGCTGGGCGCGGGCAGCAACATCCTGGCGACGGATGGGCCCCACGCCCTGGTGCTTGTGCGCGCGGCCAATAACGCCGCCCCGAGCTTCCACGCGCAGCCAAACGCAATGTCGCCCGAAGCGACGCCCGGAGCGACGCCCGGAGCGACGCCCGACACGGTCATCGTCCGCGCGGGCGCGGGAATGGGCCTGCCCAGGCTGCTGGGCCATTGCCAGCGGGCTGGGCTGACCGGGCTGGAGGGCCTGACCGGCGTTCCGGGACGCGTCGGCGGCGGGGTGGCCATGAACGCGGGCTCGTACGGCGTGGAGCTGTGCCGGCTGCTCTCCCGGGTGCGCCTGTGGACCCCGGAGAGCGGGCTCGTCTGGCGCGATGCCCATGACTGCGCCTTCGGCTACCGGCGTTTCGACCCCCAACTCGGATCAGGCCTGGGCGCAGGCTTCTGGGTCGTCTGGGAGGCGGAGTTCGCCCTGCGCGCAGACGAAAGCCCTGCCGTGCGCAGGCGCATGGAGACGGCCTACGCCCGCAAGAAGGCCACCCAGCCCGTGACGGCCAGGAGCGCGGGCTGCGTGTTCAAGAACCCGGCGGGGCTGACCGCAGGGATGAGCGCCGGGCGGCTGCTGGACGAGGTCGGCCTCAAGGGCAGACGCCTGGGCGGCATGTCTTTCTCGCCCCTGCACGCCAATTTTCTGATCAACGAGGGCGGCGGCACAGCGGCCGAGGCCTTGGAGCTTATGGAATATGGCCGGGCCATGGTCTTTGACCGCTTCAGCCTGAACCTCGAAACCGAAGTGAAGGTGCTCTCATGATGCGTTCCAGCGGACTGCCGCGCAAGCCGCACGATGCGCGCAAGCCCACGGTGCGGCTGAACAGGCCGCGCAAGGACTTCGGCGGCGGGTTGGTCGGCATGGATACGGCCCTGGCCATGAAAAACGCCATGGTCTTCTTCTTCGGCATCCTGGTGCTGGGCAGTCTCGGGGCCGCGCTGGTCTTCGGCTACCGCTACGTGACCACCACCCCGGCCCTGGGGCTGACCGAGATCACCATCACCGGGAACATGCGCCTGGCCTACGGGCAGGTGCTGGAGATAGCGGGCCTGCGCCTGGGTCAGAACAGCCTGGGCGTCAACGTGAGCCAGGTCGAGACCGCGCTGTCGCACAACCCCTGGGTGCAGTTCGTCACCGTGCGGCGCGAGCTGCCGGACAAGCTCTTCATCAACATGGTCGAGCGCCAGCCCTCGTTCTGGGTGCGCCAGGAAGGGCAGCTCTACTTCGCCGACGCCAAGGGCGCGATCATCACGCAGCTTGCCCCCGGCGACTCGGCCTCGCTGCCGCTTCTGGACATCGCGCCGGAGCTGGCCGACCAGCAGCCGGTGCTGGAGGCCATGGTGGCGCGCATGAATCAGCAGGACCTGCCCTTCGCCCTGGGGCAGATGGCCTGGGTGAAGTTCACGGACACAGGCCAGGTGGAGATCTACCTGGACGCCCTGCGCATCCGTGTGCGGGCGGATATTTCGAACTGGGAGACGCACTTCAGACGCATCGAGACCGTCTGGCGCGACCTCAAGCTGCGCGGCGAGACCGGGCAGGTTGCGGCCATCGAGGCCAGCGGCGGCAAGGTGTGGGTGGAAAAGAGGCAGAAGCGCGGGGCTTCCTGACAGAGAAGAAGAGGGAAGATCCGGCCCTTTGGCAGTTTGACACGGGAGGAATACATGGCCAAGAGCGATATCATCGTCGGCCTGGACATTGGCACCACCAAGATTTGCGCCGTGGTGGGCGAGGCCAAGGACGACGGCGTGGTGGACATCATCGGCATCGGCACCAGCCCATCCACGGGCCTGCGCCGGGGCGTGGTGGTGAACATCGAACAGACAGTGCAATCCATCAAAAAAGCCCTGGAAGAGGCCGAGCTGATGGCCGGGTGCGAGATCCACTCGGTCTACGCGGGCATCGCGGGCAGCCACATCAAGGGCTTCAACAGCCACGGGGTCATCGCCGTCAAGGGCGGCGAGGTGACCCAGAAGGATGTGGACCGCGTCATCGAGGCCGCCAAGGCCGTGGCCATTCCGTTGGACCGCGAGGTCATCCACACCCTGCCCCAGGAGTTCATCGTCGACGACCAGCGCGGCATAGCCGATCCATTGGGCATGGCCGGGGTGCGCCTGGAGGTGAAGGTGCACATCGTCACCGGCGCTGTCACCTCGGCCCAGAACATCGTGCGCTCGTGCCACCGCTCCGGGCTCGACGTGGCCGACATCGTGCTCGAATCGCTGGCCTCCAGCAAGGCCGTGCTCAGCGCCGAGGAGCGCGAGATCGGCGTGTGCCTGGTGGACCTGGGCGGCGGCACGACCGACATCGCCATCTTCTCCAAGGACTCCATCAAGCACACCGCCGTGCTGGCCCTGGGCGGAAACAACCTGACCAACGACATCGCCTTTGGCCTGCGCACGCCCATGACCGCCGCCGAGAAGATCAAGATCGACCACGGCTGCGCCCTGGCCGAGCTGGTCACCATGGATGAGGCCATCGAGGTGCCCAGCGTGGGCGGGCGCGAGTCCCGCGCCATGAGCAAACGCGTGCTGGCCGAGATCTGCGAGCCGAGGTGCGAGGAGATCCTGGCCCTGGTGGACCAGGAGCTCATCAAGAGCGGCTACAAGAACCAGATCGCCGCAGGCGTGGTTTTGACCGGCGGAACCTCGCTCATCTACGGCATGCAGGACCTGGCCGAGCAGGTTTTCGATCTGCCCGTGCGCATCGGCTACCCGGAGTTCGTGGGCGGCCTGCACGACATGGTCAACAGCCCCAAGTACGCAACCGCCGTGGGCCTTTTGCTCTTCGGGGCGGAAAACCGCGTGGTCAAAAGCGGCGGCGGGGATTTCCGCATCCGCGACGAGAACGTGTTCAACCGCATCCTCGGACGGATGAAGAAGTGGTTCGTGGACATCGCCTAGGCGCGGTGTGCTCATAGGGGAAGGCTCAAGCATCCAGCACAGAGTGAGGGAGGAGGACATCATGGCACATTTTCAGTTCGACAGCGACATGAGCGCTAAAATCAAGGTCATCGGCTGCGGCGGCGGCGGCGGCAACGCCATCAACAACATGATCCGGTCAAAGCTCACCGGCGTGAGCTTCATCGCCGCCAACACCGACGCCCAGGACATCGGAAAGTCCCTGGCCGACCACACCATCCAGCTGGGCGGCAAGCTGACCAAGGGCCTGGGCGCCGGGGCCAACCCCGAGGTGGGCCGCAACGCCGCCCTGGAAAGCATCGACCAGATCCGCGAGCTCTTGGCCAATACCGACATGGTCTTCATCACCGCAGGCATGGGCGGCGGCACCGGCACCGGCGCAGCCCCGGTCATCGCCCAGGCCGCGCGCGAGGCCGGGTCCTTGACCGTGGCCGTGGTCACCAAGCCCTTCTACTTTGAGGGCAAGCGCCGCATGGACCAGGCCGAGAAGGGCATAGCCGAGCTCAAGCAGGTGGTGGACTCCATCATCACCATCCCCAACGACCGCCTGCTGCAGATGGCGGCCAAGAAAACCTGCTTCGCCGACATGCTGCAAAAGGCCGACGATGTGCTGTTCTACGCGGTCAAGGGCATTTCCGACCTGATCACCGTGCACGGCCTGATCAACCTGGACTTCGCGGACGTGAAGGCCATCATGACCGGCTCGGGCATGGCGCTCATGGGCACCGGCATCGCCTCCGGCGAGAGCCGCGCCACCGAGGCCGCGCTCAAGGCCATCTCCAGCCCGCTGCTGGAGGGGGTGTCCATCTCCGGGGCGCGCGGGGTTTTGTACAACATCACCGCCGGACCTGACCTGGGCGCGGAGGAGATCAAGGACGTCTCCGACCTGATCCACAAGGAGGCGCACGAGCAGGCCAACATCGTCTTCGGCGTGGTGGCCGACGACACCCTGGGCGACGAGCTCTGCGTCACGGTCATCGCCACCAGCATCGAGCCGCGCGAAACCGCGCCCAAGCAGGACACCCTGGGCGGCAGGCCCATCTTGACCCCGATGCAGGCCTCGCTGCGTCCTGGCCGACGCAACGCCGTGAGCAACGTCATCGCCGGAAACAACCGCGATGTCCCGGCCTTTGTGCGCTTCAGCGCAGCCAACCCGGCCAACCCGGCCAGCCCGGTCGACGGCCAGGCCAAGCACCCCCGCGCGGCCCTGCGGGCCATGGGCGCGCCCGGCGAAGAGGACTACGTGTACGAGGACGAGGAAATGGACACCCCGGCCTACATCCGCAAGAACGCGGACTAGGAGCGCCCATGGGACGCGGTTCCGGGACGCGGGAGCCCCGCCAGCGCAGGCGCGGACCCGAAGACCGTCCCGGAAGGCCCGCGCCCGCGCCCCCGGACCACGGCGGCCGTCTCCCCGCGGCCCTGGTGATCCCCGGCGACGAGGGCATGGGCCTCTCGGCCCTGGGCTGGCAGGCGGTGTACCGGCTGCTGGCCGACAGGGCGGAGTTCGCGGTGGAGCGCTTCTTCCTGGGCAAGGGTTTTGCCGCGCCCATCTCGGCGGACAGCCGGAAGGACTTGAGCTTCTTCCCCTTGCTGGCGGCAAGCGTCTCCTTTGAGGAGGACTTCCTCCCCTTCCTCAGGGCGCTTGCCGCTGCGGGCGTTCCACCAACCCGGGCGCAGCGCCCGGACTATCCGCTGGTGCTCGTGGGCGGGCCCATCGCCTTTCTCAATCCCGCACCGCTGGCCCCCCTGGCCGACGCCTTTTTCGTGGGCGAGGCCGAGGCCGGGCTGGTGGACTTCTGCCTGAGGCTCAAGCAGGCCGTGTTCGACGGCGTGGGCAAGCAGGATTTCCTTCATTCCGTCAAGGACATGCCCGGCATCTACGTGCCGGGACTGAGCGCAACCCCGGTGCGCCGCGTGGTGGACATAAGCCCGGAGGGCTGCGGCCTGCTGTGCGCCCCGGCTTGGTCCTGCTTCACCGGGGCGCAGGCGGCCTTCCCGGACTCGCTTTTGCTGGAGGTGAACCGGGGCTGCCCCCACGCCTGCCGCTTCTGCGCCGCCGGGTTCGTGTACCGGCCGCCGCGCCACGCGCGCATCGAAGCCCTGCAGGCAATTGTGGAGCGCGAAGCGCCGCCCAAGGTGGGCCTGGTGGGCACGGCGCTGACCGACTGGCCGGATCTCTTGCCCTTTCTGCGCTGGCTGGCCGCGCGCAAGACCAAGTTCTCCCTGTCGTCGCTGAGGGCCGACGGGCTGACCGAGGAGCTGCTCGGCTTCCTGCGCGAGTGTGGCATCCGCACCGTGACCCTGGCCCTGGAGGGCGCAAGCGAGCGCCTGCGCCAGGCGGCCAACAAGAAGCTCGACGCCGAGGTCTTCCTGGCCGCCGTGGAGCGCGCCGCGCGCCTGGGGGTCAACCACCTGCGGGTCTACCTGATCCTGGGCTGGCCCTGGGAGGGCCCACAGGACTACGACGAGCTGGAGGGCTTCCTGGGCCGCATCTGCGCCGCCCGCGACCAGGGCCACGGCAAGAAGACAAGCGAGTTCATGCGCATCACCCTGGGCGCAAGCTCGCTGGTGCCCAAGCCCTGGACCCCCATGCAGTGGGCGCCCATGGCCTCGGAGCAGGCGCTTTTGGCCGGGCAGAAACGCCTGCGCGACATGACCAAACACCTGCGCGGCGTGGCCCTGCAGGTGGATGCGCCGTTCCAGGCCCGGCTCCAGGGCGTGCTCTCGCGCGGGGGGGAGGAGGCCTTTGAGCTGGTGCGGCTGGCCGCAGAGCACGGCGGCTGGAAAAAGGCCATGGCCCTCTGGGCCGACCAGGCCAGCGCCATCCTGGACCGCCAGCGCGACGAGCACGAAGTTTTCCCCTGGGAGGTCATCGACACCGGCGTGTCCCGCGCCAGCCTGTGGCGTGAGTGGACCAGGGCCGCGCGCGCGCTGCCCACCCAGAGCTGCCCCAAGGGCGGCTGCGAGGGTTGCGGCCTGTGCGGCATGGACGCCTGGCTGAAGCCGTAGCGCACGGTCTCGCGGCTGCGGACCGGAGCGGTCTGTACGCCCCTCAGCTGAATTCCCACCTCAGCCGAAACCACTCGGCGCGTTCAAAGCGAATGGCGCGTGTGAAACACCCGGCGCGCCCGATGCGGACGACCCGCAGCCCTTTGCGGCAGCCGAGACATGCGCACGGCGCAACCGCTTCCTCCGGTCATGACCGCAGCACTGGCCGACAGACGGCGCTCCGCCCCGGCTGCGCCGCAGGCCGGGCAGGCCATCCGGGCTTCGTCCGCTGGGGTGAACGCACGCTCTTCGAACACTCTTCCGCACTTTCCGCAAGCGTGCTCGTTGGTGGACAGGGCTGGCTTCCTTGGTTGATCCTCAGCGCGGAGGGGTATCAAACCGGACGGGCTGGCGCGGTGGCGGCCCCCTTCTTGTGCAGGCCCTGCGCACAAACATATGTGCAACGTGTGTGCAGCTCCATGCACAAGGCATACGCACCAGTTGACTCAACATGCTGAAATCACAATGTTTCAAACTTGGCACGGCGCATGCTTATTAGGGAACAACACCGCGCGAAACACCGCCCGGAAAGGTTCGCTCACCTCCAGTAGAGCACAACACACATTGAGGAGATTCCCATGAAGAAGCGCATCGTCATCACCATCACGGTCCTGGCCCTGATTTCCATGTCCGCCCTGGCCATGGCCGCCGGAAAGGGCATTCGCGGCCGCAACGCCGAGAACCTGACCCCGGAGAAGCAGGCCGCCGTCGAGAAGATCGTGGACAAGCACCACGTGAAGCTCGTCGAGCTGCGCGAACAGATCTGGGCCAAGCAGACCGAGCTGCAGGCCCTGAGCCGCTCCGGCAAGGCTGAGCGGTCCGACATCCAGTCCCTCATCGCCGACATCTCCAAGCTGCGCAGCGCCATGAATGCTGAGCGCGACACCATGCGCGCCGAGATCGAGAAGGAAACCGGCATCAAGGCCTTCGGGCGCGGCTACCATGGTGGCGGCATGGGCGGCGGCATGGGCGGCGGCGAAGGCTGCCCCGGCTCTGGCTCCGGCGGCTACGGCCAGCACGGCGGCGGCATGATGGGCGGCGGCTACTAACCCCTCATCGTCCTCCCTCGCATCAGGCGGTCCGGTTGGCTTCCCCTCCAGCCGGGCCGCCCTTTCCGTGAAAGGGCCAGCTTTGTTGACAGCCGCGCTTGAAGCGGCCATGCAGTGCGGACCGGACAGGACCAGACAGGGCGCAGGCCCGCAACCCCCAAACATCAGTGCAACGGGAACACGACCATGGAACGACGCTCCCCCCACAGAGACAAAGGCCCGGTGCTGGCGGCGGTCATCGCGCTGCTGATCCTGGGCGCGGGCAGCGTGTTCCTCACCTGGCAGAACATCCGCCGCCAGCGCGAACTGGTGGACCAGCACCTGCTGCTCTCCGCCGGGGCCGTGCTGCACGGGGTCGAGGCCAACCTGATGCGCGTCATGCACACCCTGGGCCGCTCGCCAGACCTTGCCCAGCGCCTGTTCCCGACCATCAAGGAAATTTTTCAGGAGATCACCGCCTCGGGCGACATCGTGTTCCTCGGCGTGTTCGGCGAGGACGGAACCCTGCTCGTGTCCTCGGCCAAGCAGGACACTCCGGGGTCCATCGCCCTGCCCGAGGAGATCCTGGCCGAGCTGGAGGTCAAGGGACACTGGGAAGGCCCCCTGACATATCAGGGCAAGACCGCCATGTTCGCCGCCCTGCGCGCCCGGCCCAGCCTTTCGCGCCTGTGTTCGGACGTGGTCCAGGGCGTGCCCATCCTGCCGCCGGAGCTGCGCCCCCGCAGATACGGCCTTGACCGCAGCCAGGGACGTGGCCAGGACCAGGGCCAGGGGCGCGGCCCGCGCGCAGGCCAGGGTCCTGGAATGGGCGCTGGCCAGGGTTCTGGAATGGGCCCCGGCCAGGGTTCTGGCATGGGGCCTGGCATGGGTTCTGGAATGGGCCCTGGCATGGGCCCCGGCATGGGGCCTGGCGACGACGGACCGCCGCCCGACAGGTTCGGCCCGGCGAACCTGCCCGAAGTGCCCTCCATGTTCCTGGTGGCGGCCCTGAGCCCGGACCGGCACCTGGCCCAGTTCAACGCCTACCGCCGCGTGGCCCTGCTCCAGACCGGCTACGTGCTGGGCGCAGCCGCCGTGCTCTGGATCCTCGCCCTGGCCTACTTGAGCCGCCGCAACCAGGCGCTGAAGGCCGAACGGCTGGAGCGCTTCCACTCCAAGCTGCTGGACAACATGCCCGACGGCCTGCTGACCCTGGGCCCCGGCGACGTGATCCTCGCGGCCAACGGCTCCGCCGCGCGCCTGCTGCTGGGCGAGAAGAACGGCGAAGCCGACGCCAAGCCCGGCGCCGGAGCCGAGCTCACCGGGCGCAGCTTCCTGGACTTCCCTTTTGCCGAGCAGGCCGCCACGGACGGCTCGCGCCCGGACGAATGGCGGCAGTACGCCCACGACGGACGCATCCTGGAGGTGCTCTGCCTGCCCCTGCAGACCGAGGACGGCGAGGACGAGCACCCGCTCAAGACCGAGGAGAAGCTGGTGCTCCTGCGCGACCGCACGCGCATGAAGAGCCTGGAGGACGACCTGGCCGAGGCCAAGCGTCTGGCGGCCATCGGCTCGCTGGCTGCGGGCGTGGCCCACGAGATCAGAAACCCGCTGTCCTCCCTGCGCGGCTTCGCCCAGCTCTTCGCCACCAAGCTGAAAGGCCAGGAGCCCCTGAGCTCCTATGCCTGCACCATGGTCCAGGAGGCCGACCGCCTGAACCGCGTGGTCACGGACCTCTTGTACCTGGCCCGCCCGCGCGAGCTGACCCCGGGCCCGGTGGATCTGAACCAGGTGGCCCAGAGCCTGCACGGCCTGCTGCGCTTCGACCTGGAGGCCAAGGGCGTGACGCCCGTCCTCGACCTGGCCGAGACGCACCTCTGCGCCGACGAGGACGCCCTGCGCCAGGCCCTGTTGAATCTCGTGGTCAACGCGCTGGACGCCCTGCCCGAGGAGGGCGGCCAGATCACCCTGTCCTCCCGCGCCGCCACCACCCTCGATGGCAACGGTGGCGGCGGCGGCGACGGGCCCGGGGTCTGGGTCAGCGTGGCCGACACCGGCCAGGGCATGGACGAGACCGTGCGCAGCCAGGCCTTCGAGCCCTTCTTCACGGCCAAGCGCCAGGGCACGGGCCTGGGTCTGGCCATTGTCCAGGGCATCATGCGCGCCCACAAGGGCCGCGCGCTCATCGACTCCGCACCGGGCGAGGGCACCACGGTGCGCCTGTTTTTCCCGGACTGCCCGGAAAGCGGCCTTGCCTCTGACAACATCGCTGGCAACAATGCTGGCGACAATGCTGGCGACGACGCTGGCGACGACGCTGTCGCCGAAGCTGGAGACGACGCCAACGACACGACCATGCCCACAGCACGCAACGAGACAATCCCCCCTGACGACGGAGGTGGCGCAGCATGACCAAGACCGACGAACGCACGGTGCTGGTGGTCGACGACGAACCGGCCCACCGGCTCATGGTGCGGGCCGTGCTGGAGGACTGCGGCTGGACCGTGGCCGACGCGGCCAGCGGCGACAAGGCCCTGGCCCTGCTCGCCAAGACCCAGCCGCACGTGGCCCTGGTGGACATGAAGATGCCCGGCATGGACGGCCTGACCCTGATGCGCGAACTGCACGCCCGCATGCCCGGCCTGCCCGTGGTGCTGCTCACCGCCTTCGGCTCCGTCGGCTCCGCCGTGGACGCCATGAAGCAGGGCGCCTTCGACTACCTGACCAAGCCCGCGGACAACGAAGAGCTCAAGGCCGTGCTGGAGAAGAGCTACGAGTACCGCCGCCTCATTGAGGAGAACGCCCGCCTGCGCGCCGAGCGCCCGGACCTGGGCATCGGCATCATCGGCTCCAGCCCCGGCATCGCCCGGGTGCGCGAGCTCATCGAACAGGCCGGGCCCAGCGAGGCCACGGTGCTCATCCTGGGCGAGAGCGGCACGGGCAAGGAGCTGGTGGCCGACGGCCTGCACCGCGCCAGCACGCGCTCGCGCAAGCCGCTGATCAAGGTCAACTGCGCGGCCCTGCCCGCAGACCTGCTGGAGAGCGAACTGTTCGGCTACATGAAGGGCGCGTTCACCGGCGCGGTGAAGGACAAGCCGGGCCGGTTCCAGCTGGCCAGCGGCGGCACCCTGTTCCTGGACGAGATCGGCGACATGCCGAGCCACCTCCAGGCCAAGCTCCTGCGCGCCCTGCAGGAGAAGATCGTCGAGCCCCTGGGCTCGGTCAAGCCCGTGGAGACCGACGTGCGCGTGCTGGCCGCCACCAACCGGGACCTGCGCGCCGATGTCGCCTCCGGGCGCTTCCGCGAGGACCTCTACTACCGCCTGGCCGTGCTGGAGATTCCCATCCCGCCCCTGCGCGACCGCCTGGACGACCTGCCGCTCTTGACCGGCTTTCTGCTGCGCAAGCTGGGGCAGAAGAACCACAAGGAGATCCGCGCCGTGAGCCCGGCCTTCCTGGAGGCCCTGACCCGCCACACCTGGCCCGGCAACGTGCGCGAGCTGGAGAACGTGCTCGAACGCGCGCTCATCCTGGCCCGCGCCGACACCTTCGGCCCGGACCTTCTGCCCCCGCAGCTGGCCGCCCTGGTCAGCGTCAGCGCCTGCCCGGTCCCCGGCGACCTCCAGGCCCTGACCCAGGCGGACCAGGGCGGAACCCAGCAAACGCCCCCGCACGCCCTGGAAAGCGCCATGGACGACGCCGAGCGCGAGACCCTGCTGCGCGCCCTGGACTCCTACGCCGGGCACCGCGAAAAAACCGCCGACGCGCTGGGCATCAGCCGCCGCACCCTGCAATACAAGCTCAAGAAGTACGGCCTGACCAAACGATAGCGCCACCCCCGGCCCGGAACCGCACAGCAAAACCCGCGCAAGGGTAACCGCCCGCCGCTCTGCCACAACCAAGCTCAACGCCTGACACAAACGGAGACAATCATGCTCAAGATCGCCATTCCCACCCGCAACGGCGCAGTGGACGAGCACTTCGGCCACTGCGAGTCCTTCACCATCTACAGCCTGGACGCAAACAAGGCCGTGGCCCAAAGCGAAAGCTTCACCCCGCCCCCGGCCTGCGGCTGCAAGTCGAACCTCATCCCCACCCTGGTCGACATGGGCGTGAGCCTGCTCATCGCCGGGAACATGGGCGAGGGCGCTGTGGCGCGCCTGGGCCAGGCAGGCATCAAGGTCATCCGCGGCGCCTCCGGCCCCGTGGACGCGGCCCTCTCGGCCTGGGTGGACGGAAAACTCGCGGACAAGCAGATTTTGTGCATGGAGCACGGAGCAGGCCACGAATGCCACCACGGCGAAGGACACTAAAGACGGGATCGGGATCGGAAGCTTGCCTCCGTCGGCCAAAGGGCCTGAGGCCCTCTGGACTCCCCATTGGGCCTGGGCCGGGGCGGCGGAGGCAAAAGCCCCGGTTGGCCCCCCTTCGAAGGTTTCAAGGGTGTTGTGCGGTCAGGTTTCAGGCCGCGTCACGGCCTCTTCAGCCTCCCTGCTGCGTTGCCAAAATTTCCCAAAACGTCTCCCGTGATCTCCCCAAAGCCGAGCGGACTGTTTCAGGTCTTTCCTAAAACAGCCCGCTCGGCGTACTGGGGGGTCCGGGGGCCTCAGGCCCCCGGCTCCATCGGAGAAACCGGGGGCGGAGCCCCTGGCACTATTGGCCGCGCTGGCCGCTGGCCGCTACCCGCCGCTCTTCATCTTCTCGATGAGCGCGCGCAGGGACTGGGTCTGACGGGCCAGCTCACCGATGGCCTGGGCCGACTGGTTCATGGCGCTGGCCGTTTCGCTGGCGATGTGGCTGACGTCCTCAATGCTGCGGTTGATCTCCTCGCTGGCGGCGGACTGCTCCTCGCTGGCGGTGGCGATGCTGCGCACCTGGTCTGTGGAGACCTCGACCAGGCGGACGATCTCCTGCAGGGCCTCGCCGCTCTTGCTGGCCAGACCCGTGGCCTGCTCAATGCTGACCACCGCATGTTCAACGTTCTCCAGATTTTTCTTGGCGCCGTGCTGGATGCCGCTGATGGCGTCGCCCACCTCCTTGGTGGCGGTCATGGTCTTTTCGGCCAGCTTGCGCACCTCGTCGGCCACCACGGCGAAGCCGCGTCCGGCGTCGCCCGCCCGCGCAGCCTCGATGGCGGCATTGAGCGCCAGCAGGTTGGTCTGGTCGGCGATGTCGGAGATGACGTTCATGATTTGGCCTATGCCCTCGGCCTGCCTGCCCAGCTCGCCCATGTCCTCGCGCATGGTCACGGACACGGCCTGGACGGAATTGATGCCGGCCACCACCTGACCCACGATCTTCGAGCCCTCCAGGGCCTTGGCTCTGGCCTCGCCAGAGGAATCCGCCGCCTGGGAGGCGTTCTTGGCCACCTCAAGCACTGTGGCGTTCATCTCCTCCATGGCCGTGGCGGTTTCGGCGATGCGCTGGGACTCCACCTCGGTGCCCCGGCTGGACTGCTCCACCTGGGCCGAGAGCTCCTCCGAGGCCGAGCTGATGACCTCCACGACCTTTTCCAGCTGGCTGGCGGCGGCGATCATGCCCTCGGCCTTGGCGCGTTCTGCCTGGGCCTTGGCCGCGTTGGCCTCGTCCGTGGCGATGCCTGCGCGGCGGGCCTGTTCGGCGGCCTCGGCGGACTTGGCGTCGGCCTCGGCGATCTTGGCCTTCAGGCTTTCCACCATGTTCCGCAGGCACTCGGCCAGGATGCCGATTTCGTCCTTCTGCTGCACGCCGAGCTTTTCATCCAGCCTGCCGTCGCGCACGGCCTCGGCAAAGGCCACCGTGCCCGCCAGTGGCGTGGTGATGCCTCGGGTCAGCAGCCAGCCCAGAGCCACGGCGAGAAAGACTCCGAATATTCCCAAATACATGGTCAATCTCTTACTGGAATTGCCTAGCTGGGTAGCATTATCAACCCCAACATTGGCGATATCAACGTTGAATTTGACGAGCTTGAGCAGCGCTTCCTCGGCCTTGCCAAAGGTCTCGCCGTTTGTCGTGATGGCTTGGTAGGCCATGGTCTTGTACAGGGCGTCCGATGGCGCGGCCCAGTACTGCTTGGCCATCTCCGTGTAACGCTCGTGGCTCTTCCACCAGGCGCCCCAGGCCGCTTCAAACTGCTTGGACAGCTCGGCCTCTTCCTTATCCTTCGGCTGAGCCGCATAGGCCTTCCAGGCCTCGTCCGCGCGCTGCTTGGCCTTGTCAAACCGCTCGTATTGGTCGTTGACATCCTTCTTGCTCGACGTGGTGCCCAACAGCGCGTTCTCCGCGCTGTCCACCTCAGTCTGCGCCTGGTAGATTTGGTACAGGCTGATGACCGTGGGCAAGTCGTCCTTCCCGGTCTGCGCGACGGCGGCACTCAGCGAACTCGAAGCCCAATAGCCAACACCGCCGACGATGGCCAGGATAAGCGCGACAAGAAGGAACCCGCCAATCAGCTTGACGCCCAACTGGATGTTTTTCATAGTATATCTCCTGGGGATGGAACATGCTTGCCTATGCAACAATTACTATAGGTATGGCGGCAAAATAATCCGCCAAGGAGTTTGCTTCGCACCCTCAGAGTATTGATCTTCATGTAGGTCCCCTTGCGTGTGAATACTACTGCATTTGAGACTCTAGCCCATTTTTTCAGGTATTGTAAAGACTCGATTAACAAACTGTGCAGCTATTGGTCGCCAGGGCCCGATGCCACAGCGCTCCCGCCGCCAGCCCGCCCCTTTCGTTGACAGCGTAGTGCAAAGCCCGTACTTCTGCGCGCATCAATCAAGGGGGAGACGCCCATGCGCGAGAAGGTCGAAGCCGCCCTGGCCAAGGTGCGGCCCATGCTCCAGGCCGACGGCGGCGATGTCGAGCTGGTGGAGATCACCGACAGGGGCATCGTGAAGGTGCGGCTGACAGGCCGCGGCAAGACCTGCCCCATGGCCCAACAGACCCTGACGAACAGCGTGGAGCGCATCGTCCTGCGTGAGGTGCGCGGCATCAAGGCCGTCGAAGCCGTTTAAGCCCTTAAGCCCTGGAAGAAACTGAGCCGCGCACCATCCCCGCAGAGCCCTACCCTGACTCCCCCAGCCAAAATCCACCAGGAGACACTGTCCATGACCATCGTCACCCGCTTCGCGCCCAGCCCCACGGGCTACCTGCATATCGGCGGCGCGCGCACCGCGCTGTTCAGCTGGCTTTTGGCCAAGAGCCAGGGCGGAACCTTCCGCCTGCGCGTGGAGGACACCGACCGCGAGCGCAGCACCAAGGAAGCCACCGACGCCATCATCGAGGCCATGGCCTGGCTCGACCTAGCCGCAGAGGGCAGCGCCGTGTTCCAGAGCGAGCGCTTCGACCTTTACAACAGCTTCATCGACCAGCTGCTGGCAACGGGCCGCGCCTACTGGTGCCGGTGCACCCCGGACGAGGTGGAGGCCATGCGCGAGAAGGCCCGGGCCGAGGGCAGAAAGCCCAAGTACGATGGACGCTGCCGCGAGCTGGGCCTGGAGCCCGGTGCGGGCCGCCCTGATGGTCGGCCTGATGGGTGGGTCGTCCGGTTCAAGGGACCCCAGGACGGGGTCACGGCCTTTGACGACATGGTCAAAGGCCCCACCGCAGTGCAGAACGCCGAGCTGGACGACATGATCCTGCGCCGCAGCGACGGCGCGCCCACTTACAACCTGGCCGTGGTGGTGGACGACCACGCCATGGGCGTGACCCACGTTCTGCGCGGCGACGACCACGTGGCCAACACCCCGCGCCAGATCCTGCTGTACCAGGCCCTGGGCTGGGACGTGCCGCGCTTCGGCCACGTGCCCATGATCCTGGGCCCGGACAAGGCCAAGCTGTCCAAGCGCCACGGCGCGCTCTCGGTGATGGAGTACAAAAAGCTGGGCTACCTGCCCGAGGCCCTGGTCAACTACCTGGTGCGGCTGGGCTGGAGCCACGGCGACCAGGAGATCTTCAGCCGCGAGGAGCTCATCCGCCTGTTCAGCACGGACAACCTGGGCAACTCGCCCTCGGTCTTTGACCTGAAGAAGCTGGAGTGGCTCAACGCCCACTACATCAAGGAATCCACGCCCCAGCGCCTGGCCGCGCTGTTGCCGGAGTTCCTCGGGGAGGCCGGTTCTCTTGACGGGCTCAACCTCGACCCGGCCTACCTGGCGGGCATCATGCCCCTGCTCCAACCCCGCGCCAAAACCCTCGTCGAGATGGCCGACATGGCCCGCTTCTTCCTCCTGCCCACGGCGGCCCTGGTGTACGATGACAAGGCCGTGGCCGACCAGCTGAAACCCGAGGCGCGCGCGCTCTTGGCCGAGCTGCTGCCGATCTACGAGAGCGCGACCGACTACGGCGACCACACGGCCCTGGAGGCAGCCACCCAGGCCTTCCTGGACGAGCGCGGGCTGAAGTTCAAGGCCGTGGCCCAGCCCCTGCGCGTGGCCCTGACCGGCAAGACCGCCAGCCCCGGCCTGTTCGAGACCATGGGCGTGCTGGGCAAGAACGAGAGCTTGGCGCGCATCAAGCGGGCGCTGGCGCTTTAGCCGGAAACCGGGAGTCCCATGCAGCCCTGTTTCGCCAGCGACAACTACGCGGGCGTGCATCCGCGCGTCCTGGCCGCCCTTGCTGCAGCCAACGACGGCCCGGCCCCGGCCTACGGGGCCGACGAGCTGACCGGGGCCGCCCGCCAGCGCTTCAAGGACATCCTGGGCTCCGAGGCCGAGGTCTTCTTCGTGTTCCTGGGCACCGCAGCCAACGTGCTGGCGCTTTCGGCCATGACCAGGCCGCACCACGCCGTGCTCGCCGCCGCCACCGCGCACATCAACGTGGACGAGTGCGGCGCGCCGGAGCGCCACCTGGGCTGCAAGCTGATGTGCGTGGACACGCCGGACGGCAAGCTCACGCCGGAGCTGCTGCAGCCCTTTTTGCTGCACCTGGGCAACGAGCACCACAACCAGCCGCGCGTGGTCTCCATCACCCAGGCCACGGAGCTCGGCACGGTCTACACCCCGGACGAGATCCGCTCCCTGGCCGGGTTCGCCCACGACCACGGCCTGCTGCTGCACATGGACGGCGCGCGCCTGGGCAACGCCGCAGCGGCCCTGGGCTGCGGCCTGCGCGAGCTGACCAGCGGCGCGGGCGTGGATGCGCTGTCCTTTGGCGGCACCAAGAACGGGCTCATGTTCGGCGAGGCGGTGGTCTTCTTCCGGCCCGAGCTGGCGCAGGACTTCGCCTTCATCCGCAAGCAGGGCATGCAGCTGTGCTCCAAGATGCGCTTCATCGCCGCGCAGTTCCTGGCCCTGCTGGAGCATGACCTCTGGCGCGCCAACGCCAGCCAGGCCAACGCCATGGCCCGGCTGCTGGCCGAACGCGTGGCGGGCGTCCCCGGCGTTCAGATCACCCAGGCGGTGCAGACCAACGCCGTGTTCGCCAGCCTCGCGCCAGGCGTCATCGCGCGCCTGCAACGACGCTTCGCCTTCTACGTCTGGAACCACGAGCAAAACGTCGTCCGCTGGATGACCTCCTTCGCCACCACCGGGGCCGAGGTCGAGGCCTTTGCTGCGGCGGTGCGCCAGGAGGCGCTGGCTGACAAATAAGCCGGGCCAGGCCGGGCTGACCGGGCCGGACTGACCGCCAATCAAGCCGGGCCGGGCTTGCGATTTCGGGCCTCCTGGGCGTAGAGGGGATGCAAGACCCCCACGCAACGAGGCGCCATGGCACTGCCCGTCCCTGATCCAGACACCTGCACCACCGCCGACACGCGCGGAGAGCACGACGCACCCGGCTCCGCCCCGCGCTTCGTGGAACTGGGCGAGGTGGTGCAGGATGCCAGCACCGGGCTTATCTGGACGCGCTCGGCCAACCCGCTAGGCGCGGCGCTGACCTGGCCCGAGGCCCTGGCCGCCGTGGCCGGGTTCAACCGGGACGGCTTCCTGGGCGCGCGAGACTGGCGGCTGCCCAACCGCCGCGAGCTGTGCTCGCTCATCTGCCACGCCGAAAAGCTGCCCGCCCTGCCCCGTGGCCACCCCTTTTGCGACGTGTTCCTGGGCTGGGTCTGGAGCTCCACCACCAAGGCCGGGCAGACGGCCTACGCCTGGAATGTCCACCTTGAGGGCGGACGGCTGTTCTACAGCCGCAAGGACGAGTTCCGCCTGCTCTGGCCCGTGCGCGGGCACAGCGCGGTGCTGGCGCAAACCGGGCAGCGCGGCTGCTACGACGCCACGGGCGGGGCCATCCCCTGCCCCGGCAGCGGCCAGGACGCCGACCTCCAGAGCGGCCAGCCCTGGCCCGAGCCGCGCTTCGAGCGCAGCAACCTGGGCGTCCTGGACCGCCTCACGGACCTGTGCTGGCTGGAGCCTGGGCGTCTGTCCAGCCACACCGCCACCTGGGCCGAGGCCTGGGACTTCGCCGCCTCCTTCGAGACCGGATCAGGCGCCGGATCAGGTGCCGGATCAGGCCCGCCCTGGCGGCTGCCAAACATCAACGAGCTGGAGTCCCTGGTGGACGCGGACCGCGCCAACCCGGCCCTGCCCCTGGAGCTTTCCGCCGCGCTGGCCCTGCCCGTGGCCCTCTCGGCAGAGGGCTTGTGGTCCGCCACCACCAGCGGCTTCGACCCGGACTGGGCCTTTGTGCTCTATGTGCAGAAGGGCGCGCTGGGCGTGGGCTTCAAGCCGGGCGCAAAGTTCCATGTCTGGCCGGTGCGCAGGCTGGAGCCGTAGCGGCAGGCATGCCCGCCGCGTGGCATCCTTCGCTGCTGCCCTGCGGCAAGCGCAGAGACGAGCAGGCTTCCACTGATACGTTTCAAGAACAGACACGGGGCAGAGCTCGTCAACGAAGAGTGCGCACCAATTGATCCGCCACGCCCAGATTCCTGGACGACGGCCCAGGATGGCCCCAGGGCCCGGCGGAAGAAGATTCCGGAGGGTTTCGAGCCGCTCGCGGCGCTCTGAGCGGCCTATTCCACCACCACCCGAGTCGCGGCGGGGGAGTCGCTCCCTCAGGGCTGGCCATGCTCTCCACCAGGAGGGATGCCAGACGCGATCCCGCAGCGTGTCCTGCATGGGACGCCTGCCTGCAGCAGTGGACGCCGTCTTGACATTTGCTTGAGCGGCTGCCATTCTTTTGGAATAACAATACCGCTTTAATACGCTGGAGGGTTGTGCATGAAACGGAAGATTATGATAGGGCTTCTTGCAGTGCTGGCAGTCGTCGCCTTTGCTTTGTACATGCAGTACAGAAGTGCTGTACATGATGCGGCTGTGGCTTCTGCAAATGTATACAATGCAATGCACAAATGCTCAGAGTGGAAGGACAAGGAACTGTATTCTGAAATATCAGCAAGCATCGACGACAAGATCAAAGAAGTTGACAACCTTGAAGCGCCACTTGGAAGTATTTTTGACCGCTATCCACTAACAATTACAGAGAACGGATACAATTACATATTGCAATCAAAATACTTTTTGCGCAACATGAAAGCTTATGTTGACGCTTGTGGAACAAGGAACGAGGCACTGCTGGCAATTTTCACCATGCAAAAGAATCAAGACATTACCGTCGCCTGGGGGGGCATACTCGCCAAAAACGAGACCTCGCGCGCTAAGGCCGACAGCCTGGTCCAAACGGCCACCAAGGCCTGCACAGACTGCGCAGAAAAGTATGCGAAGTTTGCGAGTTCGAAAGAAAGGTACAGCGAGTGGATGAAGAAAGCCAGCGACTCTCTCAGCGGACAGGAGATGCCCGCATTCCTGCCAGAAGAGGCCGACAACCTGTTCACTGGCATTGTCCATGGCCAAGCCGCCCATTTTTCAGAGGTCTTGGCTCAAGTGCTTTTCGGGGTCAAGGTTGGCGATGTCGATGACGACACGCGGAATCTGAAGCTCAAGGAACTGATGTGGAAGCGTGTTGTCGTGGAGGGGTCCTTCGTCGAGTAGGCGCTTCCCCTGCGCGCATGGCCACAGGCCGTACGCGCGGCTTCCCCCCCGCACTCCCATCGCAAATGAAACGGCCAGGCCGAGCATTGCTCGAACCTGGCCGTTTCATTTGCAGGAGGGGGTCTGGAGGACACCAGGCCCCCGGCCTGCGGAGCAACGTCTTTTTCGCCTACAGCTTCACCTGGCGCACGGCGTCCAGGGTCTTCTGCAGGTCCGCGTCGCTGTGGGCAAAGGACGTGAACGCGCACTCGAAGCCGGACGGCGCGAGGTTCACGCCAAGCTGCCGCATCTGGCGGTAGAACTCGCCGTAGGTGGCGCTGTTGCTGGTCTTGGCGGTCTCGTAGTCCGTCACCGGGGTGGCCGTGAAAAAGACGGTGAAGATGCTGGCCAGGTGGTTCAGGGTCACGGCCTGGCCCTTGGCGCGCAGAATCTCGGCCATTTCCAGCGCGAAGGAAAGGGTGCGCGCCTCCAGGGCGGCGTAGTCGCTGGCCATGAGGCGCTTGAGGGTGGCGATGCCCGCAGCCATGGCCACCGGATTCCCGGACAGCGTGCCCGCCTGGTACACCGGCCCGCTGGGCGCGATGTGCTCCATGATTTCGCGCTTGCCGCCGTAGCAGCCCACGGGGAAGCCGCCGCCGATGATCTTGCCCAGCGTGGTCAGGTCGGGCGTCACGCCGTAGCGCGCCTGCGCACCGCCCAGGGCCACGCGGAAGCCGGAGATGACCTCGTCGAAAATGAGCAACGCGCCAAAGCGGGTGCAGATCTCGCGCAGGCCCGCAAGGAACCCCGGCGCGGGCGTGATCAGGCCGACATTGCCCGCCACGGGCTCCACGATGACGCAGGCGATGTCCGCGCCATGGGCCGCAAACTGGGCCTCCACGGCCCCCAGGTCGTTGTACGGGGCCAGCAGGGTCAGGTTGGCGATGGCCTCTGGAACTCCAGGGGTCCCGGGAATGCACAGGGTGGCCACGCCGGAGCCCGCGCTGACCAGAAAGCCGTCGCTGTGGCCGTGGTAGCAGCCGTCGAACTTGAGGATCTTGTCGCGCTTGGTGTAGCCGCGCGCCAGGCGCACGGCGCTCATGGTGGCCTCGGTGCCGCTGGAGACCATGCGCAGCATCTCCAGGGCGGGCATGATGGAGCGGATCAATTCGCCCAGCTCGACCTCGGCCGGGCAGGGCGCGCCGAAGCTGGCGCCGTTGTCCAGGGCCCGCACAGCGGCCTCGCGCACGCTCGTGTCGGCGTGGCCCAGGAGCATGGGCCCCCAGCTCATGACGTAGTCGATGAGCTCCAGCCCGTCCACGGTCCACATGCGGCTGCCCGCTGCCCGCTCGATGAACACGGGCTCGCAGCCCACGCTCTTGCAGGCGCGCACAGGGCTGTTGACGCCGCCGGGCAGGATGTTTGCGGCGCGCTGGAACAGGGCTTCGGATGTGCTGGGCATATGCATTCTCCGTCGTTTGGCGGTTAGAAGTAGCGCATGGAGATCTTCTTGAGCTCCCGCACGCTTTGCAGAATCTGGTGGTCCGTGACCCCTGTGGACTCGGAGATGGCGCGGACCACCTCCAGGCAGTCGCCGGGGTTCTTGCCGTGGATCATGGTGTAGAGGTTGTACCGCCACTGCGGGTAGGTGCGGCGGATGTAGCAGTGGCTGATCTCCGGCCGCTCGGCCATGATCTTGCCCACGCGCTTGGCCTCGGCTTCGTCGTCCACGCGCCAGGCGACCATGGCGTTGTGCCCGTACCCGGCCTTCTGGTGGCGCAGGGTGGCCCCGAAGCGGCGGATGACGCCCTCGTCCTTCAGCCGGGAGAGCAGCGCCAGCACCTCGTCCTCGCCGCAGCCGACCTGCGCGGCGATGGAGGCAAAAGGCGCGGGCCCGTCGGGCAGGTCGGCCCCGGCCAGGGCCAGGATGCGCTGTTCAGTGTCCGTGAAGCTTGGCGCGGCTTTCTTGCTGGCGGTGTGGCTCATATGCTGTTGCGCTCGCAGGTTCGAATCGTTTCAGGACAGGCATTCTGCAAATGTGGCCAGCTTGGGCCAGGCATGAAGCCGAAAACGGCTCGTCCTGAACCAGGCGTCAGGCCAAAAACGGCCAGCTCACAGCCAGGCATCAGCCAAATGTCAGCCAAGCGTCAGGCAAAGACGGGTTCTTGTACCCGCAAGCGCGCGCGCTTGCAACTCGCCGTGCGCGCCTGGCCGGGACTGGGCCGGGTACGTATTTCCAGGGGCTTGCGCCCCAGGGCCCGGAGGGGGTATACACACGCATCCGTCCGCGCGCTTGGCGCAACCAGGACGGCAAACCAGCCGAGGAGCAACCCGAATGAAGATCGCCGTCGTCGGCGCCGGAGCCTGGGGCACCACCCTGGCCGACCTGCTGGCCCGCAAGGGCGTGGCCACCACGCTTTGGGTGCGCGAGCCCGAGCTGCTTGCCGAGATGAAGGACAAGGGCCGCAACACCTGGTTTCTGCCCGACCACGCCCTGTCCCCGGACTTGGCCCTGCACGCCAATCCGGCCCGGGCCTTTGCCGGGGCCAAGGTGTTTTTGCTGGTGGTTCCCAGCCAGTTTCTGCGCTCCACCCTGGAGAGCTTCCGCGACATCCTGCCCAAAAAGCCCATCGTGGTCTGCGCCAGCAAGGGCATCGAGAACGTCACCCTGGCCCCCATGTCCCAGGTGGTGGCCGAGGCGCTGGAGCCGCTATCGCCCCGCTTCGCCGTGCTCTCCGGCCCCAGCTTCGCGCACGAGGTGGCGCTCGGCATGCCCACCACCGTGAGCCTGGGCTGCGCCGACAAGAAGCTCGGCAAGGAGCTGCAGGCGCTGTTCTCCACCGACTCCTTCCGGGTCTACACCAACGAGGACTACCTGGGCGTGGAGCTGGGCGGGGCGCTGAAGAACGTCATGGCCATCGCCGCCGGCATCTGCGACGGCCTGGGCTTCGGCCACGATGCGCGCGCCGCGCTCATCACTCGCGGCCTGGCCGAGATGAGCCGCCTGGGCAAGGTCATGGGCGCCAAGCCCAAGACCTTCATGGGCCTGTCCGGCATGGGCGACCTGGTGCTGACCTGCACCGGCGACCTCTCGCGCAACCGCCAGGTGGGCATGAAGCTGGGCCAGGGCCGCAAGCTGGCGGACATCCTGGCCGAGACCAAGACCGTGGCCGAGGGCGTGCGCACCACGGAATCCGTCCACTTTTTGGCGCGCAAGCTGGGCGTGGAGCTGCCCTTGACCGAGCAGGTCTACCGCATCCTGTACGAGGACAAGGACCCGTCCCAGGCCGTGCGCGACCTGATGAGCCGCGAACTCAAGGGCGAATAGCCGCACTTTCGGTCCGGGCCAGGACCGGGCCGCCCGCGCCTCAACGCGGCCTGCGGCCCGGCCTCCCCCTCCCGCCTTCTCCGCACCCTTCTGCCTCTTCCATTATGGCCGGGTCATTGGGCCTGAGTCGTTTTGCCGGGCCGTCATTCCGGGCCGTCGCACCCGGAGCATCACGCCCGGAGATGCCTGGTCCTGCCATTTTGACTGCGGCCCGCTTTGTGCATGTGTTTTCCTGGTCCCCTAGGCCCACATCAAGAAGGAAAACCACATGGACAACTTCGCGGCGCGCAAAGACGACAACATGCAGAACCTGCTGCTCGACGCCCTGATGAACAAGGGCCGGGTCGAGTCCTATCCCGCGCTGGTCGCCATCACCGCGCTGGAGAAGTGCAACTACCGCTGCGTCATGTGCACGCACCAGAACCACGCCTCCAAGGACCAGATCAGCGCTGCGGCCCTGGCGCAGATCGAACCCGTGCTGCCGTATGTGCAGGAGGTCTGCATCACCGGCGGCGAGCCCTTCCTCTACGACCACATCGAGGACTTCTTCCGCATCTGCCACGCCGGGCAGTGCGCGCCCATGGTCCAGACCAACGGCTCCCTGCTCCGGGAGCGGCAGAGCCGCATGCTGCTCAAAAGCGGCGTGGCCGTGCTCAAGGTCAGCGTGGACGGGGCCACGCCGGAGACGTACAACCGCATCCGCCGGGGCGGAGACTTCATGAACATCTTCAGGAACCTCATGCGGCTCAAGGAGCTGAAGACCGCCCGGGGCCGCCGCCTGCCCCTGGTGGAGTTCAACTTCGTGGCCATGCGCTCGAACATCGAGGAGCTGGTCAAGCTGACCCTTCTGGCCAGCAAGGTCGGCGTCGTGGCCATCAACGTCTTTCTGCTCCTGGCCGAAAACGAGGACATGGCCCGCGAGTCGCTCTATTTCTTCCCGGACCTGGCCGACAGGGAATTCATGCGCGCCGTGAACGCGGGCGTGCAGTTCGGCGTGGAGGTGCGCACGCCGCCCCTGTTCTCCGAAAAGCCCCAGTTCGGGCAGCAGGTGGCCACCAGCCGCCGCTGCGTGGAGCCCTGGCGCGCCCTGACCGTGAACGTCAACGGTTCGGCGGCCATCTGCTGCGGCGGCGCGGGCCAGGCCGGAAACCTGAACACCGAGAGCTTCGACGAGGTCTGGAACCATCCGCGCCGGGTTTTGGTGCGCGAGACCGTGAACACCGCCGACGAGCTGCCCTGCTGCCGCAACTGCCGCCAGGGCCGCCCGGTGACGGACGGAATCTCCTCCCACATCCCCAATCCCGAGCTGGCGCAACAGACCCTGGCCTACTTCGGCAAAAGCGCAGAGGTCCAGCCCGGCCTGTAACCGGCTAGGGTCGACGCTCCGGGCCTGCGCGGCCATCTGTCGCCCTGCCCCGCCCTCCTCCGCGCCGCCCTGCTTCACGCCGCCCTCCTTAGCGCCGCACTCCTCCGCGCCGCTGGTCGGCCCACACGGCCACGCATGCCGTGACAAATCATCCAAGTCTGGGTATATGCTCAACATGGGCAGCCGCAGGCTTTGGCTGCCGCGCTTCATCACCTTGCAATATTTGTAGAGCAGGTGCATGTTCAGGCTGAAAATCGACCGGCAATCCCGGATCATCATCATCGCCTACCTCATCTTTTGCGCCGGGCTCATCGTCACCAGCCTGGTCGTGCTGCGCAAGGCCAGGCTTATTCTCGCCTCGGCGCAAAGCATCTACGTCCACCCCTTCACGGTGAGCAACAACGCCCTGGACGCCAAGCTCACGCTCATGGCCATCCGGCGCGACATTCTGTTCGCCGTGCTCTCCCACGACGTGCAGGAGAGCCGCCAGGTGCAGGAGCGCGTGGCCGAACAGGACGCCAAATTCACAGAAGCCATGGGCCGGGTGCGCCAGTTCTACCTGGGCGACAGGGCCGAGGTGGACCGGGCCAAGGCGCTTTTCACCGCCTGGAAGCCGGTGCGCGACAAGATCCTGGCCACCTCCCGGCGCGGGGAGTTCAGCCGGGCCCAGGCCCTGGTGCTCTCCTCCGGCACCCCGCTCTACAACGAGATCGACGCCGACCTGGACCTGATCGTGCGCTTCGCCCGCAACAAGGCCGTGGAGCTCATCACCCAGGCCCGAGCCCAGCGCGACGAGGCCGAGCGCATCATCTACCTGGTCCTTTTCGGCGGGTTCGCCGCAAGCTTTTCGTGCAGCGCCGTCCTCATCCGCCACGTGCGCGGCATCGTGCGCAGCAACGAGCTCATCATGGAGCGCATGGCCCACCACGACCCCCTCACCGGCCTGCCCAACCGCCAGCTCTTCAACGACCGCTTCGGCCAAGCCCTGCGCCAGGCCGAGCGCGACAAGACCACCCTGGCCCTGATGTACGTCGACCTGGACCGCTTCAAGCCCGTGAACGACACCTACGGCCACGAGGCCGGGGACCAGCTCCTGATCCACGTGTCCACAGGCCTGCTCGCGGCCGTGCGCCGCAGCGACACCGTGGCCCGCATGGGCGGCGACGAGTTCGTCATCCTGCTCCTGGCCCCGAACGACAAGGCCGCCCTGGGCGAACTGGCCGGGAAGATCCTGCGCGTGGCCGCAAGCCCGTTCGTCTTCCAGGGCCGCACCCTGCAGGTGGGCGCCAGCGTGGGCATCGCCCTGTTCCCGGCGGACAGCCTGGACGCCGAGACCCTGCTGGGCTATGCGGACAAGGCCATGTACCAGGCCAAGATGGCCGGGGGCGGCCGGTTCCGGTTCCATGCCGGGAAAAATCCGGCCTGACGCCCAGCCCCGGCCCGCCTTCTTCATCCGGGCTGCGCAGGCGCGCCCGGCGCACCGGGCCAGTCCCGGCGCAGCCACGGCATCTCCGCCCGCCCATCGCCCGCCCGCCGCCCGTTTGAGCCCGTCCGGCGCTGTTGTTCTCCGCTGCCAAACTGTGCTACCATTGCGTCAGCGTCGCCAGACCCTGGTCTGGCTGTAAACGGTTGTTGACCTGTTCTGTGGCGTTCCGCCGTGGAGGGATCATGGCTCTGGCGGCCAAGGGAACATCCGCCCGCCCGGTCGGGCTGGGACTGCTATGCCGTTGCGCGGCCATGTGCGTTGTGCTGCTCGTGTGCGCGTCCTGCTCCGAGCAGGAGCCCGCCGTGCGCGTGGACCTGTCCAAGCGCCAAGAGACCGCAGCGCCCGCCCCGGCCGTCGGCATCACCTACGCCTACCTGCCGCAATACTCGCACACCACCTCCTACCAGCGCCACCACCTGCTGGTGGAGTACCTGGCCAAGGCCACGGGCCTGCCCATCCGCCAGGTCTTCCCGAACACCTTTGACGAGCACATGAAGATGGTGGCCCAGGGGCAGATCGACATCTCCTTCACCAACCCCTTCGTCTACATCCGGCTGGCCAAGCAGGGCGCACGCTGCTTCGCGCGCACCATCAAGTCCTCGGGCCGGGGCGAGTTCCACAGCGAAATCATCTGCCGCAGCGACAACCGCGCCCTCAAGACCCTGGCCGACTGCCGGGGCAGGCGCTGGATCGCCGTGGACCCGCTCTCGGCGGGCGGCTATCTGTTCGCCCTGGCGCACTTCCACGACCTCGGCATCGAGCGACGGGACTTCGCGGAGATCGCCTTTGCGCCCGGTCCGGGCGGCAAGCAGGAAAACGTGGTGCTGGCCGTGCTGGCTGGCAAGTACGACTTCGGCACCATCCGCGAGGGCACCCTCGACCTGCTGAAAGACCGCATCGACCTGGACCAGATCCGCATCCTGGCGCGCACCAAGGCCTACCCGGAGTGGCTCTTTGCCGCGCGCAAGGGCCTGGACGAGCGCATCGTGACCAAGATCGCCCAGGCCATGTTCGCCCTGGACGCGGCCAACCCGGAACACGCGGCCATCCTGGAAGCGGCGGGGCTAAAGAGCATCATCCCGGCCCAGGACCAGGACTTCGACCCGGTGCGCCAGCTGGTGCACAAGCTTGAGCTGGACTAGCCCGGCGGCCTGTATGCGGCTCATCTCCCGGCTCAAATTCCAGACCAAGATCAGCGTCGGCACCTTCCTCATCGTGGTGGCCGTGGCCCTGATGACCGCGGTTCCGGTGAGCCGCATGGCCTCGCGGGCCATCATCGCGGAGTCGCGCGGGCGCGGCCTGGCCCTGGCCGAGAACCTCTCCCTGCGCCTGGCCGACGCCATGCTGACCCAGGACCTCTTGCGCATGAAGACCATGGTCGACGAGCTGACGGCCGTGGGCGACGACACCGTGTACGCCTTTGTGCTCGACGATACCGGCGCGGTGCTGGCGCACACCTTCAAGAAGGGCTTCCCGGTGCAGCTCAAGGCGGCCAATGCCGCCGACGGCAAGGGCGCGAGCGTCCGGCTGCTGGATACCGGCGCGGAGCTGGTCTACGACTTCGCGGTGCCGGTGGTCATCTCGGGCCGGCGCTTCGGCACGGCGCGCCTCGGGCTCTCGCGCTCCCGGGCCGAGGCCGAGGTCAACAGCCTGCTGTTCACCTTCGGCGGGCTCTCCGTGGCGGCCATGGCTGCGGCGCTGCTGCTCAGCTCAATGTTCGCCCGGCGGGTGGCGCGGCGCATCAACCTGCTCAAGGAATACGCCCAGGAGGTCGTGCGCGGCAACCTGGACATCGAGACCACCTCGACACTCAAGCGCAACTGCTGGGAGATCATGCAATGCGGGCGCAGCCAGTGCCCGGCCTACGCCATGCCCCGGCACCGCTGCTGGCACATGCACGGCACCCTGTGCCCGGACTGCGCCCCGGCCGACGGCCAGGTCCGCAAATCCTGCGTGCGCTGCCCGGTGTTCCGCGCCAACGCTGGCGACGAGATCCAGGACCTGTCCGAGACCTTCGGCATCATGGCCTCGACCCTGAAACGGCAGATCGGCGCGCTGGGCCAGCAGCAGCAGCTCATGCGGACCATCCTCGACGCCACGCCGGACCTGGTCTGCCTGCTCGACGCACAGGGCCGCTTCCTGGCCGTGAACCGGGCCTATGCCGCCTTCCTGGGCCGGGGCGAAGCCGAGATCATCGGCCGCACCGAGGCCGACTTCTTTTCCCCGGACGAGAGCGCCGAACGCGCGGCCAAGAACCGGGCAGTGCTCTGCTCCGGCATGGGGAAGCAGGCCGAGATACGCGTCCACACCGCGCGCGGGGAGCAGTGGTTCCACGAGGTCAACGTGCCCGTGCGCGACGCCGCAGGCCAGGCCATGGGCGTGCTCAAGACCGCCCGCGACGTCACCGAGGTCAAGAGCATCGAGGAAAAGCTCCTGCAATCGCAGAAGATGGAGTCTCTGGGCAAGCTGGCCGGGGGCGTGGCGCACGAGATCAACACCCCGCTGGGCATCATCCTGGGCTATGCCCAGCTTTTGCAGGACGACGTGCCCGAGGGCGGCCAGATCAGCGAGGACCTCAGGATCATCGAGCGCCAGGCCAAGGTCTGCCGCAAGATCGTGGCCGATCTGCTCGGCTTCTCCCGCCAGCACGAGTCGAGCATGGTGCCCATGGATGTCAACGAATCCGTAAGCGACGTGGTGTCCCTGGTGCGGCACACCTTCGGCCTGGAGAAGGTCGCCCTGGAGCTGGACCTGGACGAGGCCCTGCCCGCCATCATCGGCGACCGGGAAAAAATGGGCCAGGTCTGGATGAACCTCTTGAACAACGCCCGCGACGCCATGCCCGGCGGCGGGGCCATCCGCATCCGCACCCGCAGGCGCGAGGCCGAGGGCGTGCTGGCCGTGTCCGTGGCCGACAGCGGCACGGGCATCAGCCCCGCGCATCTGGATAAGGTCTTTGATCCGTTCTTCAGCACCAAGGGCGTGGGCGAGGGCACGGGGCTCGGCCTGTCCGTGTCCTTCGGCATCGTGCAGAACCACGGCGGCACCATCGAGGTGCAGAGCCCGGCCCCGGCGGAGTTTCGGCCCGGCAGCGCAGATGGTTTGGACAGTGGAAAAAGGCCGGACGGCGGAAACGGCCCGGACGGCGGAAACGGGCCGGGCCGCGCGGGCACGGTGTTCCACGTGCTGCTGCCGCTGTCCTGCCCTGCCCCGGCCCCGGCAGCAGCGCCAATCTTCCCCGTGTAACCTGGAAAAGGAGCTGGCCATGGCCTCCATCATCGTCCTGGACGACGTCGCCGACGCGGCCATCATGATCAAGCGCATCCTGTCCCGCCAGGGCCACGCGGTGGAGGCCTTCACCGAGGAGCAGCAGGCCCTCGACTTCGCCCGCGAGAACCCGGTGGACCTGGCCATTCTGGACATCAAGCTGCTCAAGATGACCGGAGTCGAGGTGCTGGAGGAGCTGAAGAAGATCGCGCCCACGGTGAGGGCCATCATGCTCACCGGCTACCCCACCCTGGAGACGGCCAGGCAGGCCCTGGAGCTGGGGGCCAACGCCTACTGCGTCAAGCCCATCGACCGAAGCGAGCTGGAGTCCACTGTGGCGGCGGTCCTCAAAGCCTGACGGAGGCGGCCATGGGCCGATTGACGCAGACCCTCGCGCGCATCGGACAAAGGCTTTTCGCTCCGGGGGAGGCCCTGCGCCTGCGCTACGAGGCCTTCAAGGCCCTGCTGGCGGCGGACGAGAAGAGCCTGCTCCTGGTGGCCGAGCTGGAGGAGATCTTTGCCGGGGCGCGCCAGGTGGACCCGGCCAGGACGCGCTGGCTGTGCGGCCAGCTGTCCGGGGCCGTGGGCGAGGTGGTGGCGCGGCTGCTGGCCATGCGTCCCGGCGGACACGCTGGCCTGGCCGAGGCCCTGGCCAAGGTCCGCGCCGGGCTGGCCCAGCTGCTCCCGCCGCCAATGTCCATTGGCCCTGCCCAGCCCGAGGCGACGCCCCCCGGCCCCTTTGTGCTGCCCCTGGCCCAGGCCCTGGGCAGGCCCGAGGCCGCCGGGGGCAAGGCCGCCAACCTGGCCGCCGCGCACAGGGCCGGGCTCCGCGTGCCGCCGGGCCTGTTCGTCAGCACGGACGCCTTCCGGCATCTGCTGGCCTGCGGGAGCCTGCGGCCCCGCCTGGACCGCCTGCTGCGCCAGGTGGACCTTGCGCGGCCCGAGCGCATCGGTCCGTTGTGCGCCGGGCTGCAGGCCCTGGTGCTCGGGACCGCCGTGCCGGACGACCTGGCCCAGGCCCTGCGCGAGGCTGCGGCCAGCCCGGAGTTGGGCGGGGCGCGGCTGGCCGTGCGCAGCTCCGCCGTGGCCGAGGACGGGGTTTTCTCCTTTGCCGGGCAGTACGTGAGCGAGCTCAATGTCGAGCCCGCAGACATCGTGGACGCATACCGCCGCGTTGTGGCGGCCAAATATCGGCCCAGGGCCGTGACCTACCGCGTGCGCTGCGGCCTGCCCGACGAATCCGCGCCCATGGCCGTGCTCCTGCTGCCCATGATCGACGCCGTGGCCGCCGGGGTGCTGCACACCAGCGACAGCCGCGCTAGACAGCCCCAAAACCAGCCCCTGGGCCAGCCCGAAAAATGCCTGTCCGTCTATGCCCTGCCCGGCCTGGGCGACGCTCTGGTCTCCGGCGGGGCCCAGCCCCGCGTGGTGCGGCTGGCCCGGCGGCTGCCCGCGCAGATCCTGGAGCAGTCCGGCCCGGCGGACGTGCAGCTCGGCCTTTCCGCCCTGTCCGAACTCCTGCTGACCGGCCTGGTGCTGGAGTCCGTCTTTGGCCGCCCCCAGGAGGTGGAGTGGGCCCTGGACCGCGCGGACCGCATCTTTGTTCTGCAATCCCGCGCGTACAGCGAGACGTCAGAGCAGTCGGCCGGGCAGGAAGTGGTCTGGCCCGACGGATTGGGCGGACAGGGCGGGCTGGGCGGGCCGGGCGCAGCGGGCGAAACGGCTGGGGCTGGCGCGCTGCCGCTGGCCCAGGGCCTGGACCTCGTGGCTCCTGGCGTGGGCTGCGGGCCGGTCTTTCACCTCAAGGACGCGGCGGATGTTTTCCGCGTGCCCGCCGGGTGCGTGCTGGCCGTGGACAGCCTGACCCCGGCCCTGGCCCGTTGCGCCGACCGGGTTGCTGCGGTGGCCGCGCGCCTGGGCAGCCGGGCCAGCCACTTCGCCTCGGTGGCGCGGGAGTCCGGCCTGCCTGTGGTCTCCGGCCTGGCGCAGGGCCGCGCGCAGCTGCCCGAGGGCCTGCTCGTCACCGTGGACGCGGGCGCAGGAACAATCCTCGCCGGGTGCGCGGAGGCCCTGCTGGACGGCCCCCGGCGCAGGCAGACAGAGGAGCGCCAGCGCCTGGCCGAGCGCTTTGCGGCCCTGGCCCGGCAGACCTGCCACCTCTCGCTCACCAACCCCGAGGCCCCGGAGTTCGCCCCTGGGGGCTGCCTCTCGCTGCACGACCTGGTGCGCTACTGCCATGAAAAGGCCGTGGCCGAGATGGTCGGGCCCGTGGAGACCGGGGGCCCGGACACGCCAGGCCGGGGCCTGGGCCAGACCCGGCGGCTCGCCACGGACCTGCCGCTGGCGCTCTACCTGCTGGACCTGGGCGGCGGGCTGGAGATCCCGGCCAAGACCGGTCGCCAAGACGATATCCGGGCCGATATCCGGACAGATATCCGGGCAGACGCCATCGCCAGCGCGCCCATGCAGGCCCTGTGGCAGGGGCTGGCCTGCGCGGGCGAGGTCTGGCACGACCGGGGCTTCTGCTGCGACTGGCACGAGTTCGACCGCATCAGCGCCGGAATCTTCCGCAAGGACTCCCGCCTGCTGGCCAGCTACGCCCTCGTCTCCGCCGACTACCTGCACCTTCTGGTGCGCTTCGGCTATCACTTCGCCGTGCTGGACAGCCTGTGCGGCCCAAGGCCGGAGGCCAACTACGTCCACTTCCGCTTCAAGGGCGGCGGCGGCCTGCCGGAGCAGCGGCTGCTGCGCATCGGGTTCCTGTCCCGGGTGCTTTCCGGCAGCGGCTTTGTCCTGCGGGTCCGGGGCGACATGCTCGACGCCCGCCTGGCCCGGGCCGAGGCGGCGGAGGTCCGGCGCGTGCTGGTCCTGCTGGGCCGCCTGCTGGTGCGCACCCAGCGCATGGACATGGGCCTGGCCGACGAGGCCCAGGCCGAGGCCCTGGCCCAGGAATTTCTGGCCGTCTGCGGGGCTGCGTCGTGAGCGCGACCACGCACGGACATCCCGTGACCTGGGTCACGGACCACCTGGCCGTGGGGCCCGCGCCCATGTCCTTTGCCGCATTGGACGACCTGCGCGGCCAGGGCGTGCGGGCCATCCTGAACCTCTGCGCGGAGTTCACGGACCTGCACAGCATCGAGGCCAAGCACGGCTTCGAGGTCTACCACCTGCCCATCGAGGACGAGGAGGCCCCGGACCTGGCCGAGCTGGACAAGGCCCTGGACTGGCTGGACGAGGCCATCTACCTGGGCAAGAAGGTCTTCATCCACTGCCGCCACGGCATCGGCCGCACGGGCACGGTGCTCAACGCCTACATCTTGCGCCGAGGGCTGGGGCACCAGCGGGCCTGGCTCCGCTTGCGGCCCCTACGCGCCCAGCCGGCCAACTTTTGCCAGTGGCGCATGGTGCGGCGCTACGGCAAGGGGGCCGTGCCGCTCACCGTGCGCACCCCCAGCCTGGAGCACAAGAGCTTCCTGGACCTGGAGCCGTTCTTCAGCGACTACCAGGCCCTGGTCCGCCGGGTCGAGGACGCCTGTGCCGCGCAGCCTGCGCCCTTCATGCGCTGCGGACGGGAGCACGCGTGCTGCTGCGCCGAGGCCTTTGACCTGGCCCTGGTGGAGGCCGTGCACCTGAACGCGCGGATCAACGCCGAGCTGAGCCGGGCCGACAGGCAGGCGGCCATCGAGCGCTCGGCAAAGGGGCCGGGGATCTGTCCGCTGCTTCAGGAGGGGGCCTGCATGGCCTTTGACTTCCGGCCCCTGCGCTGCCGCCTCCACGATCTGCCCCAGGCCGAGGCCCGGCGACTGGAAGCGGAGCTGGCCCCCGCCCTGGACACGGCCTCGCGCGCGGTCCACCAGGCTCTGACCGGCCAGTTCCTGCCCGAGGGCTTTCCGCGCTTCAGCGTGGGCGAGGCCGTGTCCGGCCGGTATGTGCAGGTTTTTTTCAATTGGCAGCGGCAACAACGCTAGAACGTTCCTCTTTCGCGGCCAAACAGGGCCTGGCGGCACGCTCGCAGCACGGTCAGGCCCACTGTTCGCTTGGCAGATCGGCCCCAGGGGGGTACGGATAGGCCATGGATGTGGAAAATTAAGGCCCCAGGCGCCAAAACCTGCGGCTGGCATAGACGCGGCGGGACCTGCGATACCCGCCTTGGCCCGCCCCAACGGGCTGGCGCATTGCACAGCATCGCAAAGCATCGAAGGACGTGACATGAGCGAAAGCAATCTTGAGGTCGGATCGTATGTCCAGAACGTGAAAGCCCCGGACTGGGGCATCGGCAAGATTCTGGAACTGGGCAATGAGGGCAAGCGACGCGTGCTCTTTGAGTACGCCGGGCTGAAAAACATGCAGCCCCTGAACCTCAGCCCGTTCGATCCACCAGAAAACCATCCGCTGCTGCGCAGCATTTCCGCCGCCACGGACCTCACCGGGGTCAAGTCCTTCGTCGCCATGGAGGAGGAATTTACACGGCAATTCAAAAATGGCGGCTTTGAGGACCCGGAGTACATCAAGGAGGAGCGTTCCTACAAGCTCGAAGCGGCTGAGCAAATGCGCACCCAGTGCTCCAAGGAGAACCTGGAGGCGCTGCTCAAGGCTGGCGACTACGCGGAGATCTGCGAACGGGCGACGCGGCCGGTGGTGAAAACGAACCTCGTTTTTCTCATCGAAAAATTCACCCTGGCCGACGGCCTGAAGCGCGGACCCAAAAAACAGGAGCTTTTTGCCACCAGCTTTTATGCGCTGCTGCATGGCCCGGGCGAGATATCCGGGCGGTTCGACGCCTTTGTCGGAGCGCTGGAGGAACTGGGCGCCTGCAAGTGGCCCATCGCGACCTACCCCCTGTTTCTGATGGAGCCGGACCGCTATCCGTTCGTCAAGCCGCGCTACATCAAGGCGGCCGCCAAGGCCTACGCCTTTGACGTCCGGTACGACGTGCACCCCAGCTGGCAGAGCTACTCCAGCATCATGAACTTTGTGCACTATGTCGCTGGCGTGCTGGAGAACAGGGCCAAGCTCAAGCCGCGTGACCTCATCGATGTCCAGGGCTTCATCTGGTGTTCGCTGCAAGCAGCCATTGCGCCAAAGAAGAAGGCCGCGCCCGCCCCGTAAATAAAGAGCGGTTGTCCGCATGCTCCACGGAGATCGCCATGAGCACCTATGTTTACAAGGACCCGAACAAGAAGTTCGAGCTCGACATCACGGAGCTGCGCGGCTGTGTGCGTGTGACCCTGACGGACAAGGGCGTGACGGCCCAGCTGTGCACGGCGAAGAACCTGGAGGCGGCCTTTGAGTATGTCGCCACCATGTTCGCAACCGGCGGCAAGCCCGCGCCAAGGCGTGACGAGTGGGTGCAGCTGTAGGGGATGATCCGGCGCGGCGCTACGCCTTACCATTTCTGGGCCAAAAAGAAGGGACTTCGGCGCGCGCCGGGGTCCCTTCTTTCTTTATGGAGCAGTGAACATTGCGTCGGCGCCAACCACCACGCAAATGCAAAATAAATACAACGCGATTACGCCATGCGCCTATGGCATGGTAAAGACAGTTCACTGAAGCCGCTGCAAGCATCTCGAAATCACACCGGGTTGGCTCTGCAGTGCAATCAAGCAAGAGCAGGACGTGCCAAAGAATGGTGATCATCTTTTAAGAATACGCGCCTCCAGCGGAACAGGATCTTCATGTGTGCTGGAGCCGTCAAATAACATCACAGCTTCAGTCAGCAAATCATCAAGCAACTGTGTAAAAGTTGTAAGGGTAGCGGCTTGCTCCCACAAGAAGAAGGCCAACGATCCAGGCGTCGGGTTGACTTCGTTCAACCAGACCTCATTGCTTTGCGCATCTGCAATAAAATCAATGCGGGGCGCGCCTGTTCCGTCGACAACATCAAAAACCTGACATGCCCAACTCCGAATCTGTTGCTCAACGTGACTATCGATGGCTGGATTCACTTCGCGGGTCAAAGAGATCATTCCTTGACTTGATGCTGTTTTGACACCGTTCTTTCCGTTTTCGGAAAGATATTTTTGCTTAAAATCGAGCAAGTCTGAATGTCGCAATGGTTTCTCAATGGCAGAGGTCACTATGCCTTCTGGACCATTTCTCACTGAAATGTTCAGCTCATACGCATTGTCAACAAAAGGCTCCAAAATTACCTTGTTATCATAGGTGAAGATACGTGGCAGAACAGCTATAAGCTCATCGATGTTCGAAATTCGCGACACGCCAATGCTGCTTCCCATATGAGCTGGTTTAATGCAGACAGGGAATTTGACAGCACTTTTAATTTGTTCAATCTCCCTAGACCTCAGAAGAAGACCCTCAATGGGCTTTTTGACTACGTGACAACCCAAATGAGGCACGTTGATAGACTTCAAGAGTGATTTTGTAACGTCCTTGTCCATAAAAATGCTGCTCGCCATAGCTCTCATGCCAGCATAAGGGACACCTGCGGTTTCGAACACACCCTGGATGCTGCCGTCTTCACCAATCCGACCATGAAAGACCGGGAGCGCGATGTCTACTGTATAGTGTTTAGACGAACCGAATACTGATTTATGGACCGGGAATAATACTCCCTTATCCTTTGGGTCCAGGCTTAAACGTACCGGTGTGAGCTTTTTGCACATGGCCACATCTGGTATGTAGCAGCTTTTGTCAAACAATTGTTCGCCTACAAACCATGTCCCATCTCGACTGATGTATACAGGGAATGGATTATACTTGACGGTATCAATGGCGTGCAGCGCTTGCAAACCAGAAATAACGCTTATATCGTGCTCCGGAGATATTCCACCAAAGAACACTGCGACCCGTTTCTTGCTGCTCATACCTTTTACTCCCCACGGTACTTAAATTTCTGAACCTAATGCGAAAATGTTGCGCAGGAAGAAAGGATGCGAGGACGACACGGCAGAAGACATATCGCCAGGAAAATACCCATAAAAACTAATCCGATAAAAGCACAATCGAAACCAATATACTTTGACAATAAAAATTAGCACAATCCGAAAGCGAAAAGAACATTACAAAATGAATTTTGACTCATAGATGTCTGGAAGATCATTTTCCAATAAAACTGCATCACCAAGCGTAACGTTTCTACTAATCCAGGCCTCTGCTTCCTTAAAAGTATTACAAAGTACAACATCTTGCTCGGCGGAACGATTACCCTGAAAAGCTTCAATAAATGAGGGAATCCTGCGCGGGCAAACAGCAACCAAAATATCGACGTAATTTACTGAGAGCGCCCCCAACTGCGCGTGTTCTTCCACATGGGTTTGGCCAAGTTCAACAAGGCCTGGTGTAACTAATATTCGACGGCCCTTTCCATCCGCCATAACATGCAGCAACTCTAATGCAGAACGAAAGCCGATGGGGTTAGAGTTGTACGCGTCATCAATCAATACAACGCCTGGCGTGTATTGCTTTACCTCAAGTCTGTGCGCAATCTGAGGCATACTTGTCAAGGCGTGAATGATGTCGACAGGATTATAGCCCAAAGAACAGGCTGCGCCAAAGGCAATGGCAGCATTCATCGCATGGTGAAGGCCGAATAGGGAGATATCAAAAGAGTAACGGTTCTTGCCATGCAACAATTCTATTGAAAGTCCTTTGAGCGATTGCGTGACATTCGAAAGCTGAATATCACCTCGATCTACTCCGCATACTATTATCTTATCCTTGCAATCCCTTTCTAGCGATGAGAACGGAGGGAGACTCAGAACATCTTCTTGAGTTATAACAATCCCACCGGTCTTTAAAACAAAATCGACCAATTCATATTTGGCTTTTGCGACAGTATCTATAGATTTGAAACGCTCCAGATGTGCTGAACCAATGTTTGTAACAATGGCAAGTTGAGGCGGAGTCAGTTTACAAATCCGCGCAATAGAACCAATGCCATAAGCCCCCATCTCAACGATGAAAAATTTATGCTTCCTTTCAAGTTTCGTTCTGATCACTCTAGAAATGCCCATTGCCGTATTAACGCTTCCGGGCGTAATCAATGTTGGGGAAAAACAATCGAGCACATGACCGAGAATATGCTTTACCGATGTTTTTCCATATGAACCCGTTATACCAACAATATGTGGCGAAAGGTTCTTTACTTTCTTAGAGGCTTCAGACCAAAATTTCTTTTGGATGCGAGACTCCAAAGGAATGAGGAGAGTGTTTCCGACAATAAGCAGCAAGGGCTGAACGTGAATCAGTGCCAATATAGCCAAAGTTGAAAAAGCCCGATATGTGACAAATATTCCAATTGAAAGTGACACAACGTACGAAATAAGCAGTATTCGTTTGACACGGTCGGTAATTGCAAGCTTCTTTTTCGCAGATACCCTTGGGTCTTTCTCGTGTATGGATACACCAAGAAGGATCACAGCGTATGCGCTGTATGGAGCGAAGTGGCTGCTCCTCAAGAAAAACAAGACACAAGCTGTAATCACCACAAGCGATGTGCCGATCATGTCAATCACAAAGTGGTAGAGTATCCATTTGAAAAATCGGACATTGTCATATTCTTCTTGTTGAAAAATATGAATATACGTCAGCGATCGTTTGAACATAAAGAAAAAGAATGCGGCAAGAAACACGATCTTCCAAATCATAGCGAACACTCTTTCATAAAATGCAACAGATGATGGCGAAGTTGGTGCATGCCATCCGACAGAATATCAACGTGGCCAAAATGAGGCAACCGGACAAGTGTTGCTCTTCGGAAGAGCTTTGAAAATGCATCGCCCATTGAGACAGGCGTTTCGGTGTCCATTTCACCGTATACCAGGAACACAGGGCATTCCACTGTCTTGGCCACATCAGACAAGTCTTCTCTGATCACTGCTGAAAATATCGGACGCATGGGGCCAGCTGTCGCGTAATCACGGCTGCCAAAGTATGCTCCGAGCTTTTCACGAAGTGCTGTGGTCGGCACGATCCTTTTCAAAAGCTTGTACGTGAAGATCTTGCTTTTAATTTTTGCCGATCCAAGGATGCTTCTTTTAATCGGCAATCCTGCTGCACCGATCAGAAACAGCCCATCGATCAATTCAGGGTAATGTGCGGCCAGTTGAATGCCTACTCTGCACCCAAAAGAATGCCCTACCCATACTCTTGACTGCTTTGGAACCGTTTGCAGCCAGCTGGCGACATGATCAGCGTACTGGCGGGTTCCCCATACTGACGAAGGCATTGGACTGCTTCCAAAACCTGGGAAATCGAGCAATATATTTGAATATTTTCGCGAGAAAAAATCTGCCAAGGGAGCCAAAGCGCTGTGTGTATGCATCCATCCATGCCCCCACACCAGTTGCGTTGTGTTGTCACTTGAGGGAAGTCCAAGGGATCGATAGGACAACGGATGTCCCATAGTGGAAACTTCGTTCATCATCTCAGACCGTCAGCCCTAGCTGAGACATTATATCCTCTTCTTTTCGGTGCATCAATCGCGTGATTAGTGTAATGGCGAGGAAAGCCAGTAACTACGCGCTGCAGTGCACCACAATCGTAATGTGCTGACGCGTTTGCATTGAACAGCCTGGCGGATTCAAGCTTTTTCCGACAAGTACAGGGCGCATCCTCACTCGACGTTATACCTAGCCTTCCCTTACACACTTCTGCTGCACCTACAGGACAAAGAATCCCGCGAGCGCAACAGCGCCATCCAATAATTCCATCTCATCGGTCCACTGGCTGGAGCGTCAGGACATCATGACGGATTTGATAAATAATGAGCATCAAGGCAGTTGCAAAGCAGGTTTCTTTGCACATATTTCTATATTCACTTTCAAATTTCTGGAAAGCTTCTTCCGAAGAACCCCCTTGTGCATCATGACACAGCCTACGCAATCCGCAGAGGCATCTCCAACGAATCCTGAATCAGCTCATGCTTTTCCAGGCATGACCGAACAAGCAGTTCTCACAACCCGCTCAGACCGTAACTCACACGCACGCCAGTATAGGCTGCGGCGGCTCTGCACTTGAAATTTTCTAGCCTCCTCCCTGGCCCCTGTCAACAATGCCATATTGGGCGCATACCCGTTGATGTGCCACGATACTTAGACTTACCCAGGGGAGAGCCGGTGACCCTACCCCGCCGAGTATACCAACCGTAAGTTTGGGCTCTGGCCGGTCTGGTTTTCCTCATTCATGGCTCTTCCGTATTCCTCTGGGGCCAATCCGCCAAGCGATGTGTGGGGTCGGGCAGTGTTGTAGTCCTGCCGCCAGGTTTCGATGATGTCCCTGGCCTCGGCCATGGACCGGAACGCGTGGGCGTTCAGGCACTCCTCGCGGAACCGGCCGTTGAAGCTCTCCACATGCCCGTTCTCCATGGGCCTGCCGGGCCGGATGAACTCCAGATGCACTCCGGCGTTGGACGCCTACTGGTCCAGGGCCTTGCCCGTGAACTCCGGCCCGTTGTCGCTGCGCAGGTGCTTCGGGCATTCGCCGCGCAGGC
>Ga0118677_10000985_pt1 | contig 61237 bp, 53 predicted proteins | sample AliMusrvi5mmetaG_FD_86154 | JGI IMG/M metagenome (GOLD analysis project Ga0118677, IMG submission 86154) | reverse complement strand
GAACCAGGCGGCACAGTGTCTGGGACTGTGCAACCATGGAACACGCGACAATAGGGGCAACGCACTGGCCGCCTGGGTTGAACAATGGCGCGCCACGCTGCAATCCGCTACCACCTGAAGAACTATGCTTTGTGCTGCCCGCTGAAACCAGCAGGCAGCATCCACAGCGCCCATGGAAACCACGCATGAACACCGAGAACACTGAAACCATCCCCGGCTCTGAAACCGAAACCGTTGCCGTAGCACAAACCGCAGCCAGCACCGCGACACCGGACGAGGGAACAGCAGCGCCCAAGATCTTCATGCGCACCATCAAGAGCTTTATCCGACGTGCCGGGCGCACCACGGCAGGCCAGGCCAAAGCCTTTGAAGTGCTGGGGCCGCAATACCTGGTGCCCTACCAGGCCAGCCTGCTGGACCTGCAGGCGCCCTTTGCCAACGCCACGGCCACGCCCGAAGAGGCAGCAGCGCAGGCCGCGAGACCCACTGTGCTGGAAATCGGCTTTGGCATGGGCGAGGCCACGGCCCATATTGCCACCGTGCTGCCGGACACCAATTTCTTGTGCTGCGAGGTGCACGAGCCCGGCGTGGGCGCCCTGCTCAAGCGCATAGGCGAACGCGAAATAGCCAACATCCGCATCTGCGCCCATGACGCGGTGGAGGTGATAGACCAGATGCTGCCGCTCTCCAGCCTGGACGGCGTGCACATCTTCTTTCCTGACCCCTGGCACAAGACCAAGCACAACAAGCGCCGATTGATCCAAGCGGGTCTGGTCGCCAAGCTGGCCGCGCGTCTGAAGCCCGGCGGCTATCTGCATTGCGCCACCGACTGGCAGCCCTATGCGGAACAAATCCTGGCCGTATTGAGCGCCGAGCCCCAACTGCGCAACCGCGCCCTGATCAGCCACCCGCAGTTGGAGGGCTATGCGCCCAAGCCGCTATACCGGCCGCTCACCAAGTTCGAGAACCGCGGCATCCGCCTGGGGCATGGCGTCTGGGATGTGGTGTTCGAGCGCGTTTAGCAATTGGCACGCTACCGCCCCAACCCGCCGCCGGCACGCGATGGGCTCAATCCCAGTTGTGTGACGGTGGCTGCAGGGGACTGGGCCACAGCGCTGGAGTTTTTTTGCCAGCGCTTTGACAAGGTGGCAAGCAGCGACTGGAATGACCGCTTTGCCGCCGGTGATGTGGTGGCTGAGGATGGCGCATTGGTGCGCGCCGATTCGCTGTTGAACAAGGGCCAGCGCCTCTACTACTTTCGCAACGTGCCAGACGAACCGCACATCCCGTTCCAGGAGCGCATCCTGCACCAGGACGATCACCTGCTGGTGGTGGACAAGCCGCACTTTTTGCCGATCATCCCCAGCGGAAAATACGTGCGTGAGACCCTGCTGGTGCGCCTGGGAAAGACCCTGAACAGCAGCACGCTGGCGCCAATTCACCGCTTAGACCGCGACACTGCCGGCATCGTGCTGTTCTCGCTCCAGCCCGCCACGCGCAACGCCTATGCGGCACTTTTTCGCGAGCATGTGGTGAGCAAGACCTACCACGCCATCGCGCGCTGGAACCCGGAATTGAGCTGGCCGATGCAGCGCCACACCCGCATTGCCATAGGGGAACATTTCATGCAACAGGCCGAGGTCGAAGGTGTGCCCAATGCACTCACCACCATCCGCCCACTGCTGCACGACGACGAACTCGCACTGTATGAACTCAAGCCCGTGAACGGCCAGCGCCACCAGCTGCGCGTACACATGAACGCCCTGGGCCTGCCGATTTTGAACGACGGCATCTACCCCGTTCTCACGCCCGAGGGCAGCGCCCAATTTGAAAACCCGCTGCAACTGCTGGCCAAGGCCATTGCCTTTACCGACCCCTTGAGTGGCGAAGCCCGCTGCTTTGAAAGCACCCTGCGTTTGAGCGCACTGTCGACATTACAAAAAGATTCGCCTTGACCTTCTCCATCCCCACCCCCGCCGATCTGTCGGCACATGCGCTGCACACTTTCGAGAAGATGCTGCAGACCACTCCCGCCTTCAAGATCCGCGAAGGCCAGCACGCCATGGCCGAGTGCGTGGCCGACACCCTGTCAAAGGCCGATCTGGGCGAGTGCGCAGCACCCGCCAAGGCGATTGCCGTGATCCAGGCCGGCACCGGCGTGGGCAAGAGTGCCGCCTACCTCAGCACGGCCGTCAGCATGGCACTGGAGCGCAAGACCCGCGTGCTGATTTCGACTGCCACCGTGGCCCTGCAAGAGCAGCTGATGAGCAAAGACCTGCCGGCCCTTGCCGCCGCCATGGACAAGCCCTTCGTCTACGCCCTGGCCAAGGGCCGCGGCCGCTATGTCTGCAAGGTCAAGCTGGACCGGCTTGCCGGGACCGGCAGCGGTGAGGAAGACATGTTCGAGGAAGACTTCCCAGTGGCGGCCCTGTCCACCGCATCGCAGCAGGCCATAGAAGAGCGCCGCATCCATCTCTACGAGCACATGGCCAACGTGCTCTCCAGCGGCAGCTGGAACGGCGACCGCGACACCTTGGCGCAGGCCCCGGACGGCAGCGACTGGGCTGGGGTGGCAGCCGAGCGCCACACCTGCACCGCGCGCCACTGCCCCAAGTACAAGGAATGCAGCTACTACAACGCCCGCACCCGCCTCGCAGAAGCGAATGTCATCGTGGCCAACCACGACCTGGTGCTGGCCACGCTGGGCCTCAAAACCCTGCCCGATCTGGACAGCTGCCTGGTGGTGTTTGACGAGGGTCACCACCTACCAGCCGTGGCCCTGGACCAGTTCGCAAGCAGCATGGACCTGAGCAATATGCGCTGGCTGGACAAACTGCCCAAAGCCATGCAGGACGTGGCGGGCAAGCTGCATCTGCACCTGGGCGAAGACGTGACCACGGTCTGCTCACAGCTGCGCACCGTGCTCACGCAAGCTCAAAAACTGGTGATGGACATGGTGCACGACAGCACCGCCGGATCGGACGGCACGCTGCGCTTTCCGAACGGCGAGCTGCCAGACACATTGGTCGACCCGATGACGCAAATCGCGGCCCAGGCCACCGGCCTGGCCAAGAGCCTGGAAGCGCTGGGGGTGGATGTGAAGGCCATTGCCAAGGACGACCCATCGCAGGCCGTGCTGTGCGCCCAGCTCTACGCCAAGCTCGGCGCCATCGCCCCGCGCCTGAACAGCGTGGCCGAGACCGCCCAGCTGCTGCTGGAGCATGGTGATCAGCCCTTGGCCAAATGGCTCAAGGCCGAGACCGAGGGCGGGTTCCTGAACCTGACGGCGCACGCCAGCCCCATGGTGCCGGGCGATCTGCTGCGCCAGTTTTTGTGGAGCCAGGTGCGCGGCGCCATCATCACCTCGGCGTCACTCACCAGCTGCGGCAGCTTCGATTACTTTTTGCAGGAAGCGGGCCTCAGTGGCAACCGCAATGTGACGACGCTGGAAGTCTCCAGCCCCTTCAACTACACGACCCAAGGCACGCTGACGGTGGTGCACACCCGCGCCGAACCCAAGCAGGCCGATGCATACACCGCCGAGATGGTGGCTTTGCTGATGACCGACCTGAAAGACGTGCAGCACGGCGCGCTGGCCCTGTTCACCTCACGCGCTCAGATGCGCAGCGCAACCCAAGCGCTGTCGGGCGAACTACTGGACGCGGTGTTGGTGCAGGGCACGCTGTCGCGCACCCGCCTGCTGGCATCGCACAGCGCCCGGGTAGAGGCCGGCCTGCCCAGTATCTTGTTTGGTCTACAGTCTTTTGGCGAGGGCCTGGATCTGCCGGGCCTGCTGTGCGAAACCGTGTTTATCTGCAAGCTACCCTTTGCGCCACCGAGCGAACCGGTGGACGAGGCGCGCGCCGAATGGCTGCGCAAGATGGGCCGCGACCCGTTCAGCGAACTGGTCATCCCCGCCACCGCCATCAAGCTCTTGCAATGGACCGGCCGGGCCATCCGCACCGAGGAAGACCAGGCCCATGTGATCTGCTACGACAAGCGCCTGCAGTTGCAGAGCTACGGCAAGCGCATGCTCAACGGCCTGCCGCCGTATGCGGTGAAGATGCGGGTCGCTTAAACAGACGCCTCAAATTCGCGCCGTATTTCCTGCAACTGCTCAGGCTTCAGGCGGTTGCCGTACTGGGCCACCACTGTTGCGGCCGCGCCATTGGCCAAGCGTGCGGCCTGTGCATGGCTGTAGCCGTGGGTCACGGCGAACAGGAAGGCGCCGGCAAACATGTCGCCCGCGCCATTGGTGTCAATTGCCCTGACCTCGGCCGCTGGCACCGCCGTCTGCTGCTCACCTTCAATCACCAGACAACCCTTGGGGCCGCGCGTCAGGCACACGACCCGTGCCAGCTTGGACACGGCGGCGACGATGGTCTCGAAGTCGGTGCTGGCGCACCAGACCTGCGCCTCTTCCTCGTTGCAGAACAGGTAGTCCAGGTCGTTGCCGACCATGGCCTCCAGCCCTGCGCGGCAGAAGTTAATCATGCTCATGTCGCTGAGCGTGGTGGCCAGCGCAACACCCGCCTCCTTGGCTAATGCGCGGCCCTTCAGCGCGGCGTCCAATCCTGTTGGCGAGGCCGACAAATAGCCTTCCATGTAATAGACCTTGGACTTGGCAATGTCCTTGGCGTGCAGCGCTGTGTGGTCGATGTCGGCGGTGGCGCCCAAAAAGGTGCTCATGCTGCGCTCGGCGTCGGGCGTCACCATCACCATGCAGATGCCGGTCTGGCCTTCGGGAAAGGGGCTGTGCGACAGGTTGGTGGCCACGCCATTGGCCAGCAGATCCTGGTGAAAAAAGGCACCCAGTTCATCGTCGGCCACGCGGCAGGAATAAAAGGCTTTTCCACCCAGCTGCGCCAGCGCCACCGCCGTGTTTGCGGCCGAGCCACCACCGGTGCGGCGGCTGTGCAGGCCCTGCACACCGGCCAGCAAGTGGGCACGGCGCTCGGCGTCAATCAACGTCATGTGGCGCTTTTCCACGCCCAGGGCCTGCAGTTGCGCCTCAGACACTTCGTATTCGGAGTCCACCAAGGCGTTGCCAATGGCGTAGAGGTCGTAATGGGACATGGATTTCCTAAAAGGGATCGGATTACTGCTCGACGAAGGCGCGCTCGACGACAAAGTCGCCGGGGCTGGTGGTGCTGCCTTCGGAGTAGCCGCGCTTCTCCAGAATCACCTTCAGGTCCTTGAGCAGGCCGGGGGAGCCACAGATCATGACGCGGTCGGTCAAGGGGTCGAGCTTGGGCAGGCCCAGATCGGCCTGCATCTTGCCGGACTCGATCAGGTCGGTAATACGGCCCTGGTTGCGAAAGGGTTCGCGCGTGACCGTGGGGTAGTAAAGCATTTGCTCGCTCACCATCTCACCCAGGAATTCGTGGTCGGGCAGTTCGTGCATGAAGTAGTCGTGGTAGGCCAGTTCCTTGACCTCGCGCACGCCGTGCACCACGATGACTTTTTCGAAACGCTCATAGGTGGCCGGATCACGCGCCACGCTCAGAAAAGGCGCCAGACCGGTGCCGCTGCCCAGCAGGTACAGGTTTTTGCCGGGCAGCAGGTAGTCGATCAAGAGCGTGCCGGTGGGCTTCTTGCCGACCACAATTTTGTCGCCGACCTGGATGTGCTGCAGTTGCGAGGTCAGCGGGCCATCCTGCACCTTGATGCTGAGGAACTCCAGATGCTCCTCGTAATTGGCGCTGGCGATGCTATAGGCGCGCAGCAACGGTTTGCCATTGGGCTGGCGCAAACCGATCATGGTGAAGTGTCCATTTGAAAACCGCAGCGCGGGGTCGCGGGTGGTCGTGAAACTGAACAGGCGATCTGTCCAGTGATGTACGCTTAATACGGTTTCATCCAAAAATGCACTCATGGGGGCCTTGCTATGGTTCAAAGCTGCGCTGCAGCAAACCGTATAGTGTAAAAGGTTGGCCTGCCAAGATCTGGCATAAGCTTAGACACCAAACAAATTTGTACCTGCATTGCGACATGTCAACCTTGAACACCCCCCCCGAACCCTTGTTGGTGGCCTGCCTTTGCGCCCAGTGGTGTGGCACCTGCAAGGACTACGCATCCCTGTTTCAAGGGCTACAGGCCGATTTTCCGGGCGCGACCTTCCGCTGGATAGACATTGAGGACGAATCCGATCTGGTGGACCCGATCGAGGTGGAGAACTTCCCTACGCTGCTGATTGCCAGCGGTGACCAGGCCCGATTCTTCGGAACGATCACGCCGCATATCGAAACCTTGAAGCGCTTGATCCAATCGCACCAAGGCAACACCGGCCCGAGCCGGCTGTCAGCGGAGGTGCAGGCGCTCACGCAGAGGTTAGCGATGCAGGGCAGCCAAGCCGCGGTCTAGCTGTGTGCCGCCAGCAGATTCTTGTACACGCCACAACCCACAAACAGGTCATCGACCAGGAGCACGTAAGACATCTTGGACTGCACCCCGCCGGTCGCTGGGTTGGTGATGTCGTACTCCACCCAGCCCGGCTCGTAGTTCACCTGGGCGATGATGGTTTGCAGCAGGCCCGCGCCATCGATACCGGCAATATCCTGCACCCTGCTGCCGACCTTGGCCGGGTTGCCGCCAAAGGCCAGATAGGCACCGCTTTTATCGAGCGCGAAGACATACATGTCCCGGTCATGAAAACCCTGGGCCGGGTCGGTCAGATCACGCAAAAAACTGTCCCTGGAGCCCCGGCTTCTATGCGCCAAGGCGCGCTCCACCAAGGACCTCGCCTCCTCGGGTGAGCCCTGCAGCAGCTGGAACATGGCTACCGAATCAACCAGGGTGGTGGCGCGCATTTCCATGTCATCGGCCTTGCCCACGGCGTGGCCCACCATTTGCGCATTGCGCTGGGTAATCTCGTCCAATTGGCGCACCGCGGATGTGATCTCGCTCAGGCCCGCGCTTTGCTCGGCACTGGAGGCCGAGATTTGCGACATGCTTGAAGCCACATCGCGGATGCCGGTCACAATTTCGGTGATGGTGGCACCCGCTGCGTGGATGCCATGCACGCTGGCGGCGATCTGGGTAGATGAAGCGCTGATCAGTTGCCGGATTTCCTTGCTGGATGCCGCCGAACGCTGGGCCAGAGAACGCACCTCGGTGGCCACTACCGCAAAGCCACGCCCGGTCTCGCCTGCGCGGGCCGCTTCCACCGCCGCATTCAAGGCCAGAATATTGGTTTGGAAGGCCAGGCCGTCGATGACGCCGACGATTTCATCCATGCGCTTGGCGCTGGCCTGAATGGCCTCCACCGATGCCACCGCCTGCGCCATGGTGGCGGCACCGCGCACCGCCACATCGCGCACCTCACCGGCTCGCCCATTGGCACCACCGGCCGTTCCGGCATTGACTTGCACCGCCGACGAAAGTTCTTGCACGCTGGCGGCGGTCTGCTCCAGATTGGCGGCCTGCTGCTCGGTGCGGTCGGATAAGTCCTGGCTGTCGCGCGCCAGGCTCTGGCTGGCATAGGCCACAAAGGCCGCGTTGCTGCGCACATTGGCCACCATGGCCGACACGGTGCTGCCCAGCCGCCCCACGGCGGTCAGCACTTGGCCGAGTTCATCCCGGCTGCGCGCCAAGGCGGTGTGGCGCAAATCGCCGGCAACCATGCGGTCCACCACCTGCACCATTTGCCCGATATCCTGCGTCACGCTCCAATAGAAGGCCGCCAACAGATACAGCAGCACGGCCGCGTCCAGGCCGCACAGGCCCACCACCACTTCAAACGCTGCCTTAGGCTCGGTGCCGACAAAAAATGCCCACAGCACCACCAAGATCGGCATGGCTGAGAGCAAGCCAATCAGCGTGATCTTGTTCGAAAAAGAAAGCCTGCGCATCACGGCCACGCCCGAACTCATCACGCCTGTTGCTTGCATTTAATTTTTCCCAATTCGACCGCTTTTTCAGCAGTTCACTAGTCCCCTGGGGCATGCTTTACCACGTAACTGACTATCTGTTGACAGCGTAACAAATGCATGAATAGGAGCTCAAAAGGCCGCTTTTTTAGACAAAATGCCAATCAGAGCTTGGCCGTCACCCAGGCCAGCACGGTGTCCAGCGCATCGCCCAGCTTGGCGGGCTCGGTGCCACCGGCCATGGCCATGTCGGGCTTGCCGCCGCCCTTGCCGCCCACCTGCGCTGCGACAAAGTTGGCGAGTTCACCGGCCTTGACCTTGGCCGTGGTGTCGGCCGTGACACCAGCGGCGATCTGCACCTTGTCACCATCGACGCAGGCCAACAGAATCACGGCGGTCTTGAGCTTGTCTTTGAGCTTGTCCATGGTGTCGCGCAAGGTCTTGGTGTCGGCACCGGCCAAGCGCGCCACCAGCACCTTGACGCCGTTGACAGCCACCGCGCTGTTGACCAACTCATCGCCCTTGACCGAGGCCAGCTTGCCCTTGGCGGCAGTCAGTTCTTTTTCCAGATCGCGCACCAACGCCATCAGGCTGACCACACGGCTCGGCACTTCGCTATTGGTCACGCGCAGCGTGCCGGCCACGCCACCCAGCGTGGCTTCCATACCCTGCACGTAATCGAGTGCCACCAAGCCGGTGACGGCCTCCACGCGGCGCACACCCGCAGCCACGCCGCCCTCGGACGTGATGCTGAAGAAGCCGATATCGCCGGTGGCCTTGACGTGAGTGCCGCCGCACAGTTCGGTGGTGGTGCCGATGTCCAGCACGCGCACGATCTCGCCGTATTTCTCGCCGAACAGCATCATGGCGCCGGTTTGCTTGGCGTCTTCGATGCCCATCAGGCGCGACTGGGTGGGCGCGTTGGCCAGGATTTCGGTGTTCACCAAAGCCTCGATTTCGCGGATCTGCGCGTCGGTGACGGGAGCGTTGTGGGTGAAGTCGAAGCGGGTCTTCTCGGCATCCACCAGACTGCCCTTTTGCTGCACATGCTCGCCCAGCACCAGGCGCAGGGCCTTGTGCATCAAGTGGGTGACGGAGTGGTTGCGCATGGAGGCCGCGCGCACGGCGGCGTCCACATGGGCGGTGACGGTGTCGCCCACGGCCAGGGTGCCAGACTTGACTGCACCATGGTGGCCGAACACGTCGGACTTGATCTTTTGCGTATCAAGCACCTCAAACAGAGACACGTCGCTGAAGATGGAACCCACGTCACCGACCTGGCCGCCGCTCTCGGCGTAAAAGGGCGTGCTGTCCAGCACCACGATGCCGCTCTGGCCCGCCTTCAGCTCGGCCACCGGTGTGCCCTCAGAATACAGCGCCAGCACCTTGGCGGTTTGCGTCAACTGCTCGTAGCCGACGAAGGTGTTGCTATTCCCCGTGTACTCCAGCGCCTTGTCCATCTTGAACTTGCCAGCGGCGCGGCCCTTGGCCTTTTGCGCTTCCATGGCGGCATGGAAACCTGTCGCATCCACTTCGACACCGGCTTCGCGGCAGACGTCGGCCGACAGGTCCAGCGGAAAACCATAGGTATCGTGCAGCTTGAAGGCCACATCACCGGGCAGCAGCTTGGCGCCGTCCTTCAGGGCCTCTTCCAGAATTTCCATGCCGGTGGCCAAAGTCTCGAAGAAGCGCTCTTCTTCGACGCGCAGCACCTCGGTGATGCGCTTCTCGTCGGCGCGCAGCTTGGGGTAGGCCTCGCCCATCAGAACCACCAGGTCCGCCACCAGCTTGTGGAAGAAAGGCGTCTTCTTGCCCAGCTTGTAGCCGTGGCGGATGGCGCGGCGCACGATGCGGCGCTGCACATAGCCGCGGCCTTCATTGGATGGAATCACGCCGTCGCTCACCAGGAAGGCGGTGGCGCGGATGTGGTCGGCAATCACGCGCAAGGATTTGTTGCCCAGGTCGGCCTCACCGGTCTCGCGCGATGCGGCCTTGATCAGCGCGTCAAACAGGTCGATCTCGTAGTTGCTGTGCACGTGCTGCAGGATGGCGGCCAGGCGCTCCAGGCCCATGCCGGTGTCCACGCAGGGGGCGGGCAACGGGGTCACAGCGCCGGCCTCGTCCATGTTGAACTGCATGAACACGTTGTTCCAGATCTCGATGAAGCGGTCGCCGTCTTCTTCAGGGCTGCCGGGAGGGCCGCCGGGAATGTGGTCGCCGTGGTCGTAGAAGATTTCCGAGCAGGGGCCGCAAGGCCCTGTATCGGCCATCATCCAGAAGTTGTCGCTCTTGTAGCGTCCGCCCTTGTTGTCGCCGATGCGGATCACGCGCTCGGGCGGCAGACCAATGACCTTGGTCCAGATGTCGTAGGCCTCGTCGTCTTCCTCGTAAACGGTGGCCAGCAGGCGCTCCTTGGGCAGCTTGTAAACCTCGGTCAGCAGTTCCCAGGCCCAGAGCAGGCTCTCTTGCTTGAAGTAGTCGCCAAAGCTCCAGTTGCCCAACATTTCGAAGAAGGTGTGGTGGCGCGCGGTGTAGCCCACATTTTCCAGATCGTTGTGCTTGCCGCCGGCGCGCAGGCAGGCCTGCACCGAAGTAGCGCGCACATAGGAACGTTTGTCAGTGCCCAGGAACACGTCCTTGAACTGAACCATGCCGGAGTTGGTGAACATCAGCGTCGGGTCATTGCCGGGAACGAGCGGGCTGCTCGCCACCACGGTGTGGCCCTTGGAGGCAAAGAAGTCTAAGAAGGTCTTGCGGATGTCGGCAACGCTCATTACAGGCTGGGTCATGTCTTGGCTTTTTTGTGCAGGTTCAACGGGCGCCAGAGGCGGCTAATCTCTGATTATCGTTTAGACGCAAATTGGCTAGCGCAGCTTTGTGTACGCCGCTGCCATTGGCGGTAGATGGTTCTATGTTGGCTTGTGTACGCCGCTGCCAGCGGGGTAGATGCTTCCGTCCGTGTCCCCCGCCCGCTTAAGCGGGCTCCTCCTTTACCTACCGGAATCATCCACCCCACTGTCATCGGCAGCCTGCTCGGTTGGCATGCGATGACCCGATAACCAACATCCAATGCATTTCTACCGCCGCGCGCTCACTATGCAGGCAGACGCAGGACGGCGTGGCGCTTCGCTTCGGTAGGTAAAAGAGGAGCCCACGCAGTGGGCGGGGGACACGGACGAAGCGGAGTGCCATGGCGGCCTGTGTCTCAAAGTTGCCGAGGCCAGACGTGTCTGAATAGGTGAGTGCCACAACGGGCTGGGATTTGCAGTGACCTGGTACAAAAGTGCCTGAGCGCCAACTTATCCTGCGTCCTTCAACTCCACCAAAAACCGCTGCACTGCCTCGTCCTGCGACCAGGCCACGTTGAAGCGCAGCCAGGGGCTGGGCTCCAGGTCCACCGAAAACAAATGGCCGGGCCCCAGCAAAATGTCCTGCTCGGCCGCCTTGTAGGCCAGCTCAGCGGCATTCTGCACGGCGGGATGGCGGGCCCACAAAAACATGCCGGCCTTGGGCTCGGTAAACAGCTCGAAGCCGGCTGCCAACAATTGACTGGCCAGCAACTGTTGGGCCCGCGCCAAGCGGTCCTTCAAGGTCTTGATGTGCTTGCGCCAGCGCCCGTCGATCAGCGCGCCATAGGCCAGGCGCTCGGTGAACTCGGAACTGGTCAGGCCGGACAGCATCTTCAGACGCGCCAGCTCATCCAGCAGCACCGGCCCCGCAGCCATGTAGCCGACGCGAATATTGGGCGAAATGGTCTTCGAAAAACTGCCAATGTAGATCACCCGCTTGAGCTGATCCAGACTGGCAAGCGAAGGATGGGCCTGCGGGTCCAGGTCGGCATAGATGTCGTTTTCCACCACCACAAAGTCGTACTTCTCGGCCAGTTGCAGCACCCGATGCAGTTGCGAGAGCGAGGCCGTGGAGCCGGTGGGGCTATGCAGGCGCGGCTGGGTAAAGAACACCTTGGGCCGGTGCTGGGCGATGCGTTGCTCCAGCAGCTCCAGGTCATAGCCGCTGGGCGTTCGTGGTGCACCAATCAACTTCGCACCCAAAAAGCGCAGCGAGAACAACAAATTGGCATAGCCCGGCTCGTCCACCAGAACGGTGTCGCCCGCACGCACTAGGTTGCGGGCCGAAAGATCCATGGCCTGGCTGGAGCCTTGGGTCAGCAGCACCTGGTCGGCGCTGAGCACGATCTCGCGCGCGGCCAGGTTGTCGCGCACCAACTGGCGCAGCGGCAAAAAACCGCGGGGCTCACCATAGCCGCCCATCTCCACGTCGGCCGCCAAGAGCGCGCGCTGGCTGCGCTTGAGGCCATCGCCAAACAACCAATCGCCAGGCAACCAGCCGCAGCCGGGCTTGTTGTGCAGCTTGCGGTTCTCAAAGATGCGCGACAGGTACCACATGGAGTCAAAGCTGTACTGGGTTCCCGCGCCCACCAAGGTGGTGCCTGCCGCACCACGACTGCGCACAAAAAAACCAGAATGCGCCTGCGACTGCAAGTAGCCCAGCGCCACGAGGCGGTCATAGGCGTCCACCACCGTATAGACACTGACGCCATGAGCATGGGCGAACTGCCGAATCGACGGCGCCTTGGCCCCGGCGCGCAACGAACCATCCTCCACCATCAGGCGAAAACCGCCCACAATTTGGGTCACTAAAGGGGTGGAGGATTGGGGATCAACAACAAACATGGAGGGTTAAGGCTAGCAAGAACGGTGCCGAAAAGCGAGGGTTAATCTGTACTGGTTGCGAGGCCTGCACAGTGCATCCGAATCAGGCTGTCATCTGTATATGTTAGCCCCAAGAAGCCGGCCCTAAAGTCGCGCCTTCACCGCAGACCGGACCCGGACTGCAGCACCGAATAAACACCAGGAGTTTTCCGAATGCAACGCGACGCACATTTCACCAACGCAGCCCTGTTCGCCCGTCGTGAGGCCGCCATTCCGCGCGGCGTCGGACACAGCCACCAGGTGTTTATTGCCAAGGGCCTGAACGCCGAAATCTGGGACGTGGAAGGCCGCCGCTACATCGACTTTGCCGGTGGCATTGCCGTGCTCAACACCGGCCACTGCAACCCCGCCATCATTGCTGCCGTCAAGGCCCAACTCGACCAATACACCCACACCTGCTTCCAGGTGCTGCCCTATGAGCCCTACGTGGAACTGGCCGAGCGCATCAATGAAAAGGCCCCTGGCGACTTTGCCAAAAAGACCCTGTTCTTGACCACCGGCTCCGAGGCGGTGGAAAACGCCATCAAGATTGCCCGCGCCCACACTGGCCGCAGCGGCGTGATCTGCTTTGGTGGCGGCTACCACGGCCGCACCCTGCTGACCCTGGCCATGACTGGCAAGGTGGCGCCCTACAAAACCGGCTTTGGCCCCTTCCCGGCCGAAATCTTCCATGCCACCTTCCCCAATGCCTTGCATGGCGTGACGGTGGACGACTCGATCGCCTCTGTGGAGGCCATCTTCAAGAATGACATCGAGGCCCGTCGCGTGGCCGCCATCATCCTGGAGCCGGTGCAAGGCGAAGGCGGCTTCCATGTGGCGCCCAAGGAGCTGCTGCAGCGCCTGCGCGTTCTGTGCGACACCCACGGCATTTTGCTGATCTGCGACGAGGTGCAAACCGGCGCCGGACGCACCGGCACCTGGTTTGCCGTGGAGCAAAGCGGTGTGGCGCCGGATCTGATCACCATGGCCAAGTCCATGGCCGGTGGCTTTCCGATTTCTGCCGTGGTAGGCCGCGCCGAGGTGATGGATGCTGCGGGCCCCGGTGGCCTGGGCGGCACCTATGCCGGCAGCCCGCTTGCCTGCGCCGCAGCCCTCGCCGTGCTGGACATTTTTGAGAAAGAAAACCTGCTGCAGCGCAGTGTGGAGGTGGGCGTGCGCCTGACGGCTGGCCTGAAGGCGATTGCCGCCAAACACCAGGCGATTGGCGATGTGCGCGGCCTGGGCGCCATGGTCGCCATCGAGCTGTTCAAGAACGGTGACATCAAGCAACCCGACGCAGACTTGGCCAAGCGCATCACGGCAGAAGCCACCCAGCGCGGCCTGATCCTGCTGACCTGCGGCACCTACGGCAACGTGATCCGGGTGCTGGTTCCGCTGACCGCCAGCGACGCGATTCTGGACGAAGGTCTGGGCATGATCGCGGCCAGCTTTGACGCAGTCGCCTGATAGACCGGACCCATGAGCGCGCCCCAAACCCTCATCAGCTTCACCGGCGTTGAAAAAACCTACGATGGCAAAAACCTGGTGGTTCGTGATCTAAACCTGAACATCCGGCAGGGCGAGTTTCTCTCGCTGCTGGGGCCGTCGGGGTCGGGCAAGACCACCACGCTGATGATGCTGGCCGGGTTTGAGTCGCCCACCGCCGGCGAGATCAGCCTCAAGGGCGTGCCCATCACGCGCACACCGCCGCACAAGCGCAACTTCGGCATGGTGTTTCAAGATTACGCGCTGTTCCCGCACATGACGGTGGCCGACAACATTGCCTACCCGCTGACGGTGCGCAAGGTGTCTGCTTCCGACCAAGCCACCAAGGTCAAGCGCGCACTCGACATGGTGCAACTCGGTGCCATGGGCGACCGCTTTCCCGGCCAGCTCTCCGGCGGCCAACGTCAACGCGTGGCACTGGCCCGCGCCCTGGTGTTTGACCCGCAGCTGGTGCTGATGGACGAGCCACTGGGCGCGCTGGACAAGCAGCTGCGCGAGCACATGCAGATCGAATTGAAGGAACTGCACCGTCGTTTGGGCGTGACCTTTGTCTATGTGACGCACGACCAATCCGAGGCGCTGACCATGTCCGACCGCGTGGCGGTATTTCACGACGGCCTGATCCAGCAGATCGACGGCGTGGAGCGCCTGTACGAGACGCCGGTGAACCGCTTTGTCGCCGGCTTTGTCGGCGACAGCACGGTGCTGAATGGCCAGATTGAAGCCGTGAACGGCAAGGCCTGCACGCTGCGCCTGCCCAATGGCGTGCAGCTGCAAGGCGTCAACGTCAACCAGGCCGAGGTCGGCGACAGCGTGCAATGCGGCGTGCGGCCCGAGCGGCTGCAGGTGGCGCAAAGCGCTGGTCCCAACACCTTGGAAGCCCGCATGCTGGACCTGATTTATTTTGGCGACCACCTGCGCGTGCGCTGCGAGGTGGCAGGCCAGGAGCCCGCCACCATCAAGATGGCGCTGGCCCATGCCGCCCTGCCCCAACCCGGCCAGACCTTCCAGGTCTATGCCCCACCCGAACACCTGCGTGTGTACCGCTGAACCTCAGCATTTCAACTCTCTGCCCCTAAAGGAACTGTCGATGAAACTCAAGCCCTTGCTGATTGCCCTTGCTGGCGTTCTGGCCCTGCCCGTGCTAGCTCAAAGCACGCTGACCGTGGTGAACTTTGGTGGTGCCAATGGTGGCGCGCAAAAGATTGCCTATTTCGAACCGTTTGAGAAGACCGGCACCAAAATCGTCGGCGTGGAATACAACGGTGAGCAGGCCAAGATCAAGGCCATGGTCGAAGCCAAGAAGGTTTCCTGGGACGTCGTCGAAGTGGAAAGCCCGGATGTGAATCGCGGCTGCGACGAAGGTCTGTTTGAAAAAATGGACTGGTCCAAGCTGGCTCCCAAGAGCGACTTTCAAGCCGCTGCCGTGAACGAATGCGGCGTGGGCGCCTTTGTCTGGTCCACCGTCATGGCCTACAACGCCGACAAGCTCAAGACCGCTCCCGTGACCTGGGGCGACTTCTGGGACACCAAGAAGTTCCCCGGCAAGCGCGGCATGCGCAAGGGCCCGCGTTACAACCTCGAATTCGCGCTGATGGCCGACGGCGTGGCACCGGCTGACGTCTACAAGGTGCTGGCCACCAAGGACGGTGCGGACCGTGCCTTCAAGAAGATGACCGAACTCAAGCCCAACATCCAGTTCTGGGAAGCCGGTGCCCAGCCGCCCCAGTTCCTGGTGGCCGGTGACGTCGTCATGACCACCGCCTACAACGGCCGCATCGACGCCGCCCAGCGCGAGGGCAAGAACCTGGCGATTACCTGGACCGGTGGCATTTACGACCTGGACTACTGGGTCATGCCCAAGGGCACGCCCAACAAGGACCTGGCCATGAAGTTCATCGCCATGGCCACCAACCCCACCGAGCAGGCCGAGTACACCAAGCACATCTCCTACGGACCGACCAACAACAAGGCTCTGGCCAAGATCGACCCCAAGATTCTGGCCCTGCTGCCCACCTCGGCTGCCAACAGCAAGACCGCCTTGCAGTTCAACATCACGTTCTGGGCCGACCAGGGTGAGGCGCTGGAAAAGCGGTTTGCCGCCTGGGCAGCACAGTAATCGCGCAGTAGAGCAGGGACTGACCATGAGCGCAACGCTTGATATGACTTCACTGGCCGCCCGCTTGGGGCGGGTGGAGCGGCGCAAACGTGTGCGCGCCATGGCCCTGACCCTGCCGCTGCTGGTGTTCCTGGCGCTCACCTTTCTGGTGCCGCTGGGCGCCCTGCTGGTGCGCGCTGTGGAAAACCCCGAGGTGGCTGACACCCTGGTGCACACCGGCAAAGCCCTCTCCGGCTGGGATCGCAAAGCGCTTCCACCGGACGAGGTCTTTCAGGCATTGGTCACCGACCTGAATGCGATGCCTGAGACCGCGCAGGCCGGTGTGCTGGCGCGGCGTTTGAATACCGAGGTCAGCGGCGCCCGCTCGCTGATCATGAATACCTACCGTGCCAAGCTGGACATTGCGTCCCTGAGCGCGGCCCAGGTCAAAGACAAACTGCTGGAGCAGGACGCCCGCTGGGCCGAGCTGCCCTATTGGCTGGCGATAGCCAAGAACAGCTCGCGCTGGACGCCCGATTACCTGCTGACCTCGCTGGATTTGAAACGCGATGCCCAGGGCGACATCGTCAAAGTAGGGCCCGAGGAGGCCGCCTTCAGCGCCATCCTCTTGCGCACCTTTAGCATCAGCGCGGTGGTGACCCTGGTCTGCATACTGATCGGCTATCCGCTGGCCTTTTGGCTGTCCACCCTGAGTGCACGCCGCGCCAACCTGATGATGATTTTGGTGCTCTTGCCGTTCTGGACCTCGGTGCTGGTGCGCATTGCCGCCTGGATCGTGCTGCTGCAGACCAATGGCCTGGTCAACCGTTTTTTGATGTTCACCGGCCTCACCGACAGCCCGGTGCCGCTGCTGTTCAACCGCCTGGGCGTCATCATTGCCATGGTCCACATCCTCCTGCCCTTCATGATCCTGCCCTTGTTCAGCGTGATGAAGTCGGTGCCACCCAACTTTGTGCGCGCCGCCGTCTCGCTGGGCAGCTCACCACTTGCCGCGTTCTTTCGCATTTATGTGCCGCAGACCTATCCCGGCATTGCCGCTGGCGGCCTCTTGGTGTTCATCACCTCGATTGGCTACTACGTGACACCGGCCCTGCTGGGCGGTGCGGGTGACCAGATGCTGAGCTATTACGTGGCGCAATACACCAATGTGGAAATCAACTGGGGCATGGCCTGCGCGCTGGGTTCGGTGCTGCTGATCACCACGTTGGCCCTGTACACCGTGTACCGCCGTTTTGGCAAAGCCGAACTCAGCCTCGGCTAAACAAGCGGACCCGCCAAACCTTATGCGCCCTTCTCAATTCCCCGCCTACTTCAAGCTCGCCGACAAGCTCGGCTGGTACGGCCTGCGCGTGCTCTGTGGCGCGGTGCTGCTGTTCCTGCTCACCCCCATTCTGGTAATCATCCCGCTGTCGTTCAGCAACTCGTCCTTTCTGGCCTACCCGATTCCGGGCTGGTCGCTGCGCTGGTACCAGGAGCTGTTTGCCTCCAGCGACTGGGCGCGTGCCACCAAGAATAGCTTTATCGTCGCCCCGCTTGCCACGCTGATTGCCACGGCCCTGGGCACGCTGGCCGCAGTGGGTCTGGCGCGCGTGCAGTTCTTCGGCAAGGGCCTGATCACCGGCCTGCTGATTGCGCCCATGGTGGTGCCCATCGTGGTGGTGGGCGTGAGCACCTATCTGTTCTTTGCCAAGATCGGCCTCTCGGACTCTTACACCGGTCTGGTGCTGGTGCACGCCGCGCTGGGCGCGCCGTTTGTGCTGACCACGGTGCTGGCCACGCTGCAGAGCTTCAACCAGAACCTGGTCAAGGCCAGCCTGAGTCTGGGTGCGGGTCCGCTGCAAACCTTTTTCCGCGTCACGCTGCCGGTGATTGCGCCGGGCGTCATCTCGGGCGCGCTGTTTGCCTTTGCCACGTCCTTTGACGAGGTGGTGGTGACCCTGTTCCTGGCCGGGCCTGAGCAGACCACCTTGCCGCGCCAGATGTTCACCGGCATCCGCGAAAACATCTCGCCCACCATTGCCGCCGTAGCCACGCTGCTGATTTTGTTCACCGCCTCCCTGATGGGTGCGCTGGAATGGCTCAGGGGCCGCGTCAAATGAGCTTCAACCAACCGCTGGGCGGCAACGCCATGCCGCGCTTTGGCGGCCTGGCCAGCATGATGCGCCTGCCGGTCGTGGACTCAGCCGTGGGGCTGGACGTGGGCTTCATTGGCGTGCCGCTGGACATTGGCACCAGCCACCGGCCCGGCACGCGTTTTGGTCCGCGCCAGATACGCGCCGAGTCCACGCTAATTCGCCCCTACAACATGGCCACCGGGGCCGCTCCCTTTGACACGCTGCAGGTGGCCGACCTGGGCGACGTGGCCATCAATACCTACAACCTGCAAAAGTCGGTGGAGATCATCGAGCGCCACTACCAGCCCATCGTCGATGCCGGCTGCAAACCGCTCACCTTAGGTGGCGACCACACCATCGTGCTGCCGATTCTGCGGGCCATGGCGGCTAAGCATGGGCCGGTGGCGCTGGTGCATGTAGACGCCCATGCCGACGTCAACGACGACATGTTTGGTGAGCGCATTGCCCACGGCACGCCGTTCCGCCGCGCCGTGGAAGAAGGTCTGCTGCAATGCGACAAGGTCTGGCAGATCGGGCTACGCGGCAGCGGCTATTCGGCCGAAGACTTCGACTGGCCGCGACAGCAGGGCTTTACCGTGGTGCAGGCGCATGAGGTCTGGTACCAATCGCTGGCCCCGCTGATGCAGCGTGTGCGCGAAGCAATAGGCACCGCGCCCTGCTACCTGAGCTTTGACATCGACGGCATTGACCCCTCCTTTGCCGGTGGCACGGGCACTCCCGAAGTCGGCGGCCTGACGGTGCCGCAGGCGCTGGAAATCATCCGCGGCTGCCGAGGCCTGAATCTGGTGGGTGGCGATCTGGTGGAGGTCTCTCCGCCTTACGATACCTCCGGCAACACCGCGCTGCTGGGAGCCAACCTGCTCTACGAGATGCTGTGCGTGCTGCCCGGCGTGGCCTACCGCTGATGCGCTGCAATCCACAAAAAGCCGTTACTCTTCACCCTTCAACGCCCCGCCAAGGGGCACTCGCTCAACACCAGGAAGACACCCCATGGACATGAAGACATCTCCCCTCTCTTTGCTCAAAGACCCCAGCCTGCTCAAGACCGACGCCCTGATCAACGGCCAATGGGTGAGCGGCAGCTCACGCTTTGACGTGCTGGACCCGTCCAACGGCCACAAGCTGGTCGATGTGGCCAACCTCGGCGCAGCCGACGCCGACGAGGCAATAGCCGCCGCCAACGCCGCCTGGCCGGCCTGGAAGGCCAAGACCGCCAAGGAGCGCAGCATCATCCTGCGCAAGTGGTTTGATTTGCTGATGGCCAACCAGGAAGACCTGGGGCGCATCATGACCGCCGAGCAAGGCAAGCCCTTTGGTGAAGCCAAGGGCGAAGTGGCCTATGGCGCCAGCTTTGTGGAGTGGTTTGCGGAAGAAGCCAAGCGCGTCAACGGCGAGACCCTGCCCCAGTTCGACAACAACCGCCGCCTGATGGTGATCAAGCAGCCCATAGGCGTTTGCGCCGCCATCACCCCCTGGAACTTTCCGCTCGCCATGATCACCCGCAAGGTGGCGCCTGCATTGGCCGCCGGTTGCACCGTGATCATCAAGCCCGCCGAACTCACGCCACTGACGGCCCTGGCCGCCGCCGAGCTGGCCATGCGCGCCGGCATCCCCGCCGGTGTGCTCAACATGCTCAGCGCCGACGCCGACAACTCGATTGCCATTGGCAAGGTCATCTGCGCCAGCGACGTGGTGCGCCACCTGAGCTTTACCGGCTCCACCGAAGTCGGCCGCATTTTGATCCGCCAGTGCGCCGACACCGTCAAGAAGCTGTCGCTGGAGCTGGGCGGCAACGCGCCCTTCATCGTGTTTGACGATGCCGACATCGACTCGGCCGTGGAAGGCGCCTTGGCAAGCAAGTACCGCAACGCCGGCCAGACCTGCGTCTGCGCCAATCGCTTCTATGTGCAGGAAGGCGTCTACGACGCTTTTGTCGCCAAGTTCACCGCCAAGGTCCGGGCCATGAAGGTCGGCAACGGCTTTGAAGAAGGCGTGATGCAGGGCCCGCTGATCGAGGACGCGGCCATCGCCAAGGTCAAGCGCCATGTGGCGGACGCCATCGCCAAGGGCGGCAAGGTGGAAACCGGCGGCAATGCCCTGACCGGCCAGTTCTTCGAGCCCACCGTCATCTCCGGCGCCACTGCCGACATGCTATGCGCCAAGGAAGAAACCTTTGGCCCCTTCGCGCCGGTGTTCCAATTCAAGACCGAGCAGGAAGCTGTTGATGCTGCCAACAACACCGAGTTCGGCCTGGCCAGCTACTTCTACAGCCGCGACATAGGCCGTATCCACCGCGTGGGTGAGGCACTGGAATACGGCATGGTCGGCATCAATGTGGGCATTCTGGCGACCGAGCACGTGCCCTTTGGTGGCGTCAAGCAGTCGGGCCTGGGCCGTGAGGGTTCACACTTCGGCATGGACGACTATGTCGAAATCAAGTATCTGTGCATTGGCGACATCCTGAAGTAAGCCTTGCCGAATGGCCTGCGGCGGCGCGGGCACAATGCCGATCGGAACTGACAGCGCTTGGCCGCTGTCATAATTAGCAAGGAAAATGCCTGCTGTGACCAGGGTGACGGCGCGCCTTTTATACTTTCAATTACCAGGGTTTCCTCGCGGTGAAGTACATCCACAGCTTCAAATTCAAGCTGATTGCCATTGGAGTGATTCTGGTGGTTGCGGGTAGCACCGCGCGCTACCTGCTGATCGAAAAGACCATGAAAGATGGCATCAAGGACGTGGTCAACTCACAGCAACTCTCGCTCGCAAGCTATGTGGCACAGGACATTGAACACAAGGTACTGACCAGGCGCCAGGTCTTGACCAAGTTGGCTGGAGATATGCCGCTATCCCTGCTGCACAACCCGGCGCGCATGGAGCTTTGGCTGCGGGCACAGACCACCGCCCTCAACCTGTTTCCCGCAGGGCTGGTGTTGATAAACGCGCAAGGCAAGTCCGCCGTGGCGGACTATCCGGTCGTGGTGGGCCGCAGACAGCTTGACTTCAATGACCGGGACTGGTTTGTCGCAGCGCGCGACGGCGCCGCATTTGGGGTTGGAAAACCCACGATCGGACGGGCCGTTCAAGAGGCTGTGGTCAACATGGCCGTGCCCGTGCACGACGGCCAGCAACACGTGGTGGCGGTGCTGATGGGCGTGACGCCGCTGGCAGCGCCGGGCTTTCTGGACCTGGTGGAGACAGGTAGAGTGGGCAAGACTGGCGGACTGCTGCTGATCTCGCCTAAGGACCAAATTTTCGTCACCGCCAGCGACGCCGACATGCGCCTCAAGCCCTTGCCGCCAGCGGGTGTCAACCCTCTGCATGACCAGGCCATGGCCGGCTGGCGCGGCGCCGGTTTGACGCACAACGCCCTTGGCGAAGAAGAGCTTTCTGCGGTGGTCAGCGTGCCCAGCGCCCACTGGTTTGTGGTTGCGCGCACACCCAGCGCCGAGGCCTTTCAAGCGATGAACGCGCTGCAGGAAGCCATAGTGCATGGCAGTCTGAAGGTCAGTGCGGCGCTGGTCATGGTGTTGGTGCTGATGCTGAGCTATGTGTTCCGTCCCTTGAAGCAAGCAGCGCAGCAGATGCGCGCCATGGCGGATGGCGACACCGCCCTGGCGCATTTGTCGGTGGTGCGCCAGGACGAGGTGGGCGCCATGGTGAGCAGCTTCAATGAACTGGTCGACAAACTGCTGGCCTCTGAATCCCGCATGCGCTATCTGGCCCATCACGATGCGTTGACCAGCCTGCCCAATCGCATGGCGTTTCAGCAAAACCTGGCGCAAAGCGTGGCACTGGCGGACCGCCAGCAGGCCAGCCTGGCCCTGCTGTTTATAGACCTGGACGGTTTCAAAAGCATCAACGACAACTTTGGCCACGCCATCGGAGACCAGCTCCTAGTGCAGGTGGCGGCGCGCCTGCGCGCCTGTGTGCGCGCCTCCGACATGGTGGGGCGTCTGGGTGGCGACGAATTTGTGCTGCTGCTGACCGACAAGCCCAACGCACAGCAAGCGGCCCAGGTTGCCGACAAGGTGATTTCAGCCATCGGCAGGCCGTTTCAGGTTTCCGACGCACAAGCGGTTTTGGGTGCCAGCGTGGGCATCGCACTGTATCCGGACCATGCGCGCACGGCAGACCAATTGCTAATCGTTGCCGACACCGCCATGTATGCGGCCAAGCGCGCGGGTGGCGCAAGCTACCAGCACGCAAGCTGATTCATTCAAGGTTCTTCCGTCTGTTCCCGCGACACCCTAGCGGTGCCCTGCAAGCCGACGCTTGCCAAATAACCCTTTCAAATTGAATGTCATGCCATTTGCAGCCCAGACAATATTTGTCTAGGCATGCAATAATTTGGGCATGACCAAGAAAAGCCAAAAATGCATCTTCTACCGGGCCGAAAGCTACAACCCGGAAGACAGCGTGGGCTATCTGATGCGCCAGATTCTGAACATGGTCAGTCATGAGATCGAGCGCCAACTGGCCCACACCGAGCTCACCAATGCCCAGTGGATTCCCCTCTTCAAACTGTTTAGCGGCCAAGCATCCACCGTAGCTGAGTTAGCGCGCCAATGCCATCTGGATGGCGGCGCCATGACGCGCACACTGGACCGACTGGAAGCCAAGGGTCTGTGCAAACGGGTGCGCTCCGAGACCGACCGGCGCGTGGTAAACATCGAAATCACAGCGGCGGGCACCCGCGCTGCCAGCGACATTCCCGAGATCCTGAGCGGCGTGCAAAACGCCCACCTGAGCGGCTTCAGCTCCGAAGAATTCCAGACCCTGCGCGACTACCTGCGCCGCATATTGAACAACGCCCAAACCATTGCAGACCATAGCCATGACACCACCCCTTCCAGCGCAGCCCCCCATGCAGCCATCTGACACCCGGTTTTTTGCCGCCCGCACCGCCCGCCTGGCACTCAGTGGCTTGGCACTGGCCACACTGGCCGCCTGTGCCAACTTCTCCGGTATTGAACCGACAGCCAAACCGCTGGATGCCGGCACTCTGGGTCTTAAAAATCTGGACGCCAGCAAAGACGCGGAGCACGTCGCCACCGACAGCGACTGGTGGTTGGGCTTTGGCGACAGCCAGCTCAATGCGCTGGTGCAAAAGGCTTTGCAGGACAATCCCGGCCTAAAGACCACGCAGGCGCGGCTGCTGCGCGCCCAGGCTGCCAGCGCTTTTGTGAAGGCAGCGGACGGCGTGCAGATGAACGCAGAGGCCGATCTAACCCGGCAGCTGTTTTCGGCCAACAACATCTACCCGCCGCCCTATGGCGGCTCGGTACTGGAAAGCGGAAACTTACAAGCCACTGCGAGCTGGGAACTGGACTTCTTTGGCAAAAACCAGGCGGCGCTGGACGCAGCCCTGGGCCAGACCAAGGCCACCGAGGCGGATGTGCAAGCCGCCCGAGGTCTGCTGGCAGCCAATGTGACTCGCAATTATTTCCAACTGGTGCGGCTGCAAGCGCAGCTCGTCCTGGCGCAACGCATGCTTGAGCAACGCACTTCCATTCAGCAGCTGGTAAAGAACCGCGTGGACGCCGGGCTAGACACCGCGCTCGAGCTGCAACAGGCGGCCAGCGCCCTGCCCGATGCCCGGCTGCAGATTGAGATATTGAAAGAGCAGCAAGCCCTCACGCTCAACGCCATGGCGGCGCTGACGGCCCAACCGGTGTTTGCTCTGAAGCTGGACTTGCCGGTGCTGGACAACATAACCGGTGTGCGCGTGGCCCAGTCCATGCCGCTGGATCTGCTGGGCCGCCGCTCCGACATCGCTGCCGCACGCTGGCGTGTGGAAGCCGCGCTGAAAGATGTGGATTCCGCCAAGGCAGAGTTCTACCCCAACATCAATGTGGTGGCCTTTGCCGGGCTCAACAGCATCGGCTTTGACAAACTCCTCAAGAGCGACAGCGAGCAATGGGGCGTGGGCCCGGCCATTCGCCTGCCTTTGTTTGATGGTGGGCGCCTGCGTGCCAAGCTGCGTGGCAAAACCGCCGAGCTGGACTCGGCGATTGAGAGCTACAACAGCCAGGTGCTGGAGGCCGTGCATGAGGTGGCCGACCGCATCAGTTCCAGCCAGGCCGTGCGCCGCCAACAGGTGCAGCAAGGTGCTGCCCAAGCCGCGACGGAAACCGCCTACGCCATCGCCCTGCAGCGCTACCAGGCCGGGCTGGGCAATTACCTGAATGTGCTGAGCGCAGAAGCTCCGGTGCTGGCACAGCGCCGCCAAGGCGTCGATTTGGCCGCCCGTGCACTCGACACGCAGGTGCAAATCCTGCACGCCATTTGCGGTGACTTGACTCAAGCGACCCCGAACTGATACGCGCCAAACTCGCGCACAACCATCCTCACCGAATACCCAAAAAGCACCGACACCATGAACACAACCGCTACCCCCGTAACTCCACAAACTCCCGCAGCCCCCAACACCAAACGCGCCAAGGCGCTCAAGGGCGTCGCCCTCGTGGTGCTCCTGGGCCTGGCCTATGGCGGCTACGAGTGGTACCTGGGCCGCCACGAGGAGGCCACCGACAACGCCTATGTGCAAGGCAACGTGGTGCAGATCACGCCCCAGGTCGGCGGCACTGTCACCGCCATCTTTGCCGACGACACCGACTTTGTGAAGGCCGGTCAGGCCCTGGTGCAACTCGACCCGGCCGATGCCAAGGTGGCGATGGACCAGGCCGAGGCCAATCTCGCGCAAGCCGTGCGCCAGGTGCGCAGCCTGTATGCCAATAACAGCACCCTGGGTGCTCAAATAACGGTGCGTGAGTCCGACATCGCCCGCGCCAAGACCGAGCTGGCCCGCGCCACCGATGACCTGAATCGCCGCCAGTCGCTGGTCGGCAATGGAGCCGTTTCCAAGGAAGAACTCAATCATGCCCAGTCGCAAGTGGCAGCCGCACAAAACGCGCTGAGCGCGGCACAGGCCGGTGTGACGGCGGCGCGTGAGCAACTCAGCAGCAACCAGACCCTGACCGAAGGCACGAACATCGCGTCCTACCCCAGCGTGATGGCCGCTGCCGCCAAGCTGCGCGAAGCCTATCTGGCGCTGCACCGTGCCGCCCTGCCCGCGCCGGTGGATGGCTATGTGGCCAAGCGCACCGTGCAACTCGGCCAGCGCGTCGCCGCAGGCGCCCCGCTGATGTCGCTGATCCCGCTCAACCAGCTCTGGGTCGATGCCAACTTCAAGGAAGTGCAACTGCGCAATATCCGCATTGGCCAGCCGGTGTCGATGACCGCCGACGTCTACGGCAGGAAGATGGAATACAAGGGAGTGGTGGCCGGTTTGGGTGCGGGCACGGGCGCAGCATTCGCCCTGCTGCCGGCGCAAAACGCCACCGGCAACTGGATCAAGGTAGTGCAGCGCGTGCCGGTGCGCATTGCGCTGGACCCGCAGCAACTGCTGCAAAGCCCGCTGCGTGTGGGCCTGTCGATGGAAGCCACAGTGGATATCAGTGACCAGAGCGGCAAGTCGCTGTCCGAAGCGGCCCACCCGACATCGTCCGTGCAAACCGAGGTCTACGCTGCCATGGACAAGGGCGCCAGCGACGCGGTGCAAAAAATCATCGCCGCCAATGCAGGCAAGCGCTAAGACGCCGCCAATCTGCCCAGCCACAGCCTAGCCATGTCTGCACCCGCCCATATTGCCCACCCGCCGCTGCAAGGTTCGGCCCGCTTGTGGGGCACGATTGCGCTCTCGGCGGCCACCTTCATGAACGTGCTGGACTCGTCCATCGCCAACGTGTCGCTGCCGGCCATTGCCGGCGACCTGGGCGTCAGCCCCAACCAGGGCACCTGGGTCATCACCAGCTTTGGTGTGGCCAACGCCATTGCCCTGCCACTCACCGGCTGGCTGTCGCAACGCTTTGGCCAGGTGCGCCTGTTCACCATGAGCGTGCTGCTGTTTGTGATATCCAGCTGGCTGTGCGGCCTGGCGCCCAATATGAGCACGTTGATTGCCATGCGGGCACTGCAAGGCTTTGTGGCAGGGCCCATGATGCCGCTGGCGCAGACCCTGCTGCTGTCGAGCTATCCACCGGCCATGGCCGGTATGGCGATGGCACTGTGGGCCATGACCACCCTGGTGGCGCCGGTGATGGGGCCGGTGCTGGGCGGCTGGATCACCGACCATACGCACTGGGGCTGGATCTTCTTTATCAACATCCCGGTCGGCATTGCTGCGGCGTCGCTGACCTGGACGCTGTACCACAAGCGTGAGACCCAGATCCGCAAGCTGCCCATCGACAGCACCGGACTGGCCTTGCTGGTGGTGGCCGTGAGCGCGCTGCAAATCATGCTCGACAAGGGCAAGGAGCTGGACTGGTTCCAGTCGCCCGAGGTCACAGCGCTGGCCATCGTGTCGGTCATAGGCTTTGCCTTTCTCATCGCCTGGGAGCTCACCGATGACCATCCCGTGGTGGAACTGCGGCTGCTGAAAATCCGCAACTTCTGGACCGGCACCCTGTCGATGACCGTGGCCTACAGCCTGTTCATGGGCAACCTGGTGCTGCTGCCACTGTGGCTGCAACAGTTCATGGGCTACACGTCCACCCAGGCCGGCATGCTGATGGCGCCGGTGGGCCTGTTTGCCATCATCCTGTCGCCGGTGATTGGAAAAAACATGCACCGCATGGATCCGCGCGTGCTGGCCAGTTTCGCGTTTGTGGTGTTCTCGCTGGTGCTGTGGATGCGCTCCAATTTCAACACCCAAGCCGACTTCGGCACGCTGATGATTCCCACCATCATCCAGGGCATTGCGCTGGCCTGCTTCTTCATTCCGCTGACCACCCTGATTCTGGGCGGCGTGGCACCGGCGCAAATTGCCTCGGCCTCGGGCCTGTCGAGTTTTGCGCGGATTGTGGGCGGCTCCTTCGGCACCTCGATTGCCGTGAGCGTCTGGCAGGACCGCGCTGCCATGCACCATGCGCAGCTCGCCGAGTTGATCAACCGCGGCAGTGTGGCCACCAACGCCACGCTGGCCAACTTCTCCGCAGTCGGCATGGGCACCGAGCAAAGCCTGTCGCAGATCAACCGCCTGATCGACCAGCAAGCCTTTATGCTGGCCGCCAATGACGTGTTCTACGGCTCGGCGGTGATTTTTCTGCTGCTGATTCCGCTGGTATGGCTGTCGCACCCGCACAAGACTGCGGCGCGCGGATCGGCCGATGCGGCTGCCGGAGCGCATTAAGCGAGCTTCATCCCAAATTAAAAAGGGCTAGCCTCTCGCGAAGCTAGCCCTTTTTGAACATCAGGCAGCCGGTAGCAGCAGGCCCTTGGCTCAAGCCTCAGGGCTTGGCCGCCTTTTGCTTCTTCATCTTCTCAAAGTACGCGACGTTTTCGGCGGCTGTCTTGAACGGCTGTTTAGCTTCAATCCGGGCCTTGATGGAATCGTAGGCAGCGCCATCGATGACGCTATAGCTCAGCAGCCAGGTCTTGCTGCCATAGGGCCGACCGGCAATGATCTTATCGGCCAGCGCATCGGAGATGCCAGGCAGCTTCATCAGCGCAGCCTTGTTCGCCGTGTTGATGTCCACCAGTTTGCCCTTAGGCACAGGTATATGCGTGGGCTTGATGCTGGTTGCCAAGGGTGCGGAAGCAGCAGTAGCCGGTTTTGCTGCTGCATCAGCCGCGCCAGCTGTGCCCGCGCAGAGCAGCAGGGCAACGGCAGCCAGTGCGCTAGAAAATCGTTTGAGTGTCATAAATCATTCCATAAAAAGAACAACCCGAAAACGTTGCCGCGTTCGGGTTGTCTAGAGTCTAAAGGCAAGGTGCAGCGAACTGTACCTTGCCTACTGGCTCACACCACGTATTGCTACTTGGCGTGTATCACAGCTGCGTCCTGGTCGCGGCCATAACCGTGGCAGACCAGGCAGGTCTCGTTGCTAGTCAACGTTGCTGACGCACGTGGACTGTAAATCACACCACCATTGGCCTTCATGTGCGTCTGTGCTGTGCCACTGTCATGGCAAGAGAAGCAGGCGGCCGTGATGGGCGACTCAACCAGAGTAGCCAAGTCGGCAGCCACAGTCACACCACCAGCTCCAGCAACAGTCAACGCATTGGCGTTATACACCGTAGTTGTTATGGGGGTCGAGTAGATCTGCACCCTGGGCACGACGGAACCTTCGGGTGTGTAGCTCATTACATTGCCAAGGTTGATTTTTCCGCCAATTGTCAGGCCTGTGTACACCGGATTTGGTGGCGTCGCGGTGTCATGAGGCAGGTTCGGAAGGGTCGCTGCACTATCGTCCGTGAGAACACCGGAGGCGGCAGTAGTCCACAGCAGGTTGGGCTGGATAGCTGCACCGTTGATACCAAAGTTCACCGCATTGGATACGTGGCAGTTTTCGCAGTTCTTCAAGATGCCGGGGTACACGATCTTGCTCATGTCATCCGTTGCCGAAGCGTGCCAACTGAACGGAATGACGCGCTTGCCCGTACTGTACATCGGACCTGCTCCGCCCACACCGGTACTCGTGCCAGCATGGGCAGCATGGATATAGGTGCTGACATTGGCTGCCCAACCACTGCTGGTACGGCTGGTGTTATGGCACATGGCGCAAGCTGTAGGATCGTTGCGGTCACCACTGTGAATGGTCACCGCAGTGCCTAGCTGTTCGTGGCAGGCATCGCACTTGGAGGTTTGCACCGACACACGGCGGCCAGCGAATCCGGTCGCTTCCAACTTGGCGAGGCGGGTCTTGATCACCAGGCCCTTGCTCACCGTGCCATTGGTCAGGTTGTACTTGGCTGTCAATGTCGCAGTGTCACCCGAAGTAAACGCCACCTGCGTAAAGTTGCCGAGCATGATGCCGGTAGCCATCAGGGCATTGGTCGGTATCTTGATCAACGATGGGTTGGCACAATATCCGGCAGCGGTGCTGGTCGCCACATTCGGGCAGGCAATCGCCGTAGTGGGCGCAGTAGTCACCACCTGACCCGAGCTACCGGTCAAGGTCGCTGTCATATAACCGCTGGCATCCGCAGCCGACAGGGTACCTGCCTTGGGATATCCGCTGGCCACCAACAGGTTGGTCAAACTGACGCTGGCGTAGGTGTTGAAGTCCGCCGGAGTGGCAATGCCATCTTGCGGAACGGCATAGGCCACGTAGAAGGTCGGACCACCCGAAAATCCGGGAATTGCCTGGTACGGTGCGGTAGCAGTAGAGACTACCGTATTCACGCCGGTTGTCGCACTCTGAGCTACCGTTGGCGTTGCAAAGCTGGTCACCGGTACGCCGTCCTTCAGGATACGGAAGGTGATGCTTGGCTGCCTGGTCGTCGTGTTCACCGCGACACTCTTGATTTGGTAAGAAATCGTCGAGATACCGGTGATGACCGTAGGATTGTTGGCCGTGGGCGTTTCAGCGCGGTGGTCTACATCGATGGGCGAAACAGCGGCACCGCTTGGTGCATGGCAGGATGCGCAAGTGCTGTCGTCTGCCGCCGCACCACCCTTATGGGGCATCAAACCAGACGCTGTGATGCCGGCCGTCAATTCTGCTGCAGTCGCTGTAAAGCTCACATTGTCATGGCAGGCACCACAAGCCAAACGACTAGGGTTGTTCTTCCAGTTGTCGCCATCCTTGGTCTTGACGGCCTGGTTGACATCGGTCGGTGTCGCACCGCTATGGCACTTGGTGCAGTCGCGTGGATCTTGAATCCAGTTGACCTGATTGAATTGTCCGATCGAATTGGAGTTGAAGTCGTAACCCGTCAAATGCAGCTTGTTGCCCATGTGGAGCTTGTGCACCATGTTCGGGTAATTACCGACCGCGCGACCATCGAGGACCGCCGTATTGGTGGTGATGTCCAGCACCAAGGGACTGATGCGCTTGGACTCGACATTAAAACCGTACTTGATCTGGTCAGTATGGCAGGTCACGCAGAGGTTGGGATCCCTACGCGAGTTGCCATGTCCGATGCCTTTTCCGTTGTGGCAAGAGGCGCATGAGGCAATATCCACAATGTTGCGGGTCGCAGTGACAGCACCACCGTCAGGACGGAAGTCGTACACCGTATTGCCTGCAAGGGCCATATTGACACCGGGCACTACCGTGGTGGCACCAGGCGTGTTGCTGCCGGTACCGGGCGCGGCACCATTGATGATGACGCCCAGCCTGTGGGTCAAGGTTGGGTCATAGGTGAGATCACCCAGGTCCGCCTTGTACTTCAAGCCAGTGGCCGAATCCGTCAGTCCGCCAACAATGCTGGCTGCTTGCTTGATGTCGCGGGCAAAGGTGTACTGGTAGGTACCGTCCTTGTTATCGACCAGTGTGCCTTCTTTGTCGACCGATGGGTACGTACCGCACCACTTCAGGTCCGCAGTACAGGATTCGGTGGCTGCAACCGTGCCAGCTGCTTGCGCAACGGTTACGGGCTTAGTTACCAAATAGCTCACCCACTTACTGGGAGCAGCTCCTACGCCAGGCACCAACTTTGCCAGCGTAAAGCTGAGGTTGGTAAGGCCTGCCATGGTGGCCGTGGCCGATTTCGAGGTATTGCCAAGACCGACTAACGCGTTGCCATTTGCATCGGTTACCGAAAATTTCACCACCGGTGGGCTGTTGATGGTGACACCCGTCACCGTGATCTTGGGTTGCAGTGCCTGCCAGGCTGCAACCGACGCCGACGACGGCGTCGCGGCATTGGTGGCAACGGTCTGTGCGTTGGTCACATTGATGGGGACCGTGGTCGTGACTGTGGAGCCATTAACGCCGTCACTGCCACCGCCGCAGCCGAACAACGCTGATGACACCAGCGCCGCCAGGCCAAGCCGTATAAGCGTACGTTTCATTTTCATACCTCGTTTAAAAAAATTGCACTGCAAACCGTGTTCTCTACTACCTACCCCACCCGGTGGTTTATTTGAGTCTGTATACATACTTCACTCCCAAATAAGTCACGATCTGGTTGGATTGCATGGATACGGTGGAATTGTCTGAATAGGCGTAGGGAACACTAGCGGAGCCCCATGCCCAATCATGAAACGTGATGTTTTGGTGCACCAAGTCAACCCGCACATCGGATTGCTTGTCCAGCGAATATTTGGCAAACAGCTTCAATGCTATGGTGTTGTAGCTCACATCCGGAAGCACACCGGGGGCAGCAGAATTGCCCGAGCCCAGACCATAGGCATTGTTGTCGTCCAGGTAGCTCAGGTCGCCGCCGACCTCAGTCTTGGCATTGAGCTTGCCCGCCACACCGACACCGTAATTGGTCGTGATGTTGTTGATGCGGGCAATGTAGCCAGCGCCTTGGCTCACGTTCATCAGCTGTTCACCATAGTTCACAAAGCCGGTGGCCTTCCAGTCGTCGGTCACCGCCAGGCTGGCGTCCACACCCAGCGCGAAGGTATTGGCCGACTTCAGACCCACAAGCGTTGGTGCGGAATAGACGTCGTGACCACTCTCACCGTTGAACTGCATGGACAATGCGTCCGTGGCATTCCAATCAAACAGCACTCGCAGCTTGTCTCGGTTGCGGTCCATCATGGTGGTGGGGAATACACCGGTTGCCGAATACACATCGGTATAGCGCATGGGTTGGTAGGTGCTGGGATAGGCCGCCGTGGTGGCGCCCAGGTTGATCCAGTGGCTGCCGTCGCGCTTGCTTTCCGAGTAGACCAGGGTGGCGTTCAGGCTGTCCGTCAGGGCCTTGCGCAACTCGGCGCGATACACCAATTCATTGGTCGTCTCGCGGATCGAGGTCAGCGAATTCGTAGGGATGAACAAATCGGTGCTACCGATAGTTGGCAACTTGCGCTTGGTCCAGTTGTAGTCCACGCCAAAGGTGGCACGGTAGTTCGCCGGAAACACATAGGTGGCCTCGGCCTTGCTATTGGTCTTGGTGGACGAGTTGGTCTCGTTGGAATAGGTGCCGCCGTAGAGCGCGTGCGGCGTGTTGTCCGCAATGTCTTCATAACGCACATTGCCCAGCAGCGAGAGCTTGGGCAGCGGCCGTGCCGTCACGCCCAGTTGCGCCAGGGTGCTATCCACCACACCGTTAAGGCTGGAAGGCAGACCGGGCGCGGCCGCAAGCCCCGAGCCTGCAAAACTGTCGTTCTGCGTGGCGTGGGTGGCTGCGTAGTGGAAAGTCGTATTGATCGTCGGTGTGAGCTTGTAGGTACCCGACAAATACATTTGGTAGGCTTGGTTGTCCGGCGCCTGAGCAATCGGCTGCGTCAGCAAGCCACCCAGAGTGTTGGCACCAGAGCCTGGAGCGAAAGGCACGTTGGCCAGATTCACCAGATTGCCGTTGATGCCGCTGATTTGCGTGGCATTTTTGTCGTTGCGATAGAAGCTGGCGTAGTAACCTGCCGTCAGGCTGTAGTCCGCGCCTACAAAGTTGGCCTTGGCTTCGAGTTGCTGCGTATTGGACGTGATGGGCTCGGCCAGCATCAGCAGGCCGCCGCTCAAAGTCGGGCAAAAGGCTCCAGGGACGGCTGGGCCGCAATAGCCGCCCACACCGGTGAGACGTGCACCATCCTTGTCTTCGCTCTTGAGGCTGAGCTCGACCGAAACACCCGGTGTAATCCAGTCCTCCAGGGCCAGGCTGTAGCTCTTACGCTTGAGGTCCAGATTCTGGTTGACGCCGGTGCCGGTGGCGGCCAGGCTGTTGACCGTGAGTTGGCTGCTGCCAATGCCCTGCAGACCGGTGTTGAGGGTGCGCGGGTCGTGACGGACCAGCTCGCTGTAGTCCAGCGACACCTTCCAGGCGCCCTGGCGCTGGCTGCCCAGGCTGAGTTCGCGGCTGTCCAGACCGAGGTCGCGGCCTGCCGCAGTGACCCAGGTACCTGTTTCGTCGTCACGTTGGATCAGATCGAAGTCCAGCAGCACAGCGCTACTGTTATTGGCCCAGCCGTTGTATTGGCCAAACAGGCTTCCGTTCGGGCGAAAAGCCCCGGCTACCGCTGCCCCGGCACTGATGCTTGCAGTGTCGGGCTTGATGAGCTTGGCGACTTCATCATCAGCGGCATGTGCCGGGCCAAAGGCGGCCAGCAGGGCCAGCACCAGGAGTTTCTGTTGGAAACCAAATAGTTGTTCGCGTGTGTTCATGATCTTTCCATCATCTCAACGGAAGAAGCGTTGGCCAGCGGCGCTGGGGTTGTTGCTGCCGTGAATCAACGCATGGCAGCTGACGCAGGATTTACCCTGGGTAATCACGGAAGGAGTCCACCAACCTGTTGCAGCGACGGCCGGTGCCGTGCCATTGGACAGCGCGGGCTGGATCGGGCCGTGCGGCGTGTGGCAGCTATTGCACAAGAAGGGCGGACGCGATTTCAGCAAGTTTTCGGTCACCGTGCCGTGCGGGTTATGGCAGGTCGAGCAGTCTTCATTCACCGGCTGGTGGTTGTGCACGAAGGGTCCGCGCTTTTCCATGTGGCAGGTGTAGCAGGTCTCGGTCACGCTGTTGCGCTTCATCAGGCTGGGGCCGGTGGAGCCATGTGGGTTGTGGCAATCCGAGCAGGACATCTTGCCTTCGGCAATCGGGTGGTGCGAAGGCTTGTTGATCAGGTTGCGCTGTTCCTTGTGGCAGGCAAAGCAGACTTCGGACTGGGTGCGCTTGTCACGCACCGGGTCTTTGGCCGCATGCACCTTGTGGCAGGCTGCACAAGTCACGTCGCGTGCCTGGTGGGTGCTGCCCTCCCAATGCGAGCGCTTGGAGTCCTTGATGTGGCAGTCCTGGCAGGCGCCGTTGCGTGCGTCTGCCGTGTTGACCGACTTGGCGCCAAACACCACCGAGGGATGCGGGCGTTTGCCCGAGCCCTTGTAGCCCACATGCTCCGTGCTGTCGCCGTGACAGCTAGTGCAGGTCGGCGTACGAGTATCAGCCTGCGTGCCATGTTTGGTCTTTCCGATGGCCAACAGCTCAGGCCCGTCCGCTTCGTCATGGCAAGCCGTACACGTCGCGTCCCCCTTGAGAACGAGGTCCTGCGGCGTGTCCGCCGCCCAAGCCGCCGGGACGCACATGAGTGCTCCAAGGGCCACACACCACACCATTAACAGTCGCAAGAGCTTCATTTCCATCTTTCCAAACGTTGTGCCCCGGCATCGGGGCCCATGTGACTCTTTAACCAAACCCTAATGTTCCAGGCCAGTGATGAACCCATTGATGACAAGCACCAACAGAGTCAAGCCAGCGGCGATCAATACCAGGCCCAGGATCTTGGACCTACGGGTCATGGGCTGTGATGGACCATCCACCAGCAGCTTCTCAAGCTCACCCGAATCCAGCAAGCGCTGGTACTGTGCCGGGTGGTCTGCACGGAACTCTTCCAAGGACTGCACGCCGGTAAACATGACGATGTCGGGCGGTGGCAGTTTGTCTGGGCGGAAGTGGTTGTTGAAGAAGTGCACTGTGAACAGGAACACTGCAGCAAGGAAGGCTTCTTCGCCGTGCACCACGGTGGCTACGTTGAACACCCAGCCTGGCAGGAACTTGGCAGTCACGGTCGGGAAGGCCAACATCAAGCCGCTGCTACCGATGATGGACACACCCCAGAACACAGCCCAGTAGTCAAACTTCTCGAAATAGGTCCAGCGCTCAAAGCGGGGTTTGGGGCCCATGCCGAGGAACCACTTGAACATGCCGATGCAGTCCGCCAGATCCTTCCAGTTGGGGATCAGCGAGTTGGGGCCGAACCAGCGGAAGGTCTTGTCGCGCAGCAGGCTTTGCATCACATACACAAAGTGGATGGCGAAGATACTGATGAACAGGGTGGCCGCGACTCGGTGGATGATGGCCAGGCCATGGGTTCCGCCGAGCATGGAAGCCACTACCGGCGCCCATTTGGTTTGCGAGAACAGGGCCGAGGTACCGGTCAGCACCAGGGTCATGGTGATCAGTGCAAAGGCCAGGTGGGCAATACGCCAGCCCACAGGGAAGCGTTGGAAGAATTTCTCCTCCTGTGCAATGCCATCGATACGCACATGCGGCACCACCACGCGTGTCTTGCGGTCTTGCCATTCGCGGTAGTACCACAGGCCGGAGTGGGCCCAGAAGAAGGCGAACACCAGAATCAGCAAGCCCTGCATGAACTTGGTGACGATCCACATTTGTGGGTACTTGGCAAAGTCGTGGGCATTGGCGTGCGGGCCGAAGCTCACAAAGCCTGCCGTCGCCAGTTCGCGCCTCTTGCCGTCATGGCAGGCCTGGCAGGTCTTGAGGCGATTTTCCGGGCTGACCTTGGATTTAGGGTCATTGACAGACAAGATGCCATGGCTACCGTGGCAGTTGTAGCACTTGGCCGTGTCGCCCCCACCGAGCTTGTTGACCTGACCGTGGTAGGTATCGCGGTAGGAAGCCAGATTGTCGTTGTGGCAGCTGCCGCATTCTTCTGTCACCAGCAACTTGAACGAATTCAGCGAGGTGCTGGAGATTTCGTGCGTGGTGTGGCAGTTGATGCAAGCAGGAGCCTTGTTGTTGTTCTTTTCCAGCAATTCCTTGCCGTGGACGGAGCCCTGGAAGGTTTCCAGCTGGTCGTCGTGGCAGCTACCACACAGGGCAGGAACGTCCTTGCGCCATTCTGCGTATTCGGGCGAGGCCTTGTCGGTGGGCACGTTGAAGGCATGGGTGTCATGGCACTGGGTACAAGTCGCCTTGGGCAGTGAAGGCACATCCTTGTCGGGCAGCGCGTGGAAGGATTTTTTGTAGGCCTCAATATTTTTGACCACAAGTTCCAGGCGGGACTTTTCGCCGGTCACGCCGGCCTTCTTGGCCTCTTCCCACAACTTCTGATGGCAGTCAGCGCAGTCTGGCGACTTCTCTGTGCTTCTCTTGTGCGGGGCGGCGCTGTCTACGATGTCTTTATGGCAGGCCACGCATTGCATTTTTGCGTGGACGCTTTTGCCGTATTTGCTGTTGCTCACAGCCCGCACGGTGTGCGCCTCACCACCAATGCCAGGCATTTCCACTTTGCCCTTTTTGCCATCATGGCAACTCAGGCAGGTGGCGTTATCCAGGCTCGGCTCTACGGCAGCCACAACCGCTTTGGTTGTAGCCGCAGCCGCAGCAGGTACATAGAAAATGGCGGCAAACAGGCTTACGACAAAAGCCAGGAGCCAAAGGGTGAAACGATGGGAGCGCATTATTTATTTGTACCTACTGCAAGCTGAAAAAAGGAAACCGGGCCACGGGGCCCGGCAGTTTCTTATTGCGACAGAATCCAGTCAATCAGGTTCTTGATAGCCTTGGGGTCTTTGCTATCAATGATCTTGTGCTCTTCTTCCGTGCCATCTTCCAGCTTGACCTTGGGGCCCGTGGTGATGTTCTTCAGGATTTTTTCTTCGCCTTCAGCGGTCTTGCCCTTGTATTTGGCTGCAACCTTCTTGTAGGCAGGACCCTTTTTGGTCTTGTCAATGGCGTGGCACTTGAAGCAGTCGTTCTTCTTGGCCAAGGCCATCGCTGCGTCTGCATCCACTTCTGCAAAAGCGCTGGCAGAAACGCCCAGCAAGGCAACCATAGCGAGAGGAGCGACGATTTTCAGCAACTTGGCGGGGGAGAACAGATTGGATTTCATGTCAGATCTTTCCGTAGATTTTTGGTTACGACTCAGGTTTACGAGGGTTTACACACAGGACATTGTCGCCATGCCCCCCTGCAAGAGATATAGGAACCCGATGAGATTGGGCATAGGAAAAGTCCTATATTGAGCAGCTCCCCCATGCGCCAGACGAAAAAAAGGGCGGACACAGGCATTCGCTGTGTCCGCCCCCGGTCGGGGATCGTGGCGCTTAGTACGTGGTGAAGAAGCCGAAAGCAAGCCTGTTCAACTGACTCAAGCCCGCCGCGATGAGCGCAAAGCCCAGCAGATTGGACCGCATGTTTTTATTGCGAGAGGATCCAGTCGACCAAGTTCTTGATGGCCTTTGGATCTTTGCTGTCGATTACTTTGTGGCTTTCTTCCGTGCCATCTGCGAGCTTGACCTTGGGTCCGGTGGTGATGCTCTTTGTCACATGGTCTTCTGCGTCAGCCTTGCCTTTGTACTTTTCTGCCACCTTCTTGTAAGCGGGACCCTTTTTGATCTTGTCGATGGCATGGCATTTCGTGCAATCGTTCTTTTTGGCCAGTGTCAGCGCTGCATCGGCATCAACGGCGTCGGCAGCGATGACATGGAACGGCAGGCTGAGCATGGCCGCGCCAGCCACCGAGATGGCGATTTTAAGGAGCTTGGCTGGGGTAAAAAATGGGCATGTCATATCGATGTATTTCCGAAGTATTTTGATAACGACTTGGTTGGCGAAGCGAACACAAGGGACATTATTGCGACGCCCCACCCACATTGACATAGGAAGTCGATGAGTTTGACCATAGGAATATTCCTATATAGCTCATACACCAACCTAAGTCATTGACACTTACCGGTACTTCGGCTGGAATGGGTGCACGGCATCCGTCACTCGGATGGCCTTGGTCGGATCGCTTAGCTGGCGCATTTATACATTCCATACCGTCATGACCCCACTCTGTGAATCCTCCAACAACAAGCGCAGTCGCCTCCAGAATATGGCCTTGTTTCTGGCATCTCCCTTCGTCGGCCTGTATTACGCGGTGCTGTTGCCTGGCAAGCTGATACAACTGGCTATGGCAGAGCGCAAACAAAGCCAAGCGCATTCCGATGATTCCAAATAAAGCGCATTGGCCACACCTGCCGGCGCCCACTTTTATGACACTCATTCTTAGCCGCTACGTCCGACTGTGCCGACTCGCTGTGCTTGCGCTGGCCGCCCTGTTGCTCATGCTGACAGCATTATTGGGCCAAGCAGCGCATGCAGAGGAACCCGCATTGGGCAAAGAAGACCTTGCCTGTCAAAAGTGCCACGACTCCGCCACGATCAAGCCCAAAATGACGCAGGCGGGCGAGTCCTTGTCGTTGCACATTTCAAGCTCGGCATTCTTGGCCTCGCGGCATAGCGAAACCAGCTGCACCGACTGCCATGAGAACGCAGACGGCAAAGACCACGGCAAAGTGGAAGTGCCCATGAAAAGCAGGCGCGACTACCGCTTGTCGTACCAAGATACCTGCACGACCTGCCACAAAAAGAACGTCGCAGACTACAAAGACAGCGTGCACGCCCACCTGGTGAAAGCGGGCAGTGACAAAGCGCCTACCTGCTCCGACTGTCACAACGTCCACACCCAAATCAACGTCAAAATTGTCCAACCCATAGCCAACGTTCCATGTGCCAATTGCCACGAAGAGATCTTCAAAGCCTACTCGGGCGACGTACATGGTCTGGAGCGTGTTGCCAAAGGCAAATCTGCACCTCTGTGTGCCGACTGCCACAGCTCGCACAAGATTCAGGCTGCCTCTCTGGGTGAAGGCATCAAAGACAATTGTTTCGCATGTCACAAAGACGCAGTCGCAAAGCACGAAGTTTGGCTGCCTAACTCCGGACGCCACTTCGAAGCCATCTCGTGCCCGGTCTGCCATGCGCCCGATGCGCAGCGACGGGTCAACCTGCGACTGGTCGACAGCGCCGGCAGAAAGCAGATTAAGGAAGTCCTGGGTGTGCCCCAATTCGAACGACTTACGCTCGCCGCGAACACCTCGGGCGGTAGTCTCAACGAAAAAGAGCTCAGCAGTTTTCTCAAAGAATTCAATGTCGAGCAAACTGCGGGCAAGGCCATCCTGCGTGGTCGGCTGGAGGTGCGCTCGGGCGTGCAGGCCCACCAACTCAGCGTAAAAGAAAAGGCAATTAAAGACTGCCGAATTTGCCACGAGGTTGGGGCCACTCCGTTTCAAAGCGTAGTGCTGACCATGGCTGGTGAAGATGGCCGCCCGTTGCGCCACGGTGTTGAAAAGGAAGTTCTTACTTCATTGACCGCGATGGGATCACTGCGTGGTTTCTACACCATTGGCAGCAGTCGTATCAAATTGCTGGACTACTTGCTGGTACTGGTACTGCTAGGCGTCCTGTGCGTGCCCGTAGCGCACTACACCGTGCACCGAATGTTCAAGCCAAGGCGTGAGCAACGCCTGGCAGAGCTTGCACGCAGCGCGTCCGTTGCGGCCAACACCAGCGCCAAAAACGACAACAAGGTATGAGCATGGAAAAAAACTACATCCACCCGCTGCCCGTGCGCATCTGGCATTGGATCAATGCCATCGGCTTCTTGACGCTGATCGCAACGGCAGTCCAAATTCGTTATATGGATCTGTTTCAGCTGTTGAACTTCAGGACCGCCGTGGTCGTTCACAACTACGTCGGTTTCGTGCTGATCGCTAATTTTTTCCTGTGGTTCGGGTATTACCTGTTCACCGACAAGATCAGCGTCTACCTGCCGGAGATGAATCCACAGAAGTATTTCGAGGACTCCTGGCGGCAAATCAAGTTTTACGGCTACGGCATCTTCTTAGGTGAAGAAAACCCGCACCACCCGACGATTTATCACAAGTTCAATCCGCTGCAGATCATGATGTACCAGATCATCATGCTGCTAGCCGTGCCGATCATGTTTGGCTCCGGTTTGTTGTTGTGGGATGTCAAACGGTTCTCTGCAGTGGTGGAGTTTTTTGGCGGCGTGCGGGTAGTCGACACGGTACACGTGCTGATGTTTATTGTGTTTTGTGGCTTCCTGCTGATGCACCTGTATCTGATCACTCTGGGCCCGACCCGCTTGGCGCACATCAAGGCGATGCTGACCGGCTACGAGGAAGAACACGGCGATTCAAAATCTAAGCCCTGATGAAGTCTATCTAGCCAGAATGTTTTGATCGGGCGCGGCACTGCCGATCTGCCATCGATTTGCTGTCAATCTGCTACTGATCGGCCAGACCGTGTTCAATCGAATAGCGCACCAAGTCCACCTGCGTGGACATGTTCATTTTGGCCAGGATGTGCGATTTATGGGTGCTGACCGTCTTCACGCTCAGCGACAGCTCATCGGCTATTGCAGTCAGACCAAAGCCGCGCACAATGCGGTGGAAGACTTCAAACTCACGGTCCGACAGCAGGGTGTGCGGCAGTCGGTTGTCATGCGGTGCAATGTCTCCCGCCAGCAACTCAGCCACCTTGGGGCTGATGAAAATGCCACCCGCTACGACCTTTCGAATCGCCGGCAACAGCAGGTCGGTGTCGCCTTCCTTGGATAAATAGCCAGCGGCGCCTGCCCGTATCGCTCGCACCGCGTATTGCTCCTCGTGGTGCATACTGAAAATCAGGATCGGCAGCTTGGGCCGCTCGGCCTTGACCAACTTGATCAGCTCCAGACCGTTGCGACCGGGCATGGAGATGTCCAGCATCAGCAGGCTCCAGTCCCTGGCGCGCACTTTTTCAAGCACTACGCTGCCGTTTGCGGCTTCGCCCGCCACGATCAGGTCATCCGTATCGGCCAGGATTTTTTTCAGTCCATCTCGAATGATGGCGTGGTCATCGGCCACCAATACTTCATGTTTCATACTGCTATTTCTTTCGCCTGCAGGAATGCCAATGGCACGCTGACCACAATGGTAGTCCCCTGGCCCAGCTGGCTCACAATGCCAAACTCGCCACCGATGGCGATGCAGCGTTCGCGCATGCCCACCAGACCGACGCCACCACGGCGCACCGAACTGTCAAAACCAATGCCGTTATCATGGATGCTCAACTCGACGTGGTCCTCGCGCTGCCTCAGGTTGATGACCACCTGCGTTGCCTGCGCATAGCGCACCACATTGGTCAGCGCTTCCTGGACGATGCGAAACAGGGCGGTTGCCGATTCATTGTCCTTGACCTGCTCGGCGGCTTCTAGATTGAGCGACACATCCAGACCGCTGTGGCGCGTGAACTCGCGGGTCTGCCAGGTCAAGGCCTCGGCAAAATCCAGGTCGTCGAGCACGCGCGGCCTGAGCTCCGCGGCAATGCGACGCACCGAGGCAATGGCCGTATCGAGTTGATGGCGCATGTCGTCGACGTTTTGGGCCGCGGTCTCACGGCCCTCCTTGATACGGTTACCCAGCCACGAAAGACTGAGCTTGAGGCCGGTCAGTTGCTGGCCCAGGTCGTCGTGCAATTCCCGTGAAATACGGGTGCGCTCCTGCTCTCGCACCAGGGTCAGTGAGTTGGTGAGCTCGCGCAATTGCCGGTTGGCATCGCGCAGTTCCATCTCCGCTTTGCGTTTGGCTGTGGCATCCCGCAACACGGCCGTCTGCTGCGTTTGCCCTTCCACCACCGACTTGGAAAATGTGGACTCAATCGGAAACTCTGTCCCATCGGCGCGCACGCCGATGATGTCACGCTGTGGCACGACGGTTCGGGGTTGCGCGTGCTCCGGGCTGTTGAAATCACGCATGTGGTCGGCATGGCGAACGTGCATGCGCTGCGGAATCAGCATGTCCAGACTTTTTCCCAGGGCATCCTCGGCCCGGTAGCCGAACATCAACTCGGCCGCCGGATTGAACAACACGATATGGGCATCCTGGTCCACCGCCACGATGGCGTCCATGACCGAATCCACCGTATGCTGGTAGCGGTGGTTGGCTGAATTCAGTTCCACCGTCAGTGCATCCTTGCGCTGCAGTTTGCCTACCAGATAGAAGGCCACCAATGCGGTGAAAACGCTGATCACAATCGCCCCGCTGGCCAGCGGGATGGCCATGTCGCGCCAAGGTGCCAGGCTCTGCTCCTCCACATCGGTCACTCCAACCAGCATCGGAAAGGCGGAAAGTTTGCCCACGTAATGCCGCTCCATGCCGCCTGCTTCTGTGCGCCGATTGATAGCCACTATCTGCTTGGGCCGGGTCGGCAGGCTTTCAGATACCAGCTCTGGCGCCAGCCGGGCGATCATGCTTTCGCGGTGAGGCAAACTGGCTACCAGCGTGCCATCCGACATGTAGATGCCAATCGGTCGGGCATAGTCCAACTGAACGGTACTAAAATTTTTCTCAAGATCCGCAATATTGATGGCGGCCACCAACACGCCGCGAAAGCTGCCGTTTTGAGCCGGCACGCGCCGGGCCAAGTACAGGGTCCAGGCATTGTCAATCCGGTTGCGAACCGGTTTATCCAAGTAGGCAAAATCTGGACGCCCCTGCGCAAACACCTTGAAGTACTGACGGTCCGCCAGCGAAATGGGGGCAATCGACAGTTCGCGCGACGAATTCATCACGATCCCATTTTCATCCACCAAAAATAGGGAACTGATGCTCTTGAGCCCGGACGCCCGCGCGCTCAGCAGCAATTGCACCGGCGTGCTGTTGAGCGACAGCTTTCGTCCAAAAGGTGACGCCAGGCGCTCCTGCACACCTTGCAGGACCAGGTCTGCGCTAATGAAGTTCTTCTCGGTCTGCTCCATCAACATTTCGGTCAGACTGAGTGTCTCCTGGCGTGCATGGCGAAGTTCCCGCGCACGCAGGTTCAGCAGCAGGTAGCCGGCTGCCAGCAGGATGATGACGATGGTCAGCGCCGCCAGGATGATGACGGACCGAACGGGTCTGATTTGCAAGGGTTTCAAAAGCGCAAGTGCCTATTTTTTGGATGCCAGTCGGCTGTTCAACCACTGCGCCGATTGCGCATTGTCCCACTCCCGCGCACCGGTATATTTTCCAAGCACCCGGCCATTGGCATCCACCAGAATCGTCAGCGGCAAATGGTCGGCGCCCAGCATGTGCTCGAGCTCCAGCGCCTGGTCCAGATAATGGTTGAGCGTGGCATTGGCACTCTGCAGATAGCGCTTGGCCGCTGGCTCGCTGTCATCGGTGGAGATGCCTATCACGGCAAAGCGCTTGCCCTGGTCTTGCCAGGCCAGCCGTTCGAGTGAGCCCATCTCCATGCGACAGGGGCCGCACCAGCTGGCCCAGACATTGATGAGCAAGGGCTTGCCGCGGTACTGGCTGAGCAGGCGGTTCGGGCCATTGAGCCCGTGCAGACTGGCCTCGCGCAGCGTGGCGCCCAGGTCCACTTCACCCGGCGTCTTGGCGACTGCCGGCGCAGAGCACAGCGTAAGCATCAAGCCCAGCACCGCACCTGCCATCCATAAGCTCTTGATTTGCATAGGCACTGAACATAGCAGAAGCGGCCGCAACAAAAGTCCCGAGGGTCAAGTAAAAAAGCCCTGACTGAAATAGCCAGGGCTTTTGTCGTCTAGCGTCAACCGAGGCGAAATGCTAAATCAGCTTGACTCCGGTCTTGCTTTGCAACAGTTCCAGCGTCACATCGGGCGCCAGCTCCACCACCTTCAGGCCTTCAGGCGTCACGTCCATCACGGCCAGGTCGGTAATGATGCGGTCGACCACGCCCACGCCGGTCAGCGGCAGGGTGCAATGCGGCAAGATTTTCATGTCTTCGGTGCCGTCTTTCTTCTTGGCCACGTGTTCCATCAAAATGATGACGCGCTTCACGCCCGCCACCAGGTCCATGGCGCCGCCCATGCCCTTGACCATCTTGCCGGGAATCATCCAGTTGGCGATGTCTCCGTCTTCGGACACTTCCATCGCACCCAGCACCGACAGGTCGATATGGCCGCCGCGGATCATCGCGAAGCTTTCGGCCGAGGAGAAATAGCTGGTGGTGGGCAATTCGGTGATGGTCTGTTTGCCGGCGTTGATCAGGTCGGGATCTTCCTCGCCCGGATAGGGGAAGGGGCCCATGCCCAGCATGCCGTTCTCGCTTTGCAAGGTGACCTTCAGGCCGTCGGGAATGTAATTGGCCACCAGGGTCGGGATGCCGATGCCCAGATTGACATAGAAGCCGTCCTTCAGTTCGCGCGCGGCGCGGGCGGCGATGTCTTCGCGAGACCAGGCCATCACACGCCTCCCGTGGTGGGGCGGGGACGCGTCGTCACCCGTTCGATCGGCTTCTTGTAGTCGCGGCCCTTGAGAATGCGCTGCACGTAAATGCCCGGCGTATGGATATGGTCGGGGTTCAGCTGGCCCGGCTCGACCAGTTCCTCCACCTCGGCAATGGTGACATTGCCGGCCGCGGCCATCATCGGATTGAAATTGCGCGCCGTCTTGCGATAGACGAGATTGCCGTCGGTGTCGCCCTTCCACGCCTTGATGATCGCCAGATCCGCCTTCAGCCAGCGCTCGCGCACATAGGTCAGGCCGTCGAACACTTCGGTGGGCTTGCCCTCCGCCACCACCGTGCCGACGCCGGTGCGGGTGTAGAAGGCGGGAATGCCGGCGCCGCCGGCGCGGATGCGCTCGGCCAGGGTGCCTTGCGGGTTCAGTTCCAGCTCCAGTTTGCCGGTGAGATACAGTTCCTCGAACAGCTTGTTCTCGCCCACATAGGACGAGATCATCTTCTTGATCTGGCCATTGTTCAGCAGCACCCACAGGCCCAGCCCGTCGGCGCCGCAATTGTTGGCGATCAGGGTGATGTTGCGGGTGCCGCCTTCCTTCAGGGCGGTGATCAGGTTTTCGGGATTGCCCGACAGGCCGAAGCCGCCCGACATCACGGTCATGCCGTCGAAAGTCTGGCCTTTGAGGGCCGACGCGGCATCGGAATAGACTTTGCTTTGGGCCACGGGCCGTTCCTCGGTTCTTTTGTTTAGTTCGCATTGCAGCATGGCCCGGCGCAAGGGACAAAGCGGCGCGCTCTCAACCCATTGATTTGTAATATTTTCTGCCGGTTCCTTGCCGCCATGCCGGGGGGCCGGTACAACCCCCGCCAATCCAAAGATTCAGCAGATTCCATGTCTTCGCAAAAAACCGGCAAACCCCAAGCAAAGCCTAAGGCCAGGCTGCCGCGCGGCTTCCGCGACCGCGGCGCCGCCGAAATCATGGCCGAACAGAAGATGCTGGCGACCATCCGCGGCGTTTATGAAAGCTATGGCTTCGATCCCCTGGAGACGCCGGCCTTCGAATATACCGACGCGCTGGGCAAGTTTTTGCCGGACGTGGACCGCCCCAATGAAGGCGTGTTCTCGCTCAAGGACGACGACGAACAGTGGATGAGCCTGCGCTATGACCTGACGGCGCCGCTCGCCCGTCATGTCGCGGCCAATTTCCAGCACCTGGCCAAGCCGTTCCGCCGCTACCAGGTGGGCAGCGTGTGGCGCAATGAAAAGCCGGGCCCGGGCCGCTACCGCGAATTCACCCAGTTCGATGCCGATACGGTGGGCAGCGCGTCGGCCAGTGCCGATGCCGAACTGCTGATGATGCTGTCCGACACGCTGGAGGCGCTGGGCCTCAAGCGTGGCGATTACATCGTCAAGCTGAACAACCGCAAACTGCTGGACGGCGTTCTGGAAGCCAGCGGCGTGGCGCTGGAAGACCGCGTCCGGCGCGGCATCGTCCTGCGCGCCATCGACAAGATTGACCGGCTGGGCGTCGAAGGTGTTTCAGCGCTGCTGGGCGAAGGCCGCAAGGACGAGTCCGGCGACTTCACCAAGGGCGCGGGCCTGACGGCTGACCAGGCCCATCGCATATTGGCCTTTGTCGCGCCCGATGCGGCGGACGAAGAGGCTCATCTGCGCCAGATCGGCACCCTTGTGGGTTCAAGCGCCGTCGGCGCGGCCGGTCTCAATGAGCTGGAGCAGATCGTGCGGCTGCTGCAGGCCTGCGGCTATGGTCCCGACCGGGTGCTGTTCGATACCGGCGTGGTGCGTGGGTTGGATTACTACACCGGCGCGGTGTTCGAGGCGCAGCTGACCTTCCCCATCCAGAATGAGGACGGCGAAGAGGTCGTGTTCGGCTCGGTGGCGGGCGGCGGACGGTATGACGATCTGGTGGCGCGCTTCACAGGCCAGCAGGTTCCGGCGACCGGCGTTTCCATCGGCGTGTCGCGCCTGATGAGCGCGCTGACCTCGCGTGGGTTGGTGGCGTCTGCATCTTCGCCGCTGGTGGTGGTCACCGTGTTCGACAAGGCCGAAGCCGCCGCGTCCTTCGCCATGGTGCAGGAATTGCGCGCTGCCGGCATTCGCGCCGAAGCCTATGTCGGCAACGGCAAGATGGGCGACCAGTTCAAATATGCCGACAAGCGCGGCGCCGCCATCGCGGTGATCGAGGGCGGCGATGAGCGCGCCCGGGGCGAAGTCACCCTGAAGGACCTGGCGCTGGGCGCCGAGCTGGCCAAGTCGGTGGAAAGCCGCGCCGAATGGGTGGCCAACCGCGAGGCGCAGAAAAGCGTTTTGCGCAGCGGCCTGGTGGCGGAAGTAAAGGCGATGCTGAAGGGCAGGGCCTGATGCCCGCCTTTCCCTATTACGACGGCAAGGCGATTGAAGCGCTGAACGGCCAGGCGGTGTCGCTGCTGGGCCTGTTCGCATCGCGCGGCTATGGCCGCGAAGAACCGGCCGTGCTGCAGCCGGCCGAGATTTTCCTGGACCGCTCCGGCGAGGAAATCCGCCGCCGCACCTTCACCCTGATGGACCCGTCGGGCCGCGAACTGTGCCTGCGCCCCGATCTCACCATTCCCATCTGCCGCGAAGCGGTGATGAGCAAGCGCAGTTTCCCGGCGCGCATCGCCTATAACGGGCTAGCCTTCCGTCACCAGCCGGGCGAGCCGCATCGCCCCACCCAGTTCTTCCAGGCCGGTGTCGAACTGCTGGGCCTGGAAGACCGTGCCGCGGGTGAAACCGAAATTCTGTCCCTGGTGGTGGATGCGCTGAAGGTCTGCGGCTTATCCGACTTCACTATCCGCATGGGCGACTTGGCGCTGTTCAATGCGCTGGTCGATGCGCTGGCGCTGCCGGCGGGCTGGCGTTCGCGCCTCAAGCGCCACTTCTGGCGCGCCGGCTATGTCGAAAGCCTGCTCTATTGGCTGGGTCACGGTGACGGCAAAGCGAAATTGCCGGGCACCCGCGAAGAAATCGAAGTCCTCATCGATGCGCGCGGCGATGCGCCGATGGCGGGGCGCACGCGCGAAGACATCATCGCCCGCGCCCTGGACCGTGCGGCGGACGCAGCCAACCTGCGTCTGGATGCCAAGGTGGCCGACGCCATCGCCCAGTTGCTGGACATTTCCGGCTCCGCCGAAGAATCCCTGACGAAGGTGCGCGCTTTGCTGGCGACGGCCGGCATCAACCTGGACCCGCAATTGGCGGCGATGGATGCGCGGCTGGCGACCTTGAAATCGCTGAACATCGATCCGGCGCGGGTGCAGTTCACGGCCCATTTCGGCCGCAACATGGAATATTACACCGGCTTTGTGTTCGAGCTGTGGGCGCGCGACAAGGAAGGCCCGGTGCAGATCGCCGGCGGCGGCCGCTATGACACCATGATGGAGATGCTGGGCGCCAAAAAGCCGGTCAGCGCCATCGGCTGTGCCATCCGCACCGAGCGCGTGCTGGCCGCCAAGCGGGGAGGCAAGTGATGCTGACCCTCGCTATTCCGTCCAAGGGCCGCCTGAAGGATAATTGCAACGCCTGGTTCACCGAACGCGGCGTTGTGATTGAACAGACGGCTGGCGCGCGCGGCTATCGCGCCAGCTTCGCCGGCATGCCCGATGTCGAAGTCATGCTGCTGTCGGCGGGCGAGATCGCATCTTCCTTGCTGGCGGGCGACATTCACCTCGGCATCACCGGCGAGGATTTGCTGCGCGAGGAAGCGCCGGAGCTGACGGGGCGCATGCATCTCATTAAGCCTCTGGGCTTCGGTTTCGCCGATGTGGTGGTGGCGGTGTCGGCCTACTGGATCGACGTGGCGACCATGGCGGACCTGGACGATGTCTGCGCCTCCTATGCCGGAAAGCACAAGCGCCGGCTGCGGGTGGCGACCAAGTATGCCCAGCTGACGCGGCAGTTCTTCGCCCTGAATCGCATTTCCGATTACCGCATCGTGCCGTCTCAGGGCGCCACCGAAGGCGCGCCGGCCGCGGGCACCGCCGAAGTGATCGTGGACATCACCACCACGGGCGCGACCTTGCGCGATAACGGGCTGAAGATCCTGGACGATGGCGTGATCCTGAAAAGCCAGGCGCAGCTGGCGGCGTCCCTCACCGCCGACTGGGATGCGGAGTCGCGCAAGGCGTGCGAAGCGCTGCTCACCCGGCTCGAGCCGTCCGGCCCGCTCTATTCCACCCTCGCGGCGCAACTGCCTAGGTGATTTTTTCCTGCAGCATGGACTGGTAAGCCGCTTCCAAGTCGCGGGTGAAGCGCGCGGTGTCGAACAGCGGCGCGGCCGTGCGGTTGGCGGCCAGCTTGTCGCGGATGGCCTTCAACCGCAGCGGATCGCGTGCCAGCGCCACGGCGGCAGCTTCATATTCGCCGGCGTTTGATGTGGTCAGTTCCGGCAAGCCCGCCGCGGTCACCAGGCTTGCTGCGACACGGCCGGGAAAAACCTCGCCCAGGCATGTGAGAACGGGAAGGCCCGCCCACAAGGCATCGGCTGCGGTGGCATGCGCGCCATAATGCCAGGTGTCCAGGAACAGATCGGCCAGCTGGTGACGGGCCAGGTGCTCATCCAGCGCCACGTTCGGGGCGAACACCAGCCGCGCCGGCGCGATGCCGCGCGCCGCCGCCTGGGCGCGCAGCGCCTGCGCGGACGTCTGGCCATAGTCTTTCAGCCACAACACGCTGCGGGGCACCTGGTGCAGCACGCGCATCCAGACGTCGAACACCGGCGGGATGATCTTCCAGCTGTTGTTGAAGCAGCAGAATACAAAAGCCTCGTCCGGCAATCCGGCCTGCGCGCGGGATGGCGGCGGGACCAGGGGCCGCGTGGTGTCCAGCGGCAGGAAGCTGTGCGGCAGATGCACCAGTTTCTCGGCATAGAAAGCCTGCTGCGAGGGCGGCGCCACAATGGCATCGGCGATCAGGTAGTCGACGAAGTCGGCGCCCGTGGTCCCGGCATAGCCCAGCCATGTCGCCTGTACCGGCGCCGGCCGGAACGCCAGGGCGGCCAGGGCGGTGCCTTCGGTCAGGCCGTTCAGGTCCACCACCAGATCGGCTTCCAGTGCGCGTATGGTTTCGGCGATCTGGCGGGGCGGAAGGGCGCGCAGGTCGTGAAATTCGTCGACGGCGCCGATCATGCGGGCGCGCAGCGCGCTGCCGTCATCAAGCCCGTTGGCGATGCCGATGATCTCGAATCGTTCACGGTCATGGTTTTCCAGAACCTGCACCACCTGCTGGGCGACAGGGTGGGTGCGGAAATCCGATGACAAATAGGCCAGGCGAATCCGGTCGTGACCGTAGCGTTCGCCCCGCCACAGCGGCGTGGGCGCCGGCGGCTTCAGGCTCGCAGCCGTGTTCCGGGCGCAAGCCAGCAGCAGGGCCGGGTCGCTGCTGACCGTCATCAGGGTCAGGGGCTGGATGGGAGTGCCTTGCGCGATGCGTGCGGGAATTTCGGCGGCATAGCGCGCCGTGCGATCCCAATCGCAGGCGTTGAGGGCGCTGAGCAGCGCTTCGCCGAACAGCTTGGGATGGCGCGCATTCTGCGCCAGAAGCCGGTCGAACACGGTCACCGCTTCGCTGAAGCGCCGCATCTGGTGCAGCACCAGACCCCGGTTGAACTGGGTCTCGAAGGCATCGGGACGGATCGCCAGCGCCTGGTCGAAACAGTCCAGCGCCTGATCGAGCTGCTTTATTTCCAGAAAGATATTGCCGCGATTGTTGATCGCCTCGAAAAAGCCGGGCCGTGCCGCCAGCGCCGCGGTAAAGGCACCCAATGCCTCGTCAAGCCGTCCCAGTTTCTGCAAATTGTTGCCGGCATCCAGCAGCACGGCGGGATCGCCGGGTTTGTCCTTCAGCGATGTCTCGAAGAACGGCACCGCTTCATCATGGCGTCCCTGCTGGGCACGCAGCACGCCCATCAGGTGATTGACCACGCCGTGTTCGGGAAAGGTGGACAGCAGTTGCCGGTACAGGGCTTCGGCCTGAACCAGATTGCCCTGCTTGTGGCAGGCAAGCGACTGCTCCAGAACCGCCCATGGATCCATGGCGCGCTTTTAAGGGAGGCGCGCGCTATCCTGCAAGCCGGGATCGCCGATATGTTCCTTTTTCCAGCGCATGGCCGCCTCAATGCGCGTGCGCCCGGAGGGATGGTCATAGAAGATGATCTCCTCCCACTTGCCCGGTTCCAGCTTGCGATAGGTGGAGAGCTTCAACATTACGGTTGCGAAAGCATCGGGTTTGCGCACGGCATCCAGCCCGAAGATGTCGGCCTGGTATTCGGTGGTGCGGGAAATGGTGTTGGTCACCGGCGTCGCCAGGAACATATAGACGTTGACCAGCGCCACCAGCAGCGGCAGCCCCGCCACATCGCTCACCTTGCGCACCTGCCATTGGCCGCCGAACATGTCGCAGGCCATCAGGAAGGCGCGGTTGACGAAGGCAAAGCCCACCAGGATCACCAGCGCCGCCAGCAGCAGCAGGCGGGTCATGTGATCCATCACATAATGACCCATCTCATGGCCCAACACGGCCAGCACTTCGTCGGGCGTGCCCTGTTTCAGCAGATTGTCGTTCAGCGATATGCGCGCTGTACCAAACAGGCCGGAAACATTGGCCGATACGCGGTTGGACTGGCGCGAGGCATCCACCAGCCAGACATTGTCCACCGGCACCTCATTGGCGCGGGCCAGCGAAAGGATCTGGGCTTTCAGCGGGCCGGCCGGCAGGGGCGAATAATGATTGTAGAGTGGGGCGACAAAGATCGGCCAGATCACCACCGTTACGACTTCGAAGGCGATCATCAGGCCCGCGCCCCACACCCACCAACCTTCGCGCGCCCGGCGGATGGCGGCATAGAGCACCGGCAGGAGCAGCACCATGGCGGCAAAGTTCAGGGCGAAGCCGATGACGAAATCCCCCAGCCATTGCCAGAAATTCTGGTTGGACAGGCCATAGGCATGCTCGCGGAAGAAACCTTCATAGACCACGATCGGGAATGTCATCAGCGTGGTCAGCGGCACATAGACCGCGACATACAACATGACCTGCCAGGTGCGGCTGTGGGTGCGCTCTTCCACCCAGTCGCTGATGCGGCTGGAAATCTGCAGCCACAACAGAATGCTCGCCACGGCAAGGCTGTAGATCAGGTCGACCAGTTGCAGCCAGTAGCCGCCTTCGAAATAGGCGTCGGACTTGGCGCGCGCCGCGCCGCTGACCCGCGCCAGATATTTGTCCGTCGCATTGGCCGCATCGAAGCTTGGCGGTGCCATTGTTGGAAGAGCGGTGACCTGGATATGCTTGGTCGGCGCAGCGCGGGGCCCCAGCTGTATTGGCGCATCCAATACCGCCGGCTGCGCCAGCGCGGGCGCCGCCAGAGCGAACAGGAACAACAGGGCGGCAGCGATCCGGTGCAAAGTCATGAGCGTTTTTTTCCCGCGCGCAGCCTAACAGGATTTGTTGGGCCCCAAAGCCCTTATTGCTGCTAGGATGGATCACAATGTCCCGCCCCATTTTTGCCCTCATCTGTTTTCTCGCGCCCGTGGCGGCACAGGCCGCGGTCGGCAATGCGCCGTGGGTGCCGGACCAGGTGCATTATCGCCGCTGTCTGGCGGACAGCAGCGCCAATCCCGTCCTCGCGCTGGCCGATGCGGAAAGCTGGACGAAAGCCGGCGGCGGTGTTCCCGCGGAACATTGCGCCGCCCTGTCGCTGGTCAGCCTCAAGCGTTATCCCGAAGCGGGCGCGCGGCTGGACCGTATCGCCGGCGCGCGCGCCGCCCTGGATGTGCAGTTTCGCATCGCCTTGTATGACCAGGCCGGCAATGCCTGGCTGCTGGCGGGCGAGGGCGCCAAGGCGGTGCAGAGCCTGACCGGTGCGCTGACATTGTCAGCCGGCGATCCCGACCTGTTCACCGATATGGCGCGCGCCCAGGCGATGGTGCGCAACTGGCATGAAGTGGTGCTGGACCTGAATGCGGCCCTGCAGCTTTCGCCGCGCCGCGCCGACCTCTTGGTGCTGCGGGCCAGCGCCCGCCGCGCGCTTAAGCAATATGCCGAGGCGCGGGCCGACATCGACACTGCGTTGAAGCTGAAACCCGGTGACGGCGATGCGCTGGTCGAAAGCGGATTGCTGCGAAAACAGCTGGGCGATCTGGGCGGTGCGAAGCGCGATTTCCAGGCGGCGTTGAAAACCGCGTCCGGCGTGGCCGCAACAGAAGCGCGCGAAAATCTCGAAGGGCTGAAACCGTAAGGTCAGAAATCCAGTTCGGCGTAATGCGACACCGGCGGCTGGCCCGGCACGCGGTCAGCCAGAATGGAACGGAAGGAAGGCCGCGACTTCATCCGCACATACCATTCGGCGGCGGCGGGAAAATCGGTCCAGGGCACTTCGCCGAAATAATCCAGCGCCGACAGATGCGCCGATACCGCCAGGTCCCCCAATGTGGTTTCGCGGCAGGCGAGATTGCCATTGGTTTCCGCCGCCATGCCGATCGCTTTTAGCGCCGTCTTCAGTTCCTCGCGGCCGCTGCGGATCACATTCATGTCCGGGGCGCGGCTGAAACCGGCGCCGGTGAAACGCGGCGCGGCTTTCTCATAGACGATGCGCTGGGTCACCTGCTCGTGGAACGGTCCCATCGCCCAGTCCACCCAGCGCAAACAGGCCCGGCGCGCGGCATCGTCCGCGGGCGCCAGCGGATGATCAGGATAATTATTTTCCAGATGATCCAGAATTGCCCACACGCCTTCGGCGCGGGTGCCGTCCAGATCGACGAATACTGGCATGGACTGTTTGGGATCATCCGACATCGCCGGATCGCAGGCCACCCGCTTTTCGCCGACCATCAGGCGGGCCAGGCGGCAACTGGGTGACAGCATCAGGTGAATCAGGCGGCGCATTCGTCCTCAAGTAGCGAAGCGGTAGGACATAAATAAGGAAAGTCTTGTAAGCGAGCCGCCTATTTAACGCAAAAGTTCAGCCCGTCGCGCATCACCATAGCCCCGCGCCCCTGCAGCATCCCGGCGCGGCGGCGGACATAGCGGCCCGGATGCGTCGCCTTCCATTTGTGAGGATTGGGCAGAATTGCGGCCAGCCGGGCGGCTTGATCGGAGCTCAGCGAACCGGCATCAGTTCCGAAGTAGGCGCTGGCCGCGGCCTCGGCCCCGAAAATGCCATCGCCCCAGTCCACAGTGTTGAGATAGGCCTGCAGGATGCGCTTCTTGGGCCACAGCGCCTCCACCATCACGGTGAGATAGGCCTCCAGGCCCTTGCGGATCCAGCTGCGCATGGGAACCAGGAATAAGGTCCGTGCGGTCTGCTGGGAAATAGTGCTGGCGCCGCGCATCGGCTTGTTCGGATGGCGCTTGTGGTCCTCCATTGCCTTGTTGATGTTGACCCAGTCAAAGCCGTTATGGGTGCAGAAATTCTGATCCTCGGCGCCGATCACCGCCCGCTCCAGCCGGGGCGATATGTCGTCGGCCCAGGCATAGGACGCGCCTTTGCCTTGTCCCAGGCTGACCAGCATCTCCGGCGTGCCGGGAATGGGCAGGAAGCGGAAAATCAGCAGCAGCAGGATGGGGGCGGGAACCAGCAGGACGAACAGCGACAGCGCCAGCTTCCACAGCCAACCGCGCCCGCGCCACAGCCCGAATCCCTTCCCCGCCATGCGCCACCATAACAAACTTTATAGGATGCGCGACGTGCGGCGCGATGCTAGGTGTTGCGCGGCTCTGACGGGATTCGCCCATGCACGATATGCTGTTGTCCGTAATCCTGGGCATTGTCGAAGGCATCACCGAATTCCTGCCTATCTCCTCGACCGCCCATCTGCTGGTGACCGAAAGGCTGCTGGGGCTGGGCGAGGAGTGGGAAGCCTTCACCGTGGTGATCCAGCTGGGCGCAATCCTGGCGGTGGTGGCGATCTATTTCCAGGTATTCTGGAAGGCGTTGATCGGCCTGCCATCGTCCGCCGACGCACGGCGCTTTGCGCTGGGTTTGATCCTGGCGCTGCTGCCCTCGGTGGTGGCGGGACTTGCCTTGAAGAAATTGCTGGACCGGGTGCTGCTGGATCCTGCCCATGCCATGCCCTTCATCGCCGGCTGCTGGATCGTGGGCGGCATTGTTATTCTGGTGTTCGAACGCATCACGCCCAAGGCGCGCTGGCTGGAGGGCGACAAGCTGCCTCTGTCCAAGGCGTTCCAGATCGGCTGCTGCCAGGTCCTGTCCATCATCCCGGGCGTGTCACGCTCCGGCGCCACCATCCTGGGCGGCGAGATGCTGGGGGTGGACCGCCGGGCCGCGACCTTGTTCACATTCTACCTGGCGGTGCCCACCATGATGGGCGCCACCATCCTGGAGCTGCATCAAAAGGCCGGCGCGCTCAGCCAGGGCCAGGGCGTGAATATCGCCATCGGCTTTGTGGTGTCGTTTGTGGTGGCCTTCTTCGTGATCAAGCAATTCCTTGCCATCGTCACAAAGTATGGTCTGAGGCCGTTCGGCTGGTACCGGATTGCGGCCGGTATCGCGTTGATAGGCTATCTAGCCGTTCACTGAACCGGGGCGGCTGCGTATTCGCCCTTGGCGCGATAGCGCCACAGGTAGGACGGGATCACCGCTTCCACCGAGGTCGGCGTGATGCCGAGGTCCGCCAAGCCCGCCGCGGTGGGCGCCACCACATTGTCGTGCTTGAGCAGCTTCACCTGATCCATCGTCAATAGCGGGTTGGGCAGCAGCTGCAGGAAGGCCGCCTTCAGCGATGCGATGGCAAAGGGCAGGGGCACCAGCGCGCGCTTGCGCCCGGTCTCGCGCAGAATGATCTGCAGCAGTTCCTTGAAGGAATAGGTGGCGGGGCCGCCCAGCTCATAGGTGCGGCCGTCCTGTTTGGAAAGCGCGACGACGATGGCCTGCGCCACGTCGCCCACGAACACCGGCTGGAAGCGGGTATGGCCACCGCCCACCAGCGGCAGGATGGGAGAGAAACGCGCCATGGCGGCGAACTTGTTGAAGAAGCCGTCCTCGGGCCCGAAGATGATGGAGGGGCGCAGGATCACCGCAGCCGGGAACGCCTCGCGCACCGCCTGTTCGCCTTCGGCCTTGGTCACGGCATATTCGGCGTCGGCGTCGGCATCAGCGCCGATGGCCGAGACATGCACCAGCGCACGCACGCCGGCGGCGGCCGCGGCCTGTGCGATATGGGCGGCGCCTTCGGCCTGCACGTCTTCGAAGGTCTGGCCCTTCTGGAACAGGATGCCTGTCAGGTTGATCACCGCGTCGGCGCCCATCACCGCATGGGCAACGGATTCGGCGTCCGAGACGTCGCATTTGACGAAATCGATCTGGCCTACCGTGCCCAGCGGGCGCAGGAAGAAGCCGCGAGCGGGATGGCGCGTCGCCACCTTGATCCGCCAGCCGGCCCGGGCCAGCGCCCGCACCGTGTGGCGGCCCAGAAAGCCGGAGCCGCCGAAAACCGTGACCAGTTTGGTGTTCATGACGCGATATTCCAAAGCAAAGGGGCAGGATTCTGGGGCCGATATTAGGCCCCTGAAGGGGGTCCGTGACAGGGGCTTTTTGGCCGCAAAAGCGGGAAAAATCCCAATATTGACTTGGGGTCCCCACGCCCCTAAACATCGCGCCCTTGCCCGGCCGGTTTCGGCTGTCCGGTGTGCCCAGATGGCGGAATTGGTAGACGCACTAGTTTCAGGTACTAGCGCTGCAAGGCGTGGAGGTTCGAGTCCTCTTCTGGGCACCATCCCTACTTTCGCGATAGCCCGCGATCGTTCGGCGCAATAGAAAAACCCAACATAATAGCGGTTTCGACGTTCGCCGGCGTTCGCCGGCGCTCTGGGCTACCCAGACAAATTCTGGGTATTCTCTGGGTATTCTTGGGATCCAAAAGCGGCCTCTGGGTACGAGCGGTTTTTGGGCAGGCGAGGACGCCAAAATGGCTCTAACAGACGTAAAATGCCGTGGCGCCAAGCCCGGCAAGACCCGCATAAAGCTGTCCGATGGCGGTGGCCTGCAGTTCTGGGTACAGCCGAATGGCTCGCGTCTCTGGCAGCTCGTCTATCAGTTCCTGGGCAAGCAAAGACTCTGGCCCGGACCCGTTTACGGAAACTAGCACTACCCTCAATCCAAACCTTCGCGGGCGCGATATGCGTGAAGCTTTTGCCACTGAGGAATACCAAATTCTCATGGTAGCGAACAAATTCCAGACTGGCTTCGATCAGCCTCTTTTATGCGGTATGTATGTTGATAAGCGTTTGGCAGGTATCCAGGCAGTACAGACTCTTTCGAGGCTCAATCGCGCTCATCCCGGCAAAGATACAACGTTTATTCTCGACTTCGTAAACGACCCCCAGGAAATTCTTGAATCGTTTAAGGCGTATTTCGAGACAGCGGAGCTCGAAGGCGTAACCGACCCCAATCTTGTCTTCGATCTGCGAGCTAAGCTGGACGCCACCGGCGCTTACGATGACAACGAAGTCGAGCGCGTCATTCAGGTTGAAATGAACCCGAAGTCATCTCAAGCGCAGCTTGCCGCTGCGCTTGAACCGGTAGCGGACAGACTTCTTAGAAAATATCGGAATGCTCAGGAGGAAATCCGGATCGGGCAGACCAAGCCTGACTCTGAGATGGAACAGAAAGGTCGCGCTCAAGTTGAAAGCCTGCTTCTCTTCAAGCGCGATCTCAGTACTTTCATTCGGATTTACACTTTTCTTTCGCAGATAGCCGATCAGATGTTTTGCGCATCGCGCTCGCCTGTAGCGTTTTCGCACCCGATGTCTTGGAATTCCCCTTGAACGATAACGGGAAGAAGTCTTTCAAGCTGGATCGATTGACCCCTGCCAATGGATTCAAGCACGACAAAGCGCATGACGCGATGGGTGACGTGGAAGCGACCATTCATCTTAGTCGCATCATGGCCGAAAAGGCGCCGGATATCTGGTCGGCTTTCATGCGCTTCAGCACGAATAAGGCAGTGGCCGACTATATCGCCGAGGAGCGCATCTTCTGTCTAACCGATTTTTTCTTCATGCAACCGTATTCCTATATGGTCACTACGATCGGCCGGCATTCAGAAAACAAGAACGAATGGTATGTCTACGATCTCAGCATTCACCCGGAATCATTAACGTCACTCGACGACGAACAACTTGCCGCTCGGCTTGCCCGTTCTCCAAAGCCGCTACGTCGGTTGAAAACGAACGGTGCTCCCATGCTCTGTCTGAGCGAGGATGCCTGCTCCGATAGTTCTTACCAGACGTGAGCTATATGATTTGGTCTGGTCCAAACCGATGCGCGATTTAGCGGCCGAACTCGGCATTTCGGATGTGGGATTGGCCAAAGTCTGCGACCGGCATCGCGTTCCCAAACCCGAGCGCGGTCATTGGAATAAAATTCAAGCGGGTCAGAAGACTAAAAAGGCTGTTTTCGTCGAGTCCGACGATGCTTGGCTCAATCGAATTGAGATAAAGGGTGCGCTGTCCCAAATCCCCGAAGCTGCAAGAAAAGTCATTGAAGACGCCAAGACCACACGCAAGGCCCAGGTCCGCAAAATTGAGGCCCGGCTATCGGGCCCAGTGAACCCGGTGGCAGAGCCTCACAAGTCGATTTTACGAACCGCGAAGGTGCTTCGAAAAGGTCCAGCCGACCGGAACAACGGCGTTCATGCCTTGGGAGAGGGGCTTTGTGGAGTAGTTGCAGCAGCGAACAATGTAGAGCGCGCCATTGCCTTTCTCGACGCGCTGGCGCGCGCTCTGGAAGCCAGGGGCCTTCCTCTGACGCCCAAAGGGCAAACGATGGGGGTGTCCCGGAATGGCGACGAAGCGATTTTCACTCTCAAGGAACGTACCCGCCAGCAAAAGCATGTTCCGACGGAGGAAGAGCTGGCGGCTGAATCGCGGCGGCAGCAAAAACTCGAAAAGTCTTGGAGATCGCCGGGCTCATGGCCCGATTCGCTCTATACGCGGGCCTACCCGGATTTCGACACCGTTTACACTGGGGAGTTCGCTCTACAGGTTGAAGGATATAGCGATGGCGTTCGTCGAAAGTGGGCGGACGGCAAAACCCAGACGGTAGAATCCCTGCTCGACGACATCGTGACCGGTATCGAAGCTCTGCTGGCCGCCAGAAAGGCGGCGCGGGAGGACCGAGAAGAGCGGCAGCGGGTTTGGGAAGAGCTATCTCGCCGTCGTGATTTGGCCAGGCAGCGTAAGGAGCGAGAAGACAAGCGGCTCTCCTACGTTCGGAGCGTCATGGATATGAGTGACGAGGCGGACCGGTTGCGCCGGTGGCTGGATCGCCCAGAGGTGAAACGGGGAGCGGCGGGTACCGACTATGCAAGCTTGGTCGCATGGGTCAAACAGCGGATATCGAACCTCGATGATACCTTGGATCCCAGCCATATCGATGGCGACCTTAGGGCGAAGAAGCTTTTCCCCGAGGTCGACGACCTAGGTGACCCGTTGGGAGAGCCCCCATCGGAGCCTCGATATTGGTGAAACTAAGTTCGCTTGCGGCCTATAGGGATGGGCCGCTAAATGAGCGGGAATGGCCGGATTCGACCGCCAGTGACCGGAAAATTTCTGGGTACAGTCTGGGTACGGTCAAAACGTTCTGGTTTGTGGTATTGGAAAATTGAGGGTCAGATGGCTTTATTCGAGTCCTCTTCTGGCACCAATCATGCTTCCGGCGATGTTCGCCGGAGGTCATCAAGATAAAAACATTCCGCAACAATAGACCCTTACCGTTCGCCGGCGTTCGCCCCTGTTCCGGGCTGCCCGTGCCATGGATGCAGACATCCGGTGCGCGCCTCTGGCGGCGCCTGTTGCCGCGTCAGAACGCCCATCTTGAAATGCTCCAGGGCCGAAACCTCAGCCTCTCCAGTTCAAGCCTCAACAATTGAGCATTTGTATTGGGCGCCTGCAAAAGTCTTGGCTCACGAAGATTCTCGACTTTACCCGCCATCACAATTGCGTTTCTCCCGCAGACCCCCTCTGCGTCCAGGACGCGGACGTCCGTCCATGCACTTTTCATGCTTTGGGCCACCCGATCGGGGCCCTTGTCAAAGTCATGTCCGACCCGGAGGTTTGCGAGCACGATACCGCCAGGCTTCAGGCGTTCCCGAACAAGGTCAAAGAACTCCGGCGTTTGAAGATGCACGGGGATGTTTTCGCCATGGAATGCGTCCAGCACGATCGCATCGTAAATATCGGTTTCTTCCCGCAAATGCTGTTCACCGTCTGCAACATGACATGCGACCGTCTCAGGAAGGCCAAAATACTGCCTGGCCAGAACAAAGGAGGCCGGGTCTATGTCAACGAATGTCGCTTTCCGCCCTGCTCTGGTCAGCATCGTGCCCAATGTGCCGCCGCCGCATCCGATTATCAGAACGTTGCGGGGATTGGCCTGCGTTAACAGGCTGAAAATCGCATGGATGTAGGAGGCGAGGCTGGTGCCCTCACTGTCCGCTGAACTTTGGTGGCATCCCCCGACTTCATAGATCGTTATTCCCGTGTCGGGGTTCTGGAAGATATTGATGGTGGCGTAGGCGCTTTTGATCTCCTGAACGTGAGTCATGAGAGCCATGATCCGTTCCTATGGAAAGCACAGCAGGATTGCAGGTTGGCCGTCATTGCCTACCTGGCCTCGCCAGCCAGCGCGGCCCGGACAGCTTCTCTGGGTGTCGTTACAGGCGGGAGGTGGGGGACCGCGACGCATCGGCGGCTGCCGTCCGGCAGGCCCGATGACCAGGCATAGGCTCGCGTTATTCCACCCGGGCAATCTTTTAAGTCGAAGACATGCACCGAACCGTTCCAGATCGTCTGCCACTTGAAGGATTCATGGACAGGAACCGATTGGACGAATATTGCCTCACCGCCGAATTGGTGTTCGACAGCCTTTTTCAACTGGTCCGTGGGCGATTCAAACATGGAGATTCGCTCCCCCCGACCGTTTTTCTCGCCCCGTTGTCAGAATTGGCGTTCGGGTCTGACGCACCTGGGCAATAGCGCATTGGTGGTGGGTCAAACGTGGCAGGCCGGAGCTCTTTGCTACTGCCATAGCGCCCTCAGCGGACGAAACCTGAGTGTTCCCAGCTCGGCTTCGATTTCGGTGTGATCCGGCACCGGAGGCGTAATCATGGTGGGTGGTTCCAGGCGAGAGACCGCGCCGGCCATCACGATTGCATTCCGGCATTCGAACCCTTCTGAATCGAGCAGCCGCACATCCAGGAATGCCTTGGACAGGCAAGCTGCGATACGGTCGGGATGACGATCGGAATCGTTTTTGACGTGGACATTGGCCAAAACCACGCCACGCGCAGCCAGGCGATCGGCGACCAGATAATAGAAAGGCAGGGACCTGAGATGCATTGGAATATGATCTCCTTCAAATGCATCAAGGACGATCGCGTCGTAGCGGTCAGTGTCGGAGTAGAAGAAAGACTTTCCGTCCGCCACCTTGCATTCAACACTGTCTGGTAATGCAAAATATCGCCTGGCCAGCGCAAACGAATGTGGCTCCACGTCCACCAGGGTTACCGCGCAGCCAGTTCTTGCCAGCATTGTGGCCAAGGTGCCGCCCGCACACCCTACGATCAGGATCTTGCGGGCCCTGGTTTGGCAGATCAGGCCAAAGATGGCGTGAATATAGGATGCCAGGCTGGTGCCGTTGGCGTCGGCTTCACTCTGACAATAGCCGCCTTGTTCGTATGTGATCGTGCTGGTGGATTTCTTTTTGGATACGGTGATCGTGCCAAACTTTGATTCAACGGTATCAAGGGTAATCATTTCGTAGTCCGAATGAATGCTCGTGCTTAATGCGTTGGGCGCAACCAGGCGGTCAGGGTTTCAAACGAACGCCGCGTCCGCCTGCGGAACTGCTGGCACCTTCGCTGACCAACTCAATGCCAAATGAATCGAGTGCTGCGATCAGCTTCATCAGCGAATCCACATTGCCCCTGATGACGTCGTCGCTGGCTTCCATGCGTTGAATGGTTGGCACCGAAAGACCCGACCTCTTCGCCAGTTCACGTTGATCAACACCTGCGAGGGCACGCGCCGCACGCATTTGCGCAGATGTAAGCATGGCACCTAACTTTCTGATGTTAACGTAGTCATTATATAGTATAGTATGCTGTATATAA
>Ga0118677_10000983_pt1 | contig 61290 bp, 27 predicted proteins | sample AliMusrvi5mmetaG_FD_86154 | JGI IMG/M metagenome (GOLD analysis project Ga0118677, IMG submission 86154) | reverse complement strand
TTACGCGGGCGACTGGTGGAGTGGTAAAGGCATCGTCGTCGGCAGCCTGTTCTGCTGGGGCGCCGCAACGATGCTCACCGGAGTTGGGTCGGGCGGAGGCTTTCTTCTGGCGGTGCGATCTGTCGCCACGGGCGCGGGCGGCACCACGCTGGACGCCTCCAACACAACCCGAAAACCGCCGTAACCGTCACGCGTGATGGGTGGATCGAAGCTGCGAAACGATGACAGCAGATTGCTGGGATTGGAGTTGTCCCATGATCCGCCGCGCAACACGCGGTACTGCCGTTTACTGTCATACCAATCCTCACAGTATTGCCACACATTGCCTCCCATGTCGTAAAGGCCGAAGCGATTGGGATTGAATTGCATGACCGGGGTGACGCCGGGATGGCCCTCATTCACTCCGCTCACACGGTAATTTCCGTCCTTGGGTCCGGGTGGAAAATACTCGCCCCAAGGGTATTTCGCAGGGACCTTGCCGCTTTTGCTTTCAGGGCTGGCGTTGGCGTCTTCCTGGTCGCCGATGCCCGCCGCCACACTCCACTCGTGATCCGTGGGCAGACGGTAGGTTTTGCCCTCCTTCTGGCTCAGCCAGGCGCAAAATCTTTGGGCGTCTTCCCAACTCACATTCACTACGGGGTGCTGGTCCTTGCCAGAGCCTGCCTCTTTCTTCCATGCGGCATCGATGCCGCTGTTCGCCTGAGCGTAGGAGGCGTAATCAGCGTTGCGCGTGTCATGGATGCAGAACAACACCTTGGTGCCCGGCACGGCGACGAACTTCATGTCCAGGCTGTTGGTGAACGCTGCGGTGGCCGGTGCTGCACCTGGGGACGAGGCGAACAGACTCATGATCATGGCCCAGTGCCCCTGCGCATACCAGGCACCCCCAGCGCCCATGAAGAGCAATGCAATGATCACAAACTCGGCCATCGAACCGTTGGCGCGCTGGGTTTGACCTTGCAAATCCTTGGCGTGACCTTGTCGCGCAGACGGCACGGCTAGCGCCCGACCTGGAGGCCTGGGTCCGGGCCGGATGATTTCAAGCCGCACGTCCTCCACCGGTTGCTCGGCTGGTGGAGGATCGACAGGCAGCGGCATGGTGGCCTGCTCCACTGCGAGCTTCATGTCGCTGGCTTTCTGATAACGGTCTGAGGGTTCGATCTCCAGGGCCTTGATGACCACGCCGTCCACGCGCCTGTCCACTTTTGACAGGGTCGAAGGCAGGGCAAAATAGCCCTTGGGCGGCTCCCCGGTGAGCATCTCGTAGAGCATGATGCCAAGCGCGTAGATGTCGGACCGCTCGTCGGCCTTGCCTTCATAGACCTCCGGCGCAGCGTAGTCCACCGTCCCCATGGCGGCGCCAGGTTTGGTGAAGCGCAGCGCCATGACGCCCATGGGATCGCGCGGATCGAACACATCCGGCTGCGGTGGCTCGGGCATGTCAACCACATGCTCGGTCGGTCTCAGGGCAAGGCCGAAATCCGCCAGCTTGACCCGGCCATCAGGGGTGACAAGCACATTGGCGGGCTTAATGTCGCGATGAATGACTCCCTTGTCATGCGCATACTGCATTGCCTCACAGATCTGGATCGTGAGATTCAATGCTTGCTTTGATTCAAGCTTGGTCTTGTGGATCAGGCGGTGCAAATCGGTCCCCTCCACATATTCCATGACGAAATAGAGGTGTCCTTCCGCCGTCTGGCCGAAATCGAAGATGGTGACGATGCCCGGATGGTTGAGGCTGGCGAGAAGGTGGGCCTCGCGATGAAAGCGCCCGATGAACTCGTTGTCCTGCGCAAGCTCGGCGGGCAGCACCTTGACGGCGACGACACGATTGAGTTTGCGCTGCCGGCCTTTGTAAACCGCTCCCATGCCACCGCGTCCGATCAAGCTCTCAATCGGATACTCAGGGAGCAGCTTGGAGAGATGCTCCGGGTCCGGGGGCGTCCAATCACCGGGAGCCGGGCCTGAGGCATGCGACTCCAACGCCCTGGCCAGGAGATCTTCAGGGGCGTTACCACGCAAACCGCCAGCGGGAGCGGTTGGGTCTGGTTGGTTGTGCGGCATGGGGAGGGAGGTGCACCTGGGACTTCGCAATTGGGACCGTGAAGTTGCATGCTTTTTGCCGCCGTCGCATCAGCGGAATGCCATCAGTTCATTGATCTCGGCTTTGATATTGGCTGGGGTGGGATCATCCAGCGTGGCGGCCACCTGCTGTTCAATGACCGCTTTCCAGGTTTTGCGCAGGCGATGCACCTCGGACTTGAGGGTATTGACGTTCTTGCCAAGGCTGGCGGCCATCTCCACGTAGCCGGTGTCGTTGTCCTTGCCAATCATCGGGCTCAACACGGCGAACAAATCCGCCTTCCCTGATTCCGTGTATTCGGCTTCCAGTTGTTGCATGGTGGAATTCAACAAGGTCTGCACCCACTGCTGCTGGTAGACGCGGTCAGGGGTCATGTGATCGACCGGCTCCGCCAGGTGACGCTGCTCATCACTGAGTGAGCTAAGTGCGACCACTTTGCCATCGCCGCGTTTCTGGGCCGTGGCATGGCGATGCCGGTCGATGAGAAAGGAGTGCAGCTTGGTGATGAGAAAGGCGCGCAGCTTCACCCTCGTGGTTTCGGCGTCGGCGAGGGCATTTTTGGACAGCAGGCATTCAAAAAACGCCTGTTTAAGGTCAGCCGCTATATCGGGCTGGTGGCCGTTGCGGATGATGTAGGCGAGAATCGGTTTCTCGTACGCGCGGCAAAGATCGTCCAGCGCCTGATCGGCCCCGGTCCTGCCCTCCGCCACCGCAAGCCGCACCATGCTCCACATGGTGGGGGGAAAGGTGTGATGTCCTTGAGCACGAGGATCATGTGAATGAGTTGAAGACATACGGAGGCCGGACTGCCCCATTCATTGCTTAATACCGAAACCTTGCCGAGCAAAAAATCTGCCACCTGCCGCAATAATCTTCTCTAAAGCAGATCATGGGGCACTGCACACCTCGCGCGATGTCAGGGCGAGGGAGTGAGACTGATGTCGCCGCTCTGGCCGACGCCTCCGACTACCGGCCCGAGGAAGTATCCGCCGGCTTGCGGGATGTCCGGGTCCTGATACAAGACACCGCCAAAGGTGATGATCTTCTGACTCAGGGGATGCACGAACGAACCCGTCAGGCTCCCGGTGGCGGCATTGATCGTCAATTTCAACTTCTCCGTGTTTGCACTGGTGCCGCTCACGGTAAGTGCATTCAGCGCCGAGAGCGTGACCGATTCACTAATCGGCGGCGAAAGGCTTCCGCCGCTGAGCTGCACGGTGCCGTTGTTCAATCCCGAGGGTAAATGCAGGGCCATCGTTCCACTGGGTGGCGCCCGGTAGAGCGCTCCCTGGAGGGCGAGCTGGGTATTGATTCCGGCGCTATAATAGCTGTTGCCCGCATGGGCCGGCTTGAACCAGGCTATCACACCGTCACAGCTGCTGTTGGCCAGAGGCTCGAACGTCATGGTGCCACCCAGCAGGCCCTTGCCCGAATAAACAACGGTATTGTAGAATACAAATTGTTTGAACCCGCCGCCCGAACCGACCAGCGATCCGGCAGTGGTGAAGGCGGTTCCGTCGGCCAGCTGACCGGCCATTGCCACGCTGCCTGAGGTGCTCACGGTCAACGTCGCATAACCCGTGCCATGCGGGGTCGCTCCACTTGCGTCCGTCGAGCCGAGGAGGATCGTGTACTTGCCGGTCTCGGCGGCGCTTTGGCCCGTGACGTAGGCGGCATGGTACGCGGTGAAAGGCACGCCGCCTGCCACGCCAGTGAGCGTGTAAGCCCCAGCATTGGCACCGTTCGGGCTCGCGCCAAGATAGAACATCACCGAAACTGGCGGTTTGCCAAAGCTGCCGGCAAAGAGTCCGTTGCCGCCAATCTTGCCACTAATCGGGTAGCTGGTTTCGCCCAGGAACAGGGTGCCTGTGAAGGTGCCGCTGCTGAGCATCGATACAGTGATAAAGCCCGAACCGCCGCCCAGCACCGCGCTGAATACGCCTGACCTGCCACCGACGGCAACCGTGCCACTTCGGGGCACGCCCACGATCGCAAGGCAATGGTAGTTGTCACAGCCGGAGGCCAGGCTGATGAACTGCTCGCCCGCGGCCAGCGCGGTCCTGCCCACCGCCACCGGCACCTGACTGGTGGCGCCCGGTACCACGGTGCTGTTGTTGCCCAACTGGCCGTAGGCGTTGTCCCCCCATGCGGCCACCGTGCCATCCGAGCAGAGCGCCAGGCTGCTGGCATTTCCGGCCGCCAGACTCATCACCGCCTTACCGGTCAGGGCCGTCGCGGAAATCGTCCCGAAGCCGCTGTTCACCGTCGGCACCACAGAGGCGAACGGGCTGGTGCCACCGATGGATCCGTAGCCCAATTGACCGAAGGTATTCCATCCCCACGCGTAAACGGTCGTGTGGTTTGAAGCGAGGGCCAGACTGTGAACCGCACCTGTCGCCAGGGCGATGATGCCGGTTAACTTCGTGTTGGCATCCGTCAGCACACTCACAGGCACACTGCTGACGCCATTCGTGTTGCCATTGCCCAGTTCGCCGTCGCTGTTATTGCCCCAGGCAGCCACCGTGCCGTCGGAGCAGAGGGCCAGACAGTGCCCACCGCCTGTGGCGATGGCGGTCACCAGCTTGCCGGCGAGTGCCGAACCATGAGCCAATGAGGTATCCACGGCAACTGGCACGGGGCTGTCGGTCATGCTGTTGTTGCCCAGCTGGCCATAGGCATTATCTCCCCAGGCCACGACCGTGCCATCCATGCAAAGCGCCAGGCTCCATGTGCCACCTGCGGAAATTTGGACCACCTTTTTACCGGCCAGCGCGCCGCCAGCGCTCACCGCCACCGGCACCAGCGCAACGCTGCCGTATGCGGTTGTGGTGCTGCCCAGCTGACCCTGTCCATTGTCTCCCCAGGCGGCCACGGTGCCATCCGAGCAGAGGGCCAGGCAGTGGGAGCCCCCGGCGGAGATCGCCACCACGGTCTTGCCCGCGAGGGCCGATCCATCGGCGGAGGCAGCATCCACAAGCACCGGGAGGGTGCTGCTGCTCGTCGCTTTGTTGCCAAGCTCGCCTTCCTCGTTGTAACCCCAGGCAGCCAGCGTGCCGTCCGAGCACAGCGCCAGAGTGAACCCATGGCCGGCAGCCAAGGAGGTGATGGTTTTACCCGCCAGCACTCCGGACGCGGTCACCGCCACCGGCACGCCGCTAGTCGTGGTGAAGTGGTTGCCCAGCTCGCCGTAAGAGTTGAGTCCCCAAGCCACCGCCCTGCGCGCGGATGGCGTGCCGCTGCCGCTGCCGCTGCCGCTCAGATTCACGGTAAACGGGCTGGTGGTCAGATCGTTACCCGCCAAGTGCAGCGCCCCGGTTCGACTGCCGGCGATGGGTGGAGTGAATGTGACCACGAACGCCGTGCTCGATCCCGGAGCCACCGTGGCCGCTGGCGCCGTGCTCAGGGTGAAATCGCTGCCGTTCGCACCGTCAAAGCTTACGCCCTTGATCGTCAGCGCTGCCGTACCGTTGTTGCGCACAGTGAAGGATTTCGACACTCCCACGCCGGGCGCAGTGCTGCCAAAACTGAGGGTGCCCGCTGCGCTGATCAGCGCTGTGCCCGCAGGCTGCTCCACGGCAATGGATGGCAGGCTCGCAACCGAACCCGTTCCAGTCAGGGTGACGTTGAACGGACTTTGCACCGGATCGCTGCTCGGAATGTGCAGCACCGCACTGCGCAATCCGACGCCACCAGGTGAAAAATTCACCATCAAGGTCGTGGTTCCGGCCGGAGTGACCGGAGAGAGAGGATAGGCGGTCACGGCAAACTCGCCCGCGTTGGCCCCGTCCACCGTAGTCGCGCCCAACACCAGGCTCGATGTGCCCAGGCTTCGAATTGTGAAGGTCCTGCTGGCGTTCGCACGCACGGCCACCGGGCCAAAATCCACCGCGCTGGCACCGTTGACCAATCCCACCCCGGCGGGTTGCTCAACGGCCATCGAACCCGCTGTTGAAGTGCTCGCAATCGCAAGGCTGTGGAATGCGCCGGCCCCGGCAAAGATGCTGGTAAAGTGCTCGCCCGCGGCAAGCGCACCCAGGCCCACCGCTGTGGGCAGGTAGCTGACAATTGCAGTGTTGCTGCCCAACTCCCCGAAACCGTTAACGCCCCAGGCGACGAGTGTGCCGTCCGTGCAGAGCGCCATGCTGTGGCCATACCCCGCCGCAATGGCACTGACGCGTTTGCCATCCAGGGGCGTGCCAGTCGTCATCACGGCCACCGGCACGGATCTGTTCCCCAGGCTGTCGTTGCCCAAATTGTTGTCCACTCCCCAGGCTGCCACCGTGCCATCTGAGCAGAGCGCCATGCTGAATTCGTCGCCCGCGGCAATCGCCACGACGAACTTGCCCGCAAGGGCCGAGCCATCTCCCGCCGTGGCATCCACCGCGACAGGTACGCTGCTGCTCACCATACTTTCTGGCCTGACGCCAAGCTCGCCGGTCCAGTTGAATCCCCAGGCGAAGACCGTGCCGTCAGAGCAGAGCGCCAGGCTGTGGACGATGCCGGCAGACACGGCTATGACCGTTTTACCGGCCAATGCCGTGCCCGCGGTGGCCACCGGCACCGGAACCGCACTGCTCGTGATGCTGTTGTTGCCCAGCTGCCCATACGGGTTGCCGCCCCAGGCCACCACGGTCCCGTCCGTGCAAAGCGCCAAATTGTGGTATCCCCCGGCGGAGATTGCCATCACCCTCTTACCGGCGAGAATGCCTGTGGTGCTAACCGCCGAGGGTACACGACTGTCGATCGTCGTGTTGTTGCCGAGCTGTCCAAAATTGTTCTCGCCCCACGCCGCCACCGTGCCGTCGGAGCACAGCGCCAGACTGTGGTTGGATCCGGCGGCAATCGCCACCACCGTCTTGCCGGCCAGCGCCGATCCATCCTTCGAGGCCGTGTCCACCAACATTGGGACATTGCTTTCCGTCGTGCTGTTGGTTCCCAGTTCGCCGCTATAGTTGACACCCCATGCCGCCAGCATGCCATCCGAGCAGAGCGCCAGGGTGTGATAGGCACCGCCTGCCAGTGCGACCACCGATTTCCGGGCGAGCACTCCGGTCGCTGTCACCGACACTGGAGCGCTGCTCTGCACGACGCTGTTGTTGCCCAATTCACCGTACAAATTGCACCCCCAGGCAAGTGCCCTGCCGTTGCTCAATGAAGCGACCGTGGCAACACCCGTGCCGCCGAGAATCACATTGAAGGGGCTGGACGCCGGATCGTTGCTGGCGATGTGCAGGGCCGCCGTACGGCTGCCGACGGCTCCGGGAGTGAAGGTCACCACACAGGTCGTGCTCGCGCCAATGGCGACGGTGGCTGTGGGACGGACGCTGAGAACATAGTCTGTGTGGTTCGCTCCATCAATGGTGGCCGGGGAAAGCGCCAGCGCAGCGCCGCCAGTGTTCCTGAGGGTGAAAGTGCGAGTCACCTTCGCGCCGAGCACGCTGCTGCCGAAGCCAATCGTGCTGACACCACTGGCCAATCCCGTGCCCGCAGGCTGCTCGATGACGATCCTGGGCGAGGCCGGCAGCGGGACTGCCCGTGTGACCGCAACGGTGTAAGTCTTGGTGGTGACACCATCCTGAGCAGTCACGACGATGGCAATGGTATTGATGCCGACTGCCAGGGCGACGGCACTTCCTGTCGTGCCGGAGGCAAGCGCGACGCCGTTGACCGTCACCGTAGCGCCGGCTTGGACGGCCGCAGGCGTCACCGTGATCGCCGTTGTCGCATTCGAGACGCCCACCGTGTAACTGATGGTCGCCCCGGCAAAGACCGGCGACAGGGAACCCATGCTGAGAGAAAGGCCGGAAAGGCTGGCATTGTTGCTGATCGTTGTGAAGGTCAAATCCCCGCCATTAACGGTGGTGCCGGCGGTGCCGTTGACGCGATAGTGGTAAGTGGTGCCGGGCGTCAAGCCGCCAAGGGTGGCACTCACCGCGCTGTCCGTGCTTCCCGAAACAGGCGTGGGCAAGCCGCCCACGTTCGTGCCGTAGGCGGTGCTTGTGCCATACTCAAACCGGACGGCGGTGCTCAAGCCACCGGCATTCACAGTGCCGTTCAGCGTCGCCCCGGTACTCGTCACGTTGGTCGCGATCAGGGTCGTCACCGAAGTGGAACCGCTGGTTGCTGTAGTGGCTCCCGCCCCGCTGAGGTCGATGTTGAACGGGCTCGCGAGCGGATCGTTGGTGGCGAGGTGCAGCGTGGCGCTGCGGCTGCCGGCGGCACCTGGAGTGAAGGTCACTACAAAGGTCGTGCTCGCACCGGCCACCACCGTCACCGCCGGTGGCGTGCCAAGGGAAAAATCGCTGCCGTTTGCACCGTCGAAGGTGACACCCGAAACTGTCAAGGTCGTGCTCCCGATGTTTCGGATGGTGAAGGTTTTATTCAACCCTGCTCCCACCGCGCCGTTGCCGAAGCTCAATGCACGATTACCGCTGATCAAAGCTGTTCCCGATGGCTGCTCCACGACGATGACGGGAGAAGGGGCGGTTGCGACAGTGGCAAGAACATGGAATGCCGAAGAGCCGGCAAAAACTCCGGTGTAGCGCTCGCCCGATCCCAGGGAGCCCTGGTTCACCGGCACGGGCACAAGGCTGTTGGACGAACTGTTGTTGCCCACTTCCCCATAGGCGTTCCACCCCCATGCGGCGAGCGTCCCATCTGAGCACAGGGCCAGGCTCTCACCATCACCTGCGGCAATGGCAACAACGGTCTTGCCGGCAAGCGCCGAGCCGTCGGCCAAGGCCGCATCCACCGCAGCAGGCACGAGGCCGTCCACCGTCGTGTTGTTGCCCAGGCTGCCCACGGCGTTCGAACCCCATGCCGCCAGCGTACCATCAGAGCAAAGCGCCAGGTTGTGGCCATTGCCAGCCGCAATGGCGATGACAAACTTGCCGGCCAGAGATGTGCCTGACGTCGTCACCGCCACAGGCACATGGCTGTCCGCCGTGCCGCCGCTGCCCAATCCCCCACCCTTGTTGCAACCCCAGGACGCCACCGTGCCATCCGAGCACAGAGCCAGGCTGTGGTAAAAGCCGGCCGCAATGGCAACCACCGTCTTGCCGGCCAATGCAGGGCCTGCCGTGGAGACCAGGACTGGCGTGGGGCTGTTCGTCGTGCTGTTGTTGCCTAACTGCCCAAAGGCATTGTAACCCCAGGCTGCCAAAGTCCCGTCCGAGCAGAGTGCCAGACTGTGGCCATAGCCGGCAGACACAGCGGTCACCCTCTTCCCGGACAGCACGCCTGCGACATTCACCGCTGCCGGCAAAGGGCTGTCCGTCGTCGTGCTATTGCCCAGCGCGCCGAAGCTGTTGCCCCCCCAGGCGGCCACCGTGCCATCCGAGCATAGGGCGAGACTGTGATAACTCCCCGCCGCAATCGCGACGACTGTCTTGCCCGCCAGCGCCGAGCCGTCCGCAGCCAGGGTGTTAACTGCCACCGGTAATTTGCTGTTCTTGGTGCTGTTGGTCCCCAAGGGGCCGCTGAAGTTCCCTCCCCATGCGGCCAGAGTGCCATCCGAGCAGAGAGCGAGGCTGTGATATGTCCCCCCCGCCATGGCAATGACCGTTTTGCCGGCCAGCGCCGAACCGTCCGTCGCTGTCGCATCCACCGGCACCGGAACGCCGCTCTGGGTCGTGCTGTTGTTGCCCAGTCCGCCATAGAAATTGGCACCCCAAGACACCACCCGGCCACCGGTTACCGAACTGCTGCCGGGAGCAAAGGCGACGCCCGTGGGGGTGTTCAGGCCGTTGCCCGAAATCGAGGTCAGGAATTGGCCGTTGCTCTGATAAACATCCACCCGGGAGTCGTTCGCATCGCTGATGAAAAGATTGCCCGAAGGATCGAAAGCCACCCCACGCGGAGTCGGCGTGGAGGCAAAGAAGTTAATGAATGCGCCCGGGCTTGTGCCTGCGGGCCCCTGGTAGCGCGACGCGTTGTTGCCGAGATAGTCGGCCACATAGAGGTTCCCATCCGGACCGAAATCCAGACCAGACGGATTTGACAGATTGTTGTGCTGCGTGACGAAATCTTTGATGTAGGCACCGGTTGTCCCATTGTATTCATGCACCGCGCCGCCGCCGCCAGAGAAGTTGAAATCGCTCACATAGAAATTGCCGTCGGGGCCGAAGACTCCTGCCTCGAAATTGCCAGTGCCCGGACTTATGAATGTGGTCAGGGTGTTGCCGCTGAACATTTGCACGCCGCCGGCGTAGCTGGCGATGTAAAGATTCTGGTCCGGCCCAAACGTGATGAAACGCGGATTTGCCAAGCCGCTGCCGACATGCACGCCCAGGAACGAGCCATCCACACCGCTGTACTTCAGGATTTGACTCGTGCCGGCGCTCGCCACGTAAAGATTGCCATCCGGTCCGAATGCCAAGCCGACCGGGGTGCGCAATCCGCCGCTGCCCGCCGTGACAAAATTCCCAAGGTACGCGCCGGAAGCAGTGTAGCGCTTGATCGTATTGTCCCCTGTGCTGCTGATGAAGACATTGGTCCCCGCCGCCGAAGAAATCCGCGTCACCGTCACGGTGTAGGTGGTGGTGGTCGTACCGTCCGGCGCGGTCACCACTGTGGTGATGGTGTTGGTGCCGGCCACCAGGGTGAGGGCGCTGCTGGCCGAGCTGGAGGGAACCGCGACCCCGTTGACTTTGATCGTGGCGTTCGCCTGCGCCGCCGTCGGCCTGATTGACATTGAGGTGGTCGCACTCGGCACGCTCGCCGAATAGCTCGTGGTGGCGCTGGCAAACGCCGGTGACAAGGTGCCAACGCTGAGCCCCAGGCCGGACAGGGTTGCATTGTTGCTGGTCTCGCCCGCCCGCGTCACTGTCACAGTGTAGGTCAATGTGGTGAGGCCGTCTTGCGCCGTCACCACAGTGGTGATCGTATTCGTTCCCACCACCAGGTTGACCGCACGGCTGGGCGCGCGGGAGGCCACTGGGGAGCCATTGATCTTCACGGTGGCGTTCGCCTGGGTCACCACCGGCGTCACCTTGACGTACGCTGTCGTATTCGGGACGTTCAGAGTGTAGTTTGTGGTTCTGCTGGCAAAGGGAGGCGAGGCCGATCCGGCGCTCAGCGTGAGACCCGAAAGGCTCGCGTCGCTGCTGATGCCCGCCGCCCGCGTCACAATCACAGTGTAAGTCTTCGTCGTCACGCCATCTGGCGCCGTCACCAGCGTGGTGATCGTGTTCGGGCCTGCCGCCAGTGCGATGCTCCCGCTGGCCGAGCCCGAGGCGACATCGACGCCGTTGACCTTCATGATGGCTCCAGGCGCAGCCACGGCCGGGGTCACTGTCAGCATCGTTGTCGGGTTCAAGACGCTGGCCGTGTAGCTGGTGACGGCTCCCGAGAAGGCCGGAGACAATGTGCCGGCGCTGAGCCCGAGGCTGACCAGAGCCGCATTGTTGCTCAGGCTTGCCGCACGTATGATAGTTACAGTGTAGGTTATTGTAGTGATCCCATCCTGCGCTGTCACCACGGTTGTGATCGTGTTCGTGCCCACAGTCAGGGGTATGGCGCCACTGGCCGCGCCGGAGACGACCGCGACCCCATTGACCTGGACGGTCGCGCTTGCCTGCGTCGCCGTGGGCTTGATCGTCACGGAAGTCGTCGCATTCGGCACTCCTACCGCATAGCTGGTAGAAGCACCGGAAAACGCCGGTGCCAGAGTTCCCGTGCTCAGGACCAGGCCGGAAAGCATGGCATTGTTGCTCTCGGGCCCCGTGCTGAAGGTCAGATCCCTGCCGCTGGAGGATCCGCTCGTGCTGGTGCCATTGACGCGATAATGATAAGTCATACCAGAGATGAGTCCGGTCACGTTCGCACTTACCGCGGCAGCACTGTTTCCGGTGACCGGCGTCTGAACGCCCGCGACATGGGAGGTATAGACAATGCTCGTTCCATAATCAAAAGAGACGTCGGTGCTCGTTCCCGCGGCATTGACGCTGCCGTTCAATGTGGCGCCTGTTCCGGTGACGTTGGTGGCGGCGAGGGTGGTGGCAACGGGAGGGATGCTGCTGACGAGCGCGAAGGGCGCGATATCGATGGCTGTGGCATGACGCGTGCCATCCGCAGCCACGATCCCGGCTTTCACCCGCACGGTGCGCGACCCAAGCGGCTCCGTGGAGGCCACCGAGAGTCCATTTGAACTGTAGACGCCGTCTCCGGCGACAAGATCCCCAGAGGCTCCGGCGTCGTTCAGGGCGATCGCAGGAGCGCCGCTGTTCGATTCGACCATCCCGTTGAGCACCACATCCCCCACCACCTGTTCGACCGGGGAGGCGGCGCTCACGACGGCCGTGAGCGTAGCCGCCGAGCTCCCGGCGGGCAGGACATATGGAGGATCCAAATTTGGCGACGTGATGCTGGGAGCCACGCCAAAGCTGCCAGGGTTCACATAGCAAACCGCGAGTTGAGAGCGGCTGTTTGAATCGAGACAAATGTACGAGAACATCGTCCCATTCCCGTTCATGGTCACGCTTGTCATTGAATTGTCGACCAAGGTGAGCGGTTCAGCCCCTCTCATGCCCAGTTGCAGCACTGCGCTGCCGTCGGTGTTAAAGAGCAGACCGGAGGCACCAAGCAGCAGCTTGGACCCGTCGAAAGTCAACTGGTGATAGCCATTGGTTTGAAGCCCCAGGCCCGCCTGGTTCACGGTCGAGTCGGTCAGTTTGATCTGCCCGGTGCCATTGAAATTGAACACCCCGGCTTCTTCATTGCCCGAGACTGGCTGCTCATCGTAAGCCACTTTCGTTCCATCCCCGCTGATGGCTCCATGGAACAGAAAGGCAACCCTTCCCAAAAAGTCATGCAAACCGCTTCCATCCAGATTGACTCCAAACAACCCTTGACCCGCGCCTCCCGAAACCGGCGCGTCCAGCATGCTGAAGACAATGCAGGAACCATCGGCGCTGACGTCCACGGGCCGGGCGTCGATCGATCCGAACAAGGGCACGGTTGCAGGTGTCACGCCGAGGACGGTGGCCATCTGGTTGACACCGACAATCTGCCGCAGTCCGGTGCCGTCGTAGTTGATGACCCAAATGCCGCGGGGGATCGCCTGGGAGGATCCGTTGAGGAAGGTGTCTCTGTAAACGCGGAAGAAAATCTTCGTGCCATCGCCTGAAATGCGAACGCCGTTGATTTCATTGCTGGCGAGCACGAGCACCTGCTGCCCTCCCGCGCGCAACTGGACGGTATCGCTCACGCATATCCGGGTCCCGTCATCGCTGATGTCCACTGCGGAGCCGGCGGAGACAAGCGAGGTGTATGAATCCGCGAGGACAAGCCCGTTGCCATCTGGACCGATGGTGAAGACCTTGTTAATGCCCCCGGAAACCGTCTGCGTGAAGGCGATCGCACTTCCATTCCGGCTGAGAATCGGCAAACCTTCGTTATAAGCGTATGCTTGTCCGGCATAGGCGGTGGTGATTTGATGATAGGTCAGGGTGCACAGCACTGAACTCGCCGTCGCACTCGTGCCGGTGCCGTTGAGATTGATCGTGAACGAGCCCGTGTTCGGATCATTGCTGACAAGATGCAGTGCTCCACTCCGAGTGCCTACGGCGGCGGGATTGAAGATCACCGTAAAATTGATGGATGATCCCGCCGTCACCACGGCCGCAAGCGGCGCACTGAGCGTGAAGTCGCTGCCGTTGACGCCGTCGAAGCTCACGCTCCCGGTCGTCAAGGGAACCGCACCCGTATTCCTCAATGTAAATGTCTGGGGCACGCCCGTCCCCACCGGGCTGCTGCCGAAACTTACGGCGCTGCTGCCGCTGATCAGCGGCGTGCCAACGGGCAGCTCGATGGCGATGGCGGGAGAAGTTGAGGCCGTGCGAGTGACCGTCACGGTGTAAGTCATCGTCGTGCCGTCCTGGGCTGTAACAACGGTACTGACGGCGTTGCTGCCCACCGCGAGGCTCATCGCGCTGCTGGCAGTGCCGGAACTTACTGCAATTCCGTTGACTGTCACCGTGGCGCCGGCCCGGGCCGCCGTTGGCGTCACAGTGAGGGTGGCTGTGGCATTGGAAACGCTTGCAGTATAGGATGTGGTGGCGCTGGCAAAAACGGGGAACAAAGCTCCAGAACTCAGAGACAGGCCGGCCAGGGTGGCGTTGGAGCTGTTGATCGCGGGGGTGTACTTGACCGTGCAGTAATCGATGTAGCCAGCGGTGTTCGGACTCAAGCCGGTCAGGACGGCTCCGCCGTCGGGAGTGAGGGCGAGCCTGCCGCTGAAGGATTGGAATACGCTGGCACCGGGCAGCCACATCGTTTCGTTGCCGTGGGCAGGTCCGTCGTAGGCCATCTGCCAGAGCAACTGGCCGTCCGCCGCATCATATTTCACGGTATAAAAATCCTGGCTGAAGCCCGGGCTGCCGTTGCTGCCGGTGGCGCTGAAACCCGTGACCACAGGGTTGCCGGACGCATCCACCGCGACGGCAAAGGCGGTGCCATCATTATCGGGAGGACCGTTGAAATTCTGCTGCCAGAGCAGATGTCCGTCCGCCGAATCATACTTCGCGGTGTAGTAGGCGGTTCCCGGGTAAGAACCTGTGACGAAGACATTGCCGGCACCATCCATTGCCACGGAGTACGCGATATCATCATTATTGCCTGCGTCATTAAATCGCTGTTCCCATAGCATGTGCCCGTCCGCGGCAGCATACTTCACCGTGTAGAAGTCGTAGCCCTGGCCTGTCATGACGGACTTGCCGGTGATTGCCACATTGCCCGCGCTGTCCACAGCCACGGCCTGGGCGATGTCGGCCCCGTGGGAAGGGCCGTCGTAATACTGCTCCCAGATCAGGTGACCATCCGCCGCAGCATACTTGGCCGTGTAATAGTCCATGCTGCCACGTCCGTAGCTGGTCGCCCCCGTCACCACCACGTTGCCCGCGCCATCCAGCGCAATGGCCCTGGCACCATCCAGGTCATTGGCAACGCCGGGGTGATAGAGTTCCCAGAGCAGGTGGCCGTCCGCAGCGGCATGCTTCGCGATATAGAACGCGTTGCCGGTGGAGAAACCCAGAGTCACCACGTTATCGGCATAGTCCACGGTCACCTGTTCGCCGCCGTCGAAGGTCGATGTTCCGTGGTGGCGGTCGGCCCAGATCACATGACCGTCCGCGGCCGCGTACTTCACCGTGTAGGCGTCGTTGCCGGACGTGCCGGTGACGACCACGTTGCCCGTGCTGTCCACCGCCACTGAATTGGCGACGCTGTCCCCGGCCGATGAACCATTGAGGGTATAATCGTAGCGTTGTTCCCAGAGCAAATGGCCGTCCGCAGCGGCGTATTTCGCTGTGTAATAGTCCCAGTAGAAGCCATTGATGCCCGGGGACCGGCCGGTGACCGCGACGTTGCCGGCGCTGTCCACCGCGGTTGCGGAGGAGTAGTTGCTTGCCGGGCCGCCATAGCGCTGCACCCAGCCCTGAGTCACCGTGGTGCCGGAGCTTGACGCACGGGTGACGACCAAGGTGTAGGACATCGTAGTGGTACCATCCTGCGCCTTGACCACGGTGGTGATCGTATTGGGTCCCACAGCCAGGGCAAGGCTGCTGCTGGCCGCACCCGAAGCGACCGCAGTCCCGTTCACGGTCACCGCGGCATTGGCCTGTGCCGCCGTCGGCGTGACGATCAGGGAGGTGGTTCCGTAGGAAACGCTTGCGGCGTAACTCGTCGTGGCGCTGGCAAAGCCCGGGGACAGCGTCCCGGCGCTCAGCAGGAGACTGGCAAGAGAAGCATTGTTAGCCGGCCCGGGGAGAGTGGTGAAGGTCAGATCCTGGCCGCCTCCGGCGCCGCCGCTTCCTGCGCCCGTGGCAAGGAAATGATAGGTGGTGGCGGGAGCCAGGCCGGTGAGCGTCGCGCTTACCGGCGTGGTCGTGCTGCCAGTCACAGGCGAGGGTGTGCCGGCCACGGTCATGCCGTAGGAGGTGCTTGTACCATAATCAAAAGTGGCCATCGTGTTCACACCGTTGGCATTGACCAAGCCGTTCAGCGTCGCGCTTGTGCTGCCAACGCCGGTGGCGGCCAGTGTGGTGACTATAGGACTGGTGCTCAGACTTGGGACAGTCAGTGTCAGGCTGTTGTCATCAATGAATGCGTCCAGGTCCGTGCCACTATGGCGGATGAACACCATCTGGTATCGAATCGAACGTGTACCCGCCGGAATCACAAAGCTCTCGCTGTGATTGGTCCAGGAGGACGGGGAATCGACCTCGGAAGTGTTGACCGAACCCAGAGATGCGGACGACGCATTGAGAAAGGTGAGGACTATTTGGGCATCATCATCGGGTGCCTGGGCAAGGCTCTGCTCCCAGAAACTGACGTCGGCGGTCGCTGTGCCGGCGTCGATTTGCGCGGTTGTAATGCCAAAGACATTCACCAACGAAACGGTCTGGCTCAAGGTGCCTGAAGCGCCGGCACCACCGAAGAACATGGATCCGCCTGTACGTGGCTGGATACCAGGATCAAACGAGCCGTTGTCGACAGCCGGATTCGAGGCGCCGCCGGCGGTCCACCCGGTCAACGCAAGCTCTGCTCCAGGATTGGTCAACAGATTGCCGGTGGTGCTGCCAGTGGCCGCGCGGGTGACTGCCACGGTGTAAGTGAGCGTGGTAGCGCCATCCTGGGCGGTAACGAAGACGGTGATCATGTTGACGCCCTCCGCCAGCGCAACGGCACCACTGGCCGCGCCTGAAGCGATGGCCGCCCCATTGACAGTCACCCTGGCATTGGATTGAGCCACCGTCGGGGTGACGGTCAGGGAAGCGGTCGCATTGGAAACGCTCACAGTGTAACTGGTTGTCGCACCGGTGAATACCGGTGCAAGCGTGCCGCTGCTCAGTGCCAGGCTGGAAAGCCTGGCATTGCTGCTGCTGATGATGGCAAGGCTGTGGTCAGCGGCGCAGCCGGCGAAGATTGCGGTGCAGAGCTCGCCGGCGGCAAAGGTAGCCGTGCTGACCGCCACCGGCACAGCGCTGGCCACGAAGCTGTTATCGCCCAACTGGCCAAATTCACTGCTGCCCCAGGCGGCAAGCGTCCCATCGGAACAAAGCACAAGACTGTGCTCGTATCCCGCAGCCACCGCTATGGGGGTTTTTCCGGCCAACGGCGTAGCCGCGGTGATGACGTCTGCCGGCACCAGGCTGTTCGCCGCGCCGCCGTTGCCCAGCTCACCGTCGGTCCCATAGCCCCAGGCAGCGAGCGTGCCGTCAGAACATACCGCCAGGTTGTGAAAGCGACCAGCGGCGACAGCGGTGATGGTCTTGCCAGCCAATGGAGTGGCGGCGGTGGTCACCTGCACAGGCACGAGGCTGTTCGTAGTGCTGTTATTGCCCAGCTGCCCCTCGGAATTATCGCCCCAGGCCACCAGGGTCCCGTCCGAGCATAGCGCCAGGCTGTGGGAATTTCCACCCGAGATGGCGACGACTGTTTTGGTAAAAAGCGCCGAGCCATGGACCGTGGTATTGTCCACGGCCACGGGCACGGGGCTGTCGATGATGGCATTGTTTCCCAGCTCGCCGTTGCCGTTGTATCCCCAGGCCACGACCGTGCCGTCGGAGCAAAGCGCCAGACTGTGAGAATCCCCTGCGGCGATGGCGACGACCGTCTTCCCAAAGAGCGCCGATCCGTCCTCCGCCGCCGTGTCAACCGCCACCGGCAAATTGCTGTTGAGGGTGTTGTTGTTGCCCAGTTCGCCATTGCCATTCCCTCCCCACGCGACCACGGTGCCATCGGAACAGAGCGCCAGAGTGTGAGAACTTCCCGCGGAGATGGCGACGACAGTCTTGCCGAAGAGCGCTGATCCATTCGCGGATGTCATGTCCACCGGCACCGGCACGCTGCTTGCAAGCCCGGCACCAGTGTTGCCGAGCTGGCCGGCGCTGTTGTCGCCCCATGTGAAGACAGTCCCATCCGTGCAAAGCGCCGCGCTATGAGAATTGCCCGCTGCCTGAGCGATCACCGTTTTGCCGGAGAACGCACCAGCGGTGATCACCGTCACGGGCATGGCGCTGTTGGTGGTGGAAATGTTGCCCAGCTGACCCGCCTGGTTGAATCCCCAGGCCACGGTTCGGCCACCCGCCGCCGTAGCGCTGACGCCCGAGCCGCTGAGGTTGACAGTGAAGATGCCGGTGTTCGGATCGTTGCTGGCGAGGACCAGCGTGCCGTTCCGGCTGCCGGAGGCACCAGGGGTGAAGGTCACCCCGAAGGTGGTGCTTGATCCGGCTGCTACCGTGCCCGACGGCGTCGTGCTCAAGGTGAAGTCACCGCCGTTCGCTCCGTTGAAGGCCTCGCCGTAGATGGTCAATGACACAGCGCCAGTGTTTCGAACCGTGAACGTCCTGGTCACGCCCGCTCCCACCGTACTGCTGCCGAAGTTCACCGCGCTGCCGCCGCTGGTCACACTCGTGCCCGCGGGCTGCTCGACGGCGATGACGGGCGCGGTCGAGACTGCGCGAGTGACAGTCACTGTATAAGTTTTCGTGGTGGTGCCATCCTGGGCTGTGACCAGGATGGTGATCGAATTGTCACCCACAGCCAGGGGGAGGGCGCTGCTGGCCATCCCGGAAACCACCGTAGTCCCGTTCACTTTCACAGTGGCATTGGCTTGAGCCACGGTTGGGGTGACGGTGAGGGAAGTGGTCACGTTGGAGACGCTCGTCGTATAGCCTGTCGTGGCAGACGTAAAGGCCGGAGCCAGCGTGCCGGCATTCAATACCAGTCCGGAAAGATTGGAGTTGCTGCTCGCCACCAGGGACTGGGTGACTATGATCGACCGGCCCAGCAGGGTGATGTGGGCCACGCGGCTGCTGCCAGCCATGAAGCTGAAGTTGACCACCCCGCCGCCGGGGTTGCCACAGGTAAGCCAGCTTTGATCGCTTGCAGGCGCGAAAGGCGGCAGAAGATTGGCGGTGGCCGGCAGGACCGCGGGCAGGGAGTCCGACCCGGCAGCGGTGATGATGAATTTCGGGGTGGGATCCACGAATGCGCGCGGCACCTCCTTGACCGCGTTGTTAGACGTGTCCGCCAAGTAAGCATTCCCTGCGCCGTCCACCGCCACCGCCATGGGAGAACTCAGGCCGCTGGACACCAGTGAGCTCAGGGTCTGGGTTGCCGCCGTCCACATCTGGATGGCGTTGTTGCTTGAATCAGCAATGTAAACATTGCCGGAGCCGTCCACCGCGACTCCACTGGGAGCGGCCAGGCCGGTGGACACCAGCGGGCTCACCGTCTGGGTCGCCGCCATCCATATTTGGATCGCGCTGTTGCCGGAGTCGGCAATGTACACATTCCCTGGGCCGTCCACCGCGACTCCACTGGGAGAGGCCAGACCGGAGGCCACCAGCGTGTTCACTGTCTGCGTCGCCGCCGCCCACATCTTGAGCGTATTGCTGCCGGTGTCGGCAATGTACACATTGCCGGAGCCGTCCACCGCCACTCCCTGGGGATTGCTCAGGCCGGTGGACACGAACGTGTTCACCACCTGCGTTGCCGCGATCCATTTCTTGATTGAATTGCTGCCACTGTCGGCAATGTAGACATTGCCGGACCCGTCCACCGCCACTCCCTGGGGGTTGCTCAAGCCTGTGGATACAAGGGTAGTCACCACTTGCGTCGCCGCCGTCCGCTTCTTGATCGCGTTGTTGAGTGTGTCGGCAAAATACACATTGCCAGCCCCATCCACCGCCAGTCCAGCGGGACCATTCAGGCCCGAGATCAATGCCGTGACCGGATTGGCTGCCACATAAGTGCTCCCAGCTTGCGTGACGGTGAAAGTTTGCCCGCCAATGTTGAGGGTGCCAGTGCGTGTCGCTCCGGTGTTCACATCAAACGTGAAGACCACCGTCGCGCTGCCTATGCCGCTGGTGCTGGTCGCATTGACGTGCAGCCAGCCATTGTTCGTGCCGGCGATCCAGGTGCTGGCGACCGGCGTGGCGGTCAGCAATACCGAGCCGGTGCCTGCCGCAGGGCCTTCCGCCATCGTGGTGGAGCCCAGCACATATATGCCCGTCACAACGGGTGAAACCGTGGCGACCTGGACCGGAGCGCCACTGGAGCCGCCTAAGGTGGTGACGACAGCAGTCAGGCTGCCGACGGCGCTCGGCGGGGTTGTGAAGTATACCGTGAGCGAAGTGGCGGTGGCGGTGGTGACCGTGCCGGCTGCGCCATCATTGAATGCCACGGAATTACTGGCGGCCGTGGTCGAGAAATTCGCGCCCGAAATGATCATGACCGGCGCATTTATCACCAGACTTGCCGTGTTCACAGTCACTGTCGGCGCAGCGACGATGGTGGCAACCTGCACTGCACCGCTGGAGCCGATGCCGGAAACACTGACATTGGCGGTCAGGCTGCCGACGGCAGTCGGCTGGGTGGTGAATGTCACCGTCAGCGAAGTCGTGGTCGCGGCGGTGACCGTGCCCACCGCGCCATCATTGAATGCCACGGTATTGCTGGCGGCCGTGGTCGAGAAATTCGCGCCCGCGATGGTCATGGTCGGCGCGTTGATGGCCAGATCGGCGGTGTTTATCGTCACTGTCGGCGCGATGGCGATGGTGGCGACTTGGACAGGCCCACTGGAGCCGCCGAAAACGGTGACATTGGCGGTCAAGCTGCCGATGGCGGTCGGCTGGGTGGTGAATGTCACCGTGAGCGAATTCGCGGTGGCGGCAGTGACGGTGCCCGCCGCGCCATCATTGAAAACCACCGTGTCGTTGGCGGCCGTGGGGCTGAAGTTGGTGCCTGTGATTGTGAGGGTCGGCGCAGTTATCAGCTGACCGACGGTGCTCACAATCACCGTCGGGGCGGCGACAAGAGCGGCGACCTGGACTGCCGTGCCAGTGGAGCCACCATTGGAAGTGACGACGGCGATCAGGCTGCCTGTCGCGGTTGGCAGGGTGGAAAAGGTCACCGTGAGCAACGTGGTGGTGGCTGTGGTGACGGTGCCCACCGCACCGTCATTGAAGACCACGGTGTTGCTGGCGGCCGTGGTCGAGAAATTGGTGCCTGCGATGGTGAGAGTCGGCGCATTAACAGCCTGGCTGGCGGTGCTCAAGGTCACCGTCGGGGCGGCAACAACAGCGGCGACCTGAACTGCGGTGCCACCGGAACTGGAACCGGCACCGGCGACGGTGACAATGGCGGTGAGGGTGCCCAGGGCCGTGGGCTTGGTGGAGAAGGTGACGGTGAGCGAAGTCGCCGTGGAGGCGGTGACGGTGCCCACCGCACCGTCATTGAAGACCACCGTGTTGCTCGAGGCGGTGGTCGAGAAATTGGCACCGGTGATGGTGAGGGTGGGCGAGTTGATGGCCAGACTTGTGGCGCTCACGGGCACGATCGGAGCGGCGACGATGGTGGCGACCTGCACCGCACTGCTGGACCCGCCATAGGTGAAGACCACGGCCGTCAGGCTGCCGGCGAAGAGTGGCTGGATGGAGTAGGTCACCGTAAGCGAAGTCGCAGTGGCAGCAGTGACGGTGCCGGCAGCACCATCATTAAAGACCACATTGTTGTTGGCAGCCGTGGAGCTGAAGTTGGTGCCCGCGATGGTGATGGTCAGAGCACTGATCGTCCGATTGGTGGTGTTCAAGGTCACTGTCGGTGCGGCGACAACAGCCGCGACCTGAACTGCGGTGCCGCTGGAACCCCCGTAGGAGGTGACGACGGCGGTCAGCTTGCCAAGGGCAGAGGGCTGGATGTTGAAAGACACCGTGAGCGAAGTCGCCGTGGCGGCGGTGACAGTGCCCACCGCACCGTCATTGAAAACCACGGTGTTGCCGGCAGCAGTGGGCGAGAAATTGGTGCCAGTGATGGTGAGGGTCGGCGCATTGATTGCACGGCTGACGGTGCTCAAGGTCACCGTCGGAGCGGCGACGATGGTGGCCACCTGAACCGCACCGCTAGACCCTGTGGCGGCGTTGGTGACATTGGCGGTGAGGCTGCCGAGGGCAGTCGGCTTCGTGGTGAAGGACACCACGAGCGAAGTCGTCGAGGCGGCGGTGATCGAGCCCACTGCGCCATCATTGAAGACCACGGTGTTGTTGGCGACGACCGGGTCGAAGCCCGTACCGGTGATCACGACGCCGCTGGCGTTGAGGGCAAGGCTGACGGTGCTGGCGGTGATCGCCGGCGGTGGACGGGCACCCTGGTTGATCGCGATCTGCTGGCCCAGCAAGGTGATGTGAGCCAAGCGGCCGTTGCCAGCCGTGACGCTGAAGTTCACCACTCCACCAGCAAGGCTGCCGAGGATGAGCCAGGGTTGGTCGCTCACCGGCGCATAAGGAGGCAGGAGGCTGGCGGTGGTTGGCAGCACTGCGGGCAGGGCGTCCGATCCGGCAGTGATGGCTATGTACTTCGTCGTGGGATCGACATACGCGTTCGGCACCACCTCGATGGCGTTGTTGCCTGTGTCAGCAATGTAGAAATTGCCAGCGCCATCCACCGCCACGCCGGAAGGAAGGTTCAAGCCGTGGGATATCAGTGTGTTCACCGTCTGCGTTGCCGCTGTCCACTGCTTGATGATGGCGTTGTTTGAGTCGGCAATGTACACGTTGCCAGAGCCGTCCACGGCCACTCCTCTGGGAGAGTTCAGGCCGGTCGATACCAGCGTGCTTACTGTCAGCGTCTCCGCCGTCCACATCTTGATCGCATTGTTGCCGGTGTCGGCGATGTACATATTGCCGGAGCCGTCCAGCGCCACTCCTCTGGGAGAGTTCAGGCCGGAAGACACCAGCGTGCTCACCGTCTGGGTCGCAGCGGCCCATTGCTTGATCGCATTGTTGCCAGTGTCGGCAATGTAAACGTTGCCGGAGCCGTCCACCGCTACCCCGCCTGGAGATGCCAGTCCGGAGGACACCAGGGTGCTCACGGTCTGGGTTAACGCCGTCCACACCTTGATCGCGTTGTTGCCGGTGTCGGCAATGTACACATTGCCGGACCCGTCTGCCGCCACGCCTTGGGGCAGGCTCAGGCCGGTGGACAGCAGCGCGCTCCCCGTCTGGGTGGCGGCCGTCCACATCTTGATGGCGTTGTTGTTTGTGTCGGCAAAATACACATTGCCAGTGCCGTCCACCGCCGCACCAGCGGGCTGGTTCAGACCGGCGGTGGCGTCCACCAGCGCGCTCACCGTCTGGGTTGAGGCGGTCCACACCTTGAGCGCGTTGCCACCCGTGTCAGCAATGTACACGTTGCCGGACCCGTCCACCGCCACTCCATAGGGAGAGTACAGCCCGGAAACCAGTGTGCTCACCGTCTGGGTTGACGCGGCATACATTTTAACGGCGCTGTGGCCGTTGTCGGCAACGTACACATTGCCGGAGCCATCAACGGCTATCCCCTGGGGGTGATTCAGGCCGGAGGCCACCAGCGTGCCCACCAAGTGCGTGGACACCGACCACATCTCGATTGTGTTGTTGATGTAGTTGGCAATGTACACATTGCCGGAGCCGTCCACCGCAATTCCAGAGGGATAGCCGAGGCCGGAGGACACCAGCGGGCTCACCGTCTGTGTTGCAGCCGTCCACTTGTAGATCGCGTTGTTGACCCGGTCAGAGATGTACACGTTTCCGGCACCGTCCACCGTCACTCCAGCCGGATAACTCAGTCCGGTGGACACCAGCGTGCTCAGCGTCTGCGTGGCCACCGTCCATTTTTTAACCGCCTTGTCGCTGATATCAGCGATGTACACATTGCCGGCCCCATCCACCGCCACGCCTTCGGGAGAGCCCAGACCGGTGGACACCAGAGTGCTCAGCGTTTGCGTAGCTGCCGTCCACTTTTTTATCGCCTTGTCGATGGTGTCAGAGATGTACACGTTGCCGGCGCCGTCCACCGCGGCTCCAGCCGGACCGTTCAAGCCCGAGATCAATGCCGTCAATGGATTGGCTGCGACATAGGTGTTCGAAGCCTGCGTGACGGTCAGGGTTTGCCCGGCGATGGTGAGGGTGCCAATGCGTGGCACCCCAGGGTTCACATCGAAAGTAAAGACCACCGTCGCGCTGCCTGTACCGCTCGCGCTGCCTGAGTTGAGGTGCAGCCACCCCCCATTGTCTGCGGTGGCGCTCCAGGTGCTGGTGGCCGGAGTGACGGTGAGCAGCACGGAGTCCGTGCCTGCGGCAGATCCTTCCACCAGCGCGGCAGTGCCGAGCACATCGGTATCGGCATGCACGGACAGGACGGAGCCGAAAAACAGGAAACCGAGCCAGAACAGTCTGAACCGCGAAAGGCCAACGCGTGCAAGCGATGCGGGAAGCCGTATGGGTGAAGTAGATCTGGAGGGGTATTTCATGGCGAACCGGGCCGACTGTGGATTACGCCACAGCCCACCCGCTCTTGTTTCCAGAGGGTCGATGTTGTTGATCCTCGACACTCAGTTCATGAGAAGCCACCAGTGAAACAGAATTCAAGCCCATTGGCACCTAAGGATAGGTTCAGTTCAACGCTGATGGAAGATAAAAATGCCCGGTGCAGGGCGGCATTTTGGAGTATCGCCGGACCCCAAGAGCGTGCAAAAACGCCCTCATCCGGGATGCCACCACGCCGCCTTACCGCAAAAACTGAAACTCCGGCAGCAGCAGCACGCTCCAGAGCATGTCTTCCACGCTCTGCGGCGTGGGCTGGGGGCCGAGCACTTCGATCATGATGGCCAGTTCATTCTTGTTAGGAGGGCGGCTGAGGGCGTGTTTGAAAGTGGTTTGGACGAGCTCTTCCGAAGTGCCCGGGTGCTGGGCGAGCAAGGTAGCGGCACCGCTTTTGAGCAGTCCCGCAAGGATGTTGCCATTTTCCAAATCGATGGCTTCCAGAGTCGTCAAATTGTCCGGGCGCACCGTGACGATCTGCTCGCGATTGGGACGGCCCAGCGCGCGCATCAGGAGGTCACTGGTGACCAGTGAAGCGCGCACATAGGGGGGGACCCCGCTTGCGGACTGGCTGACGGCGAGTTGAAGGCTTTTGGCCGTCTGCCTGTCCCAAAGATGCTGGTTTGCAGCTTCGGCAGCCGGTGCCCAGTCCTTGGGGGGCGCGACGAACTTGCCTTTGTCATCGGGCTTGGCCGGGATCCATTCCCAGGTGCTGTCGGTGACGAGCGTTTGCCGGGTGCCGTCGGCGAAGCGCAGCTGGGCTTCGAACCAGACCCCGGCAGGATTTGGCGCGCTGCCGCCGTTCTTGACGACAATCATGACGGTGTTGTCGCCCTTTCTAAGGTTAGAATTGATGGCGTAGGTTTCGGCGGTCGCGAGATTGGCATCCGAGCCGATAAGGCGGTTGTTGACGAACAACTGGTACTCGTTGTCCGCAGTGATGACGGCTTTGGCGGCGACAGGGGCTTCGACAAGTTTCAAGCGCTTGCGGACGGTGATGGTTTCACCCGCCGCCCCCCTGGCCTGTGGACCGGACCAGATCCATTTGGCAGTGGGCCGGGCCCCAGGATCGGGTTTGCCACGCAGGATGCTGGCATGGGGTGCCTTGGGGCCGGTGCCGGTCAGGTGCCACACGGCATCGACAAACTGCTCCGCGGTAAGCCGCTTGGCGACAGGGCCGGTGAAAACAAAGTGCGCGGCGTCGGGCGCTTCACTGGAGGTCGTGCTGACGGATTGATAGGCTTGCGAGGCGGTGATGAGGGCGAGCATTTTTTTGATGTCGTAGCCATCGGTGCGGAAGCGTTCGGCGAGGAAATCAAGGAGATCCGCGTTCCAGGGGGCGGTGTGCATGGCGTCGACAGGGTGGACGATGCCCCGGCCCATGAGGCGCAGCCAAAGACGGTTCACAAGAGTGCGTGTGAAGCGGCCGTTGTCCTTGTGGGTCATGAGCGCGGCGAGCTGCTTCAGGCGTTGCGGCTGCGGGGCACTGGCATCAATCTGGCCCAGCTCCGGGAAGATCCAGGCTGCTTTGGCGACTGTGCCGACCGGCTTGTCGCAGCGGTTGATTTCCAGCGGGTGATCGGAATAAATGGCGGCGAGCCCGTAGGCGTCGGCCAGCTTCCAGCGGTCAATGAAGCTGTCGTGACAGGAGGCGCACTTCATGTTGATGCCGAGGAAGATCTGCGAGATCGACTGGGAGAACTGAACCTCGCGCACCTGGCTTGCGTTGACGCTGCCGCGCCATTTGATGCCATAGCTGAAGCCTTCGGAATCGGCGCCCTGGGGGGCGACGAGCTCACGCGTAAACTGGTCGTACGGCTTGTTGGCAACGAGGGATTGGTAGAGCCAGTTGGTAATGGCCTTGCGCCCGCCATCGGTGTAACCGGTGCCGACATAGTCATTGCGCAGCAGGTCATTCCAGAAGCTCAGCCAGTGCTCGGCATAATCGACATCGCGAGCAAGGAGACCCGCCACGAGCCTGTCGCGCTTGCCGGGGCCGGGGTCGGCGACAAAGGCATCGACCTCGGCGGGATCGGGCAGCATTCCGACCAAGTCCATCGACACACGATGGATGAAAGCGGCGTCGCCGAGCGGGGCCGGGCGCTGCGTTTTTTGCGCGGCCATGACGGTGTCGAGGATGCGGTCAACCGGGTGCTCCCGACCATCGATGGCCTTGGGCAGGGTGACCACGCGCGGCTTTAGCGGAGGTTCATAGGCGCTCTTGCCGAAAGTGAAGCCGTCCTCCCATGGTGCGCCTTCGTTGATCCACTGCTTCAGAAGGGCGATTTGCTCGTGGGGCACGCGCCCGCCCTTGGGAGGCATCCGCTTGTCTTTGTCGGTGCTGGTGAGGAGCTCGATGAGCAGGCTTTTATTGGCGTGGCCCAGCGCCACGACGGCACCGTTTTCAGAGCCATCGAGGAGGCTCTTGCGGGTGTTCAGCGAAAGGCTGCCTTTTTTCTTGTCGCCCAGGTGGCAGTCCGCGCAGTGCTGGCGCAGGATGGGCACGATTTGATGTGAAAAATCAATGGCCGCCGAGGCTGGCAGACTGAGCAGGATGAGGAAGCCGAGGGCAAAACCGTGTTTCATGGGGACCGAGAGGAGGCCAACGCAAGCGGGGCCTGGGATGTTGCAAGGGATCTCCGTGATCGCGAGCACGAAGCTGTGACAAGGTTGCGCTTCTTGGGACGGAAGGTGTGACAAGCTTGCACAGCCGCAGGCAGCTGGCTTTGCCCTCGAAAATCCCTCCATCCCTGTAAACTCAATGGTTACAGCGCCATTCACCGCCCCTGGCACGGCCAATGCGTGCGTGAATGCTGTCGAATCAACGAACCCATTCAAAACCCAAAACCTGAAGACGTGAAACTCACCCGCTACATCCCTTCCAATTGTGGTCCCGCCGCTCTGACCGGTGGAGCCGAATTCAGTCAATGGCTGCGCAACCCCTTCCTCGACTACCCGGCAATGGCTGGCCTGTTCGATTTTGGCAGCTTCTTCGGCACCTCCTCAGGGCCTAAACTTGCCACTGACGTGTTCGAGGATGCTGACAACTTCTATGCGCGCTTTGAAGTGCCTGGAGTGAAGAAGGAGGACATTAACATCGAGCTCGTCGATGGTCTGCTCACGGTGTCTGTCGAGAAGCGCGAAAACTCCGCTTCAGGCGAACAGGGCCAGCGCACAACCCGCTCGCTCAACGTGCCGGAAAAAAGCGTGTCCGCTGAAAACGTGGGCGCGAAACTCGAAGACGGCGTGCTCACCGTGACCCTGCCCAAGCAGGAAAACAGGAAGCCCCGCACCATAGCCATTGCCTGATCTGTCACCACTGAACTCATTCACCTTATTTCTACCCTCATGACCGCCACCTGCCCCCCCCCTGCCAGCACCACTGCCGCTACCGAAGCCTTGACGTCTGTAAAGCCGCGCTATGCGGTCAGCAACGGCAATGAATCCTACGTCGTCCGCGTGGAACTTCCCGGCGTCTCCAAGGATGCGGTCAGCATCGACTTCGACAAAAGTGTGCTGACGATCAAGAGCGCCCGCAAAAACGCGGTGCCCGATTCATGGAAGCCGTTGCACCGCGAACTCAACGACCTGGGCTACACGCTCCGATTGAAGCTCAATGCCCCCGTTGACGAAGAGAAGCTCAACGCGCATCTGACCGACGGCGTACTGACTCTGACCCTTCCGATCCGCGAAGCCGCGAAGCCCCGCCGCATCGAGGTGAACTGATAATCTCTGCCGAACTCTGGTGGTGAACCTCACGGCCCGCAGTCGAAAGACTGCGGGCCAGTTTTTGTCTCTTCCGATCCCAGCGCCTGAGGGATGGGGCGTATGGGAACGATACTCAAACGTCACCCGCCAGCGCAAGGTGTGGAGACGCGCATCGCCATGCGTTTGTCTTCAGATCCACTTAGCACTTAGCACTTAGCACCTCCCCCTCCCAGCGCCCATAAATGCCACAAGGCAGCACCTTGCCATCCGCCTTCACCGGCAACCCCACTTCCCCGGTGGTGACAACGCCGGTTTGATCGTGCAGCAGTTCAGCGAGCATGTTGGCCAGCACCGTCGGTGAAAGACCGGTGGTATAGGCGTTCACCAGCAAAAACAGAGGTTGATCGCTGAGCACTTGGCGACATTCCTCAAGCAGGTCCCACAGGTGCGTTTCGAGCTTCCACAGCTCGCCATTCGCTCCACGACCATAACTGGGCGGGTCCATGATCAGGGCATCGTAGCGGCGGCCGCGCTTCACTTCGCGGCGCACGAATTTGAGGCAGTCATCGACGATGTAGCGAACGCTGTTGCGCGGCAGACCGCTGGCTTCCGCATTGTCGCCGCACCAATCGACCATGCCCTTGGCCGCGTCCACGTGGCAAACCTGGGCTCCGGCGGCGGCCGCGGCGACGGAGGCCCCACCGGTGTAACCGAAAAGATTGAGCACCGAGACTTCACGCCCCCTGGCCCGTGCGGCCTTGATACGGTCGCCGCACCAGTCCCAGTTCACCGCCTGCTCGGGAAACAGCCCGGTGTGCTTGAAACTGGTAGGACTGATTTTGAACGTGAGATTGCGATAGCGGATCTTCCACGACTCTGGCAGAGCGCGCCGGTACTCCCAGCGTCCCCCGCCCTTCTCACTGCGATGGTAATACGCATCCCAGCCGCTCCAGGCACTGCCGCCACGCCGGGGCCAGATGATTTGGGGATCGGGCCGCACCAAGGTGTACTCGCCCCAGCGCTCGCACTTCATGCCGTCGCCAACGTCGAGCAGTTGATAGTCCTGCCAGTCTTTGGCAACGAGGAGGGAGGTGGGGGTGATAATCTGCGGCATGTAGCCTAAAAGGTGGACCCTGACGATGAATGGGCCACCGTTTTGTTGCATGGTCCCCTCAGGTCGAGCGGATCCGGATGGGCCCCAGCACCACCTTGCCCGAAAGGATCGGGGAATTTGCCGAAGTGATGGGCGGGACCGCAAGAGGATCCGCCAGCTGCGGCAGCAGGAAGTAGCCGTAGCCTTTGCCGAGTGGCGACACCAACTGGCCCTGGAAGCTGACGGTGCGGAGGACGGCTCCATCGGTGAGGGTGAACTTGCCACTGAACGTGCCTCCGGTAGTGCTCGACGTCAGGGTTATGGCGGTGATCTTGCCGGGGTTCGGCTGGGGCAACACCACCGCATTCAGGGCGCTGATGTGCAGCGTCGTGTTTGGGTTTGTGGCTGAGCCGACAAGTCCGCCATAGTCAAAGGTGAGCCGGGCATTGTCCAGGACCTGGACCGGCAGCCCGAGCACCGGCAGGGTGGCAGTGTACAGTCCGCCATACGCAATCGCGCCCACCGCGAAGGGCTTGTAGTCGCGCGCGGTGCTGATGGCATTTTTCTGCCAGTCAAGCGCACCAGAGATGCTGTGGGTCGCGTTGCTGGCGATGGCGAGGCTGCCCATCAGCGAGCCCTTGTTGGTGTAGAGCAACTGACAGACGAGCACTTCGCCGTTGGGACCAAGCACGGCGCCGGTGGTGAAGGTATTGCCGTCGGAAGTGTGCCCGCTCACCGTGGTGACGCCGACGGCGGTCACGGTGAGCATGGCATAGCCACAACCTTGCGGAACACCGATCAAGCCGATACTGCCGCCGTCTGGCTCAAGCTCGAAGCTGTGGGAGCCCAGTTGCGCGGACACAGGGTTCGCCGGCAAGGTGGTGTGCCAGGTATTGCGCCATCCCGTGATGCTGGCCGAGGTGAGCCCGCCCACCACCTGCGCAGTACCGATGAGGCCAAAGCCGACCGGATCGAGATCCAGGCTCAGCTGCACGGCAGGTAGAAGACCGCGGGCAATGGTGAGGGTCACCCCGGGATGAGCGCCCGCAGTCGAGTCTGTGATCATGGCACTGTTCAAAGCATAAGCCGAGGCACCCAGTCGCAGAGTGCCGGTGAATGAACCCGTCGAGGTGGTGGTCAAATCCAGCCGGCCACCGAGGTCGCCATTGACGCTGCTGTCGCGATCGATCCGGCCCACGTAGGCACCGACGGCCCCGATGGGATAAGCCGACACGACCAGATTGCCCTGCACGGGGGTGCCTGGTCCCACTGAATTCGACAGCGTCACGGTGATTGAGAAAGTTCCGACGGCAGTTGGCTTGCCCGAGACGACCCCTGTGAGCGCGTTGCAGGTCAGTCCGGTGGGCAGATGGGCGCAGACAAACTTGGTGGGGGCGTCGCTCGCGCTGGTATCATAAGGCAGCTGATAACTGTAGGCATTGTAAGCCACGCTGTCTGGAAAATGCGGTGTGAGAGCCACCGGCTTGGAGGTGGGCACCTCCAGGGTGAAGGTGCCGCTGACCTGCGAGCCGCCAGGGGCGGTCACCAGGCAGGTGTAGTCGCCGTCGTCCCCTGCCGCCGCGGTCTTGACGGTGAGCGTCTTGGTGGTCACGCCCACATACTTGCTGGTGTTGGTGGTGCTCAGCGGACTGCCGTGGAGTTGCCAGCGATAGGTCAGCAGGTTGCCAGCGGCCTTCACCGTCATCGTTGGTGCGGTGCCCGCATTGGTGCGAATGATGGTCGAGGTGCCGTCCACCACCGCAAGCTGCGCCACGGAACTGGTCACGGTTGGGTGATGATTGGTGGCCGTGAAGGTGTAAGCCCCGGCATCGGTCAGTGCCACAGCGGGGTATGTCAGGGTGCTGGTTGTGGCGCCGGCCACCGCCACGTTGTTTTTCTTCCACTGAAGCGTCAGAGGCGGGCTGCCAGTCGCTCCCGAGGTGAACGTCACCGGCGTGCCGGCCAGGATGATTTGGCTTTGCGGCTGCGAACTGATCAAGGGTACGGCATCATCCTCCAGAATCGTCAGTGTGAAGACGGACGGCGTGCCCAGTGCGACCCCGGCAACCGAGGGCTGGCCCAGGGTGAGGGTCACGGTGCGATCGCCTGTCACCACGTTGTTATTGATCAAGGTGAGCGTGACATTGGCCACGGTCTTGCCGATGGCGAAGGTCACGGGCGAGACGCTGTGCGTGAAGTCGTTCTGACTGGGCAGCTCGGCAAAGGTCACCGGCACGGTGAAGGCCGTGGCAAAAGCGGACGAGAGGCGCACCGGCACAGTGATGGTCACGGCAGCCTCCACTTGCGTCTGCGAGCTGTGATCGAACGCGACGGTGTGCGAACGGCCCGTGAGACTGATGTCAAACGAAGGCTCATCCGGGTCGTTACTGGCGATGTGCAGGATGGCGGAGCGGGGCCCTGTGGTGGTGGGAGTGAAGGTCACCGTGAAGCTGGTCGTGTTGGCGGCCGCCAGCGGCGCGGTGGGGTTCGTTGTCACGGTGAACTCCGCGCCATTGGTGCCATCAATAGTGATGCCCAGGCCTGTCAGATTCTGCGTGCCGACGTTCCTGATAGTGAATACCGTGCTTGCACTAGTGCCCGGAGCCGCCGTGCCAATTTCCGCACTGGCACTGCCAAAGGTCAGCGGCGTACCGGCCGGCTGTTCCACCACAATGTGAGGGGCGTCAATCGTGGCAGTAACCAGATAGGTTTTGGTCGTGATTCCATCCACACCGGTGACGATGATCGTGAGGGTGTTGGCTCCGCCGTAAAGATGAACCGGTGCGCTATTGCTGCCAGACGCCACGGGGCTGCCATTGATCGTGACGGTGGATCCCGCCTGCGTGACCGTGGGCGTAAGCGACAGGTTCGTGATACCGCCTGGAAGGGTGGCCACGTAACTGGTCGTCGCGCTGTCGAAGGCCGAAGAGAACGTGCCTGCGCCAGGCACCAGGGAGGACAGGTTCGCATCCGAGGTGGGGTCCGTTCCGGTGACCGGAATGCTGTAGGGGCTGGCGCTCGCATCATTGCTGGCGATCTGCACCACCGCGGTGCGCACGCCCAGTGCGGTGGGGGAAAAGATCACCGTGAAGGTCGCCGACGCTCCAGCGGCGAGAGTGCCGGGCACCCCCGCAATGACAAGGGCAAATTCACCAGGATTGCCAGCGAGGGTCTTCGTCACCACGAGACCGGTGAGATCGGCGGAGCCGGCATTTTCAATGGTGAAGGTCTGCAGGCTGCTAGAGTTCACGCTGGTATCGGCGAAACTGAACACGCCGTTGTTGGAGCGCTGGGTGCCAGCGATGCCAGTGCCATTCAGGACGACGAGTTTCGGAGCGGTGAGACGGATGTCAAACGTAGGCTCATCCGGGTCGTTGCTGGTAATGTGCAGGATGGCGGAGCGGGGCCCTGTGGTGGTGGGAGTGAAGCTAACCGTGAAGGTGGTGGTGTTGCCGGCCGGCAGCAGACCGAAGGGGTTCGTTGTCACGGTAAACTCCGTGGCATTGGTTTCATCAATGGTGATGCCCAGGCCTGTCAGATTCTGCGTGCCTGCGTTCCGGATGGTGAAGACCGTGCTTAAGCTGATGCCCGGAGCCGCCGTGCCGATGTCCACAGTGGCGCTGCCAAAGGTCAGCGGCGTGCCCGCCGGATGCTCCACCACGATGTGAGGGGCGTCGATGGTGACGCTCACCAGATAGGTCTTGGTCGTGACCCCATCCGCGCCCGTGACGATGACGGTGAGGGTATTGGCTCCGCCGTAAAGATGAACTGGGGTGCTGGCGCTGCCAGACGCCACGGGGCTGCCATTGATCGTGACGGTGGATCCCGCCTGCGCGACAGTGGGCGTGAGCGACAGATTCGTAGTACCGCCTAGAAAGGTGTCCACGTAACTGGTCGTCGCGCTGTCGAAGGCCGAAGAGAACGTGCCTGCGCCAGGCACCAGGGAGGACAGGTTCGCATCCGAGGTGGGATCCGTCCCGGTGACCTGAATGCTGAAGGGGCTGGCGCTCGCATCATTGCTGGCGATCTGCACCACCGCAGTGCGCACGCCCAGTGCGCTGGGTGAAAAGGTCACCGTGAAGGTCGCCGACGCTCCAGGAGCGAGGGTGCCGGGCAGCCCCCCGATGGCTAGGGCAAAATCACCGGGGTTGCCGCCGCTCTTCGTCACCACGAGGCCGGTGAGATCGGCGGAGCCGGCGTTTTCAATGGTGAAGGTCTGCGGGGTGCTCGAGCTCACGCTGGTATCGGCGAAACTGAACACGCCGTTGTTGGAGCGCTGGGTGCCGGCGATGCCAGCGCCATTCACGACCACGAGCTTCGGAGCGGGCGGCAGGACCACCATGGCCGTCTCATGGAAGGCATTGGAACAACTGGAGAGGGAGGTGAAGCGCGCACCGGCAGCGGCAAGCGGCGCGGTGTCCACCAGCACCGGCACCTTGCTTTCATATATGTTGGTGCCGCTGCCAAGCTCGTCGGAGCCGTTGTCACCCCAGGAGGCAACGGTGCCATCAGAGCATAGGGCGAAGCTGAAGTTCGTGCCCGCCATCACAGACACCACCTTTTTGCCGAACAGCACGCCGGAAGTATCCACCGGGACCGCCACGGTCACCGGGTTCCACCCATCAGTACCGTTGCCGAACTGGCCCGAGCTGTTGCTGCCCCAGGCGGCAATGGTGCCGTCCGTACAGAGCACCAGGCTGTGCAATCCACCGGCGGCCATGCCCAGCACGGTCTTGCCGGCAAGCAAGCCGGTGGTCTGATTCATGGCCACCGGAGTGTAAACGCTGGCGGTGGCGGTGCCATCGCCAAGTTCCCCTTCGGCATCGCGGCCCCATCCGACAATGCTGCCATCCGAGCACAGCGCCAGACCGTGGTACAGGCCGGTCGCGATCGCCACCACCGTTTTGCCCGCCAGAGCTGAGCCCCCTGAAGTAGTGACGGCCGTGGGATAGGTCACCAAGATAGGGCTGCTGGAGCCGGTGCCAATCTGACCGCCAAAATTGTGGCCGCAGCCGCAGACCGTCCCGTCTGAGCACAGCAGGTAGGTGTGATACTGGCCGCCCGCCATGTCCACCACCGTCTTGCCCTGGATGGCCGATCCCGCCCCGGCATACATTGCCACGGGGATGGGGCTGTCAGTCCCCTGGGTGTTGCCAAGCTGACCGTATCCACCGGCGCCCCAGGCAGCCACCGTGCCGTCGGAACACAGCGCAAGGCTATGGGAAGACCCTGCCGCAATCGCGATCACCGTCTTGTTGTGGAGCGCCGAATTCACACTCGTGTCCACGGGCACGGGAATCGCACTGGGCGTCGTCGTGTTGTTTCCCAGTTCCCCGCTGTAGTTGCTGCCCCAGCAAGCCACCGTGCCGTCCGAGCACAGGGCCACAGTATGGACGTTTCCAGGGGCCACGCTCACCACCGTTTTGCCTGCCAGCGCCCCGGTCAATTGCACCGCCACCGGGCTCAGCCTGTCGGTTAACGTGTGGCCATCACCCAGTTGCCCCAAGGTGTCATTGCCCCAGGCAAAGGGGGCCACGGTAAGGCCGCTGTTGTAACGCAGCACCGCGAAATCATAATTGCCCAGGCCGGACTGCCCCACCACCACGAGCTTGCCATCACGCTGCAGCGCCAGGCCCTGCCCATGATCAAGGCCACCCAGATCCGTCGTCACCCAGCCAGTGGAATTGAAGGTGGTGTCGAGGCTGCCATCGGCGTTGAAACGCACCAGGGCGATATCGTTGCCACCACCCAGCCCGGCGGTCCCCGCGACCGCGATCTTGCCGTCCGCCTGCACCAGCACGCTGCTGGCCGTGGAAGCAGCTCCGCTCACCTGAGTCGTGACCTTGCCGGTCGTGTTGAAGGTGGTGTCCAGGCTGCCATCGCCGTTGAAGCGGACTACCGCGATATTGCCTGAGGAGTTCACTACCGCACTCCCTGCCAGCACGATCTTGCCATCCTTTTGCAGCGCCATGCCGGCAGCGCTGGCACCGAAGGAGCCGACGCCTGTGGTGACCTCCCCGGACCCGCCCAACGTCGTATCCGCCGTGCCATTCGCAAGAAAGCGCCAAAGGGCAAAGCGGCCGCTGCCAGCGGTGGGAACACTCGAGCCGCCCACCAGGATGGCACCATCCGGCTGCACGACGACCGAGGTGCCTGTCGCGCTGTCAGTGCCGGCCGGAACGATGAGCTGGCCGGTGCTGTTGAAAGTGGTGTCCGGGCTGCCGTCCGAATTGAACCGCGCCACCGCCATGGCGCTTTTGCTGCTGACGGTGACAGCTCCGACCACAATGATCCTGCCATCTTTCTGCACGGCAACCGCCGCCGCTCGTTCGGAGGAAGTCCCAAACGAGGGAATGAGCCTCCCGGTCGTGTTGAAGGTCGTGTCCAGACTCCCATCCGTGTTGTAGCGCACCAGGGCGAACTGGTAGTGGGCGCTGTTGGCGTTCGTGAATCCGGCTACGACGATCTTGCCATCTGCCTGCAAGGCAGCGCTCTGCGCTCCATCATCGAGGCCACCCAGATCGGTGCTTACCTTGCCGGTGGATTGGAAGGTCGTATCCAGGCTGCCATCCGCATTGTAGCGCGCCACGATGAAATCGAAGCTGTTGTTAACCAAGCCAGCGCCCACGGCAACGATCTTGCCATCGGGCTGGATCACGACACCCCTGGCTTGGGAAGCGGGGCCGGCATTCGTCACGGCCTGACCATTGGTGCCGAAGGTATAATCCGTGTTGTTAAACGCCGCCCGCGACACAGTGACCGTGTAGCTCTCCGTCGTGACACCATCCTGCGCCGTCACCAGGACGGTGATGACGTTGCTGCCCACATTCAGGCTGACGGAACTGCTGGCAGCGCCGCTTATGACGGTCGTTCCGTTGACCTTGATCGTGGCGTGACTCTCGGTGGCTGTCGGGGTAACCGTGAGGCTCGCGACCGGAAACGCCAGCACTTCGGCGTACGCCAGCGTTCCCGGGTCAAACGAAATGTTCATCGTGCCCTGGCTCACTGCAAGCCCCGACAGGCTGGCATCCGTGCTGGGCGTCGTGAAGCTCAGGATGCTGCCCTGGGTGGTGCTGGCGCTGTTGGTCGCCTGGGCCTGATAATAGTAGGTCGTGACCGGCTGCAAGCCGGTGATGGGAGCGGTCACAGCCACGGCAGAGTTTCCGCTGCCGATAGCTTGCCCTGTAGTGGTCGTCGTTCCGGTCTGGAGAGCCGGATCGGTGCCATAGATAAACGAGGCGGTCGTCGCCGCTCCATTGGGATTGATGCTGGCGTTGAGCGTTGCACTGGTACCGCCCAGGTTAGTAGCCTGTCCTGTGGTTGACGCTGGAGGCGCGATGGTGGTGATGGTGCTGCCAAACAGGTGAACGGAGCAGCGGTACTTGTAGTTGATCGCGGTCAACGGTACGGCGAAGACGACTGTGCCTGAGGAGATGTTGTTATTGGCGACGACAGTCCCCGCCAGCAGGCTGCCGTCGGCATTGAGAATCTGAAAGGGGTGACAGACGCAGGTGCTGACGTCGAAGCTGTAAGTCTGTCCGCGAACGAGGGTCAGGGGCGGGTTGCCACCTGTGCCATTGATGGTGTAGGCGAATTCGTCGTTGATCGTCCGGACGGTAAAATCAGCCGCCTTTACAGCTCCCGCCATGAGCAGGGTGACCACCAGCAGCTTGAGCGCATAAAGGGGGTTGTTGAAGGGCCTTGATTGAGCGGGCAGTTTCATACTCGGTTTCCTCTCGTTGGGGAGTCAATGCGTCACGCCAATCAGTTGCCGGCCCCCAGACACGGCTCATTTTGCAATGGCATCCTCGGCGAGGATACCAGACCTAAGATGGGTGAGGAGAGGCACGGTGTCCAGAAACGATTCTCCCCTTCCCTCCCAGGGTTACGGTGCCCGTCGTGGGCGTGACTGGGACAAATAGTAACCGAACTGTTACGAAATGATTCCGAACCAAGGGATCACGGCCCATCCCGCGGAAGTTCAGCGCGCGGCGACCGCACAACTCCCCCGCCCTGCCTTGGTCGCGCGCAACTGACCGCAGCCCGCCGCGACGTCGATGCCGCGCCGCTGGCGGATCGTGCAGGGAAAGCCGGCGTCTTGCAGCACGGCTTGGAAGGCGTCGGCCGCGGCGGTACCGGTGGTGCGGCCGGCATAGCCTTGCGTGGGGTTTAAGGGGATGAGATTCACGTGGGCGTCCAGTCCCTGGAGCAAGCCGGCGACGCGGCGGGCATGCTCCGGCGAATCGTTTTGACCCTCGATCAAGGTCCATCCAAAAAAGATCCGGCGTCCCGTCGTCTCGCCATAGGTGCGACAGGCGGCCATCAGGTCGGCAAGCGGCCAGCGACGGTTGCTGGGCACCAGGGCGCTGCGTTCTTCATCGGTGGCGGCATGCAGACTCACCGCCAGATTGTACGGAGACTGCTCTTGCGCCATGCGCAGGATGCCGGGGACCACCCCCACCGTGCTAATGCTGATTTTCGCCGGGCCCAGGTTTACGCCCCGATCATCGGTGATGATGCCCAGCGCCTTCATGACCGCATCATAATTGTGCAGGGGCTCGCCCATGCCCATGAGCACCAGGTTGCGCAGCCCGGGCTCGCCCATGGCTTGCAGCAGCCGCTGGGCATGCAGCACCTGGGCGACGATCTCACCAGGTCGCAGGTGGCGCACGAAGCCCATCTGGCCGGTGGCGCAAAAGACGCAGCCCATTGCGCAGCCCGCCTGGGTGCTCAGGCAGGCGGTGAAGCGCCCTGGATAACCCATCACCACCGTCTCGATCTCCTGGCCGTCATCAAGCCGCAGGAGCAGCTTGCGCGTGAGTTCGTCACTGCTCTCGATCTTCGCATTGACCGCTGGGATGTCGAGCGTCACGTCCTGATGCAGATGAGTGTCCAGCCAGCGGCGCAGAGGCGGCGACAAGTCATCGCGCGTGGCCAGATCCCGCTCGCTCTGCCGGTGCACGGCACGCCAGAGCGAGCGTGCATGATGCCCGGCAAGACCATCGGCCACGAGCCTTTGCTCGAGTTCGGCAAAGGTGAGGTCGTGGAGAGAAAGAGGGGGCATCGCGTGGAGGTATCCTAAACCGGGTATGGCGGGGGTTCAACCCGAAGGCCCAGATTCAACGGCGTATGGCTTCGACAAAGCCTGCGGGGTTTGGCTGAAGGTGGCGAGGGGGGCGCGACGCGCCTTGGAATGCGTGCAGCCTGCTGCGGGGGCGGCGGAGAGTTCGCAGCGAACAGTCCTGGGCGTGAACCAGCCGAGTGCCGGCAGCAGGCTGCCAGGGCGCTCTGCGCTCGTGAAAAGAAGCCCGTAGCTCACCGCGGTCCAATGCGCCGCGGCAGCCCCCTACTTCACCCCCGAATCAGCCGCCTCGATGAACACATCCATCTGCTGCCCGACATAAAGCGGCGGGTCCGTGGGGCGCTGCAGGCTGTAGATGACTTGCAGCACGCGGGTGTCCACACGCTCGGTACTGCTGCCGGTGAGGCTGACCTTGGGGATCACGTAGGGCTCAATGCGCACGAACTTCAAGAGGATGGCATGCTGGGTGTCGCCTTTGATGAAAGCTTTGGCAGCCTGTCCGGGCCGCACCCGTGTGGCGCTTTGCTCGTCAATATCCGTGCGTACTTGCAACTCGTCGAGATCGCCGAGGATGACCGGGGCGGCCTTGGGCTGGGTGGAGGCATACTCGCCCGTGCGGATGTTGACCTGGAGGATGGTGCCATCCCTGGGTGCCTGGATGGTGAGGCGCTCCAGCAAGGTTTCGGTGCTCTTCACTGCCGCTTCCGCAGCGAGAAGCTGCGCCTTGGCCGCGCTTACGTCGGCCTTCGCTACCAGCATGTCATTGTTACGATTCTTCAGATCGTCCATGCTGATGGCGCGCTTGTCAGGCACCGCATTCATGCGGTCGAGCATATCCTGGGTTTTCGCCAGCGTGGCCTGCTTCAACTCAATGGTTGCCTGTGACACCACCACGCTGGCGCGTTGCGTAATAAGCTGGGCGACGAGCTCCCTGTCATCAATTTTCATGATCTCATCCCCCTTCTTCACCTTGTCCGAGACCTTCACCCTGACCTCCGTGACGAGCCCGGCCTGGGGAACGCCAATGGCGACATTTTCGCTGAGGGCTTCGAGAATTCCCGTGCCCGCGATGTTGTGCTCGAACGGCTTCACCGGCGGTGTCACCGGCGGCGGCGGGATGACGGAAGATTCGCTGGCGTGAATCACGTGGAGCACTTGGCTCATCATCCAGATGCCGGCGATGGCAGCGATAATGGTGGCGTAACGGAAGAAAAACTTGAGGAAGCGCATGGGGAAAGGGGGGCGGGAGTATGAGAGTGCCTAGTGCTTAGTGCTCAGTGCCTAGCTCGGAGGGTGCTGCGTTGAATGGTAGGATGGAATTCGAAGATTAGAGATTGGATCGAACTGGGCGCTGAGCATTACGCAGTAGGCACTTTCATTTTGTGCGTTGCAATCACAGTCGGCTTATCTCCCTTCAGTGCGTCGCAATCACGGGCGGCTTGTTTTTGTCAACCTGATGGATTTCAACGATACGACCATCATCCATCGAGGCGATGCGGTCGGCATGGGGAAAAATGCGGCTGTCGTGCGTCACGATCACCACGCAGCGCCCCGGGACGCGGGCAATATTTTCGAAGAGTTCCATGACGAGCTGGCCGTTCCGGGCGTCAAGGGCGGCAGTTGGCTCGTCGCAAATGATCAGGCGCGGCTCATGCACCAGGGCACGGGCGACGGCCACGCGCTGCTGCTGGCCGCCGGAAAGCTCCGTGGGACGGTGATGGAGCCGATCGCCGAGGCCCACCTTCTCCAACATCTCACGCGCCCTGGCCTCAGCATAACGGGTGGACTTGCCCTGGATGAGCAGCGGCACGCTGGCGTTCTGCACGATGTTCAGCGTGGGAATCAAATGAAACTGCTGGAAGATGAAGCCGATGTTCCGGGCACGGAACCGCGTCACCGCAGCGTTGGACAACTTGTGCAGGGCCGAGCCGAACACCTCAATTTCGCCCTCATCCGCATGCAAAGTCCCCGCCATGATGCTGATGAGCGTGGTCTTGCCGCAGCCGGAGGGACCGGCGAGCATGAAAATTTCGCCATCCTGGACATCCAGCGAAATATCCTTCAGCACGGCGAGCTTGGAGCCGCCGTCTCCAAAGGATTTGACGACGTTCCGGAGGACGATGGAGGGAGCGGCTGACATTGAAAAGGGAAGTGCTTAGTGCATAGGGCTCAGTGCCAAGCAGGCAGGGAGCATGCCGATAAGATTTGGAATGGATGACTTCAAATTTTTCACTTCTTACGTCCGTCCCCTCACCCTCTGAACACCATCGCCGGCTCCAGCCGGCTCACGCGCCAGATGCCCATGAAGGAGGCGAGGGTGCAGATGACGAGGATCATGACCAGCACGGCGGGCGGGACCAGATCGGGCATGTAAAAAGGCGGCTCGGCGCGTTTCAGAGCCCCCATGGCAAATCCTGCCGTGGCTAACAAACCGATGCCGTATCCAATGAATCCGACAGTGAATGCCTGGACCAGCAGCATCTTGCACAGCGTGAAGGTGCTGGCCCCCATCGCCTTCAGGGCGCCCAGGTGCTTCATGTGATCAAGCACGAAGGAATAAAAGGTCTGGCATGAGATCGCGACTCCGACAATGAAGCCCACGACCACGGTGATGCCAAAGGAGATGGGAATGCCCGTGTTGCGCACATACCACATGATGGTCGAGTGGTTGAAGTCGCCCTCCGCGCCATAGGGGCCGTTGACGTAAGCCTTGAGCCCGGTGGCGCGTTGAATATCGGCGGCGGCCCGTGCGTTGCTGATCCCCGGCTTGGGCGCGGCGATCACGGCGCAGAGCATCTTGCGCTGCGGCGGGGTGTATTGCAGCGCCCGCGGATAGGAAGTCCACACATAGGGACCGCCAGTGAAGGATTTCATCGCCTCGCACACACCGACAACGAGGGCTTCCTGGTCGTTGATCTCGAACATGTCGCCCACCGTGAGCGGATGCGCAGGATCCCGGGACAGCCGGGTGGTGGCAAGCACATCAATGATCACCGCGTGCGGCAGGCGCACGTCCTCCAACCGTCCAGTGATCATCTTCACTGGAGCGCCTGCGAGCGTGCCGGAATCAATACCGATGAGCTGGATGATCTTGAACTTGCCATCCGCCAGACGCACCCGCTGCACCCCGGTGTAAAGTGGTGCGGCCCAGGCCACGCTGTCCACGGAGCTGACCAGAGTCACATCCGTATCGCGCATGGGATTGGTTTCGTTTACCTGCTCCACCTTCTCCTCCACCACCCACAGGGGCGCGGGAACATTCTTGAGCGTGGCCGTGGTCCACAGCATCAGGCCGCAGAACACACCGGCCTGCTGCGCCATGAGGAAGGTGGCAAAGAACAGTCCTACAATGAGCATGAGATACTTGGCAGTATCACCAAAGAGCATGCGTAGGGCGAGAAGGAGCATCGTGGGCGGAAGTCGGCGCGTTGGTTACGCTGGACAGCGTTTGCCGGTTTGCCGGTATTCGAAGGGGAAGGAAATTATTGCGGCACCTTGGAGCCGCCAAACAGGCTGCTCACCAAGCTCATGAGGCCACCGCCTTGGACAAAACTGGTGATCGCGGCCTGCACAGCGTCGACATTGTGGGCGTCAGGCGGAATCTGCCCGTTCGGAGTAAGCTTGTCGATGATTGCAGGCAGCAACCTTGCCACTAGCGGAGCGGCCTGACTGACGCCGATCCCAAACTTGTCGGCGACGTGCTGGAGGGTATCGGTGCCCAGCAGCTGGGTCAGTTCATCACCGCTGATCGGCAGGTTGGAGCCTGTGCTGATCCAGGAACTGACGACGTCGCCAAGGCCGACCTGTTGAGCCTTTTGGAGCAAGCCTTCAATACCGCCGGCCGACGCGAGCATAGCGCTCACCTCAGAGCTGAGACCGGCATGATTGCCGCTCATGACGTCGCTCGCGAGTTTGGCCAGGCCGCCACCGGATTGACCGCCGCCGAGAACGCTGCCCATAAGGTTGCCAGCAATGGAGTCGAAAAGTCCCATAAATATGTGATGAATTGGAGAGAAAAAGAGCACCGAAAGGCGCGCCGAAGACTGGGGGACGGCAGGAATCCCGTCAATGGCGACTTTGCGCTAGAGAGCAATCGGCTCCAGCCGGAAGCCGTCATTGAGAAGCGTGTTCAACTCCTGCATGGCCAGGGCGAGTTCATCGCGAAGCGCAGCCGCCGCCGGTTCATGGGAATTGGCCCCCAGATCCGCCATGATCTTGTCGAAGCGCTTCGACAGCGGCCTTCGCTCGTCGGTCTTGCCTGCGCGCTGCAACAGCTCCGTCACGTGGTCCACCCGTCGCCTGGCCTCGTGGATCGCATTGAGTGCCGCCGTCTCGGCGATCTCGCCTGCCTCAACCCGTTTCAATTGCCGGCACTCGAACAACCGGCAGCGCTCCGGGCGCTGGAGATAAATCGAGCACTGTGAATTCTTGAAGGCCGGGCATGGCTGCAGGAGGAACTTCTGCCCCTTTTTACGCTTGAGCTTCAGCCCCAGCCCCACCAGTTCCTTCGGTGCATCCCCCGGCTGCATCCGCACCGTGTGAAACATGACACCATTGCAGCACATCCCGCACGCTGTGCAAAGCCGGGTGGCGGCGGAGGTGCTGGCAGGTGTCATGACGGGTATCAGTAGCGCCAGCAGATGACCTTATCAAATCCTTCGCGATCCAACAGGTGACACGGCAACTCGTGTGGAGGCATGCGCACAGCGCCTTGGAATGCGTGCAGCCTGCTGCCGCTTTGGGATACGCAGCCCGCTGCGGGGGCGGCGGAGAATTTGCAGGGAATAGACCGTGGCGTGAAAGAACCCAGTGCCGGCAGCAGGCTGCCAGGACCGAAAGCGGCAGCGGGCTGCACGCATTCCAAGGCGCTGCGCGCTTACCGGCAACGCGGCGAGGAGTTTTCAAAAACCACCCTCATTTGCGAGCCCCGGCAATCTCCCCAAACACCCCGGCGGCAATCTTAAACGAGCGCAGCCGCGCCGCATGGTCGAAGATCTGTGCGGTCGCGACGATTTCATCGGCTCCGGTCTCGGCAATCAAGGCCTCCAGTTCACGCTTAAGCTTCGGCGGCGCCCCCACCGCCGAACAGCGGCTCATGCGGTCGACCTGCGATTGCTCCGATACGCTCCACTTGCCTTCCATGGTTGGCAGCGGCGGCGGCAACGGCTGTCTGTAGCTGCGAATCAAATTGAGAAACTGCTGCTGAAGACAGGTGAACTGCCGTTGCGCCTCGTCATCGGTATCCGCGGCAAAGACATTCACGCCGATCATCACGTGCGGACGGTCGAGCACTGACGAGGGTTTAAATTCACCGCGATACAGGTCCAGAGCGGCATGGAGCTGGCCTGGTGCAAAATGTGAGGCAAAAGCAAAGGGCAGCCCCAGCTCCGCCGCCAGGCGCGCACTGAAGTCGCTCGATCCGAGCAGGTAGAGGGGAATATTCAGGCCGGCACCCGGAATGGCACGCACCAACTGGTTGGGAACGGCGGGACGAAAGTACGACCGCAATTCCTGGAGATCCTGGGGGAACGTCTCATCACTGCTGCCCAGAGACCGGCGCAATGCACGCGCGGTCTCCTGGTGCCCGCCCGGTGCCCGGCCCAGCCCCAGATCAATGCGCCCGGGATAAAGCGATTCCAGGGTGCCGAACTGCTCGGCAATGACCAGCGGCGCATGGTTGGGCAGCATGATGCCGCCCGATCCCACCCGGATGCGCGAGGTGCCGCCCGCGATGTGCCCGATCAGCACGGATGTCGCTGCACTGGCAATGCCGGGGATGCTATGATGCTCAGCCAACCAGAACCTATGGTATCCCCACTGCTCCGCGTGCCGCGCCAGATCCAGGCTGTTGTGGAAGGATTGCGCGGCATCGCCACCCTGGATGATGGGGGCCAGATCAAGAACGGAGTAAAGCATGCAATGGAGGGTACGGGTGGGACCTTGCGTGAGACGTGTCCAACACAATGCGCAAATCCTCAGGTTGCGGCAGGCGATGCTGTCAGCTTCCTTTCCAGGTGCACCGCCTCATCGAATCCTTTGCTCTCCGGCCCGACATGGGGCGAGCCTTGCGGTCGAGCATTGCCTTTGTCATTCCCCTGCTCATTTGTCATGCCCTCGGGCGCATGTCCGATGCGGTCTTCATTACCATGGCGGCACAAACCATCGCGCTGCCCGACTTGCGCGGCCCGTATGGCATGCGCCTCATTATTCTCGCCACCATGATCCTGACGGTGGCGGGTGCCAGCATGCTGGGGGTGTGGGCTGGCGGGAGCCTGCTGTCCGCCACGCTCGCCATGGGATTGCTCGCCCTGGTGGGTGGGGCCTGGCGCCATCTCAGCGCCGATTACGGGCCTCCGCTCAGTGTTTCATCGGCCCTGCTATTCCTGCTTGGCCTGTCCCAGGCGGGTCCCTTTTCCACCGGCCTGCACCTGGCGGGACTGATCATCCTCGGCGGCACGGGCGCGGCGCTGCTGCACATCGTGTTCTGGCCTTTGCGCCCGCAGCATCCCCTGCGCTATGCCGTGGCGGAAACCTGGGTGGCGGCCTCCGACCTGCTGGCGAGCATGAGACCTCCTCCCGAAGGCGACGGCAAAGCGGCAGCGGAGTTCGAGCGCGAACTGCGCGCCACGCTTGACCGCACCTTTGTGATCCTGGGCGCGGCCCAGGGACGCCAGGTCGCCGCCCTGCTTCGTCATCTGGAGGATCTGCGCGTGGAAGTCGTGCACCTCACCATGCGTGCCCTCGCTTTTCACAGCGCAGTGGAGCCGCTCATGGGCCGGGCTGACTTCGCGCGGCACCTTCCCATCGTGGACTCCGTCCTCAAGGCGCTGAGCGACGCCGCCCGTTCAGTGGCGATCACCATTGTCACCCATCGCGAGGTTAATTTTTCCGTCACCGAAGTGCGCCTTCAGCGCTGTCAGCACCTCATTCAGGTGCTGACCGAACAGATGGCGGATGCGACGGTGGACCACCACCTGGCACAGGTGCGCGCAGCGCTCCATCACATCGCCCAGGTGCTGCCGCGCATCCGCCTGGCGGTCGGTGAAACCATCGACCACGCACAGGCGCGCACAGGCTTTCCCGCCCGGCTGCCGGACCTGAGCCGCCGCCCAATGCGTGCCCTGGCCGCCTGGATCAATCCCGCCTCCCAGCTCGATCCGGTGCTGCTGCGCTATTCGCTGCGCATGGCAGTGCTGACGATGCTGGCCGTGCTGATCTACCGGGGCTTCGCCATTCCACGCGGCTACTGGATCGCCTTCACGATCGTGGTGGTGCTTCAGCCGGATTACGGGTCCACCCGCAAGCGCGCCGGTGAGCGCATCCTTGGCACGCTGGCGGGGGCCATGCTCGGCAGCGCCCTGCTCTGGATCAGGATGCCGGTGCCCTGGCTCGATGCCTGCGCCGCGCTCATGGCCTTCGGCTTTGCCTACTATCTCAAGCGGCGCTACGACATCGCGGTGTTCTTTGTCACCCTCATGCTGGTGCTGGTCATGGGAACGACGGCGCCTGTACATCTCGATTTCACCGTCACCCGCCTGCTGTGCACGGTGGCTGGCGGCGTGGTAGCGCTGCTCTCAGCCCTCGTCTTCTGGCCGGTGTGGGAGGGCGACAAGTTCACTGAATTCCTGGCGGCGGCGATCCGCGCCAACGGGGGCTATCTGCAATCCATCGGCAGGGTCCTCGAGGTTTCCGAACCCGGCGGCCATGTCCTGCTGATGGCCAAACGCCGGGCCGAAAATGCCAACCGCCACACCGCCGCCTCGCTGCAGCGACTGCTCGCCGAGCCCTCAACGCATGTCACCGACCCTGAACGCGCCATCGCATTGACGACCTACAATGAGCGCATCACCCGCGCTCTTACCGCTATTGCCGTGCATCTTACGGGGCAGCCGCCGGCGAAAGATGCCGGTGTGCTCGCCACAGCCGATGACGTTCAGCGCATCATCGAAACGCTGGCCCAGGCGGTTGAAATCGATGACAAGGATCCGGCGAAGACCGAACTGAACCGCCTGCTCGATGCACTGGAAAGCGGCGCGCCTCCCCCCTTGCAGACCGCCACCGGCAGCCCATCCCCCATCGGACTGGTCTGGACCCACCTGGCCAAAAGCATCGCTGAAATCCGCGCCATGGCCCTGGTGCTGCACATGGACGGCACCAGCCCGAGGGGCCGCAGTTTTCATGGCACTGCCAGCGACGCGGATGTGGCGGGGTGACACACTCAAAGAATCCCAAGCTGCACCAGATGCCCGCGCACGAGGGCACGCTCAGGGTCGCGAAAACGATGGAAGGGTTCGGCCATCTGGTCCTCGCAAATGCCTAACAGCGACAAGGAACACTTGATGCCCTTGATGATCGCCGACTTGTGTTTGCCCACTGTGTAAATGCGGCAGGCCAGATCCATGACCTGCGCGTGAAGCTTCCGCACGCGTGGCAAATCCTGCGCCACCGCCGCCTGATAGAGATCGACGTAGAGACGGGGATGAATGTTCGCGCCGCCGTTGACGCCGCCATGCGCGCCGAGCAGGACCGCCTCGGCGGTAAGCTCCTCAGGGCCGACCAGCAGCGACCAATCGGGCCGCTCCTGGGTGAGGCGCAGCAGCTTGTGGAAGTAGATCATGTCGCACGACGAGTCCTTGATGCCGATGACCTTTTCCCACTGCATGGCGGCGCGGATCGTCTCGGGCTCGAAATTTACCTTGGTAAGGCCCGGCATGTTGTAGAGGAACAGGGGCAGAGGCAGTTCGCGCACCAAATCGTCGAGGTACTCAATGAGCTCCGCCTGCCCGGCCGGGAAGTAATACGGCGCAGCCAGCACTGCGCTGTGCGCCCCCTGCTCAGCGGCAAAGCGCGCCAGATTCACCGACTCCGTGAACGCCGTGTCCGTGATGCCCACCAGCACCGGCACGCGCCCCGCAGCGAGCTTGCAGGCTCGCTCGATCAGTTCGCGGCGCAGCCGGTAGCTCAGGCTGGGCCCCTCGCCCGTGGTGCCTAGTATGAACACACCGGAAACACCGCCCGCGATGAGATGTTCGATGAGGCGCTCCAGACCTGCTTGATCAAGCGTGTCGCGTTCGCGTAGAGGGGTGACCAGCGGGGGGACGATGCCTTTGAGTTGTGGATGCATGATCTATTGGCGGCTCTTGGGGGTTTGGGCGCGACGGGCTTCAATGTGTTCGATCTCGGCGAGCAATTGCTGTGGCATCGCCAGCGGGATCAATCGTGAGTTGTGATGGCTCTGATGGTGGTCGTAAGCATCGAGCGCCTGATGTTTGCTGGCGCGAATGTGCAGTGTCATGGCCCGGGCCGCAGCCTTCGAATCAGCCCGCTCCACCGCGTCCAGGATCGCCGCGTGCTCCCGCTGTGTCTGCTCCAGCACCTGCGCCGTGTGCGCCTGCCGCTGGGTGCCAAAGATGCCCGTCAGCAGGCGTGATTCGGAGACGATCTTCATCATGCGATGATTGCCCGCCGCGCGCAGCAGCATGAGATGGAAACCCAGATCGGCACTGAGCAAACGCTGCATCTGTGGTGCATCGAGCGAAGGCATTTGCGACTTTTGCAACTCGCGCGCCAGCCTGCCAAGTTCGTCGCACACGCGGCGCAGGCTGAGAATGTCCTCAGGCAGGGCCGAAGCCGCCGCCTTGGCCACGGCAAAGGGTTCCACCGCTTCACGCAGTTCGTAGAGCTCCACCAGGTCGCGCCGCTCCAGCGTGCGCACGCGGGTGCCGAAGCGAGGCACCTGCTCCAGCACCCCCTCCTGCTCCAGCGTGCGGATCGCCTCGCGCACCGGAGTGCGGCTCATGCCGATCTCCGTGGCCAGCGACTGCTCTGACACCACGCTGCCGGCCCGCAGTTCGCCGCTGATCAGTTTTTGCTGAAGGTGGTGGTAAGCGCGCTGGCTGAGGGACAGACCGGACGCTTCAGGGATGGTTTTTGGAGTTCGCAAGGGCATTGGTATTCCTCTGGTATACCAGCAGAATACACAAACTCAAGGGAAGACCTTTTTTTCCTTCGGCCGCTGTTTCAGGCAGCCCCTGGCGCGTCCCACGAATAATAGCCGAGGTGCTTGCCATTGATGCTCAATAGAATTCCCGCGTCGTCGGCATCTTCAATCCGGCATTCAGCAACGGCAGCGGCTGTCACCTGAAAACGCTTGATCAGACTTCCGGAAATGGCGTCGATTTCAACGAAGTGGTAGCGAGTGGGGTTGCGCTTCACTCTCAAAGGTATGGCAGGATCGATAGGAACCGTGCTCGGAGCCTCGCCACCGAGAAAGATGATTTTGGAACCCACCAGCCGCCAGCCGTAGTAATTGGTCACGGAGTGCAGACCGAGGTCGCCGGGGCCCCAGTCCCACACCTTGCGGCCTTCGGAATCATGGGCTTGTACCCGGATTTGGACCTTAGCTCCGCTCCCTTCAGTGCCGGTTACCGGCAACTCCTTTTTGGCCCGCACATGTCGCGCTGTCAGACAGATGCCTGAATCCAGGATGCAGGTTTTCGCCTGGTACAGCATCTGGGCGGGGCTCTTCGGTGCCGGCTCGCTGGACTTGGCCAAAAGGTCCTTGTCCCACCGCCGCCATTCTCCCGAACGGATGTCAAGCACATCACCAGCCCGGGTAACCACCGTGTCACCGATTTGATGGCTGAAGCCAGTCCGTAAATCATTGGTGAAGCCCGGCACGTAGTCTCCCCAACGCGCGAGCCGGCCAAGTAATCCCCTTCCATACCAGGACCAGCGCAACGTTCCTTTTAGAAGGTCAATGGCATAGCAGCCGAAGTCCATCGTCCATGGGCCATCCGAGCGCATTTCCGTGGCCAGTATGGTGTTGCCGACGATGGCATGAACCGTATTAATGCGATGCAACTTCGTCTCCCAGACTGTCTCACCCGACATTCGCTGGATGGCAAACCATTGGCCCACCACGAGGTCAGGCAGCAGACGTACATGTCCATACCAACGGACCAAACCCTGATTGCTGGTGAAGCACCACTCCGGTTTCGTCTGCCAGACAGCAGAAGATTCAAGCAAGGGAAGAGCGTTCATCGGATGATGAGATGAGTGTGTCAAACACCCCTGCCAGTCACCAGCGAAATCATCCCATTCGCACACTGGCCACCGCCATCGCCGCAATGCCTTCCTCACGGCCGACAAAGCCGAGCCGTTCATTGGTCGTGGCCTTCACCCCGACCTGGTCCGCCGTGATGCCCAGCGCGGCACCGATGTTCTGCTTCATCAGGGGCGCGTGCTTCATTACTTTAGGGGCCTCTGCGATGAGCGTGCTGTCCACGTTTTCGATGACCGCGCCTTTTTCCAGAGCCAGGGCTGCGCATTTTTCCAGAATCTTGAGGCTGCAGATGCCCTCGATGCTGGCATCGCCGGGAGGGAAGTAGAAGCCGATGTCCGGCAGTCCCAGGGCTCCGAGCACGGCATCCGCGATGGCATGGCATAACACATCCGCATCGCTATGGCCCTGGAGCCCCCGGGCGTGCGGGATCTCCACGCCACCCAGAATTAACAGGCGGCCTTCTTCAAAGGGATGCACGTCGTAACCAATACCAACACGGTTCATGACTGCCTGCCATAGGTAGCTGGCCGCCGAATGCAACTCTTTCAGACGCAGCTCAACGTGATCTCCGTAATCTCGGGAGGGCAGCCAAACCGGAGCGGTACGTTTGTGCAGCCGATTCCGCGATTGACGTAAAGCCGTACATCGCCCACGCGGAACAGGCCCTTTGGATACTTCCTGCCCCAAGCCGGCAGGCGCATCGGCCGACCTCCAGGCATGCAGACCTGGCCGCCATGGGTATGGCCGGAGAGCTGCAGCAGGGGCACCCCAGCGGACGCAATGGAGTCCGCATAGTCGGGCTCGTGCATGAGGACCACCGCTGCCGCATCCAACGGCCGGCCTTTTAGCGCCGCGGTTAGTCGCGGGCGCCCTCCCCACGCTGAATCCAGCCCGGCAATCCACAGGGTTTCGTTACGCAGGCTCAGGGCCTGCCCCGCATTGTTCAAATACGTGATACCGTGCTCATTCAGGGCGCGGGACACCTTCGCCACGCCCGACCACAGGTCATGATTGCCTGCGCAGGCAAACACGCCCGCCGGGGAGTTCAAAGCCGCAAGAGGCGCGGAGAGCCGGGCAACGTCCGAGGCATCGCTCGTGACGTAGTCCCCGGTCAATGCCACCAAGTCGGGCTTCAGTACGTTGATGGTTTGCACCACCCTCTGCAGCAGTTCAGAATCACGCAGCGGTTCCAGATGCAGATCACTGATCTGAACGATGCGAAATCCCTGCCACGCCGGCCCCAGTCCTGGCAAGGGTATTGTCACCCGCTCAATGACTGGGCGATGCCGCTCCACCAGGCTGCCATAGCCGAAAGCACCGCCGCCAGTGGTCGCCAGGGCCGCCCCGGCCTGAAACATCCGGCCGACGAAGCTCCGACGTGTGCTGGTGGCCGCGACGCTCATTTTTACATGGCTAATCTTTGTCTTTCACCTTGGACTTGATCTTCAGCAGGAAGGGCAGACCGGCCCCGGGAAACTCATTGCGGATCTGGCTTTCCAGGAAGCGCAGGTAGCTTTCCTGCAATGAGTAGGCACGGTTGCAGAAGAGCACGAAATGCGGCACCGGGATCGAGCGCCCTTCCATGTCGTTCACCTGGGTGGCGTAAAGCAGCTTGAAGGTGTGCCGACCGGTGCCCACCGGGCCGGGAGTGTTGTCGATGGCGCGCTGCAAAATGCGGTTGAGAGCGCCGGTGCCGACACGCTGCTGCGCACCTTCGCGGACGCGCTCGATCATTTTGAAAAGCTTGTCCAGCCCCTGCTTTTTGCTGGCCGAGGTGGGCACCATGGGTGCATAGCTGAGGAAGAAGAATTCGGGGCGCATCATGGCCTCCAGCTCCTCCAGACGCTCCTTGGGCCGCGCCGAGGGGTGAAAGAGGTCCCACTTGTTCATCACGATGATGCAGGGCTTGCGCTCATCGAGGATGAGCTGCGCGATCTTCCGATCCTGGGCTTTCGCCCCCTCCGCACAATCCACCACCAGCAGACACAGATCCGCGCGGCCGATGCTGTGAATCGCCTGCTGCACGCTGAAGTACTCCACATCCGTGCTTACGTTCGACTGCTTGCGGATGCCCGCCGTGTCGATCAATTGATAGGGCACGCCATTCACTTCACAATGTACGTCCAGCGCATCGCGAGTAGTGCCGGCCAGCGGGCTGACAATGGCGCGCTGCTGATTGAGGATGGCATTCACCAAGGAGGATTTGCCAGCGTTCGGCCGGCCGACGATGGCCAGCTTCAACGGCTGGGCGCGGCGGGCGGCCTTCTTGGCATCCATGTCGTCGTGGTCCAGGTCCTTCTGGCCCGGTTTGGCGACCAGGCCAAGCTTCTCGGAAATGCAGTCCACCAGGGGCATGATGCCGAGACCATGCGCGGCGCTCACGTCGAAGTGATCGGCGAAACCCAGCTTGGCGAACTCAGCGGCACCCAGGCGGCGCTTCGGCGAGTCGGCCTTGTTGTTCACCAAAACCACCGGCTTCGAGGTCTTGCGCAGCAGCTTGGCCAGGGTCAGGTCGATGGGAGTGAGGCCCTCCACCACGTCCACGACAAACAGCAGCAGGTCGGCCACCTCAAGGGCGAGGGCTGCCTCCGTCTGCACCTGGTCCGTCAGCACGTCGGCCGTGTTCGCGCCGATGCCGCCCGTGTCCATCAGTTCAAAGACTTCCGGACCGCGCCGGCATTCGGCGATGATACGGTCGCGCGTCACCCCGGGCATGTCATGCACGATGGAGATGTTCTTCCCCGCGAGGCGATTGAACAGGGAAGATTTGCCGACATTGGGTCGGCCGACGATGGCTACGATTTTACGAGGCTGGGTTAGCATGTCCTGAAGATTGAAGCTGACGAATTCCGTCAGCGAGATTGATCCCGCCAGACAAGACGCTGAAAAAGGCCGCCACGGCAGCACTCCACATGGCAGGTAGAACGCGGATGTCCAGCATTACCCACAGCAAGGCCACGATCTGGCACACCGTGGAAACCTTCCCGGTCCAGTGCGCCTTGATGCGGCAACTGCCTGCAATGTGGTCAATAAGGAAGGCCCCGGCGACGCTCAGCACGTCTTTGGAAATCACGATTACCGGGAACCACAGGGGGAAGCGCTGCGGCCAGGCCGTGAAGCTCAGGGTCAGGATCGCCGCCAGCATGAGCAGCTTGTCGGCGAGAGGATCGAGGATGGCCCCCAACCGCGTCTGCTGGTTGTAGTGGCGGGCGATGTAGCCATCCAGCGCATCGCTCAGCGCCGCCACGGCAAAGACGAAAGTGGCGGCGTGCCGCAGCCGCTCATCCGGTGCCCCGCGCGCCACGCTTTCCCCATAATACATCGCGAACCCGACAAACACGGGCACGAGCAGGATGCGAAAAATGGAGATCTGGTTGGCGGTCGTCACGAGGGACCCTACAGATAGCCCGGGCGAAGGGCCTCTTCAACTGGGGATGCAGGGGGCGGACAGACGAGGGAGATGACTCCTTGCTATATCCCCCCGCCAGCGGGCGTAACCCTGGTGCCCCCATGCGCCTTTTTCCCCTCACTCCGCTCCTGGTCCTGCCGCTGTGTTCATTCGCCGCGGATACGGTCAATTTCAGCCGCGAAATCCGCCCGATCCTGTCGGAAAACTGCTACGCCTGCCACGGCCCCGATGAAAACAAGCGCAAGGCAAAGCTGCGCCTGGATCAAGAGTCCTCGGCCAAGGGCACCCGTGACAACGTGACCGCCGTGGTTCCTGGCAGCATCGAGAAGAGCGCTCTGATCGAGCGCATCGAGTCCAAAGATCCGGAGAAGGTGATGCCGCCGCCGAAGCTGCACAAGACCGTGTCGCCACAGCAATTGTCGCTCATCAAAGCCTGGATCAAGCAAGGTGCGAAGTGGGGCAATCATTGGTCCTATGAGACTGTGAGCAGGCCGGATGTGCCCAAACCTGAAGTGCTCGGTGCTTCAGCCTCCGCTGGCACGGCTCGCTCCGATCCTTCCCCCATTGATTCCTTCCTCCTGTCCCGGCTCGCCAAAGAACATCTCGCCTATTCGCCCGAAGCCGACCGGCCCACGCAGATCCGGCGCATCGCGCTTGACCTTACCGGACTGCCGCCCACCACCGCGGAGGTAGATGCCTTCGTCAACGACAAGACCGTCGATGCGTATTCGCACATGGTCGATCAATTTCTCGCCAAACCCGCCTTCGGCGAGCACTGGGCACGCATGTGGCTGGACCTGGCGCGCTATGCCGACAGCGCCGGCTACCCAAGCGATCCAGGGCGCGAGATCTGGGCCTACCGTGACTGGGTGATCAAGGCGCTCAATGCCAACATGCCCTTTGATCAATTCACGATCGAGCAGATCGCCGGTGACCTGCTGCCGAAGCCGACCGATAATCAACTCATCGCCACCGCCTTTCATCGCAACACGATGACCCAAAACGAGGGGGGCACCAACGATGAGGAGTTCCGCAACGCCGCCGTCATTGACCGCACCAACACCACCATGGCCGTGTGGATGGGCACAAGCATGGCCTGTGCCCAATGCCACACCCACAAATACGACCCCATTTCCAACAAGGAGTACTTCCAGTTCTACGCCATTCTCAATCAGAGCGAGGACTCCGACAAGAAGGACGAGAGACCCACCTATGCCTTCTTCACGAAAGAGCAGATGCATCTGCGTGACCAATGGAAGAGCCAGCTCGCCACGCTGGAGACCAAGTTCGCCAAGCCCGGCCCGGAGTGGCTGAAGGGATTCGAGAAATGGGCGGCGCAATTCAAACAAGAGCTCGTCTGGCAGATACCCAAACCCATCAGCGTAAAGGCCAGATCCGCGACCGTGGCCACGATTCGGCAGGATGCCTCCGTGCTCCTGCCCTCAGCGGCGGCGACGGACAGCTATACCGTGGACCTGCCGCTGAAGGCCGGCAAGCTCACCGCCTTGCGCCTGGAGGCGATTCCAGACAAGGCACTCCCTGGCGGCGGTTCCGCGAACGGCGGCAACTTCGTCATCACCCACATCAAGGCCGAAGTGCTGCCCAAGGATGCCCATACGCGCTCCGGCCGTATCGTGCGCGTGGAGATTCCAGGCAAAGGACTCCTGCATCTGGCCGAGGTGCAGGTGTTCAGCAAGGGCGTGAACGTCGCCCTCAAAGGCAAGGCCAGGCAGAGCAGCCAGTACGCCGATGCCGAAGCCAAACGGGCAATCGACGGCAACACGGATGGCGACTACCGCAAAGGCTCCGTGTCACATACCGCCGAAACTGACGCCTCGCCGTGGTGGGAAGTTGAACTCGCGGACACGCAACCCATCGAGCGCATCGTCGTCTGGAACCGCACCGATGGAAACACCTCCACGCGCCTCACCAACTGGCGCGTGCAATTGCTCGATGCCAAGCGCCAGCTCGTCTGGGGCACCGATGAAGCGGCTGCGCCCATGCCCAGCCGCGCCTTCGCAGTGGGCGGTGCCACCACGCTCGCCTTCAAGACTGCGCTGGCGACGCTGGAGCAGCCGGGATTCCCTGTCGCGACCGTCCTGGAAACAAAGCCTGCCGCAGGGAAAGGCTGGGCGATTGCCGGCGGCACCGGCAATCCGCAGGCCCTCACCCTGCTCACCACCGCACCGGTGGAAGTGCCCGCTGACAGCTCGCTGCGGGTCACCATCGACCAGGATTCAAAGTTCGATCATCACACCCTCGGCTGCTTCCGACTCAGCGTCACCGATGACCCGAAGGCCAAAGATCGCACCAGCATCCCTGCCGACCTGCTAGCCGCCCTCACCGCCCCTGCCCGCAAGCCTGGGCAGCAGCAGAAGGTGACGGATTACTACGTGCGCAATGCAGCCCCTGAAGCCGCTGCGGACCGCAAGCAGATGGCTCTGCTGCAAAAGCAGCTCGCTGCGGAAAAGGCCACCACTGTGCCGGTCATGAAAGACCTGCTGGGCAAGGACCGCCGCGTGACCAAGATGCAGATGCGCGGCAACTGGCAGGCCCTGGGCGATGAGGTCACGGAAGGCACCCCGGCCGTCTTTCCTCCCCTGCCCCCGGGACAACCCCGCAATCGCATGGCGCTTGCGCAATGGCTTGTAGATCGCAAGAACCCGCTGACCTCCCGCGTCACCGTCAACCGCTTCTGGGAACACTTGTTCGGGGTCGGCATCGTGCGCACCAGCGAGGAATTTGGCTCACAAGGCGAACTGCCCGTGCATCCCGAACTGCTCGACTGGCTGGCTGCCGATTTCATGGACAACCACTGGGATGTGAAGCGGCTGCTCAAGCTCATGGTCACCAGCCGCGCTTACCGCCAGTCCTCCAAGGTCACACCCGATCTTCAGGAGCGTGATCCCGACAACCGGCTGCTGGCGCGCGGGCCGCGTTTCCGCCCCACCGGCGAGCTGCTGCGTGACGAAGCATTGTTTGTCAGCGGCCTGCTCAGCCCGAAGATGTATGGCAAGCCCGTGCGCCCCGTGCGCCCGGCGCTGGGGCTGAACACAGCATTCGGCGGCGGCAACGACTGGACCACCAGCGAGGGCGAGGACAAGCATCGCCGTTCCGTCTATACCGAAGTGAAGCGCAACAGCCCTTATCCCAGCTTCAGCACCTTCGACGCCCCGAACCGCGAGACCTGCACGATCCGCCGCGGTCGCACCAACACGCCGTTGCAAGCCTTCGTCACCCTCAATGATCCGGTCTTTATCGAAGCTGCCCAGGCCCTCGCCCGGCGCATCCTTACCGAAGGCGGCAAGAGCACGCCGGAGCGCCTTACCTGGGCCTTCCGCCAGTGCCTGTCCCGCCCGCCCAACGACTTCGAATTGAAGCGCCTGGCCTCTCTGGTCGATGAAACCCGGTCCACCTATGCCGCCGATGCCGCTCACACCCTCAAAATGGCCACCGATCCCATCGGCCCCGTGCCCCAGGACTTGAACGTCACCGAAGCCGCCACCTGGTCCTCGGTCTCGAATGTCATCATGAATCTGGATGAGTTCGTGATGCGCCGGTGAAGCTCGTGCACTGACCCCTGAGTCCGCCCTTTCCAAAATCTGGTGGTCGAGCAGAAGGTAGAGCAGGCACGGGGTGCCCTCTGCCTTGACGGGAAACAGCAGATCCGTTACTTCCCCCGCCCGCTCAGGAGCTTCACCTCTTCGTCGTCCATGAGGACCGCGCCCTTGAGCAGGCGGCAGAACTCCTTCTTGGTCGTCACCTGCCGGGCGCCGGTGCGGGTCACCAGATCCGTGATGACCTTGTAGCCAATCTCCATGCGCGACCACTCGACGATGAGCAGGTATTCTTCGCCCTGCTTCCATACCTGCCCTTGATGCAATTTCATCGTTCCTCTCTAGCGCTGTGAGAGTCTCCTCGCCAGCAGGATTCAAGGGAATATGGCGACTGCCTACCCTTCACCCACATCGTGGTGGCTCACGGCGCTGCCATCATCCGGGCGCAGTCCCAGGAAGGCGAGTGCACTGAGGATGGTCATCAAGCCCAGCGCCAGGAAAGCCTGGTGCAGTGCTGAGACAAGCAGCGTGGGGTCCGCCCGGTTGACCCCGCCAAGAAACCAGCCAGTCACCAATGAGGCCACGGCAACCCCGAAGCTGATCGACAACTGCTGGGCGGTGCTCGCCATGGTGCTCGCATCACTGGCCTGCTTGTCACTGGTGTCGGCATAGGCGAGCGAGTTCATACTGGTGAATTGCAGGGCGGAGAAGGAGCCCTGAAGCAGGCTCAGCAGGATGATCACCGGCACCGGCGTGCCAGGTCCCACCCTCGAGAACACCAGGATCATGGCGCCGATGAGCACAGTATTGACCAGCAGCACCTGACGATGACCCAGCCGGGCGAGAATGGGCATGGTCAGCATCTTCATGCCCATTGCCGCGAACCCCTGCGGCATTGTCAGGAGGCCCGCCTGCCACGGCTCGTACCCCATGCCCAGCTGATACAGCAGCGGCAGCAGAAAAGGCATGCCGCTGATGCCCAGCCGGGTCACAAAGCCGCCCACGACCGACACCCGGAACGTGCGCAGACCGAACAGAGACAAGGGCAGCAGCGGGTCGGGTGTGCGCTGATCATGCCAGACGTAGCCGCCAAGCAGAAGCAGGGACAGAAGCAGCAGCGACACGACAGGGCGGGAGCCCAGGCTGTGCTCGCCGAAAATTTCGAGCACGTAGGAGAGCAGCGCGATACCGGTGCCGAACAGCAGAAAGCCCCGCCAGTCGAACCGCGCCAGCTCGCTCTCCCGGTGATCCGGCATGAACCGGTGGACCAGGTAGAGGCCCAACGCCCCGAAGGGCAGATTCAACAGGAAGATCATTCGCCATGGCATCCAGTGCACAATGACTCCGCCCAGGAAGGGACCGAGCAGCGGGCCTAGCAGGGCGGGAATGATGACGAAGTTCATCACTTGAAGAATCTCGGCCTTGGGAAAGGTGAGCAGCAGGGCGAGGCGTCCCACCGGCATCATGATCGCAGCGCCCACGCCCTGCACCACGCGTGAGATGATGAGCCAGGAAAGGCTGGGCGACAGGCCGCACAACAGCGATCCGAGAGAAAACAGCGCGATCGCGACGGCAAACACACGGCGCGTGCCGAAGCGGTCCGCCACCCAGCCGCTGATGGGAATGAACACCGCCAGTCCGATGGTGTAGCTGGTGACCACCGCCTTGAGACTGAGAGACGCCACATGCAGGCTGGCCGCCATCGTGGGGATGGCCGTGTTTACGATGGTGGCGTCGAGCTGCTGCATGAACAGCGCCACCGCCACCACCCATGGCAGGAACCACTTTACCTCCTCCAACGATGGTATGGGGGCGGCGTTCATTTCATCTGGGCGGCGGAGTAAGAAGTGTAAAGTCTGGAATCAAGAGTTGGGATCCCTTTCACTCTTCACTTCTCATTCTTCATTTCACCCCCGCCTTCACCGTCACCATTTTGTTAGGCAGAAGGTGGGTTTTCACCGCCGCATTCACCTGTTCAAGCGTGAGCGCCTGGACCTTGGCCGGAAACTCGTCCAGCCAGGTCACTTCGAAACCGCGTTGCACGCAGCGCAGGAGCTGGTCGGCCAGGCCCTCGGTGGTCTCCAGGCCCACGGTGAACTGGCCAGCGATGGCGGTCTTGCGATACGCCAGCTCCTCCGCCGTGAGGCCTTCGCCCCACCATTTCAGGATCTCCCGGCGGGTGCTGGCCATGCCCTGTTCGAGCAGGGCTGGAGCAAAGGTGCCGTGCACGGCCCACTGGCCCTTCCGGAATGTGTCATCGCGGATGACGGTGCCGATGCCATAGGTGAGGCCTTCACGGTCGCGCACATTGCCGACAAGGCGGCTGGTGAATCCGTTGCCAAGCACTTCCGTGCCCACCGTCAGCGCAAGCCAGTCCGGGTCGCTGGCGCGCAGCCCGCTGGGCTGGCCGATCATGACCGAGACACTCGACTTGTCGGCCATCTTGACTTCGGCATCGACGCCGTTGAAATCGGTGGGTTCGATAACCACCTCCAGCGGGCGGGGCTGAGGCACCCAGCCACCGAAGGCCGCCGCCAGTTCAGACTTAAGCGACGCGGCATTCACATCACCCACCGCCACAAGGTGCATCTGGGTGGGGCTGTAATTGACCGCGTGGAAGTTCTTCACATCGGCAAGCTTGGCCGCCTTGACTTCCGCCATCAGCTCCTGCGCGGTGGACAGGCGGGCGGGATGCCCGACCGGAAACACCGCCCGTGAGAAGGCAACTTCCGCCTGGTGATCGGTGTCTTCCAATGAGTGCTGCAATTCACTGAGCAGCTCCTTCTTGAGCTTGGCCAGTTCGGCGGATGCGAAGGCGGGCGAGCGCAGTTGCTCCGCGAGCATGGCCACCACCAGCGGCAGGTCCTTGCTCATGCACTTGGCGCTGAATCCCAGCGTGTCGGTATTCACCTTGAACTTGAGGCTCGCGCCGACGGCTTCGAGCAGGTCAGCGACCTGGAACTGGTCATGCTTGGTGGTGCCGCGCTCGATCATGCCGGCCGCGAGATCGGCCAGTGCCCGGTTCTTGGCGGCGGCCTCACCAGCAGGCAGGCTGCCGCTGATGTGCACGATGCCTTTCACGTCGGTGGGGCACACCAGAACGTCGATGCCTGCCACCTGTTCGCGCATCACGGTTTGCGCCAGGGTCGTCGCAGGAACCGGCGCCAGCGCCACGTCCAAAGGCTTCGGCGCCAGCACGGTCTTGGACTTGAAGGTCTGCTTCGCTGTCTTCGCGTCGGCTCCCTCCGCCCCTCCAGCCGTGGGCACGAACCAGCCCACAGTGCTGTGGTTTTCCACGAAATACTTTCTGGCCACGCGCTGCACGTCCACAGCCGTCACCGCTTTGATTTTGTTTTCCAGGGAGGCATACAGCGTCCAGTCGCCCACCGCGATGCACTCGTTCACTTCGCTCGCCAGCGCGAAGGTGCCGTCGCTCTCGAAGGCGCGCTCGGCGACCCATCCAGCGATGGCGGTATGCACCTCGGCAGGAGTGACGCCCCCGGCCTTGACCAGTTCGATCTGCTCATCCAGTGCGCGCTCCACTTTTTCAGGTTTGATGTCCTGCGCCAGTTCCGCATAGACGAGGTGCAGGGACGGATCGCGATGGAAGCCCGCGTCGCCTTCCACTTCGAGGGTCAGGTTCTTGTCCGTCAGCTCGCGATAGCAGCGGCTGGTCTTGCCATGGGTGAGGATGTCACTCAGTATCCGAATTGCTGGCCAGTCCGGGTGGGTGGCGGCAGGGATCTTGTGCGCAATCGCCACCACGCCCAGCTCGCCCGCGCGCTTCATGATCACGCGGCGCGGGCCGGTCTGCTCCGGCTCCACGGTGTACATCTCCGGGAAGGGCTGCGGTGCCTTGGGGATACCGCCATAGTTCTTCTTGATCGCCGCCAGCGTTTGCGCCGCATCGAAGTCGCCGATGACGGTGACCGTGGCGTTGTTGGGCCAGTAGAAGGTGTCATAAAAGGCGCGCAGCTTGGTGATCGGCACCAGCTCTATGTCGCTGCGCCAGCCGATGGTGTCATGGTGATAGGGATGGGCCTGGAACGCGGTGGCCCAAATATCCTTGTTCAGCGCCGTCATCGGCATGTTCTCGCCGCGCTCGAACTCATTGCGCACCACCGTCATCTCCGGCTGCCGGTCCTCCTCGCGCAAGGCCAGGTTGCGCATGCGGTCCGATTCCACTTCGATCAGCAAAGGCAGGGCATTGGCCGGGACAGTGGCGAAGTAGTTCGTGCGGTCCAGCCAGGTGGTGGCGTTGGTCTCCGCGCCCACCCGTTCCAGCACCTGGTCAAACCCCGTGCCGAGGCTGCGGTCAAAGCGCGCCGTGCCCTTAAACATCAAATGCTCCAGCAGGTGCGTCGCCCCGGTGGTGCCCGTCACCTCGTTGCGCGAGCCCACGTGATAAGTAACCATGAACGTGGCCACCGGCACCGCCTTGCGCGGCAGCATCAGCACCTGCAGGCCGTTGCTGTCCAGCGTGTACTCTGCGACGCCCCCCACCGTGCGGACGTACGTGAAGCCCTCGGCATTCACGACAGTGTCATCAGCGGAGAGTGCGGTGCTTGCGATCAGGGCGGTCATGCAAAAAATGAGGCGTTTCATGGGGGTACGAGGCTGAGAGCCAGGAAGTGCGCGAGGGGTGGAGCTTGGGAGCATGGCAGGCAAAGCGGCGGATGGCAACCGGGGAGCAAGGGAGGATTGGGATGATGGGGATTGGCGGGATGCGGAGTCGGGGGTGGCAGCGGAGGGTGAAGTGTTAAGTGCTAAGTGTTAAGTGCTCAGACCTGAGGATTGGCGGTTTAACTCAGGGCTTACGCATGAACAGACCGAGAAAAGTTAACATCTCTTAATTAATTGGTTTCGCGACTGGTTATGGAAGTTTTAGTTGGGGGATGTCTTCACTCTCCGACACCCACCAGCAAACGC